>JGI12109J20283_10014144_pt1 | contig 21837 bp, 13 predicted proteins | sample ElkSlonscriptome_12_FD_20283 | JGI IMG/M metagenome (IMG submission 20283)
ATGCGGGTTATCTGAAGTACAGCGGGGACCGGGCCACCTTCGGCGGGGATCGGGATTTTGACCAGCTGGAGGCCCGGTTGATCGGCGCGGGGACCTGGGGCCGCAATACCTTCAACGTCAGCCTGGAAGGCGGCAGCGCCCTGAACTCCGCCCTGCCGGAACACCGCATGTTCACCCTGGGGGGCCTGGACCGGCTGACGGGTTATTCCCGCGAGCAGCTACGGGGGCAGGAGTACCTGCTGGGGCAGCTCAAGTGGCACCACAAGATCCACGGCGGGGCCAGCCCTTTCTCCAGTTCATGGTACCTGACGACCCGGCTGGAGGCGGGCAACGCCTGGTACCAGGCCGAAGGCGCGGCCTTGCGGGATCTGCGCACCACCGGTTCGGTGGGGGTGGCCGTCACCACGCTGCTGGGTCCGCTGACCATGGCCTATGGTCGCAGCACCGACGGTAACGACGCGGCCTACGTCACCCTGGGTTACTGGTCTCCCCCTCTGGCGCGAGGTAAAGAATGAGCCTGTTCGACATCGTCTCCCTGCTGATGGTCATGGCGGCCCTCTTCGGTTACATCAACCACCGCTGGCTGCGTCTGGAACCCACCGTGGGCCTGCTGATGATCTCCCTGGTCAGCAGCCTGGCGATGATGCTGGTGCACTGGCTCTTCCCGCAGCTGGAGATGTACGCCCAGTTGCAGACGGCTCTGAACAACATTGATTTCAACCGGGCCCTGATGCACGGCATGCTCGGCTTTCTGCTCTTCGCCGGCGCGCTGCATGTGGACCTGGAGTATTTCATCAAGCGCAAGCTGACCATCGGTTCCCTGGCCACGGTGGGGCTGCTCATGTCCACCTTTTTGGTGGGTTACGGCACGTATCTGCTCTTCGGTTTCCTGGGCTTCGAGGTCCGTTTCCTGGCCTGCCTCATCTTCGGATCGCTCATCTCGCCGACGGATCCGATTGCCGTCATGGGCACGCTCAAGACGCTGGATGCACCCAAGGATCTGGAGGCCAACATCGCGGGCGAGAGTCTCTTCAACGACGGCGTGGCGGTGGTGGTCTTCACCGCCCTGGTGGCCATGCTGGGTGCCGGTGGTGGGCACGGGCCACACGGCGATTCCATGGGGGCCATGGATATCTTCGTCTTCTTCCTGCGCGAGGCCGGCGGGGGCGCGGTGCTGGGGCTGGTGGCGGGTTATATCGCCTACCGCATGATGCTCAGCATCGATGCCTACAGCGTCGAGGTGATGATCACCCTGGCCCTGGTCATGGGCGCCTACAGCCTGGCGTGGGCGCTGCAGGTTTCCGGCCCCATCGCCATGGTGGTGGCGGGCATCCTGATCGGCAACCGGGGCCGGGCCCTGGCCATGAGCGAGGAGGTGGCGGACTACCTGGAGAAGTTCTGGGAGCTGCTGGACGAGATCCTCAATGCCATCCTGTTCATGCTCATCGGGATCGAGGTGCTGGTGATCGCCTTCCAGGCCCGGGCCGCCCTGGCGGGGCTGGTGGTCATCGCCATCGTGCTGGTGGCCCGTTTTGTTTCCGTCTGGCTGCCCGTCAGCCTCATCGGGCTGCGCAACCAGTTCCCGCGCGGAGTATCCCGGATCCTGACCTGGGCAGGGTTGCGCGGGGGCATTTCCGTGGCCCTGGCCCTTTCCCTGCCGCCCATTCCCGAAAAAAGGCTCATCCTGGTGTGCACCTATATCGTTGTGCTGTTTAGCATTCTGGTGCAAGGCATGACCATCAAAAGAGTTCTGCGCCGTTTTCTCTAAATAATTCCCGTAGATATTCGATCGTTTTACTGGTGAGAGGATCTGCGTTCGCAGGCCTGGTGATATCTGTAGCGGGAGGGATCCAATTGAAATTGCGAGAAAAGCTGGTGGTCATGATTATCGCCTGCCTGGCGGTGGTACTGGGAGGCGTGGGGGCATTCACCATCCAGAGGAATGCCGCCATGACGACCGCAGCCAAGACAGAAAGCGCCGGCATGGTGGCCGAGAGCATCAAGGAGTCCATGCATGTCTTCGGTGAGATAGGAGACATGGAGGCGCTGGAGGACTACGTGGACGGCGTACGCCACATGGAGGGCCTGACGGATGTCCGGGCGGTGCGTTCGGAGGCGGTGGTGGCGGATTTTGATGAGCGGGAAGGCGGGCTGCCGCAGGATGACCTGGACCGTCAGGTCCTGGCCTCGGGCGAACCCTTGACCGTCGTGGATCACGACGCGCACACCATCCGCACCCTGCTGCCCCTCACGACCCAGGAGAGCTGCCTGGATTGCCACGAGACCGAGGTGGGCAGCGTGCTGGGCGTGGCCAGTGTTTCGGTCAGTACCGCGGATGCCGACCGAGCGAAGACCGTCTTTGCCACCAGCGTCCTGCTGGCCCTGCTGGGGGCCATCGTCATCGCCGCAGCCCTGCTCGGGGTCGTCCTGACCCGGGGTGTCATCCAGCCGGTGAAGCGTTCGGCCCATGAGATCATCGATGGGGCGCGCCGCACCCTGGAGGCGGTCAACCAGTCGCGCCAGGCCGGCGAGACCATCGCGCAGAATACCAGCACCCAGGCCAGCAATCTGCAGCAGACCGCCGCCTCCCTGCAGGAGATGACGGCCCGCACCCGGGATTTCAGTTCCAGCGCCGGCCAGGCCAACGCCAACGCGGCCCAGGCCAGCGGATCGGCCCGCCAGGGACATGAGGCGGCCAGCCGCATGACCAGCACCATGGAGTCCATCAAGCAGGCGGCCGACGATACCTCGCGCATCATCGCGACCATTGACGAGATCGCTTTCCAGACCAACCTGCTGGCTCTTAACGCGGCGGTGGAGGCCGCCCGCGCCGGGGACGCCGGGCAGGGTTTTGCCGTGGTGGCGGAGGAAGTGCGCAATCTGGCCCAGCGCAGCGCCGAGGCCGCGCGCAATACCGCCTCGTTGCTGGATGGCTCCCGCTCCCAGGCGGATCAGGGCGTCAAGGCGGTGGATCAGGTGGTCCAACTCCTGACGGAGATCACCGAGCAGGCGGACCTTTCGGCGACGGGCATCGGCGAGGTATCCACCGGGGCGGAGAGCCAGGTGCGGACCATCAGCGAGATGGCCGAAGCGGTGACCAGCCTGGACCAGAGCACCCAGAGCACGGCGGCCAGCGCCCAGCAGTCCGCCGCCAACGCGGCCGATGTGCAGGAGATGGCCGAGGCCATGCTGCGGGTGGCCGGGGCCCTGGGCACCCTCGTGGGCGAAGAAGCCTGATCCAACAGTCTCCACCGTTCTGATGGCGGCCCCGGCGGCTTTGCGTACCTTGGAAGCCGATGGGGCCGCGCCTTTTCCGGGTCCCTGAGAACCATTTGCCGGCGGTGTTTCCCGTGATCCTGGCCAATATCCTGCCCGTCTTTGCCATCATCGGCCTGGGGTATTTCCTGCGCCGCCGCGGCCTGATCGATGCCGCCTTCCTGCGCACCGGCGACCGCCTGGTGTACGAGGCCTTCTTCCCCATCCTCCTGTTCTGGAAAATCGGCGGCACGCCCACCGACGGGGCGGTCCCCTGGCATCTGTGGGGCGTGGTGGCCGGCGTCCTGGTCCTGATGTGGCTGCTGAGTCTGCTGGCCATCGGGCTGCGCGCCGTCCCCGAGGGGCAGGAAGCCACCTTCAGCCAGGCCGCCTACCGCTTCAATACCTACGTGGCCATCGCGGTGGTCTTCAATGCCCAGGGGGATCGCGGCGTGGCCGTGCTGGGCGAGATGCTGGGGATGGCCATTCCCCTGGCCAACGTCCTGGCGGTGGTGACCTTCATCTGGTACCAGCGCGGGAGTCTGGATCAGGCGGCCCGGGTGCGCATGACCCTGCGGGCGCTGGTGCGCAATCCCCTGATCGTGGCCTGCGCTCTGGGTATGGTCTGGGTGCGCCTGCTGCCGCCCTGGCCCCTGGCCCTGGACAACGCCCTGCGGCTGGCCTCCAGCCTGACGCTGCCCTTCGCCCTGATGAGCATCGGCGGCAGCCTGGGGACCGCGGCCCTGCGCGATCGTCTGGGAGCCACCCTGGGCGCGGCCGGGCTGAAGGTGATTCTCATGCCCCTGGCCGGCTGGTGGGGGCTGCGCTTGGCGGGTATCACGGGGCCGGATTTCCTGACGGCGATGCTCTTCTTCGCCATGCCCGCCAGCACGGCCATGTATGTCCTGGCGCGGCAGATGGACGGGGATCCGGAACTCTCGTCCTCCATCATCGTGCTGACGACGCTGGTCTCGTTCTTCACCCTATCGGCGGTGCTGGTCGCCTTCGGGGGCGGATAGAAAAAGGCCCCGCATCCCGAAGGATGCGGGGCCCCGGTTTACCCGACGGGCTATCTCCTAGCGCGTCTTGTCGCGGGGGAAGCGCTTGATGGTGGGCACCTCCACCGGCTCCTCCTTGATATTCTCCAGCAGCACCTCGACCGCCTTTTCCAGCTGGGGATCACGGCCGTCGATCTCCTCGTGGGGCAGGTTGTCCACCGGGATGGTCGGGTCGACGCCGTAGTTCTCCACGTCCCACTCGCCGTTCACGTTGAACAGACCGAACTCGGGGAAGGTGACACTGCCGCCGTCCATCAGGCCGATGCCGCGGCTGATGCCCACCAGACCGCCCCAGGTGCGGGTGCCGATCACCGGGCCCAGCTCGTAGTGCTTGAAGTAGTAGGGCAGGGCGTCGCCGCCGCTACCGGCGTAGCCGTTGCTGATCATGGCCATGTGGCCCACGAAGGCCGTGCCCGGCGTGCGCCAGTCCTGGCCGTAACGGGGCTTCCACAGGTTGGCCATCTTCTGCCGCAGGATGTTCATGTAGAAATCGGGGATGAAACCGCCGCCGTTGAAGCGCTCGTCGATGATGAGCCCTTCCTTGCGCAGGTTCGGGTAATAACCCTTGGCGAAGCCTTCCTGGCCGCCGACCGCGGTGTTGGGCAGGTGCAGGTAGCCGATGCGGCCGTCGGACATCTCGTCCACCTTGCGCCGGTTGTCCTGCACCCAGGCTTCGTAGCGCAGCTCGGCCTCGCTGCGGATGGGCATCACGGTGATCTCGCGGCTGTTCTCGCCGTCGGCCTCCGGGCCCACCGTCAGCACGACCTGCTTGCCCACCTTGTTCTCCAGCAGGCTGAAGGGGTTGGTCTCCAGGTGCAGATCCACGCCGTCCACGGCCAGGAGGTATTCGCCGTCCTGCACCGTGGTGCCGGGCTGGTTCAGCGGCGTGGGGGTGTTGCCGTCCCAGTTCCGGTCCCGCAGGATGCGGGCGAAGGTGTAGCGGTCGTTCTTCGCATCCTCGGCGAAGTCGCAGCCCAGCAGACCGGTGCCCACCCGCTTGGGTCGGGGCATGTCGCCGGGGCGCACGTAGCTGTGGGAGCTGTTCAGCTCACCGATCATCTCACCCAGGATGTAGCTGAAATCGGCGCCGTGGGCCACGTAGGGCACCAGCTGGCCGTAGCGGTCGTACATGCGGTCCCAGTCCACGCCGTGCATGCCGGGATCGTAGAAGAAGTCCCGTTCCTGGCGCCAGGCGTCGCGGAACATCTGCCGCCACTCGGCGCGCGGGTCCACCTTGGCTTCCAGCTCTTTGGTGCGCAGGGGCTTGTCGGCGGGCTTCTGGTCGGCCGCCGCCTTGACGATGCCGAACCCGCTGCGGTCGCGGTAGAAGATCTTCTTGCCGTCTGCCGTCAGGTCAAAACCCCAGGCGGAACCCAGAACGGTCTCCTGCTCGCGTTCCTCCATGTCGAAGAGCTTGATGGAACTGTTGCCGGGACCGCCGCGCCGTCCGCCGCCGGCCTGGAAGGGCCGGCTGATGTAGAACAGCTTGCCTTCGGCGAAGCGCAGATTGCCGTACTGGCCGGAAGGCACGTCCAGCTCCACCATGCGCTCGGCGATGCCGTCCATGTCGATGACCATGGCTTCCTCTTCGTCCGCATCGTCACCTTCTTCTTTTTCCTCGTCCTTGGTTTCCTTGTCCTCCTCGGCCTCCTCTTCCTCTTCGGCGATCTCGACCTCGTCGCTCTGGGGCGGGAAGGGATGCTCCACGTCCTCACGCAGGGTCACCAGGTACAGGCCGTCCATGTTGGCCCAGATGGGCTTCAGGTCGAAGCCACCGAGGGTGGGGTCGAAGTGCTGGCCGCTGGTGAAGAAGAGGTAGTCCCCCTTGTCATCGAAGCAGGGTGCGCCCTCGTCCGTGAAGTCGGTGGTGACCCGGTGGGTTTCGTTGCTCTCCACGTCGTACAGGAAAATGCTGCGGAACCCGTTTTCCTCGCCCCGGGCGTAGGCCACCCAGGCGGAATCGTGGCTCCAGGCGAAGTCCCGGATCTCGCCGCTGGGGCTCTGGTCGATCTTCTTCGTCTTGCCGCTTTCCGCGTCCAGGATGAACAGGTTCATGGCCGCGTCGGCCAGCAGCAGGTGCTCGCTGTCCGGGGACCAGGCCAGGCGCATGTTGTAGGTGTCCGAACCCTTGGTCAGCTGCTTCGCCTCGCCCTGGCCATCGGCCTGGTTCAACCAGACCTCGTATTCGCCGCTGGCGTCGCTGAGGTAGGCCACCCACCTGCCGTCCGGGGACCAGACGGGGTTGCGCTCGCGCACGCCCGGTGTGGCCGTCAGGTTGCGGATGTTGCCCTTCTCCGCGGGCACGGTGAAGATATCACCGCGGGCCCCGAAGACAGCCCGCTGGGCGTCCGGCGCCACATCTCCGCTGCCGATCATCTTGCCGACCTTCTTGATGGTCGGCCGGGTCAGGGGCTTGTCACTGTAGAGGGAGATCTGCAGCTTGCGGGTCTTTTCGGTGTCCAGGTCCAGCACCCAAAGCCAGCCGCCGTTCTCGTAGACGATGGCGCCGGGTCCCATGCTGGGGTACTTGACGTCGTATTCCTTGTGGTTGGTGACCTGGCGCTGCTCGCCGGTCTTCAGGTCGTGGACCCAGATCTGCAGGTTCCCCGAGCGATCGGAATTGAAGTAGATCTTGTCACCCTGCCACATGGGGAAGTGGTCACTGCCGATCCAGTCCGTCAGCTGGCGGGTGTCGTTCTTCTCGAAATCGTAGATCCAGATATCCTGGGCCATGCCGCCCTTGTACCGCTTCCAGGTGCGGTTCTCGCGGCTGATGCGGTTGAAGGCCAGCTGCTTGCCGTCCGGCGAGTAACTGCTCAGACCGGCCGTCGGCAGGATGATGCGCTCGGGCAGGCCGCCGTCGGTGGAGACGGTGAACAGCTGCAGGTCCCGCCCGGTTCGGCTCTGGCGCCGGGACTGGAAACGCACGCTCTTGCCGTCGGGCTGCCAGTCGATGACCCGGTCCCGTCCGGGATGCCAGGTCAGCCGCACGGGCTCGCCGCCGCGGGCGTCCACCAGATAAACGTCGTCGTTGCCGTCGTAGTTGCCGCCGAAGGCGATGGTCCGGCCATCGGGGCTGAACTTGGCTTCGCTCTGGTAGCCGGTGCTGGCGGTCAGGCGCGTGGCCTGGCCCCCGTCGCTGCCGACGGTCCACAGATCGCCGGCGTAGGTGAAGACGATCCGGTCACCGTGGATGTCGGGAAAACGCAGCAGGCGCATGTCCTCGGGATCCGGCTTGTCGAAGACCGGGTCGCTGGCCAGGGCCGCGCCGGCCAGGCAGACCAGCAGCAGGGCCAGCTGCAGGTTGAAGCGGGAAGAACGGGACTGGATCATCGTTGACCTCCGTCAGGGGTTCGGGAAGAAAGCCGGCGCAGAGAGACGGTGTCCTCCGCCACGGCGTGAATGAGTCCGGCAATGACGGCCACGTTGCGGGCCAGGATCTCCGGATCGATTTTCTCGAAGGTGTCGGCGCTGCTGTGGTGGACGTCGAAGTAGCCGCTGTTATCGACCCGGTGGCCGACACCCGGCACGCCCTCGCGCACGATGGGGCCCACATCCACACCACTGCCGCCCGGTCGGACTTGCCAGTCCCCGGGGGCCACCCGAGCCAGGGGCGCGGCCAGATCGTCGATCCGGGCGCGCACCAGACTGTCCGCCTCCACGCTGAAGCCCAGGGGCGCGTAGCTGCCCGCGTCGCTCTCGAGGGCCAGCACATGAGCATCCAGCTCGTGCCGGTGGGCCTCGAGATAGGCGCGGCCACCATGGCCACCCATTTCCTCGCTGGTGAAGTGGACGACCCGGACCGTACGTCGCGGGCGCATATCTTGTTTCAACAGAAGCCGGGCCGCTCCCAGGGCCAGGGCGCAGCCGGCGCCGTCGTCCTGGGCACCGGTTCCCACATCCCAGCTATCCAGATGCCCGCCCAGCAGGACAATCTCCTCTGGGATTTCCCGCCCGCGGATATCCCCGATGACGTTGTAGCTGATGGCCTCACCGTGATTGGCTGCCTCCATGGACAGCTCCACCACGGGCTGCAGCCCACGTTGGGCCATGCGGTAGAGGCGGCCGGCGTCCTCCACCGTCAGGGCGGCGATGGGGATGCGCGGGGCGTCGTCCGCGTAGTGCATCATGCCGGTGTGGGGTGCGCCGAGGCTGCGCCCCGTCACCGAGCGGATCAGCACCGCAACAGCCCCGTGCCGGGCCGCCCGGCTGGCGCCGTGCACGCGGTACTGGACCGTCTTGCCGTAACCCTGCCAGGGCGGATTGAAGAGCACGATCTTGCCGGCCACCTCGTCCGCTCGCAATTCCAGTTCGTCGAAATCCCGCACCGCGAGGATGGGGGCCCGCAGAACCTCGCCTCCGGTGCCGTCGCTCAATCCCATGCCGCTGAGTGTCAGGCCGAAGGCCATGGGCTCCACGCAGCGGGCCCATTCTTCGCCCCGTGTCCAGTGGGGCACGGTCACCGGCTCGGTCCAGACGCTGTCGAAACCAGCCTCTTCCATGGAGCGCACCGCCCAGGCGATGGCCTTCTTCATGCCCGGCGAGGCCACAAGGCGATGGCCCACTGTGTCGCACAGCTCACCCAGCTTGTCGTAGGTGTAACCGTCCAGGAGGGCGGCCTGTATCAGACGTTTCTGATCCGCAGAGGGCGGTGGCGTGTTTTTCATGCTAGTTTCGGGGTCAGGGGCCGGCGTGTGGGCACAGCCCAGGAAAAGAAGCCCCGGTAGCAGGGCCAGGAGGATTCGGCGCATACGTTATCTCCAGGAGAGTGGCGGGTGTTTTGACCCGTCCACAATAACACAAAGGCCCCGAAAGGGCAGGCCGGGAATGGCTCTTGCAACTCGGGAGGAATCCGACGCAGGATGCGGGTCGGGCCCGTATTCCGTCCCTCCAGGGAAAGGATTGAACCATGAAGTACACGTTCGCTCTTGTCATGACCCTGACTCTGGTCCTGGTGGCAATGCCCACGGACCAGGCGGCGGCCCAGGCCCTGGGAAATACCGCCGAGAGGGTCCAGGGCCACAAGCAGATCCGCCAGAACCGGCAGGCCACCGCCGATGACCTGGCCGACCTGGAAAATCTGGAGAAGCTGCATCAGCGCTACACCGAGGCCGTGGAGCACGGAGATGTGGAAACCATCCACTCCCTGGACAACCGCTTCATGAACATCCTGGCCACGGAGCAGCGCGAGAGCCAGAAGGAAATCGGCCAGAGCAAGTCAGAGGTGCGCCAGGACAAGCGGGAATTGCGCTCCGATCGCCGGGAGAAACAACGCAACCGCCGGTCCGGCGCCAATCCCCGGGCCCAGGCTGACGACCGGCGCGACACCAGGGACGACCGCCGGGATCTGCGCGACGATCGTCGGGACCTGAAGGTCGCCAGGCAGGAGGCCCTGAACCTGTCCTCCATCCGCTCCTCCTACGGGGCCCTGATGGGCAATACCGAGGGCAACGCTCTGAAACGGAAACGGGCCCTGATGGGCGCGGCACTGGACCTGTACCGCGCCGAGGTGGGGGGCCATGCCGCCGAGCGCCGCGAAGATCGCCGCGAGCTGCGGGAAGACCGTCGAGAAAGGCGGGAAGACCACCGCCGGCATTGATCCCATTTGCGGCAGGATACCGTGAGGCTATCTTGGCCGGGAGAACGGAATCTCCCGGCCTTTGCCTTATTCTCAAGGAAGAACCATGCGTTTCATTCTGCCCCTGCTGCTGGCCCTGTGCCTGACCACCATCGCCCACGCCGGCGTCATCCTCAATACCCTCGAGGCCAGCCCCAAGGCCGGCCCCGGTCTTTCCGGCCGGATCGGTGGGCTCTTTTCCGCCAAGGGCGGCAACTCGGAGGAGGTCAGCCTGGAGGCGGGCGGTCGTCTGGACTGGGTCGTCGGGTCCCAGCGTCTGCGCCTGCAGGTCACGGGCAACTACGAGGAGACCTCCGGCGTCGAGACCGAGCGCAACATCGTGGGCCACCTGCGCCACAACCGCCGCCTGAACGACCAGTGGTCCTCGATCCTGTTCGCCCAGATCCAGCACAACCCTTTCCAGCATCTGAAGCGCCGCTGGTTGCTGGGCGCCGGCCCCCGCTACGACATGGTCCGCACCGAGCAGGACCTGGTGGCTCTGGGCGCCACTCCCATGCTGGAGATCGAACTTGTCGACGGCCGGGAGGAAAGCCTGAGCCGCGGCCGTCTTTCCACCTTCCTGCAACTCTCCCGCCGCCTGAGCAGCACCACCCGCCTGACGGGCACGGGTTTCTACCAGCCCCTCTTCGCCGATTTCAGCTCCGTCCGGGCCGTGGGGGACCTGGCCCTGGTGGTCGATGTCACGGGGGCCCTGGAGCTGAAAACCGGTTATGCGGTGGAGTACAACAGCGAGCCGCCCGAGGGTGTCCAGGATACGGACTGGAGCACCTACCTGGGGTTGACCTACGGCTTCTGATCCCGGTCTGCGTTTGAAGCTGTTGCGGAGCCGGTGATGGGCTACACTGTGGGCAGGATGGTAACGGATTCCCCCCGCGGCGAGGTGGGTGACATGGACGATGATCGCAGCCTGCGCAAGGCCACGCTTCCGCCGGCCCTGCTCGAGACCCTGTTCAACAGTGTTTCCGAAGGTGTGTTTGCCGTCGACCTGGGCTTCCACATCATCGCCGTCAATGATGCGGCCTTGAAGACCCTGGGCCTCGGACGCTCGCAGGCCATCGGCATTCCCTACGAGAGGGCTTTCCGGGCCAACCTGCAGGGGGAGGACTGTCCTCTGCGCCGCGCCATGGCGGATGATGAACCCCAGTACAACAACAGCACCCTGATCCGGGGCCCCCGCAATCGCCAGTTGCCGGTGACCCTGTCCGCGGCGCCGGTCCACGCCAAGGATGGCCAATTGATCGGGGGGATCGTGACCATTGTCGACCTCGCGGCCAAGCGGGAGCACTTTCGCCAGCTGGATCGCGGGCGGCCGCTGGGGGGTATCGTCTCCAGCGATCCGGCCATGCGTCGCCTCTTCGACGTGCTGCCGACCATAGCCGGCAGTGCGACCACCGTCATGATCAACGGGGAGACGGGAACCGGCAAGAACCTCATCGCCCGGGCCATCCACGCACTCAGCGCAAGGGCGGACCGGCCGATGATCACCGTCAACTGCGCCGCCCTGCCGGAGACTCTCCTGGAGGCTGAACTCTTTGGGCACCGGGCCGGGGCTTTCACCGGGGCGCACAAGGACCGCACCGGTAGGCTGGCGGCTGCGGAGGGGGGCACCCTTTTTCTGGATGAGGTGGGGGACATTCCCCTGGCCATGCAGGTGAAACTATTGCGGGTCCTTCAGGAGAGGGTTTTCGAGCGGCTGGGGGAGCAGGAGCCCATCCCCTGCAATGTCCGCTTTATCACCGCAACCCACCGCAACCTCGAGGAGATGATTGCCGCCGGCACTTTCCGCCGCGACCTCTTCTACCGGATCAATGTCCTGAACCTGGAGATTCCTCCCCTGCGGGACCGCAAGGGAGATATCCCGCAATTGATCCAGCGCTTCATGGAGCGCCTGGGCCAGTCGCGCGGAAAACCCATCCAGGGGGTCAGCTCCGGGGCCCTGGAGATTCTCATGGCCCACAACTATCCGGGGAATGTCCGGGAACTGGAGAACATCATCGAGCACGCCTGGGTCATGTGCCGGGGACATGTGCTGAATGTGGAGCATCTGCCCCCGGCCTTGCGCGCGACCAGGGCCACCTCTCCGCCGGGACGCGGGAGTTTCGCGGATATGGAGGCCCGCTACCTGCTGGAAGCCCTGGAAAGCCACGACTGGCACCGGGGACGGGCGGCGGCGGCCCTGGGCATGCATCGCACCACCCTGCAAAGAAAAATCCGCAAACTGGGGATCACCTTGCCAGAAAAAGACGGCCGCCACAATTGAAGCAACAATGCGTCACTGTGAAGACCATATTGGTGCAAAATTGCTTCAAAATGGGGCCGCGGTCGATCCCTGTCGTCCTTGAGTGTCAGTTAACTTATTGTTTTATAGAGATTTAAAATTTTTCAAGGATGGCGGGTTTGGGCCCGTCTCTTGCCTGATCAGGGGTGTTCTCACACCCCACGTCCCATGCAGGCAGGAGGATCATCCCATGAGCCAGCAGGAAAAGTTCAATGCTTTTGCGTCCGCCCAGGCGGAGTTCGACCGTGTTGCCGACATGATGAACCTGGACCAGGGCTCCCGTCAGCTCCTGCGTCAACCCCAGCGGGAGTACCACTTCAGCATTCCCGTCAAGATGGACAACGGCACGGTGGAGGTCTTTCAGGGCTACCGGATCCAGCACAACGACAGCCGCGGGCCCTGCAAGGGCGGCATCCGCTTCCACCCCCAGGAGACGGCCGACACGGTGCGCGCCCTGTCCATGTGGATGACCTGGAAGTGCGCCGTGGTCGATCTTCCCCTCGGGGGCGGCAAGGGCGGCGTGGTGTGCGACCCCCATCACCTGAGCCCCAAGGAGCAGGAAAATCTCTGTCGGGGGTGGGTGCGTCAGGTCTTTAGCAACGTGGGACCCGTACGCGATATACCCGCCCCCGACGTGATGACCAGCAGCCAGCACATGCTCTGGATGCTGGATGAGTTCGAAGCCCTCAGCGGCGGCCACTACCCGGGCACCATCACCGGCAAGCCGGTAGGCATGGGTGGCTCGAAGGGCCGGACCGAGGCCACGGGCTACGGCGTCGTCTACACCATCCGCGAGGCCCTCAAGGAACTGGACCTGCTGCCCGAGAAGACTCTGGCCAGTGTTCAGGGCTTCGGTAACGTGGCCCAGTATGCCATCGAACTGTACCACCGCATGGGCGGGCGAACCGTTTGCGTCTCCTGCTGGGATCAGGAACGAGGCGAAGCCGTGACCTTCCGCAAGGCCGACGGCGTGGACCTCGAGGAACTGCGCGCCATGGCGGATCCCTTCGGCGGTATCGACCGGACGCAGGCCATGGAAAAAGGATACGAGATCCTGCCGGGTGACGCCTGGTTGAGCCAGGAGGTGGATATCCTCATCCCGGCCGCGCTGGAGAACCAGATCCGCCTGGACAACGTGAACGAGATCAGCACGCGGGTGCGCATCATCGCCGAGGGTGCCAACGGGCCCACCTCCCCCCAGGCGGACGCCATGCTGAAGGACAAGGGCATCTTTGTCATTCCCGACATCCTGGCCAACGCCGGCGGGGTGACCTGCAGCTACTTCGAGCAGGTCCAGAGCAACATGAACTACTTCTGGGAAAAGGGCGAGGTCCTTTCAAAATTGGATGTCAAGATGACGGCGGCCTACTACGATGTCAGCAACCTGGCCCGGCGCCAGGACCTGGCCATGCGCGATGCGGCCTACCTGCTGGCCATCAATCGTGTGGCCTCCGCCTGCCGGGACAGGGGCTGGGTGTAGTCGTCCAGGAAGAAACCGGAGGATGTCATGAGTGATCGGAAATGCGAGACACTGCCCCCTTTCCGGCGTGGTTCCTGGGATGGCGGGGAAATCTTCACCCGCATGGGGGCCGGAGGCATCGGGGGCAAGGCCGCGGGATTGCTTCTTTTGCAACAGGAGTTCCTGCCCCGGCTGGATCGGGACGAATTTCCGGAGTTGCGGATCAGTCTGCCCCGTTCGGTGGTCATCGGGACCTCCATGTTCGAAGCGTTCATGGACCTCAATGACCTGTGGGAACTGGTGCGCGGCAACCCGTCCGATCAGCGTATCGCCGATGCTTTCATGCGCGCCCACCTGCCGCCGGAGCTGGTGGGCGACCTGCGGGACCTGATTTCCCAGGTCCATGCGCCGCTGGCCGTCCGCTCTTCCAGCCTGCTGGAGGATGATCTGGACCATCCCTTCGCGGGGGTCTATTCCACGAAGATGATCCCCAACAACCAACCGGATACGGACTCGCGTTTCCGGTGCCTGGACGAGGCTATCCGGTTCGTCTATGCCACCACCTTCTTCGCCTCCGCCCGGGATTACTTCCGGGCCACGGGACTGGACCACCGGCAGGAGAGGATGGCGATCCTCATCCAGGAAATGGTGGGCAACCGCCACGGAGACCGGTTGTATCCGGAAATTTCCGGGGTCTGCCGGTCTTTCAACTACTACCCCAGCGGCGCGGCCAGGCCCACCGACGGGGTCGTGAACCTGGCCCTGGGCCTGGGACGGCAGATCGTGGACGGAGGACTCTCCTGGGGGTACTGCCCCGTCTATCCCACCACCCCGCCGCCCTTCAACGATCTGGGGGACAGGATGTACAACACCCAGAAGAAATTCTGGGCGGTGAACATGGGCACGCCCCCGCCGCCGGACCCCATGGGGGAAACGGAATTCCTGGTGGAGTGCGATCTGCTCCAGGCCGAGGAAGACGGAACCCTGGACCGTTCGGTATCCACCTACGATGCCGGATCGGATCGCCTGCGCCTGGGCATGGTGGGCAAGGGCCCGCGCATCCTGGACTACGGCCCCATGCTGGTGGGTGATACCCTGCCCGTGAACACCTTCCTGCGCCAGGCCATTCCCCTGGCCGAACGCACCATGGGGTGTCCGGTGGAGATGGAGTTCGCCATGGATAAGGGGCCGGACGGGGCGGACCGATTCTGCCTGCTGCAACTGCGGCCCATGGCCATCCCCCGGGGAGAATCCAAGATCACCGCCGTGGAGATGAACGAGCCGGATCTGATCCTGGCCAGCGAGCGGGCCCTGGGCCACGGAGTGAAGGAGGGCATCCGGGATGTGGTGTTCGTCAAGCCCGAGACCTTCGACTTCTCGCGCAGCCAGCAGGTGGCCCAGGAGGTGGACGCCCTCAACAGGGAACTGCACAAACAGGGGCGGCCGTACATCCTGATCGGTTTCGGGCGCTGGGGCAGCAGCGATCCATGGCTGGGCATTCCCGTCTACTGGGGCCAGATCCACGGGGCCGCGGTGATCGTGGAGGCCCCGCTGGGCCCGGCCGGGCCGGACCCCAGCCAGGGGGCCCATTTCTTCCACAATCTCATTGCCGAGGGCACTTTCTATCTGACGATCCAGGGGCGGGGTACGGATCGCATCGACTGGGACTGGCTCCAGAGTCGTCCGGTGGTCAGCAGTGGCCGCCACACCTGCCATGTTCAGCTGGAAACGCCGTTGCAGGTCCGCGTGGACGGGCTGGCGGGCTTCGGATTGGTTCGTCAGGAGGATGAGCGGTGAACAGTACCGAGAGATTGCTGCTGGAGCTTCGGGAGCGGGCCAAGGAGCTGAACTGCCTGTACGAGGTGGAGAAGAACCTCAACCAGGTGGACCGCCCCATGGACGAGATCATGTCCCGGGTGGTGGCGGCCATCCCGCCCGGCTGGCAGTTCCCCGATTCCTGTGCCGCGTCCGTGACCATCGAGGGCGAGACCTGGAGTTCCCCCGATTTTCACGACAGCGAAGTGCACCTGGAGACGGGAATCGAGGTCCAGGGCGACACTGTCGGAAATCTGCGGGTCGTCTACAAAGCTTCCGCCCCGATCGACGAAGGCCGGCCCTTTCTGCGGGAAGAGGAACGCCTGATCCGCAGCTTGGCGGACCGGCTGGGTCACTATGCCCTGTTCAAGAAGATGCAGAAGATGGGGCGGAAGTGGAACCGGGTCGACCGCATGACGGAGGAGAAGGGGCACCAGGATTGGCGTCTGGTGGTGGACCTGCTGCGGGAAACGGATGACTCCCTCTTCCTGCGCCTGTCGCGCAAGATGCTGAACTTCCTCTGCGCGGCAGGAGTGGATGCGGCGCAGGACATGCTCGCTGAGATCGACCATGTCCACGACCCCCTGCACAGCGGCAGCGGCGAGACCAACGTGCCCGAAGAACGCCGCCCCACCGACAAGACCCTGCTGATGATGGGCCAGCCTTTCGAACTGGCGGCGAACCACCTGACCAGTGAGGAGATCAACTTCTACGTGCAGCGCTGGATCCAGGCGGACAAGGCCTCCCTCTTTCTCAATGTCGTGGAAAGCCCACGCTCCTCCCTGACCGAAGTGCACGATGCCCTGCGGCGTTTCAAACTCTCGGACCAGGACTGTTCGGACCTGCCGTCGTCCACGGTGCAGGGTTTGCGGGTGGCTCTGGTGCAGCGCGTGCTGACCGACCAGCTGGATTTCGTGCAGGCGGCCAAGAGCCACATGGGTGTCAACTACGTGCACGACTTCATGGGCCGGATCATCACCACCGGCGACAGCCGCGGGAAGCTGGGCGGCAAGGCCTCGGGCATGCTCCTGGCCCACTGCATCCTGACGGGCGCCGAACATGGCACCGGCGGGATCGCCCCTGGTCATGAAACGGTCCCCGATGTGCGGATCCCCAGGACCTGGCACATCGCCTCGGACGCCATCCTGGATTTCATTGCCTTCAACGACCTGGAAGATGTCCTGCATCAGAAGTACAGGCCCATGGACGAGGTGCGTCGGGACTATCCCCACCTCATCCGGCTCTTCAAGAACTCTTCCTTCCCTCCCAGCCTGGTCCACGGTCTTTCTTCGGCGCTGGATGATTTCGGCAGCCGCCCGTTGATCGTGCGCAGCAGCAGCCTGCTGGAAGACCGCATGGGCGCCGCGTTTTCCGGCAAGTACAAGAGCCTGTTCCTGCCCAATCAGGGCACCAAGCAGGAGCGGCTTTCCGACCTCCTGGACGCCGTCGCCGAGATTTACGCCTCGGTGTTCGGCCCGGATCCCATCGAGTACCGCCACGAGAGGGGGATCCTGGAATTCGACGAGCAGATGTCCGTCCTCATCCAGGAAGTTGTGGGCACCCGGATGGGGCCCTACTACCTGCCGGCTTTTGCCGGGGTGGCCTTCTCCCGGAATGAATTCCGCTGGTCTCCGCGTATCCAGCGGGAGGATGGCCTGGTCCGTCTCGTTCCCGGTCTGGGCACCCGCGCGGTGGATCGAACAGGAAACGACTACCCAGTCCTTGTTGTGCCGGACAAACCCCAGTTGCGGGTCAACCAGGCCGTCGACGAGATCGTGCGTTACTCTCCCCGGTACCTGGATGTCATCAATCTGGAGGAGAACCGCTTCGAGACCGTGGAAATCCGGGATATCCTGGATGAGTGGGGCGCGCAGTATCCCGCCCTGGACCAGGTCTTTTCGGTGCTGGACGAGGGCCGCTTCACGCCTCCGGTGGCCTTTCTGGAGAACTGGACCCGGGGTCAGGCATTCGCCACCTTCGAAGGCTTGCGCGGCAACCCCGAATTCCTGGGCCAGATCCGCAAGATCCTGACCATCCTTGAAGAGGAGTTGCATACGCCGGTGGATGTGGAGTTCGCCCACGACGGCGAGCACCTCTACCTGCTGCAATGCCGTCCCCAGAGCCAGGCCAATGCCGCCCGGCCCGACCCCATTCCCCAGGATCTGCCCTGGCAGGACGTGGTCTTCACCGCCAACCGCTTCGTATCCAACGCGCACATGGAAGAGATCCGCTACCTGGTGTATGTGGATCCCGACCGCTACGGCATGCTGCCGAGCAAGGAGCGCATGAAGGAAGTGGGGCTCGCGGTGGGGCGCCTGAACAGGGTCCTGCCCCGCAAGCAGTTTATCCTGCTCGGCCCGGGCCGCTGGGGCAGCCGGGGAGACATCCGGCTCGGCGTCAACGTCACCTATGCGGACATCAACAATACTGGCATGCTGGTGGAAATCGCTCGCCGCAAGGGCCAGTACGTCCCCGACGTCAGTTTCGGGACCCACTTCTTCCAGGATCTGGTGGAAGCGGGCATCGCCTATCTGCCTCTTTACCCGGACGAGGAAGAGAATACATTCTCGGAGACCTTCCTGCTCAAGTCGGAAAACCTGCTGGGAGAGCTGGCGCCCGACCATGCCGATCTCGAGGATGTCGTCCACGTCATCGATGTGGCCCGGGAAACGGAAGGCCGCATCCTGCGGGTCCTGCTGAATGCCGATCTGGATCAGGCGGTGGCCTGTTTCGAGGAACCGGGGGTTCTGCAGGAAAAGGCGCCTTCCATCGCGCAGGTTCCGGTGAGCAACCCCATCCAGTACTGGCAGTGGCGCAAGCAGATGGCCGAGCGCATCGCGCGGGAGGTCAAGCATGAAGAGCTGGGTGTGGTGGGGATGTATCTGTTCGGGAGCGTGAAGAACGGCATCGCAGGTCCGGCCAGCGACATCGATCTGCTGGTCCATTTCCGGGGCTCGCGCGCCGACCGCACGGAACTGCTGAACTGGCTGGACGGCTGGAGCCTGTGCCTGGATGAGATGAACTACCTGAAAACCGGTTACCGCACCGGCGGTCTACTGGATGTCCACCTGGTCACCGACGAGGATATCTCCCGCAAGACCAGCTACGCCATCAAGATCGATTCGGTGACCGATCCGGCCAAATCCCTGGAGCTGGGCCGGGAGCGCGAAGGGTCAGATTAATTCCAGGGTGGCTTGCGAAGGCTGCTCGGGGTCTAACCGCACCAGGGCCAGGGCCGGTGTCTCGTTGGCCGCCGAGACGGCAAAGGTCTTTCCCAGCCACATGTTCCACCGGCCCGTGAGGGTGCGGCTTTCATGGACATGACCGTGCAGGCTCATGGCCGGTTGATGCTCCTCCAGGAAGCGCCGCACGGCGATGCTTCCGATGTGCACATCCAGGGGCACGTGGTCCACCATGCGCCCATCCAGGCCAGCCCGGTCCAGGGGGGTGTCATAGGGTGGGCAGTGGCCCAGGAAGATTGTGCGCCGGAAATCCCGGATCGCGGGCACCAGCAACTCCAGCTCCGATGTGATGGTTGCATGCCGGATCTGATGGGGCGGCATTCCATCCCCGCGGGGAACGTCCTCCGGCGAAACCGCGCCGGGGTCGACAAAACGCGAGATGTCGTATCGCTCCCAGTCCTTGAGCAGGAACGGGGAAGGGGGGATACAGGCGTACCCCAGCACCTGCCAGTCATTCCAGTCCACGACCTTGCCGTGGATCTGCTGCCACAATCCCTGCTTCTCCCCGGCATGGAGATCCGCCACCAGGCCGAAGGGGTCATCATTGCCCGGAATCAGGAAAACCCGCGGGTACTGCGCCTCCAGTTCCCGGCGGATGTCGGCGAAAAGTGGGATCAGGAATTCGGGGACAAAACCGCCTTCGGCTCCATCTTCCCGCCAGGAAAAGTCCATGGGGTGCGGCGTGATATCCCCGCCCAGGAAAACCGCCGCCGGCTTTTCGGCGAGCACAGCCCGGGACAGGGCCCGGTAGCGACCAGGTTGGCCATGGAGATCGGAAACGAAGAGGCAAGCAGGCACGGGATCGTCTTTCTTGCCGGGATGGTAAGAGGGCCCGGAGCACGCTCCGGGCCCATGCGGGCGGTGTCTAGCCGTCCAGCTTCTTGAACACCTTGTTGATCCGCCGCAGAGCCATGTTCAGCTCCCGCTTGTTGATCACCAGGGGCGGCGCGAAGCGGATGACGTTCTCGTGCGTCTCCTTGCAGAGCATGCCTTCCTTCATCATGGCCTCGCAGTAGGGGCGCGCCTTGCGGTTCAGCACCAGCCCGATGAACAGGCCCTGGCCGCGCACCTCGGCGATGCTCTTGTACTTCATCTTCTTCAGCTCACCCATGAACCAGGGGCCCAGCTTGGCGCTGTTCTCGATCAGCTTCTCCTCGACCAGGACCTTCAGGGCCTCGCGGGCGACGGCCATGCCCAAAGGGTTGCCGCCGAAGGTGCTGCCGTGTTCGCCGGGATTGAAGACGCCCATGACCTCGTCATTGGCCAGGAAAGCGGACACGGGATAGAACCCGCCGCTCAGCGCCTTGCCGATGATGACGGCGTCCGGGGTGATGCCCTCGTGCTGGAAGGCGAAGAGCTTGCCGGTGCGGCCCAGGCCGCTCTGGATCTCGTCGGCAATGAACAGGACGTTTTTCTTCTTGCACAGCTCGGCGGACTTCTTCAGGAAACCCTTGGGCGGCACGTTGATGCCGGCCTCGCCCTGCACGGGCTCCACCAGGAAGGCGACCGTGTTCTTGGTGATGGCGGCCTCGAGGGCCTTGGCGTCACCGAAGGGGATGACCTTGAAACCGGGGGTGAAGGGGCCGAAGCCGTCCTTGTAGGACTCCTCGGTGCTGAAGCCCACGATGGTGGTGGTGCGGCCGTGGAAGTTGTCGGCGCAGACGATGATCTCGCCCTTGTTCTTGCCCACGCCCTTGACCTTCTCGCCCCACTTGCGGGCGGCCTTGATGGCGGTCTCGACGGCCTCGGCGCCGCTGTTCATGGGCAATACGCGGGTGTAGCCCGTCAGCTCGCAGATCTCCTTGCAGAAGAAGGGCAGCTGATCGTTCCGGAAGGCCCGGCTGGTCAGGGTGACCTTGGCCGCCTGGCGCCGCAGCGCCTTGAGCAGCCTGGGGTGGCAGTGTCCCTGATTCACCGCGCTGTAGGCGGCCAGGAAATCCATGTACCGGTTTCCTTCGACGTCTTCGACCCAGACGCCCTCGGCCTTCTTGATGACGATGTCCAGCGGGTGGTAGTTGTTTGCCCCGTACTGGTCTTCCATTGCGATGAGCTTGTCAGTCTTCATCCAATCACCTCCGCGGTGGGTTTGAGTTATCGCCAAAGTTAATGGGCGGGGGGGGCATGTCCAGTGAATAAGGTGTCAGGGGTTTGGGGGAATGTCCTCGGCAACGGGCGGTGAATAAGTGGGGGAGGGTGGGGCGTGCCTGCGGAGTTTCCCCCAAACCCCTGACACCTTATTCACTGGACATGCCCCGCAACGCCCGGGATTGAGGGGAGAGGGCATAACCCAATGGCGATGGTGGTGGTAGATGCTGATGGGGACTGATTGCTGGACCGGCATTTTTGGTGCATTGGGGGGCATGGTCGGCTCCCCGGTAGGGGGCAACACCCGCTCCAAAAATCCGGAGAATAGAGCATTCCCATTGGTAGACCAATACCCTTTTGGGGATTCATCTTCCCAGCCGCCCCTGACTTTGGGTGCCCCTGATTTTCCGGGCCGCGCCAACCAAACTCTCGCCCCTCTCGGTAAAATCCATATTTCAAACCCTCCCGCCCCATGTTCTTTTCCTTTTCTGCAAAAAAAGGTGGCCCCAGTCCCAGAAAATTTGGGTGTGTGGGGGCTGTCGGGTGAAATCCGCAGGGAGCTAACCAGCAGTCCTCAATGGCGATAGCGTGTCAATCCCGAGGACATCACCCGACAGATCCCACACACCCAAATTTTCTTCCCCAAAGCCGCTTTTTTACTTGAAAAACAAAAGTACTTGAAATATAAAAGTCTTGAGCTTGGTTGAGCCATCAGTCTGCCGGGTCCGAGAAGGAACGATGGACCCCCGCAAGGGAGCTGGAGAAGGAACTCCGGACGGCCGGGGGGCGGAGAACTGGTCCTGGGTGCCAGCCGCCCCCGCACCAGACCCTCGGTTGCGAAAGGAATCGCGGCGAGGATCCTGGTGGGCGAGAAAGCCACGACGGTAGGTTCGATCGGGTTCAAGGAAAGCAGGGCGGCTTTCCTTGAGCTGGCAGGGATCGGCACGGAACGACACAGATGCTGAACAACGCCGATTCCTGAAGCTCTCTCGCCCAACCGCCACAAG
>JGI12109J20283_11022396_pt1 | contig 21823 bp, 16 predicted proteins | sample ElkSlonscriptome_12_FD_20283 | JGI IMG/M metagenome (IMG submission 20283)
CGACCTGCTCGCGGCGCACGGCGGCGTTCTCGACCTTCAGGACCTCGATGTTGTCCTTGCCGGTGGCGCGGTACTTGTTGACGCCCACCACGGTCTGCAAGCCGCTGTCGATGCGCGCCTGGGTGCGGGCCGAGGCCTCCTCGATCCGCATTTTGGGAATGCCGGCCTCGATGGCCTTGGCCATGCCGCCCTCGGCCTCGACTTCCTCGATGTGCGACCAGGCGCGGGCGGCCAGGTCGTGAGTCAGGCGCTCGATGTAATAGCTGCCGCCCCAGGGATCGATGACGCGGTTGGTGTTGGCCTCCTCGGTCAGGAACAACTGTGTCTGGCGGGCGATGCGGGCCGAGAAGTCGGTGGGCAGCGCCAGCGCCTCGTCCAGGGCGTTGGTGTGCAGCGACTGGGTATGGCCCTGGGTGGCGGCCATGGCCTCGATGCAGGTGCGGGCGACGTTGTTGAACACGTCCTGGGCGGTCAGCGACCAGCCCGACGTCTGGCAGTGGGTGCGCAGCGACAGCGACTTGTCGCTCTTGGGGTCGAACTGCTTGATCAACCGCGCCCACAGCAGGCGGGCGGCGCGCAGCTTGGCCACCTCCATGGCGAAGTTCATGCCCACGGCCCAGAAGAACGACAGGCGCGGCGCGAAGGCGTCGATGGTCAGGCCGGCATCCATGCCGGCGCGGGCGTACTGCACACCGTCGGCCAGCGTATAGGCCATCTCCAGGTCGGCGGTCGCCCCGGCCTCCTGCATGTGATAGCCGGAGATGGAGATAGAGTTGTACTTGGGCATGTTCCGCGACGTGTACCCGAAGATGTCCGAGATGATGCGCATGGAGGGCATCGGCGGGTAGATGTAGGTGTTGCGGACCATGAACTCCTTGAGAATGTCGTTCTGGATGGTCCCCGCCAGTTGCTCCGGCTTCACCCCCTGTTCTTCGGCCGCGACGATGTACAGCGCCAGCACCGGCAGCACCGCGCCGTTCATGGTCATGGACACGCTCATCTTGTCCAGCGGGATGCCGTCGAACAACTGGCGCATGTCGAGGATGGAGTCGATCGCCACGCCGGCCATGCCGACGTCGCCGGCCACGCGCGGGTGGTCGCTGTCGTAACCCCGGTGCGTGGCCAGGTCGAACGCCACCGACAGGCCCTTCTGCCCGGCCGCCAGGTTGCGGCGGTAGAAGGCGTTCGAGTCCTTGGCGGTCGAGAACCCGGCGTACTGGCGTATGGTCCACGGCCGCTCGACGTACATGGTCGGGTACGGGCCGCGCACGTACGGCGGCTTGCCCGGCACGGTGTCGAGGAAGTCCAGGGCGGCGATGTCCGCGCTGCTGTACAGCGGCTTGACCGGGATCTTTTCCGGCGTCTCCCAGAGCAGATGGTCGAGATGCAGGCCGGCCTCGGCATCGGCGGCGGTCCGCCAGGCGGACGCATCGCCACCGGCGCGGGGGTTCAGGTCAACACCGGAGAAATCGGGAATCGAACTCATGGGCGGGTCACTCCCAGATCGGCGTGCAGGCCCTGCAACGTTTCGAGCACGTTGCACCCCACGTAGATGAAGGCGTCGATGCCGGCGGCCTCGTAATCCGCCTGTTTGTCGCCCGGCCGTCCGGCCAGGTAGAGGGTCTTGCAGCCGGCGGCCTTGAGGGCGCGGGCCACCGGTTCCGCCTGCTCGGCATAGATCTTGTCGGACGAGCAGATCACGGCGGCACCGGCGCCGCTGTCCTGGAACGCGGCGGCGCATTCCTCGGCGTTGGCAAAGCCGGTGTTGGTCAGGGCCTCGATGCCGCCGGCCTCGAAGAAGTTACGGGCGTAGGTGGCGCGAGCCGTGTGGTGGGCGATCGGGCCAACATTGGCCAGGAAGATCAACGGGCGCGCGCCGGTGCCCGCCAGCACCTCGTCGGAGGCATCGCGCAGGGCCTCGAAATCCTCGGCCAGGCGGTGCGAGGGCAGCGGGCTGATCTCGATGGCGTCGGCGCCGTCCCGGGTGGAGGCGCGGACCAACTCGCCCAGCGTGGCGCCCTTGATCGCGGCCGTGGCGATCTCGGTGGGCAGCATGTCCAGTTCCTCCGCCGCGCCCTCGACCGAGAAGATATCGCAGGTCGCGTCCTCGCGCACCGTGGCCAGCGCCGCGCCGGCGGCGGCCCGCAGGGCCTCCAGGTCCGGGTCGGCCAACTCGGGCGCCGGCTCGGCGAGGTTCGGGAACTCCGAAATGCCGGTGATGGGCGCCTTGCGCCGGGCGATGTCCTTGCGACGGGCCTCGCGCACCGAGGCGATCTGCTCGGCGATGCGGCCAGACGTCAGCGCCTCGGCCATGCCACCGCCCTTCTCGATGTCCTGGAACAAAGCCCAGGCGCTGCCGGCCAGTTCCTCGGTCAGGCGTTCCAGCGCCCAGGACCCGCCCGCCGGGTCGATCACGCGGTTGAGCTGGCTTTCCTCCTGCAGGATCAACTGCGTGTTGCGGGCGATGCGGCGGGCCAGCGGGCTCGGCTGGCCCAGGGCGGCGTCGTGCGGCAGGATGGTGATGCTGTTGGCGCCACCGACGGCCGCCGAGAAGCAGACCATGGTGGAGCGCAGCATGTTGACCCACGGGTCGCGCCGGGTCAGCACGCGCGCCGCCGTCACGGCATGGATGCGCGCGGCCCGGGCCGGTTCGTTGGCGCCGCAGGCCTCGGCGATGCGCGCCCACATCAGCCGGGCGGCGCGCAGCTTGGCAATGTTGAGATACTGGTCGGTGCCCAGGGAGACCGAAAAGGCGATCTGGCCGCACGCCTCGTCGATGGGCATTCCGGCCGCTTCCATGGCGCGCAGGTAGGCGACCCCGGTGGCCATGGCGCAGGCCAGATCCTGGGACTCGCTGGCCCCGGCGTTGTAGTAGGCGGCCGAATCGACCGCCACCGCCGTGACGGCGCCGCTGGGGAAGGTGCGCGCGGTCTTGTCGGCGATTGACGCCATATGCCCGAGCGCGGTGTCGAGGCTGGTGGGCAGGCGGCCGAATTCGGCCAGCGCGCCCAGCGGGTCGATGTTGAACGCGCCCCGGGCGTCGGACTCGGTCACACCGCGCTGGCACCACAGGGCGGTCAGCATGGCCGCGACGACGGGCGCCTGTGGACCGGCCTGCAGCGCGACGGGAACCTTGGTCAGGTCGACGTCCGACAGCAATGCGTCCCAATCGGCCATGGACGACAGCGACAGGCCGCCCTGTCCGAACAGGTCGGCGGCCTGTTCCGCGTCGGCGTCCTGGCCGGCGCGGCCGGCGGCGTCCAGGCGGATCAGCAGCGAGGTGACGCCGTTCTCCAGGTCATCGGCGATGGCCGCCTTGGTGGCCGCCAGGTCGGGGTTGGCGTGGAGCTGGCGGATGTCCCAGCCGCTTTGCGACATCCCCAAGGGGCGCGCGCCGCGCGTGAAGGGCATGGCGCCGGGCGTCCCCGATGGGTCCCCTTCCGCCGGCCAGTGTTCGCGGGAGTAGAGCGGCTGGATGGAAAAGCCCTCCAGCGTGCGCGCCACCAGTTTCTTGTCGAAGGGCGCGCCGTCGAGCGCCTTTTCCACCATGGCCATCCAGTCGGCATGGGTGGCGGCGGGAAAGTCCTCGGCGAACCGCTGCGGAGCATCCGTCATGATCGGGAACCCTGTCCAAAGGGGGAGGCCGGCCACTGTAGCAAAGGTCCGCGCACGCTTTCAACGCGGTGCCCGGGCCGGCACCGCCCCGGGAAACGTTGCGTGATTGCATTGGAATTGCAAGAGGGACGGCGCTATTCGACGAGATCAAAGCGCCGTAAGTCCTAAGCTGCGGGACAGACGAGCCTCAAAGCCGTCCATACGCGGATCAGCACGCAGCGGTCACGCCTCTACCCCGTCGCCTCGCTGCACTAGCCGCGCCACGAACGCGGCGGCCCCACATCCACATGCACGAACCCGGAGCGCGGGTAGTAGCCCACGCCGCCACGGTCCATCGCCAGAGCCAATCGGCGCAGATCGCCAAGCGAGACGCCGGGAACGGCGATGTCGGCCGCCATGCCACGCATATGATAGCTCTTCTTGGCCACGCCGCGCCCGGCCCGGCGCATCGTCGCGTTGGTCTCCGGCGCCCGATAGGCCGAGATGATCTCGATGGGGGCGCGCGTCTCCAGCCGGGCGCTGATGTCACTCAGCAGGTTCAGCAAGGCCGGATCAATGGGGGCCACCTCGTCGGTGCGGCGGTCGCGCAGGATGTGGTTGAGGGCCCGCAGCGCATCCGGCACATAGCGGCCGTTTTCCAGGTAGGTGACGGTCAGGCGCTCGCCCGTGTTGATATTGTCCAGCGCCAGAGACCGGGTCAGCGGACCGGCGGTCGGAGCCGCCGGCACGTGGCCGGGGGGTATCGGCTTGCGGCCGAGGCGGAACAACAGCGGGACGGGCGGCTTCTCGCCTGGCGGCAACGGGACCGCAGCCAGGCTCGGCGCCAGTGGGGTCAGGGTGGCGGCGCCCAGGGCGGCGCCCGCGACCAGGACTCGACGCCGCGTCGCCGTGGGGACGGACGAGTCGGGGTTCGACACGGTGGGCCTCTCTCATGCTCTCTCAGGCACAGCCGGCCTCTTGCGGACCGGTTCAGGGGGGATCGGCACCCGGCGCCATCCGAACCGGCACCGTCCCGATCCCCTTAATGCCCAGTTTTGCGCATCGGATTCAAGAAAGCGTTAACGATCTCACGAGAATTTCACGAAACATCCCGCGAAAGACAAGACAACTCGGGCGGACCAGGACGGAAACGGGACCGCAGTGCTCCCGATTATCTGGCCGGCGCGCTCCTTCGCCTATCGGTGGCGCGACGATGCGGTCGGGACGGCAAGCCGGGTGGGATTTCAGGCTTGGCAATATTGAGTCGAGTGATTCGTGGACTGCGCGGGGCGGCTCATCTGAATCGCGGGCCGTCGACGATGCCTGCGCCCCCCTACAGCCGGATCGGCGGCCAGATCCGATCCGGGTTCGACAGGCGATCACCGACATCCAGCAGGGCCAGTTCGCAGCCCCCGCCGCGCAGCGTCTCCACCAGCAGGGCGAACAGGCCAGAGACCGCCGCGCTCAACGCCACCTGGGGCCGCCCGTCCAGCAGCCAGTGGTGCAGGAACAGAGCCGCCAGAACGTCTCCGGCGCCGTTGGGCGCACGCGGGAAGCGCAGGCGGGGCGTTGCCACCATCCAAACGTCGGTACCGTCGGTGACAAGGCAGCGGGCGCCGCCGGGCTCCGGGCCGTCGGGAACCTCGACACTGGTCACGACAACGATGCGAGGACCCTTCGCCCGCAACGCCATGGCGGCATCGACAACGTCGGCCAGGCTTTCGCACATGCGGTTGGTCAACAGGCCGAGTTCGAACTGGTTGGGTTTGATGATGGTGGCGCGCGGCACCAGGCGCTCGGCGATGGCCTGGGGAATGGCGGGCTCGACATACAGACCGGGGCCGACCGGGCCGGCCAGCCCGGGACCGGTGTCTCCCATCACGGGGTCGCACAGGTACGGCAAGTCCGGTCGCCCTTTGCGCGCCCGGTCGACCGCGCCCGCGACGGCGGCCGCTGTGCCCGCCGCCCCGAGATATCCGGACAGCACGGCCTGGCATTCGGGCCACGCCACGTGTTCGGCCAGCCCCTTCAGGCAATCATCCACCAGCGTGGGATTCACAACGTGCCCGCGCAGGCTGCCGTAGCCAGGATGGTTCGAGAACAGCACGGTATGCACCGGCCAGACGCTACGGCCGAGGGCGTGCAACGCGGGCACGGCGGCGGCGTTTCCGACATGGCCGGCCGAAACGTGGCTCTGAACGGACAGGATCGCCATGGACGAGGACCGAGCGGGATGGGGTGAAAGGGGCCGCTTTTTGCGATGCGGCAGCCACCTTGCCACGGGCGGGCTTTGATTTATAGTGTGCCGCCTCGCGCCCCCCGGCGGTGGCCGGGGACGAGGACACCAGACCGTCAGGGAGGATCAGACCCATGGCCGCACCCGCCCGCCCGCGCCGCAGTGTGCTCTACATGCCCGGCTCCAACACCCGGGCGCTGGAGAAGGCCAAGACCCTGGCCGCCGACGGCCTGATCCTCGACCTGGAGGACGCCGTGGCCCCCGACGCCAAGTTGGAAGCACGCGCCAACGTGGTCGCGGCCGCCGCCAGCGGCGGCTACGGCAAGCGCGAGGTGCTGATCCGCACCAACGGCCTGAACACGCCCTGGGGCTATGCCGACCTGGAAGCGGCGGCCACCAGCGGCTGCGACGGGATCCTGCTGCCCAAGGTGGAAAGCGCCGATACGGTGCGGCAGGTGGAAACCATCCTGCAGGCCAAGGGTGCGCCCGACCGCACCCTGATCTGGTGCATGATGGAAACGCCTCTGGGGATGCTGCACGCCGCCGAGATCGCCGCCGCCTCGCCCCGTCTGGGCGGGTTCGTCATGGGCACCTCGGATCTGGCCAAGGATCTGCACTGTCATCACACGGCCATGCGCCTGCCGATGATCACCTCGCTCGGGCTGTGCCTGCTGGCGGCGCGGGCGCACGGCCTGGCCATCCTCGACGGCGTCTATCTGGACCTGCAGGACGACGAGGGCTTCGCCGCCGCCTGCCGCCAGGGCCTGGAACTGGGCTTCGACGGCAAGACGCTGATCCATCCCAAGACCGTCGGCACCGCCAACGAGATCTTCGCCCCCAGCGAGACCGAGGTGGCGTGGTCGCGCCGCATCATCGAGGCCCACGCCGAGGCCGAGAAGGAAGGCAAGGGCGTCGTGGTGGTCGACGGCAAGCTGGTCGAGAACCTGCACGTGGCCAACGCCCGCCGGCTGGTGGCGCTGGCCGAGGCCATCGACGCTTTGCAGGCCGATCTGGACACGGCCAACGCCTGAGCGGTGCGCCCCGTTCTGTTCCCCGTCCTCCCTGGAGTGCCGCGCGATGACCCCCGACGTGACCCCCAAGAGCAAGACCAACCCGGGCAACTTCTTCGAGGACTTCTACCTCGATCAGGAGATCGTGCACCCCACCCCCCGGACCGTGACCGAGGGTGATCAGGCGCTGTACATCGCCCTGTACGGCTCGCGCTTCCCGCTGCACTGCTCTGCCGATTTCGCCGCCGACCTGGGGTTCGAGGACATGCCGCTGGAGGACCTTTTGGTCTTCCACATGGTGTTCGGCAAAAGCGTGCCGGACATCTCGGTCAATGCCGTCGCCAATCTTGGCTACGCCGAGTGCGTCTTCGGCGTGCCCGTCTACGCCGGCGACACCCTGCGCGCCGTGTCGCGGGTTATCGGCCTGAAGGAGAACTCGAACCGCAAGTCCGGGATCGTCTGGGTGCGCACCACCGGGTTCAATCAGGATGACGAAACGGTGGTCGAGTTCGTCCGCTGGGTCATGGTGCGCAAGCGCGCGGTCCCCGGCCCCGATGACGCCGACGACGAGGGCATTGAGCCGCCCGTCGTGCCCACCCTGTCGCCCGTGGTGCCCGCCGCCGATCTGATCGTGCCGGACGACCTTGACCTCGAAGACTACGACGTCGACCTGGCCGGGCAGGAGGACCTTTGGGAGGACTATCACGTCGGCGAACGCATCGACCACGGCGCCGGCATGACGATCGAGGAGGCCGAACACCAACTGGCCACGCGCCTGTACCAGAACACCGCGCGGGTGCACTTCGACAAGATCCGGATGGAAAACGGGCCGATGGGCCGACGCCTGGTCTATGGCGGACACGTCATCAGCATGGCCCGCGCGTTGTCGTTCTACGGGCTCGCCAATGCCCTCCGCGTTGCCGCCATCAACGCCGGCGCCCACACCAACGCGGTCTTCGCGGGTGACACCATCTACGCCTGGACCGAGGTCCTGGACCGCATGGAAGTGCCGGGTCGGTCGGACGTCGGCGCCTTGCGGTTGCGCACGGTGGCGGTCAAGGACCAAGCCTGCGCCGGCTTCCCGGACAAGGACGAGGACGGCGCCTATCCGGCGTCCGTCGTGCTGAACCTGGACTACACCGTGCTGATGCCGCGCCGGATGTAGGGCCGCCCAGCCCCCGCTCCCGCACGCGGAGGCCGTTACTGGACCCGTGTGCAGCGGACCTCTTCGCCCTTCAGCAGGTCGTTGAGGGCGCCCTGCAACGTCACGCCTCGGCCGCGTGGCACGTCGGCCATGCAGGTGATGCCGCCGGTGGACAGGCTGGAGCAGTCCACCCCGCGATCGAGGCTACTATAGGCCCAGACCTGGCCGGCCATGCGGCGCAGCACCATCTCCATCCGCTGCGGTGGCATGGTCGAATGAGTGCATTCGAACACCACGCGCGGCGGATTGTCGCCGCTGCCGATCTCGCGGACCGGGTCAAGCGACTGGGCCGCGGCCGATCCGGACACGGCAAGGCCGACGAGGGCGGCAATCAGGGAAGCGCGAAGCATGGGCAGGGTTTCCTTCTGCTCAGTGGACAGGCGATGGCAGTATTTAGCCGCATCATCGCGGCCGAATCATGACGCCGTGAGCACGGCCGCGATCCGGCGGGCCGTCTGCTCGTCGACCACGCCGTCGAGGCGGGCCGGCCGGAACCGGCGCTGGAACGCCACCACGGCGGCGCGCGGGTCGCTCAGGTCATAGCCGATGGCCGCCAGCATCGCCAGCGCCTCCGGTGCCGTCGGGGCCGAGGCGCCGTCGTCGACAGGTGGCCACAGCCCCACGCCAGCCCGCGCCAGGCGCGGCCAGTCGAACAGCTCGCCCGGGTCCTCCTTGCGCGTCGGCGCCACGTCCGCGTGGGCCACCACGTCGGCCGGCCCGAGGCCATGGCGGGCGACGATGCCCCGGCAGAGGCGTTCAACGGCGGCCATCTGCTTTTCAGGGAACGCACGATAGCCGAATTCGTGCCCGGGATTGACGATTTCGACGCCGATCGACCGCCCGTTGACGTCTGCCGCCCCGTGCCACCGCGAGACGCCGGCGTGCCACGCGCGCCGGTCCTCCGGCACCAGACGGAACACGCGGCCGTCCTCTTCCACCAGCCAATGGGCGCTGACCTTTGAGGCCGGGTCGCACAGCCGCTCCAGCGCCGCCGCGCCAGTCGGCATCCCGGTGTAATGCAGCACCAGCAGCTCGACCCGCTGGCCGGGTGGGCGGGCGTCGTGGTTGGGCGACGGGGTGTCGATCACGTCGGCGGTCACTTGTGCCTCCTGGGCCAGGCCGGAGCCGCCGTCCGGTGCCGCCGCTACGCCGCCCCGGCGGTCTTGCCGTCGTCGGCGTCCGCGTCGGTGCAGCGTGCCATGGCGATCTTTTCGGTGGAATGCTTGGCCTGCTTCTTCAGGCCCGCGATCAGTCCGGCGATCTCGTCGGCGCTTCGGATTTGATGGCCCCGGGGGACCTCGACAATGGCCGCCGAGGCCGACAGCAATTCCAGCCGCCGTTCGACCCCGTCGCGATCCTTGGCGACGATGTAGCGGCGCGTGCGGGCCTCTTCGTCGTAGAAACTCTCCACGTCAAGGCGGAAGCGTTCCACCAAATCCTTGATCAAGACCACCGCCTGGTCGCTCGCGATCCCCTTGAATCCAACGAAGAAATCGTCGCCACCGACATGGCCGATGAAGACATCCGGCCCGTTCAGATGCTTACGCATCAGGTCGGCGAACAAGGTGATGGCGCGGTCGCCCTGCCGGTATCCGTAGCTGTCATTGAAGGGCTTGAAGTGGTCGAAGTCCAGATAGACTATGATGTATGTATTGTCTTCATCCATCAGGGCTTCGGAAATGTACTCGTTGATCATCGTATTGCCCGGCAGGCGGCTGAGGGGGTTCTGGTCCCGAGCCAGGGCCAGGTTCTTTTCGTTGACGACCTTCAGCAACGAGGCCGCCGACATGAAGCCGATGTACTGGCGGTCGCGGGTGATGAGAATGCACTCGGCGCCGCTGGAGGCCGAGAAGATCTCCAGGATCTTTTCCGCCTTGGTGTTGACGTCGGCCACCGGGCAGCGGGCCACGAAGGCGTCGAGCGTTCGGCCCAACGCCCGGTTGCTCAGCAGGTCCTTGCCGTACAGGCTGTAGGTGTATTCCTTCAGGTCCAGTTCCCGGATGATGCCGGCCGGTTCGCCCGCGCCGTCGACCACGGGAAAGAAGTTGCGGTCCTTATCGTGGCGGAACCGCTCGAACACCGCGCCCATGTGGGTCCCCAGAGCGATCGGTTCCAGATACTGGGTCTCGGCGGTGATCAGGGCGGAGTCATTGCCGACGCGCCGGTGATCGGACTCGTTGAGGGCACGAATGTCGGCGTGATCGCGGATCAGAGCCTGCGGGTCGAACACCCGCTCCCCGGCCACCTGGCCCTGGATGTAGTCGCATCCGGCCTGGCGGCAGATGTTGTATTCCTCAATCGAATGCACGCCCTCGGCCACCACCTGGCTGCCCAGCAGGTGGGCCAGATTGGTCAGGGTATTGAGCACCAAACGGCGACCGCGCTCCTGCGCCACCGACTGGATGAAAAAGCGGTCGAGTTTGACAAGGTCAGGACGCGCCAGGGTCAGCAGCGGCAGGCTGGCGTAGCCAGCCCCGAAGTCGCCCAACGCCAGCCGCCCCGAGACGGAGCGCAACGTCTCCATCAGGGCGGCGAAGTCCCGGTTGGCCTCGGCGGGCGCCTGGGCGCTGTCGACCAGGGCCTCGGTGTTGAAGAACGGCAGGCGCTCGGACACCTCGATGACGACGTTGGCGGATCCGACGCCATGACGCTCCAGGCGCCCCTTCAGGGCCGACACGATGGATTCGGCTTGCTCGGCCAGGCGCATGTCCAGGTTCAGGAACAGCTTCATCCCGCCGCGATCGGGGATTTGGGCGAACAGGGCGACGGCGGCGGCGTGCGTGGCCGCCTCGACACAGGCGAGGCGGTTGTCGCACCGCAACGGATCCGTGGGATCGCCGGTATCGTGGGCGCAGTCCAGCAGGTCGTGGACGGAGGCGAATCCAATCTCGCGCGCGTTGCCAATGACCGCCTCGACGCCAAGTGTGCGGCCCGAGTGCGTGCCGACCACCGGCTCCAGCGCCATGCGGATGCGCGGGATGATCGCATCCCACCCCAGCGCCCGCGCCGTGTCGCCACCTTCGATGACGGCGTCGTTCTGGTGGCGGCGGTGCGAGAACGTGAAGCGCGGCCTGTACCACAGGGCGTCGCCGGCGTCCTCCAGCCGTTTGGTTTCGGCGGAACCGATGTCGATCGCGTCAGCCACGCGGTCTTCGCACATGGGGCCCCTCGTCTTTCCGGTCCAGCAAATCCTTTGCGGACGGACAACGAACGTCACAACTCCCCCGTTTCACGACTCGCAAAACGGATGGCAAGAAGAATGAGGGCATCCGGCGATCCGGTCAATCACTCCGAAAGTCAAGATCCGGTCCCAAAGAAGCAGGATATATTGAGAGGAATCCGGACAGTAGCGGCACATTCGGCGCGGCGGCAAGGAATCGCGAACTTTTTATTACGGTCCGTCGAACGTCATCTGACTCTGTCCGACCGGAACCGTCCGTTGCTTCCGGCCGCTCGACAACCTGAAAAAATGTACAGTATCGTGTCGGCGGGCGTAACGGCGACAAGACTCGCAAGGCCGCTCGCCCGGACGAAACACGAGCGACCCCGAGTCCCGTCGGGCCGCACGCGGCGGGGCCGGACCCCGAGCAGCTTTGCGCCGGGCGTGTCGACCTCACCGCCCCGCGAACCTGACCGCCTGCTTGGCCGCCGCGATCAGGGCCTGGGCCTTGTTCCAGCACTCCTGGCGTTCCATTTCCGGGTCGGAGTCCGCCACGATGCCGCCGCCGGCCTGGATGTGCACCACGCCGTCCTTCACCAGCGCGGTGCGCAGGGCGATGCAGGTGTCCATGGTGCCGCCGGCCGAGATGTACCCCACCGCCCCGGCGTAGAAGCCGCGCCGCACGGTCTCCAGTTCCTCGATGATCTCCATGGCCCGCACCTTGGGGGCACCCGAAACCGTGCCGGCCGGGAAGCCGGCCATCAGCGCGTCCATGGCGTCCTGGCCCTGGCGCAGCCGGCCGACCACGTTGGAGACGATGTGCATGACGTGGCTGTAGTACTCGACAAAGAACTGGTCGGTGACGCGCACCGTGCCCACCTCGGCGACGCGACCGACGTCGTTGCGCCCCAGGTCGAGCAGCATCAGGTGCTCGGCCCGCTCCTTCGGGTCGGACAGAAGGTCGGCGGCGTTGGCCGCGTCCTCGCTGGCATTGGCGCCGCGTTTGCGGGTGCCGGCGATGGGGCGGATGGTCACCTCACCGTCCTTCAGCCGCACCAGGATCTCCGGGCTGGCGCCGACGATCTGATAGCCATCCAGATCCAGGTAGACCATGTAGGGCGACGGATTGGTGCGCCGCAGCGCCCGGTACAGGCTGAACGGCGGCAGCTTGAACGGCAGCGTGAAGCGCTGCGACAGCACCACCTGGAAGATGTCGCCGGCCATGATGTAGTCCTTGGCGCGGCGCACCTTGGCCTTGTAGTCCTCGGCGTCCATCATCGGCGTCGCCTCGGGCTCCGGGTCGGGCTCGGAGGTCAGGCGGGCCACCGGCAACGACCGTTCCAGGTCGGCGGCGACGTCGGCCAGCCGTTCGCGCGCCAGCGCCAGCGCGGCGTTGGCGTCCACCCCCGGGCGCGGCCAGACCGGCGTGGCCAGGGTCATGCGGTGCAGGATGTTGTCGAAGGCCACCATCACGGTGGGCCGCAGGAACACGCCGTCGGGCACGTTGATGGTGTCCGGGTTCTCGTCCGGAATCCGCTCCACCAGCCGCACCGTGTCGTAGCCCATGTACCCCACCAGCCCGGCGATCATCGGCGGCAGTTCGTCGGGCAGGTCGATGCGGCTTTCCGCCACCACGGCGCGCAGGGAGTCGAGCGGCGGCCGGTCGTCGGGCTCGAACGTATGCAGGTCGTGGCGAGCGTCGCGGTTGATCTCGGCCTTGTCCTTGTGACAGCGCCAGATCAGGTCCGGCTTCAGGCCGAGGAAGGAATAGCGGCCGCGCACCGCCCCGCCCTCGACGCTGTCGAGAAGGAACGAATACGGCCGCGTCTCACAGATCTTCAGGAACGCCGAGACCGGGGTTTCCAGGTCGCCCACCAGATGGGTCCAGACCACCTGGGCCCGGCCGGCCATATAGGTGGTGCGGAACGCGGCGGCGGTGGGCAAGGTTTCCATGACGGGGTTCCCTATTGGAAGGCGGACTCGATCACGCCCCGGTTGATTTCCACGCCCTGCCGTTTCGACAGGGCATCGGTGAACTGCACGAACAGGTCCTCGGCGATGGACGCGCGCACCACCTGCGCCGTTTCCTCCCGCGTTTCGGGATTCTCGGCGGCCTGCTGGATCACCGTGTCCAGGCGCAGCACGTGGATGGTGTCCCCGGTCTCGACGACGCGTGTTTCGCCCTCCGACATGGCGAACAGGGCGTCGATCAGCGGGCGCGGCGGCGGCGTGGCGCCGTCCTCCACCGTGCCGCCGTCGCGCCGCACGGCGGGCACCGGCCGCACCGAGGCGCTTTCGGTTTCGGCGGCGCTCTCGAACGTGCGGCCCTCGCTGGCGGCGTCGCGGATGGCCTCGGCGCGGGCGCGCGTGGCCTCCGCCTTTTGGCGCGCCACCCACAGCGCCTCGACCCGCGGGCGCACCGACTCCAGCGGGCGCGGCGCCGGCGGCGTCACGTCGTCCACGCGCAGCACGTAGTAGGCGCCCTCGGACTCCTCCATCAGCGTCTGTTCGCCTTGTTCGGAGGTGAACGCGGTCTCAAGGAACCCGTCCACGTCGGGCAGGTCGGCAACGGGCGTGCCGTCCGGCCCGCGCCCCTGACGATCAACGGTCTCGATCCGGACCAGGGGCAGGTCCAGCGCCCGCGCCGCCTCCTCCAGCGTCGCGCCGCCGCCCAACGCGTCGTCCAGGTCCACCGACAGCTCATACAGAGCGTCCACGGCCTCTTGATCCACCAGAGTCGCCCGGACTTCGTCGCGCACGTCCTCCAGCGGGCGGACCGATCCGGGCGTGACCTCGCGCACATGGAATACATGCCAGCCGAAGGCGCTTTCGACCGGATCGCTCACCTGTCCCTCGGGCACGGCGAACACCGCCTGGGACTGCGCGTCGGGAAGCGTTTCCCGGGTGACCTCGCCCAGGGGCACGGGCGCGGGCGCGCCGGCCTCGGCGGCCGCGTCCGCCAGCGTCTGCCCGGCGCGGACCGCATCCACGACCGCCTGGGCCGTCTGTTCATCGTCGGCCAGCACCTGGTCGACGACGCGGCGTTCCGGCGTCGCGTAGTCATCGCGGCGGGCCTCGTACTCCTCGCGGATGGCCTCGTCGCTGACCGCGACCAGCGGACGCGCCTCGTCCAGGGTCAGGACGACGGCCGTCACGGCGCGCATTTCCGGGGCGGTGAAGGCGTCGATGTTGTCCTGATAGAGCTGCTCCAGGGTGGCCTCGTCCGGCGTCGACGGCGGCGCCGGCGCGTCGGCGATGTCGAGCGACACCACGGCGCCCGCCCGGGCCTCATTGCGGTGGCGGTCAAAGTCACGCACGAGGCCGTCCGGCGCATGAGCGGCGCTGGTGACCGGCACGCTCAGGGCCGCCTGCAACAGCGAGCGGCGCACCCGGTTGGCGTACTGATCCTCGCTCATGCCGTTGGCGGCCAGGATGCGCTGGTAGCGGTCGCGATCGAAGCGGCCGTCGGCGCCGGCGAAGGTCGGATCGGCCTTGATCGCCTGGGCCACCACGGCGTCGGGCACCACCATGCCCCAGTCGTTGGCCGTCTCGATCTGGGTGGCCTGGGTGACGACACGGCCGATGGCGCGGTCCAGGTAGCCGAACTGAATGGCCTGTTCCGTGGTGAAGTCCTGGCCGGTGCGCTCACGCAGGGCCGAAACCTCCTGGTTCAATTCCGCCCGGATCGCCGCCGTGCCGATGGCCGTGTCACCGACCGTGATGGCCGGCGTCCCCTCGCCGCCGCCGGAGATGAAATCGCCGATGCCCCAGACACCGAAGCTGAGGATGAGCAGGCCCAGAAGGGCCTTCGCGAACCAGGACTTCGACGCCTTCCGGAAACTGTCGAGCATACCGCCACCGCTGCTGTCATGACGTGGGCGCCGCTCCGGGATGGGGGAGCGGCCGAATGGCGGCGCATGATAGGGAGGCACGCTTCGCACCGCAACGGAAACGCCGCCGGCCATGACAGCGATCGTCATCAGGACATCGTTCAAAAACGCCCGTCGGCATGGTAGACAGGCGCCCGAACGTCGCCACGATCTCAGGGGGAAACCATGCATGTTCGACGGCAGTTGATTGCCGGCAACTGGAAGATGAACGGCCTGCGTGCCGACGGACTGGACCTGGCCCGCTCACTGGCCGTCTGGTTGAACGGCGACGGCGCCGACGTGCGCGATCATGTCGACATGCTGGTCTGCCCGCCGGCGACCCTGGTGGCGCCTGTGGCCGAGGCCGTGGCCGGCACGCCGCTCGGCGTCGGCGGCCAGGACTGCCACGCGGTCGAGAAGGGTGCGCACACCGGCGACGTCAGCGCCTGGATGCTGAAGGACCTGGGCGCCAGCCACGTCATCGTCGGCCACTCGGAACGGCGCACCGACCACCACGAGACCGACGAGCAGGTGCGCGCCAAGGCCGCCGCCGCCCTAGCCGCCGGCCTGGTGCCCATCATCTGCATCGGCGAGACCGAGGGCGAACGCGACGCCGGCCAGGCGTTGGCCGTGGTGTCGCGGCAGTTCAACGGCTCGCTGCCCGAGGGGGCCAACGGGACCAACGTGGTCATCGCCTATGAGCCCGTCTGGGCCATCGGCACCGGACGCACCCCCACCACCGAGGACGTGGCCGAGATGCACCAGCGCATCCGCGCCGACGCCCGCGAGCGCATGGGCGCCAGCGCCGAAGCCCTGGTGATCCTCTATGGCGGTTCGGTCAAGCCGGGCAACGCGGCCGAACTGATGGCCATCGACGACGTCGACGGCGCCCTGGTCGGCGGCGCCAGCCTGAAGGCGACCGACTTCCAGGCCATCGCCAGCGCGTGTGTGTGACGCGGTGTCACGGTAAGCCCGAAAAGGGGCTGGCCTTGACCGGTCCGGGCGATTACAACAGCGGGCAATCACGCGGGCGGCTGTCGTTGCCGCCCGCCCGGAACCTGTGCGACGACCACTCCGCGCCTTGATGCAGGGCGCTTCGACAGTCCACGATGCCGGCCCGGCGGAGGCAGGATCTGCCGCATCTGCCGCCGGCTTCGTGGTGTGCCGGTCTCATTGAGGAACCATGATCACCGTCATTCTGGTCATTCACCTTCTGATCGCCATCGCCATGGTGGCCCTTATCCTCCTTCAGCGCTCGGAAGGCGGCGCCCTCGGCATCGGTGGCGGCGGCGGAGGCGGTGGCGGCGGCGGCCTGATGACGGGACGCGCGGCCGGCAACCTGCTGACCCGCAGCACGGGTTTCCTGGCGGCGGCCTTCTTCGCCACCAGCATGACGCTGGCGATCCTGGCGGACAGCGGCCAGCGCGCCGGCAGCGTGCTCGATGCCGCCCCGGCGGAGGAGGAGACGGTGCCGGCGACACCGGCGATCCCCGGGCCGGAGGTGCCGACAGGCGAGAGCACGCCGGAGGACGCCGTGCCGGCCGTTCCGGCGGCGCCGCTGTCGGAGTAACTCAGCCCGACTCGGCCGGAGCGCCGGACAGGACATGACACTGTCCGGCCGGCCCCGGCAGCGATGGACGCCGACGGTGGGGTGACCCGCGGCGCGGCAAGGCAGGGATGCGCGTTCGGACCATGACGACACGCTTCATCTTCATCACTGGTGGCGTCGTCTCCTCCCTGGGCAAGGGCCTGGCCTCGGCCGCCCTGGGGGCTGTCCTGCAGGCGCGCGGCTTCACGGTGCGGCTGCGCAAGCTGGACCCCTACCTGAACATCGACCCGGGCACCATGAGCCCGACCCAGCACGGCGAGGTCTTCGTCACCGACGACGGCGCCGAGACGGACCTCGACCTGGGCCACTATGAGCGCTTCACCGGCGTCGCCTCGCGCCGTTCGGACAACGTGACCGCCGGGCGCATCTACAAGACCGTGCTGGAGAAGGAACGGCGCGGCGACTACCTGGGCGGCACGGTGCAGGTCATCCCGCACGTCACCGACGCCATCAAGGAGTTCATCACCGCCGACCTGACGGACGAGGACTTCGTGCTGGTCGAGATCGGCGGCACCGTCGGCGACATCGAAAGCCTGCCGTTCCTGGAGGCCATCCGCCAGCTTGGCAACGAACTGGGGCCGGAGCGCACCATGTTCGTGCACCTGACCCTGCTGCCGTACATCGCCACCGCCGGCGAGTTGAAGACCAAGCCGACGCAGCACTCGGTCAAGGAACTGCTCAGCGTCGGCATCCAGCCAGACCTCTTGCTGTGCCGCAGCGAGCACGAAATCCCCGAAAGCGAGCGCGGCAAGATCGCCCTGTTCTGCAACGTCAAGCGCGAGGCGGTCATCCCGGCCTACGATGCACCGTCCATCTACGACGTGCCCATCAACTACCACAAGGAAGGCCTGGACACCCAGGTCTGCCGCCACTTCCGGCTCGGCTGCGAGCAGGCGCCCGACCTGACGCGCTGGCACACCATCGTCCACCGTGTGCGCCAGCCGGAGGGCGAGGTGACCGTCGCCGTGGTCGGCAAGTACATGAAACTTCTGGACTCCTACAAGTCCCTGGCGGAAGCGCTGGTGCATGGCGGCATCGCCAACAACGTCCGCGTCAAGCTGGAATGGATGGACAGCCAGGTGTTCGAGAACCCCGACAACAGCTATCTGTTGGAGGACGTGGACGGCATCCTGGTGCCGGGGGCCTTCGGCGAGCGCGGCGCCGCCGGCATGATGGCCGCCGCCCGCTTCGCCCGCGAGAAGGACGTGCCCTACCTGGGCATCTGCTTCGGGATGCAGATGGCGATCATCGAGGCGGCCCGCAATCTGGCCGGGATTCCCGGCGCCGGCTCCACCGAGTTCAGTGATCCGCCGGCCAAGGTGGTGGGCCTGATGACGGAATGGATTCGCGGCAACGAGGTGGAGCGGCGCCAGGCCGGCGGCGACATGGGCGGCACCATGCGCCTGGGGGCGTACCCGTGCATCCTGAAACCCGGGTCGCGGGTGCGCGCCATCTACAACGACGCCCAGACCATTCACGAGCGCCACCGCCACCGCTACGAGGTCAACAACGCCTATATCGGTCCGCTGGAGGCGCGCGGGCTGGTCTTCTCCGGCATGTCGCCCGACGGCCTGTTGCCGGAAATCGTGGAGATTCCCGATCATTCCTGGTTTGTCGGTGTGCAGTTCCATCCCGAGCTGAAGTCGAAGCCGTTCGACCCGCATCCGCTGTTCACGTCGTTCATCGGCGCCGCCGTCGAGAAGTCCCGCCTGGTCTGACCCGCGCCCGAACCGCGCTGCCCCTCTTTCGTACAGTCGTCCAAGAGTCGAGTCCCAGGAGTCGAACCATCGTGTCCGAGACCGCCGCCGCCCCGGAACCCGCGCCCGCGCGCGCCATCGCCGTCGGCGACCATTTGCTGGCCAACGACCTGCCGCTGGGCCTCATCGCCGGTCCGTGCCAGATGGAAAGCCGAGACCACGCGCTGGAGGTGGCCTCGGCCCTGGTCGAGATGACGGCCGCGCTCAACATGCCGCTGATCTTTAAGGCGTCGTTCGACAAGGCCAACCGGACCTCGCTTTCTGGTCCGCGCGGCATCGGGCTGGAGGCGGCCCTGCCGGTGTTCGCCGAGATCCGGGACCGGTTCGGCTGCGCCGTGCTCACGGACGTCCACGAAACGGCGCAGTGCGCGCCCGTGGCCGAGGTGGTGGACGTGCTGCAGATTCCCGCCTTCCTGTGCCGGCAGACCGACCTGCTGGTGGCGGCGGCGGTCACCGGCCGCATCGTCAATGTGAAGAAGGGCCAGTTCCTGGCGCCGTGGGACATGAAGAACGTGGTCGCCAAGCTTGAAGCGGCCGGCAACCGTCGCGTTCTTGTCACGGAACGGGGCGCCGCGTTCGGCTACAACACCCTGGTCACCGACATGCGCGGTCTGGTCACCATGGCGCGCGAGACCGGGTGCCCGGTCGTGTTCGACGCCACCCATTCCGTCCAACAGCCCGGCGGACTCGGCGGCGCGTCGGGCGGCCAGCGCGAATTCGCGCCGGTGCTGGCGCGCGCCGCCGTGGCGGTGGGCATCGCCGCCGTGTTCATCGAAACCCATCCCGACCCCGACGCGGCACCGTCGGACGGCCCCGTCATGATCGCCCTGAAGGACCTGCCGAGCGTCCTGGGCGTGCTCGCCAAACTCGACCGGGTGGCCAAGGCCCATCCCGTCACGATGTAACGCAACCCCCACGTCCCGCCGCGCCGCGCCGGGGCTTCACCACGGGAGACTGACACATGGCCGAGATCATCGACATCACCGCCCGCGAAATCCTCGATTCCCGAGGCAACCCGACCGTCGAGGTCGACGTGGTGCTGGAAACCGGCGCCATGGGCCGCGCCGCCGTCCCGTCGGGCGCCTCGACCGGCGTGCACGAGGCGGTGGAACTGCGCGACGGCGATGCTTCGCGCTACGGCGGCAAGGGCGTGCTGCGCGCCGCCGAGGCCGTCAACAGCGAGATCTTCAGCGCCATCGCCGGCATGGAGGCCGAGGAACAGGTCGTCATCGACGAAACCATGATCGACCTGGACGGCACCCCCAACAAGAGCCGCCTGGGCGCCAACGCCATCCTGGGCGTCTCGCTGGCCGTGGCCAAGGCCGCCGCCGAGGAGGCCGGCCTGCCGCTGTACCGCTACATCGGTGGTGTCTCGGCCCGCACCCTGCCGGTGCCGATGATGAACATCGTCAACGGCGGCCAGCACGCCGACAACCCGATCGACATCCAGGAATTCATGATCATGCCGGTCTCGGCGTCCAGCATCTCCGACGCCGTGCGCATGGGCGCCGAAGTGTTCCACGCGCTGAAAAAGCAGCTCAAGGACGCCGGCCACAACACCAACGTCGGTGACGAGGGCGGCTTCGCCCCCGGCCTGAAGAGCGCCGACGAAGCCCTGGGCTTCATCATGAAGTCGGTCGAGGCCGCCGGCTACAAGCCCGGCGACGACATCATGCTGGCGCTCGACGCGGCCTCCAGCGAGTTCTTCAAGGACGGCAAGTACGTCCTGGAGGGCGAGGGCAAGACCCTGGACGCCGCTGGCATCGTCGACTACTACGCCGACCTGTGCGCCCGCTATCCGATCCTGTCGATCGAGGACGGCTGCGCCGAGGACGACTGGGACGGCTGGAAGCTTCTCACCGACAAGCTGGGCGCCACGGTCCAGCTTGTGGGCGACGACCTGTTCGTCACCAACCCGGAGCGGCTGGCCGACGGCATCGCCAAGGGCGTGGGCAACTCCATCCTGGTCAAGGTCAACCAGATCGGTACCCTGACCGAGACCCTGAAGGCCGTGGAGATGGCCCACAAGGCGGCCTTTACCGCCGTGCTGTCGCACCGCTCGGGCGAGACCGAGGACAGCACCATCGCCGACATCGCCGTGGCCACCAACTGCGGCCAGATCAAGACCGGCTCGCTGTCGCGCTCCGACCGCATGGCCAAGTACAACCAGCTCATCCGCATCGAGGAGGAACTGGGCCCGGCGGCGCTGTACGCGGGGACGAGCATCCTGCGCGGGTAGGCGTCGGGCGCGGCTGGCCGGGGTGACCCACCGGTTCGGCAGCTTGTGATCGCGACGAGCCAAGCGACGAAGCAATCCAGGGCGAGAACCGATACGGTCTGCTCTGGATTGCTTCACGTTCGTGTTGCGACGGGGGTTCGCAATGACGGGTCCCTTGCCCTCCCGCTTTCGGTCGAGTCTAGAGCACCCCGTCCACCCAGTCGAACAGCTTGTTCTTGGGCAGGGCGCCGATCTTGGTGGCCACCACCTGGCCGCCCTTGAACACCATCAGGGTGGGGATGCCGCGCACCCCGTACTTGTTCGGCGTGCCGGGGTTCTCGTCGATGTTGATCTTTGCCACCGTGATGCGGTCGGACATGGTGGCGTCCATCTCCTCCAAGGCGGGGCCGATCTGTTTGCAGGGGCCACACCACTCGGCCCAGAAGTCCACCAGCACCGGGGTCTCGGACTTCAGAACGTCTTCGTCGAACGAAGAATCGGACACGTGCTTCATCGGTCGGGTTGTCCTTTGGCGGGTGTCAGGCCCCATGCCGCGCCGAATACCCGGACGGCGGTGGCGGCCATGCTGCGCCAAATCTAGGGCCGCACCCTGAGGAGCGTCAAGCCGAGCCGGCATCGGGCGTCCGGCGCGGCCCTCAGCGGCGGCGGCGCAATAGGATGTAAAGCGCGCCCTCGCCGCCGTCGCGGGGCTGGGCGCGCGCCGTCGCCAGCACGATCCGCCGCAGCCCGTCCTGCCCCAGCCAGTGCGGCACATCGCGCCTCAGCACGCCGCCGCCCTCGCGCCCGGTGCCTTTGCCGGTCACGACCAGCACGCAGCGCGCGCCGCGCTCGTGGGCGCGGTGCAGGAACACTGTGAGGGCTTGGTGTGCCCGTTCGCGGGTCATGCCGTGGAGGTCGAGCCGGCCCTCAAGGTCCATGCGACCGCGCCGGAACCGGTCGTGGGTGCGGCGGTCGATGCCGGCGGCGTCGCCGCGCCGGGTGGCGGGCGAGGCTGGCGCATGGTCGGGACGGGCAGAGTCGCGGCCGGCCGGGCGCGATGGCGGTGGGTTGGGGGCAGGGTCGAGAGGCCGCTGCGGTGCCGCTGGGTCCGGACCGGGGTCCGGGGCCGGCGCGGGCCGGCGTCCGGCGAGGGGCGTGGCGTTGCG
>JGI12109J20283_10398006_pt1 | contig 21807 bp, 16 predicted proteins | sample ElkSlonscriptome_12_FD_20283 | JGI IMG/M metagenome (IMG submission 20283)
CCGGCTTCCACGTGCTTATCGGCACTCCTGCTTGGCTTCTTCGTTGCACGAAATCGCCAAGCATCCGTCGCCGGCACTACTCGACGAGCGTCAAGGGCTAAGGGAAGTCAAAACCTAAAAGCAAGACCAAAAACAGCAAGAGCTACTATCAGATCTGGTGTATGAGTTGACTTGAAAGCGGTGGCAACCCCTTCTGAAATTAGAGATGACAAAGTCACTAACTTTCAGACAAGGAGAATGCCGCCATGCGTAACGATACGACAGTTCCCTTCCTCAATCCAGCTTTCCGCGATGAGATGACCGACTTGATTCGGGCCCACGCCCAGACCGCCATCCGGCAGGCCGTATTGGCCGAATTGAATGCGTTTCTCGAGCGACACGACGAGACCGATGATCAAGGTCGCCGCCAAGTCGTGCGCAATGGCTACCAGCCCGAGCGCGAGATACTGACCGGGGTCGGTCCAGTCAAGGTCCATTTGCCCAAGACCCGCGATCGGTCCGGCCAGGGTCGCTGTTTTCGGTCGCTGGTGTTGCCGCCGTATCTGAAGAAGACCCGACGACTGGAGGCCGTGCTGCCGTGGCTGTACCTGAAAGGCGTATCGACCAACGACTTCGATGAAGCCCTGACCTCGCTGTTCGGTGAGTCGGTTCGGGGCCTGTCGCCGGCCACGATCAGCCGCCTGAAGCGGGTCTGGCAGAAGGACTATGACGCCTTCTGCGAGCGTGACTGGCGGGGCCATGAGATGGTCTACCTCTGGGCCGATGGGATTTACATCAACGCTCGCGCCGCCGAGCGGCGCTGCGTGCTGGTCCTGATCGGTTGCGATGGCCATGGGAAGAAGCATTTTCTGGCCATTGAGGACGGGTTCCGTGAGTCGACTGAGAGCTGGAAGGCCCTGTTGCTCAAGCTGCGGGATCGGGGCCTGAGGCAGCCGCCGAACGTGGCCGTCGGTGACGGTGCCATGGGCTTCTGGGCCGCCTTAAACGAGGTCTACCCGCAGATCGTCCATCAGTGTTGCTGGGTGCATAAGACGGTAAATGTGCTCGACAAGCTGCCCAAGCGGGTGCAACCCCAGGCAAAATCGATGATCCACGAGATCTGGCAGGCCGATACGCGTAAGGCCGCAGAACACGCCTTCGATCGCTTCTTGACCACTTTCGATGACAAATATCCCAAGGCCACCGAGACCTTGGCCAAAGATCGAGATCGGTTGTTGGCGTTCTATGACTTCCCCGCCACCCATTGGCAGCACTTGCGAACGACTAATCCGATCGAATCGACCTTTGCCACGATCCGACTACGAACGGCCAAGACTCGAAACTGCTACAGCGTCGACTCCGGTCTGGCGCTGATGCATCAGCTGGCGATGAGCGCACAGAAGCGTTGGCGCAAGCTAAGGGGCTTCAAGCAACTTGCCGACGTGGTTGCTGGAGTGAAGTTCATCGACGGAATCGATGAGCGAAAAATCAGCAGGAAAGCCGCCGCTTGACAGTCAACGCCCATACACCAGACTTGACAGTAGCTCACGCTATTTTCACTGGTTATTTACCGATGCACTGAGGGGATGATGGTCTTTGGTCACATTCTTGTAAATGAAGTTGCTCTGCCTACTCAAACCCCAACAACAAATGATGCAGTCTCCGAAAAACGATTGTGACGCATTTGTTTCATTTTTATTTCAGTTTTATTGCAGTTATAGTGAGCTCTTCAGCTAGGCTGTGGGCCGTCAGGGAAGACGCAGCACAGTAAGTGTTTTCCAAACGTTCCCGCCGCCGCTACGTCACTAGCCCTTGGAGGGGTCAACTGATGGATCTGAAAGATCTTAACGCTATCGACAGGGCGACACACTCTGCGCGTGGCGAGGTGCTTCGTCTTGGGATCGCGCTGCTGTTCATTGTCGGAATCATGTTGTATGTCCGCATGATCGGGGCCGATGCGCCGAACATTATCATGCTGGTGTCAGCGGCAATGATCGGCGGATACATGGCGCTGAATATTGGCGCGAATGATGTCGCCAATAACGTCGGGCCGGCGGTCGGGTCCAAAGCGCTCAGCCTGAGCGGGGCGATAGCGATCGCAGTGATTTTCGAGGCCAGTGGCGCGCTGATCGCGGGCGGCGATGTCGTCAATACGGTAAAGAAAGGTATTATTGATCCGGCCCTGGTCGCCGATCCCGATACGTTTGTTTGGCTGATGACGGCGGCTCTACTAGCTGGGGCGGTGTGGCTAAATGTAGCAACCTACATTGGCGCGCCCGTGTCTACGACTCACTCCATCGTCGGTGGGGTCATGGGCGCTGGAATTGCCGCAGGCGGTGCGGGAATTGTTGATTGGGGTCGGTTTGGCGAGATTGCGGCGAGCTGGGTCATATCGCCAGCGCTGGGCGGAATTATTGCTGCGCTGTTTCTGTACCTGATCAAACGCAAGATCACCTACCAGCGGAAAATGGGTGAGGCGGCCCGAAAGCATGTGCCGATGCTTGTCGCAATGATGGCCTGGGCCTTTGGCACCTATCTCGCGCTGAAAGGACTAGGCAAGGTGATCGATATTGGCTTCCTGATGGCGCTTGGTTCCGGTCTGGCGGTTGCCATGGTTGTCTGGGCCTTGATGAAATGGCGCTTCGCTCGGTCAACATTTCAGGTCGAAAACAGTAAAGCGGGGGTTGATCATTTGTTTACCGTCCCGCTGATTTTTGCCGCGGCACTGTTGAGTTTTGCGCACGGGGCGAATGATGTTGCCAACGCAGTCGGGCCGCTAGCCGCGATAAATGAAACAGTGCTGCAGGGCACGGTCACAAGCGAGGTGGCGATTCCTGTTTGGGTGATGCTGGTAGGAGCGATCGGAATTGCGCTCGGCCTCGCTTTGTATGGTCCCAAGCTGATACGTACTGTCGGCTCGGAGATTACCGATCTTGATCGAATGCGGGCCTACTGCGTGGCTATGGCGGCGGCAATCACGGTTATTATTGCCAGCCAACTAGGGCTTCCTGTTAGTTCGACGCACATCGCCATCGGAGGAGTGTTCGGGGTCGGTTTTCTCCGCGAGCATCTCAAAGTGACCTATAAGCAAAAGATCGCCGAAATCGAAGCGCATTATCAGGGCGAAGACCGCGCCAAAGTCGAGGTAATGCTTAACCAGTTCAGGGATGCCTCCTTCGAAGAAAAAGGATATTTCCTTGATGATCTCAAGCGACAGACAACGCCCAATATGCTGATCTCAAAAGAAGACCGCAAAGGGTTGAAAAAAGTCTATCGCGAAGAGCTCGTAAAGCGATCTGCGCTGTTCAAGATTGCCGCAGCGTGGCTGATAACGGTACCGGCTGCGGGTTTATTGGCGGCTATTTTATTCTTTACTATCAGAGGGATGTTTCTTCCCTGAAAATTGCTAGTGCTTTTAATTGTTACACTTATGTGACAGTATTATGACATGAGCGATGCCCATCAAACTGATGGCAAGACGGTATCAATTTTGCCTGCGTTTCCATTGTCGGATTCAATTTTTGATTCATGAGTGTTTACCGAAAAAGCCTGATTTTCGGGCTGCTCGCCGTGCTTGGCTATGCGATCTGGATCAGCCCCGATTTCGGACAAATCGCCGCCGGAGTGGCAGTTTTTCTGTTTGGTATGCTTTCGCTCGAAAACGGTTTTCGCCAGTTCACTGGCGGAATTCTGGAAAAAATACTGCGTCACTCAACTGACACCATTCCAAAAAGTTTAGGGTTCGGAATCGTCAGCACGGCACTCATGCAATCAAGTTCGTTGGTCACGGTTATCGCGATTTCGTTTTTGAGTGCCGGCCTGCTTCCGTTGATCGCGGGTATCGGCATCATTTTTGGCTCAAATCTTGGTACGACGACCGGGGCATGGTTGTTTGCCACCGTAGGGCTGCGAGTGAGTCTCTCTGCATACGCCCTACCGCTGTTGATTTTCGGAGTCGTTTTGAATTTCCAGCCCTCGCGCACATTTAAGGGCGTTGGCGCGATCCTTGCCGGAGTGGGCTTTTTGTTTTTGGGAATCGATTATATGAAAATCGGTTTCGAGAGCTTCCAGTCGGCAATTGATCTCGCAGACTATGCGGTTGACGGCCTCTCGGGGCTACTTATATTCACGGCACTTGGTCTGCTGGCGACGGTGGTCATGCAATCAAGTCACGCAACGCTTGCCTTAACTCTGGCGGGCATGGCAGCAGCCCAGATCACCTACGAGAATGCGTTGGCTCTTGCCATTGGGGCCAATCTGGGAACGACGATTACAGCCGTCATCGGCGGCTTGGGTGCCAATATTGCCGGCAGACGTTTAGCCGGTGCGCACGTGCTCTTCAATATGGTCACCGCGACGCTTGCGCTTATTTTCTTCCAGCCTCTGCTCCTGGCGGTCGATGGCTTGTCGACAATGGTGGGCATTGCTGATGACGATTATCTCTTAAAGCTGGCAGTATTCCATACGCTATTCAACGGCATTGGCGTTGCTATCATGCTGCCGTTTATCGCCCGTATGGCCGCTTTGCTGGAAAAGTGGATGCCCGATCGGGTTCAGGACCGCGCGAGCCAACCGATGTATCTCAATGCCGCAGCGATGGACTCCGGAGCAACTGCCTGCGCTGCGGTTCGCCGGGAAGTCTGGCATTTATTTGACCAGTCATTTGGAATTCTTGCCAATGGTCTCCACCTGCGCCGTGAGCAGATTCGAGACAGCCTCTACCTTGAGGAAATGCTCGACGCTGATCATGAGATCATCCAGGTCGATATGGAGGATCTGTATCAACAGCGTGCCAAGAGTTTGTATGGTGCCATTCTCGACTTTATTTCCGCCCATACCGTCCAGGCGCAATCTACCGCGTCGGGCGACGAGCTTTACCGCTTACAACGAGCGGCGGGGGAAATGATCGAGGCCATCAAGCACATCAAACATCTGCGCAAAAACCTCACTCGATATATTGTTTCGAATAATTCTACTATCCGGCATGAGTACAACGAGCTGCGCCAGCGCGTTGCGCTGGTGTTGCGGGAAACCGATCGTCTTTCACGCGGGCAAGATGGAGATGTCACAACTGCTCTTCTGACTCTCGATGAAATCGCTGTCAGTGCGGTCGTAGACTGGCAGAACATGAATGCTCGCGTAACCCGACTGCTGAGGGAAAGCAAAATCAATGCGACCATGGCCACTTCTCTGCTCAATGATTCTGGCTATGCGAGTGAAGCGGTAGATGCCATGCTAAGCTCAACTCGAGCGCTGATAACATCCTCAGATCCGGAGGCTGCGCGCACAGCAGCGGCCTTGTCAGTACGCGACGATGAACAAGCTGGTCTGGTCGTTTGACAGAACATTCTCCAATGACGGTGAATTTTTTCCGGCATAAATAAGGAGAGACATTCATGGGTTTCAAAAATCTCGTAGTTCATTTCGATAACTTGCTAGGAAGCTACGACAAGGGCAACAATCTCGAACTGGAAGAACTCGATCGCATCGAGAAAGTGTTGGAGAAAAAGCAGGCGAAATATCGTAAGCGTCTGGAGGAGGGGCCCACCACAGAAACACCTGCGCGGACCGAGCTTCGTCTTCAGATCGTCGAGGCGCAAATCGCTAAATTGCGCGAGCTTAGAAAGTAAACCACAACGTTAGGGTTTACTTGCTCAGACTGTGGTGTATAGATGGGCCAAGAGCGGTATCTTCGAAGCGATAATTGCAACGTCGTCTTTGTAGCGAGCACTGGAAGAAGAGTAGCCGGAAATTTCGCATTTAAGCGCTTAAACGGCCTCGATCAGTGTTTTCGCCCCTGCCTGTGCCGTTCCTTCTGCTGAACGGTGGGTGCTGGAGTCATAAGCTCCGCAATTGCTTCTCACTTGAGTCGACTCGGATCAGGCTTGCCTAACAGGATGGCTGGCTCATTGCAATATTTGCGCAATTGTGCAAATATAGCTCCATGGAAGCGACCGAAGTACAAGATCTGGCGGATGTGTTGAAGGCATTGGGTGAATTCAACCGTCTCTCGTTGGTCTATGAGCTGTGCCAGTGCAAGACACCTCAGAATGCGATGTGTTTGTGTCAGTGCTGCAGCGTGGATGCCTCAGGCGTGTCACGCCATCTGAAGGTGCTGGCGCATGAAGGCATTGTTCGCTCAAGAAAGCAGGGGCGCACTATCCAATACTCATTGAATCGTGCTGATGTTGCGCAGCAACTTCGTACGCTTGCCGATTTGATTGAAACCGGGCAGCCGCCCAAAAATCTCAATTCACCAAAGGAGAATGACCATGAACACGAAAACTTGCGACTGTAAGTGCGACAAAGGCAAATGCTGTCGGGAAAAGACCTGCGAATGCTGCAAAGAGTCTTGCTGCTGCAAATAATTTCTGCGCTGTCGCACATCGCATCAAGCCCTGAGTGCCACTGGTCCTCGGGGCTTTTTGGTTATGATGTTCCTTAGCCGATGCAACATCGCCGACTCATTCGCTAATGACAAGAACTTGAAATGAAAAACGTCGTTACCCTCATCCTTTGTATTGTTCTTTTCATCGCGCTAACCGGGTGTGCGCCAGAAGATCGACGAGACACTCAGCCGCTGCCCGCAGAGCAAGTCAGCATTATGGCGTTCAACGTTGAGAACTTGTTCGATACGCAAGACGACCCGGGCAAGAACGATGCGACTTATCTGCCCGCGTCGGTCAAATCCGACCCAGAGCATATTGCCGCCTGCAATCAGATCGAGGTCGATCGCTGGCGGAATGACTGTCTGTATCTTGACTGGAACGAGGACGCGTTGGGTTTCAAGCTGGCGCAGCTCGCAGCGACGATCCTGGCGTATAACGACGGCCTGGGTCCCGATATTATTGCGCTGCAAGAGGTGGAAAATTATCGCGTGCTCGACCGTCTTCGTCGTGAGCGCTTGAGTGCAGCAGGCTACGGTGAGCCGGTGCTGATCGAAGGCAGTGACCTGCGCGGGATAGATGTCGCGTTTCTGTCTCGACTGCCGGTCATAGGTGAACCCAAGCTGCATCCGCTGGATATGTCCGCGTTTCCTGACCGTGCAATGGATACGCGCGGCGTGCTGGAAGCCAGCTTTGAGCTGCCCGACGGTACGATTCTGACTGGCTACTCGGTCCATTTTCCGGCCCCATTCCACCCCATCGAGATGCGCCGGGTAGCCTATGAGCACCTCAATCAATTGCGTGCCACACTGCCTGAGCATCACGTCGTATTTGCCGCCGGCGACTTCAATACGCCACAGCGAGAAATGGAAGAAACCACCATCATGGACGACAAGGTCAGGCCACACTGGACCGTCGCGCACGAGGTCGGCTGCGACGGCTGCCTGGGCACGAACTACTGGTCACGCGGCCAGAGCTGGTCGTTTCTCGATATGATCTTATTCTCGCCCTCGACGTCCTCTGCCTTGACTGAAAAACGCTGGACCCTGGACTTGAACTCGATTGAGGTCGTCACGGCCTATGACGATCAGCTCCACGACGACGGAACGCCAAAACGCTTCAATTTGCAGACGCGCGAGGGCGTGTCCGATCACCTGCCGCTGGTGATGGTTCTGGAGCCTCAGCAATAAAGACACACAGCCAGACCCGACGCCCGCATGAGGGTGTTCAGAGGTTTCCTGCAGATTTCTTGCGTTTTAGCCTATATGGCGCAGCCGAACGATTGCGACAGCACCAAGCAGCGTGAACAACAACGCCAGGGGCACGAAACCCAGAGTGGGCACCGGGAACGATAACGCTGGCTCTGCTATGCGCTCTAATGAAAGCAGGTCATGGTAGCCAGCCGCATCCAGAGTGCCAAATGAACCTACTTTCAAGGCAACCGTTACGGTGTTCGACTGCGCAATGAACGTGCCTTCGAACGACTCCCATTGGAACTGAAAGACTTGACCATCGTCAACGTTTCCAGCCTCACGTTTTGCGATCAATACATCCGATTCGCCAAGCGCTTGATCGATAACAGCGTCTGTAACAGCGCCGTCATACACGACGACTTCCCACCAGGAGGCATTGGAATTCGCGCTTCCGGTAACGCCGCCGCTCCACCAGCCTCCGACTCGGTATTCTGCTCCCGGTACGACTGCTATTTGCTGGTAGAGGCCGCCGTGTGCATTCGGCGCATCGTTGCCTTTCTTCTGAGCATGAGAGGTCGTACCGTCGTAAGGACAGCCGTTGGTGGGAACCCAGATATCGCAATCATTAGCGTGGATCCATGATGAACTCCAGAACCCTGTGTCTGGTGCATTCCAAATTGTCCAGTCGTTATTCCCAGCTTCAAAGTCTGAGTTTTGTAAAAGGTTTTGGGACAAGACACTGCTAGAAAGAATCGATAGCAGCACTAAAACAAACAGCTTGGAGGAATTGAAGAAACGCATGGCAAGGCCTGATTGGGAGCAGTCGACCATCCTAGACGGTCTGCGAGGCAAAGTCGATGGTTAGCCTAAGTGCGGTACTTTACAACTGATACAAACGAATTCCTGAGCAATGCAAGTCTTCGTAGGTCGACGCGAGCCCGATCATTTCTTCTCTACGGTCGGACATCTATGGTTTAATTCACTAAGGTAGTCAGGTTGGGAGCTCTGGGAGTAGATATGTCGATAAACCACACAAACCGCCGGGCATTTCTCCGTGGTCTGGGGTCTGGCGCTGCAGCGCTGGCCGTCGGCACGCTCGGGTTGACACCTGCGTTGGCGTGGTCGCAGGGCATGCCACGGTTGACCGAAGATGACCCAGTCGCTTTTGCGCTCGGGTATGTGCACGATGCTTCCGATGTTGATCTGTCAAAATATCCGCGCTACCAACCCGGGCAGATCTGCGCAAACTGTCAGCAGTGGCAGGGTGAACCAGATGAGGATTGGGCACCTTGCGCGATCATTCCCGGCCGCGCGGTCAGCAATCCAGGCTGGTGCAGCGTCTGGGTTCGCAAGGCAACCGGATGAACAAGGTCAGCAACCATTCTCGCGCACGATTTAGCCTCGCTCGGGTTTCTGCATGAGCTACACCTCGCTCTCTAATCAGCGCACGCCGGGCCAATTGCTTCGATACTTCTTCGCGATTCTTGCACCGGAGAAAAAGTACTACGTATTAGCCATTATTTATGGCTTGGGGATCAGCGTTCTCTCGCTGGCCACGCCGGTCTCGGTTCAGATGCTGATCAACACGATCGCCAACACGGGACTGACTGCACCGCTGGTGATGTTATCGGTTACGTTGTTTGTGTTGCTGCTTTTTGCCGGGCTACTTAACGCCTTGCGCATCCATCTGATGGATCTGTTCGCGCGGAGATTTTATGCGCGCATGGTTTCCGATATCGCGCTGCGAGCGATCTACGCGCTAAATCCATTCTTTGACGACAACAGCAAGGGACCGCTATTTAATCGCTACTTTGATATTGTCATCGTGTTGAAGTCGGTTCCAAATCTGCTCGTCGGCGGCTTCACCATTGTGCTGCAGGGCCTGGTCGGGTTTGTTCTGGTATCGCTGTATCACCCGCTGTTCCTTGTCTTCAACCTGGTCATCATATTGCTGGTCTGGTTGACCTGGGCGATCTGGGGCCGGCGTGCAATAAGAAGCGCAGTCGATCTGTCCAATCGCAAGCACGCCACCGCTGCCTGGCTCGAAGGCTTGGCCGCCTCGAATGGTTTTTTCAAAACCGAACGGCATATCGACGAGGCGCTGGAGCGAACCGACGCTGTCACCAACAACTATATCCGGTGCCACGAGCGCCACTTCCGCCACCATTTTTCCCAGACCCTGTGTTTCCTGTTTATCTATGCCGCCGGTAGCGCCGCACTTCTTGGCCTGGGCGGCTGGCTGGTGATTCGTGGCGAGCTCTCGTTGGGTCAGCTGGTTGCCGCCGAGCTGGTGTTGTCGGTGGTCTTGTTCGGTATTGCGCAGCTCGGCATTTATCTCAACTACTTATATGATCTAAGCGCGGCGATTGATGAGCTTTCCTTATTCGATGATGTCGAACAGGAGGCACCGACGCCCGATGAGGACGCGCTGTCGGGTGATGCGAAGCTGGTTTTTGTCGATGCCGGCGGCGAATCGCGCGGCATGCAGGCCACGCTGAGCTTTTTAATCCCAAGCCGAGCCCGCGTGCTGGCGCGCGCCGAGAACCATAATCTGCAGCGCTTGTTTACCAATTTCATGAAGGCGCATGATCAGCCGCGCAGTGGATACATCATGCTTGGCGGAACCGATATTGCTTCGGTCAAGGCCCACAATCTGCGTCGTCAGGTGATTGTGATTGACCGGCCCAATGCCGTTGAAATGACCATCCGCGAGTACTTGCTTTTAAGCTCTGAAGGCGCGACCACGGACCGAATGCTTAAAGTCGTTCGCACAGTTGGCCTGGAGACCACCGTATCCCAGCTTGAACAAGGCCTTGACACACCAATTGCGTCGACCGGCTGGCCGCTATCGATTACCGAGACGATGCAGTTAAAACTCTCTGCCGCCATCCTGGCTCGCCCTCGCATCCTGATCCTGAATCAGATTTTCGATGTGATGCCGGAAGCGCGTCTACGCGCCTCACTTGACTTGCTGCAAGAAGAATCGGAGACCACGGTCATCTGCTTCTCGAATCGCTACGGCGAGCTCGGCTTTGATCATTTTTTGAATCTGGCCCAGGAAAAACAAACCCTGCATCGAAGCTTTGATGCAATGCTGGAAGCGGCAGGCGGTCGTTTGGAGATTGAATCCTCAAACCAGAATATGATGAACAAACAAAATCGACCGCCGAATCCGAGTGAGGCCTGATTCATGCAGATTAACGAACAGCACCAAGGCCATTTCAAGACCTTAAACCGTCAGAGCGTGCCGCGCGTCATGCCGGTGCTGGCATGGATTATTGCCGTCGGTTTGACGTCGCTGACCGCCTTTCTGATCTTTGCGCCCTGGCAGCAGACCTCCGCCGGTATGGGCTCGGTGACAGCGCTCAACCCCAATGACCGGCTGCAGGAAATCAACGCGCTGGTATCGGGCCGGATCCAGGAGTGGTTTGTACGCGACGGCATGCAGGTCAAAGTCGGCGATCCGATTGTTAAGGTGGTCGACAACGACCCACAGCTGCTTGAACGGCTGGAGGCGGAGCGCAGTCAGGTGGTGGCCAAGCTTGAAGCAGCAGAAACCGCCGAACAGACCGCCCAGATTGACCTGCGGCGGATGCAGGATTTGTACGAAGAAGGGCTGGCCTCGCGGCGTGAATTTGAGCAGGCACGGATTCGGGTCGAAGAACTGCGGGCCCGGGTCGCGGAAGCGGCCGCAGAGTTGACCCGTGTGGAGGTCAACATCTCACGTCAGTCGGTACAGATTGTTCGCGCACCCCGCGACGGCGTGATTTTGCGGGTCAATGCAGGTGATGCGGCAACGTTTGTGAACGCCGGTGAGGTGGTCGCGACTTTTGTCCCTGACAACGTGACTCGCGCGGTTGAAATTTTTGTCGACGGTCGTGACGTGGCACTGGTCCAGCCGGGCGCGCCGGTTCGCCTCCAATTCGAAGGCTGGCCGGCGGTCCAGTTCAGTGGCTGGCCGTCAGTTGCGGTCGGCACGTTTCATGGCGAGGTTGTTGCGGTTGACCCTTCAGCCCAGCCTGATGGACGATTCCGTGTACTGGTTACCGAAGACGAAACCGCTGAAACGCCCTGGCCCGATGATCGCTTTGTGCGATTCGGCGCCAAGACCCGCGGATGGGTCCTGCTGGGAACGGTATCGGTAGGCTATGAGCTGTGGCGCCAGCTCAATAATTTCCCGCCGAGCTTGCCGCCGGATCAGGGGGCTTGATTGATGACGATTGTGGGTCAATTCCTGATCGCGACATTGCTCTGGGCGAGCCTTGGCACGGCTTTAAGCCAGGAGCTAAGCCAAGAGGATGTGTCACCACTCGATCCGCAAGAGGTGCTTGATTCGTCGGTTGAACACTTTCCAGAAATTCTAGAAGCCATGTCGCGCCGGCGCGGTTTGTCCGGATCGTTGATCGAGGCCGAAGGTGCCTTCGATCTGGTGTTCGAAGCAGACGGATTCGCTCGCGCGACCGGCTTCTATGATGGCACCGTGCTTAGCGGCGGGGTCAGGCAGCCTTTTCAAAATTTCGGCGGCAGCGTCTACAGCGGGTACGCGATTTCGCGTGGTGATTTTCCGATCTACGAAGATGAGTACTTCACCAGCCGGGGCGGCAAGCTCAAAGCGGGCGTTGTATTTTCATTGCTGCGCGACCGCCTGATTGATGAACGTCGATATGATCTGGCCGACGCACGACTCAGCGAACGGGCCTCTGATTTCGAAGTTCTGGCGACTAAAGTGGGTGTGCAGCAGCGCGCCCTGCTTGCCTATTGGCGCTGGGTGACGGCCGGACAGAATCTGGCAGTCTATGAGGAGCTGTTGCGCAACGCGGCCTCACGCGAATCAGCGCTGGCCAGACAGGTGGCCAGAGGTGCAAGGGCGGAGATTTTCTTGACCGAAAACCGTCAAAACATAATTCGTCGGATGTCGTTGGTCACTTCCGCCCGGCGCGATTTTCAAGTTCTGGGCAACCAGCTGGCGTTCTATTACCGTGATGAATCTGGTGAGCTGATCGTGCCGGACGCTCGACGCGTTCCGTCGTCGCCGACGCCCGAGTCGTTGAATGAATTGGCGGTAACTCAGACAATTTCGGTCTCTGACGCGATCGAACGCAGGCCTGAGTTAAGGTTGCTACGCAATGGAATTGAGCGTCTACGTCAGCGTGTTCTGCTGCAGGAAAACGCGCTGAAGCCGCGCCTGGATTTGAATATGGAAATCAGTCGCGGGCTGGGCGGCGAAGGCCTCGGCGGCCCGTCGCGCGACGAGACCGATACCCTTATCGGTTTTTCTTTTTCCGTACCGCTGCAACGTCGTAGTGCGCGCGGCAGCCTAAGTCGGACCCGAGCCGAACTGGATGCGAAAGAATACCAGCGTCAAGCGGTTGAAGAACAGCTCGAGGTCGAATTGGAAAATATTCTGCTCGACCTGTCGTTCGCGCAAGCGCTGGTTCAGCTAGCGGCAGAGGAGGTGGGGCAGGCGGTGATCCTGCGCGATGCGGAACAGCGGCGTTTCGAGAGCGGCGCGAGCGACTTCTTTCTGGTCAACGTGCGCGAAGAAACCGCGGCCGATGCGCGCGTGCGGTTTTACACGGCAGCGCTGGAAACCCGCATCGCGCGCGCCAATTACGATGCCGCGACGATGGACCTTGCGCGCTTAGGCATCCGTGACCCGCGGCAAGCACGAGACCTACCGCCACTGGATTGAGAGAGGTGTGATTTTCAAAACGCTATACTGATTGAGCAGAACATTCGAACTGCTCGTCGTGCTCTTCTCAGCGGCGCTGAGCAGTTCCATAGCTGGTGGAGCAAACCATGAATCGACTGAACTCGCTTTTAATCCTCGTTTTCTTGATGTCGCCACTTTGGGCGGCTAACCCCGGCGTGCTGTTTGAACGCGCCGTCCGTGATCGTGCGGAGGCCTTCGCTGACAGCGTGCATCGGGAATCGCCTGAGCAAATTCTGGACGCGCTGGATGCTCTGGCTGTGGACCCGGCACTCAGTGAAGCGCAGCGCGATGCGGTGGCCTGGGATTTACTGCGGCGTATACGGTTGTTGGAGCCAACCAGACAGTCAATGGCCGTCGTTGAACGCCTTGAAAACTGGCAGTCACAGGCTTTTCGAACGCATCAAGAGTCGCCGAATTGGCCCGTGCCGTTATTCAACGTGGCAGCGGCCGCAACTGGTTTGGGTCACCAATGGGCATTCGGGGCAGGCGTGAAGGATGCGAGTGGCGACGGCGCGGAGGTGTCAACCTGGCTCGGGCGTTATGCGCTCGACCCACAGACACCGTATGCGCGCGGAGTACGTTCGGTGTTATTCCGGCTATCGGACTGGCAGCTTGAAAAAATGATCTCCGCGATCGATGGATATCCTTTACTGCACGATACGCTTCTTCCCGAAGTCTGGATGGCTCGCGGTCAGCTGGACTTGCTGTCCGACTGGATGCGGACAGCATCCGAGTCTCGGGTCAGCGCTCTAATGTTGCGCGCCCGACGCGAGTTGTCCTTCGATCAAGAGATGATTTTAGGTCAAGCACTGCTCAATCATTCCGCGCCATCCGTCCAGGCGCTTGCCGTGGCTCGTTTGACTGACATGCGGTTATCGGATGCGTCATTCCCGCAGCAGTGGGCGGCTGAGCTTTGGACCATGCGCGCCAATTCGAAATTGGCTAGCGCCGTTGATTTGCAGTTGATTCGTTTGAAAGCACCAGGTTTTTGGGCCAATAATCCTGCGCTGGCACCGCCTGAGATTGTTGGCTCCGATGCATTCAAGCAGCTGCAGTCGTTGGCCGATGCAGTGGAAAATTCAACGGGAGGTGTCCGATGAAAATTTCTGCGACCTCCGTAATAAAGCTCATCATGATTTTTTCAGTTCTATCCGTGTCAAGCAGTGCAATCGCGCAGCGCCTTGCCGAATGGACCGAAGGCCCGGGTGAGCTGGGATTGGGCTATCCGGTACCGCAACCGGTTGATACGCCCCTGCCGTTTGACGGCTTTCGGAGCTATACCGGCCTGCATCTTCGGCATCAGGATCTGATGAATCAATCAGATCGAGTGACCGGTGAGATTACCGGTCAGACTCGCAAGGGTCGCGATATCTGGGCCTATCGCTTGGGCCGCCCGGGCTCGACAACGCCCGACGGGCAGGCCCGCGGATCAATCATGTATGCCGGTGGCGTCCATGCGCGTGAATGGCAATCGCCCGAAGTGGTGACCGGCTTGATAGAGCGGGTTGCGGCGGGCGCTGGCGATCAATCGTTGACTGACTACGTCAACGACCACATCAATATTGTGATCCAGCCGGTCACCAATATTGATGGGTTTTTGCTTACCCAGGCCAATCCAGCGAACGTCTGGATGGATATCGACAATCGCTTTCCCGAGTTTTGGCCGCGCGATGGGCGTATGCGTCGTAAAAATCTCTCGGCCACAGACGAAGATTTCTTCACCACGTTTAATTTGCTTGGCGGTGTTGATCTCAACCGTAATAACCCGCCGTTTTTCCCAGGACCGCCCGACACCGGTATCCGCGAGGATTTGACTTGGCGTGGACCCAGCCCGCAGTCTGAACCTGAGATTCAGGCGTTGCTTCAAGCGAGCGCTTTGGGCCCCGCCGACCGCTTGCGGTTTTATGCCGACATGCACTCCTACACCCGCGTTTTTTTCAGCGTTTTTACTTCAAACGCTCGCCGTAATTCGATTCAGCGACGATTGTTCCGAACGCTGGCCAATCATCATGCCTCGCTGCCTGGTGGTCAGGTCTATCTCGATTCACCCTCAAGTATCAACGCAGGGATCGGGACCACCTCGGAATACTTTGGGCACACCTATCAGATTCCTTCGGCGACCTGGGAAATCGAGCCAGGAGAAANTGGTGGCGTGCAATACGGCGGTTTCGGCAGTAATGGCCATGACGGCTTTATTCTGCCGGAATCGGAAATTCGTCGGGTTCGGGAAAATCTGGCCGAAAGCATGCTCGTTGCGGCCTACCATATGGCCGGGCCGCCGACGCTACTCTCAGCAGAGATTCGCGATGTCGATACCCAGGCGATCGTCTGGTCAGCGCAATGGAGTGACCCCGATGACGGCGAGCGCGAACTGACTACGCACACGCTGGCGGCGTTGGTGCCGGGCCGGGCCTATGAGGCCTGGCTCGGCTTCAGCAAGCCGATGCGCTGGCGAGAGGGTGGTCAAATCGTTCCGTTTCCCGGGCGCCCGAGTGCATCGTTGGAACTCGATTTCTGGTTGGAATCGTCAGGCCAGGCATTGGACGCGGACTACGGTGAACCGGAGTGGCTGGACCAGCCCGGCGGCCCCTCGCAAGGTTATTTTCGCTACAAAGATGACGCGGTCAGAATCGAATTCAGCATTGCCGATTCTCAGGATAGCCGTTCACAAATTGAATTTATTACCGATGCCGAAAACATCATCAATCTGCGGGTCCAGAGTGAAGATTTGACTGGCCATGATCTTGACGCCAATCCGTCCACCGCCGTCGACTGGAACAACGGTGCCTGGAAGAATTACGAGAGTGGCAGTGGAGCACTGGACATTGGTGGCGCCGATCGAAGTCTGAATGTCGATGTGCAGCTTGAATCGTTGCTGCCTGAATCCGTGCGTGCTGTCCACACAGCAATGTGGTTTGATCCTGAGCGCTCTGGCGAGGGCTGGGTGATTGAGATTCTCGACAATCAATCGGCGCTTGGCTACTGGTTTACTTTCGACGAAGCGGGCAATCCCCGTTGGTTAATCGGCCAGGGCCCAGTGGTGGCAAATCAAATTATTTTCGACGAATTGTTTTCTCCGATCGGCGGAGAATTCGGGCCTGGTTTCGACCCAGCCGACGTCGAGATGCGTCCGGCCGGTTCCGCCCGTTTCGTAATGAGCGATTGCGACAATGGCTGGCTCGATTATCGAGCATTCGGCCAGACCCAGCGACTGCAACAGGCCCGATTAACTCGAACTCAGGGCTTATCTTGTGATTCCATCGATGTGCCGCCGTCTGATCTGGCCCTGCAAAGCGGTAGCTGGTTCGATCCGACTCACAACGGCGAGGGCTACACCGTACAGTGGCTGGTCGACGATCGAGTGCTGGTGATGTGGTTCAGCTACGATCCCCAAGGCCAGCAATACTGGATGATCGCCGTAGGCGCCGGCCCGAACACTGATGGATCGTTCAGCATTGAGGATGTAATGTCGGCCCGAGGCGCAAAATTTGGGCGCGCATTTGATACCAATGATGTCGAATTGTTTGACTGGGGCTCAATCCAAATGCGCCTGGGCTGCGAATCAGGAACGGCGGACTATCAATCCATCCTCCCTGAATTCGGCAGCGGTAATTTCGAACTGGCACGCTTGAGTTTCATTGCCGGGTTGGATGCCTGCACGTCGCCTTGACGGTGCCAGTGGATAACGAACAGTGCGGAAGGCACGACAAGTAAATTGACCCAGCCCGGATAGATTAAGGCAGCGAATCAGGACTCGAAGCGGTCCTGGAACAGTTCAGGCAGCTCGTCGGATTGGCGCTCGATTGCGCCGGCATCGCAGTCGGCTGCGCCACGTCGGTTGTCTAGCACTGGTCGGGTGCGGCCGAGCTGGTCACTGGTGGTTGTGGTACCCAAAATGCCTGGGCATGTCGATGGGCCAATATCGACGGCGGGAGAGCCACTCTTCGGCACCATCACCGGCATTGAGAAACTTGCTGCCGTGGTGGGTCGCCGAACCGGGCCAAACAGATCTGGATCGGTCAAGCTTTGATCGGTCGTCTCCCGGGCGCAGCTGCTGCTTTGATCGACGAGGTAGCCTAGCGAGTCGAGGGTCGCGCTCCCGCCGATGCGACAGAGGTCGGTCGATGGCCAGGCGTTGGCCAGAATACTGTGGCCGAGAAAGGCCTCGGCGTTAAAGCGTATGTCGAAAGCCGACTCATCATTGAATTCATTGCCGTTGTTCCACAGCGTTAGAAACAAGCCTGTGAACCTCGCATTATCGTTCAACGAAATGGCATGACCCATCACGTCCGCGGTGGTATTGCTGAGGGTGTTTCCCACCAGCGACCCGTTGGTAAAGCTGACCGACTGGCTGCCCTCGAGGTAAAGCGCGCCGCCGCGCAAACCGGCGCGGTTGTTCACGAAACTCAAGCCCCTGAAAATCGCGCCGGCAACTCCCACGTTGTTGGCATTCAGGTAAATTGCGCCGCCAGCCTCAAAATTGGGACCAGAAATACCGGCTTGATTGCCTTCGAATACGCTATTGAGCACCATGTTGTTCGGTATATCAAATCCAAACAAGGCGCCGCCGCCAGTGTTGGATTGATTATCAACGAACTGGTTGCGGTTGATCAGCACGCTGTTGAAGCCGCCACTGCTGTTGGAGAGCCACACCGCGCCACCACTGTTGGCTAAGCTTCGGTTCCCGACGAAGGTCGTATCAATCAGCTCCAGTCGCGCATTGCAGGCTGAGGTTGGACGCATGCGAAGGGCTCCGCCGGGGCCGTTTTCCAGTCCGGTCCCCGCTGAAACATTGTTCCGGAAATGTACGTTTACTATCCGAAGCAGCGGCGCGCATTCCACCACCATCGCACCGCCGCCCGTGATGTCGTTGACAAATGCATCAATCATGCTCAAGTCTTCGAACACGACATCGCCTGTGCCGGTGCCTAGATCGACTTGGAACAGCTGCGAGCTTTCATCGCCCGAAATAAAGGTTTCGCTCGGGCCGACGCCGGAAATCGAAACCGCTTCGGTAATTGCTATTGGTGATGTTAGCGACAGGGTATCGATGAGCGGAATGATGACGCTGTCCGCGCCAGGAGCTCCTAGGCCACAGTTATCGAAGCTGGTGTTGGTATTTGCCGATTCAATCGCCTCGCGCAGCGAGCAGTCCCCGTCGACAACAAGCTCATCATCGCTGGTAGAAACCAGAATAAGCGCCAGTACAGGCGAACTCATCATCAGTGCTGATACAAAAACGAGAACCATAAAAAGCCGGATTGTCATAATGCAATTTCCTTATAGATCGTTGTCCAGGCCACTCAGCGGCAGCATCTGAAACATACAATCGGAAAATGCGACTGAAACGGATCATCAGGGCAAACCAAAGCAATCGCGTCGCTGGGGTAGAAGCTCAATAGACTGAATTGAATGGCGGTCGATCAAGGCCAGTTCAGGGAGCGTTATACTGGAAATCGGTCAGATCCAGGGCCTTGGTGATAAATGCGAATTCTTCGTACGTGCTAAACAATAAGGGAGCTGCGCTAAGGTGGCAGTTAATAACGATTGGCAAACGCTGAAAAGTATTTTCAGTGCCGCTTTGGAGCTACCGCCCGAGGCCCGCGAAGCGTATCTGAATTCGCTTGATCAGAGCGAGGATGTGGTGGCTGAGGTTCGCGCCCTTTTGGCGAACAATGATGACGACGATGAATTGCTCTCGCCGCTGTACTCAGGCGATCCAGACCAAGCCATCGAGACGCCGAAAGTACGCGACCTGGAAGGTGCGGAAATTGCCGACTACGTTGTCCGTCACCGCATTGGGCAGGGCGGCATGGGCGCGGTGTATCTGGCGGAGCGCACAAGTGAAGGCGTAACCCAGCAGCTGGCCTTGAAGGTGATTCAAAAAGGGCTGGTCGACGATTCGACGATTGAGCGATTTCAGCGCGAGCGCTTGATCCTGGCTCGCTTGGATCATCCTTCGGTCTGTCGTTTGATCGATACTGGTGTGACCGATGACGGTCGACCGTATTTCGTCATGCCTTATCTAGAAGGCGCGCGCAATATTGTCGACTATGTCGAGCAGGCGGGCTTGGATATTGCTGCGCGCGTTGATCTGTTTGCACGGGTGTGCGATGCCGTTCACTACGCCCATCAGAACCTGGTCGTACACAGTGATCTGAAGCCTGAGAATATTCTTATCCTGCCGTCGGGTCATATCCAGCTTCTGGATTTTGGCGTTGCCCGACTACTCACCCCGGATCAGGCTGAGCTCACTCAGCAGCTAGGCTGGCAGCGACCGATTACGCCTAGCTACGCCAGCCCGGAACAGCTGGACGGTCAATCGCCAACCACGGCCAGCGATGTCTATGCACTGGGCGTGCTTTTGTTCGAAGTGCTGACGGGTGAAAAACCCTACGCGGTGCCGACCGATCAACCCGTCCGCACCTGGCCCGAGGCGATGCGGTTGCCGAATCGCTCGCATGTGTCCGGTGATTTGCCTGCAGATCTCTACACCATTTGCTCCAAGGCCATGCGGGCCGAGGTCAATCAGCGCTACGGTTCGGCCATGGCGCTGTCTGAAGATCTAGAGCGCTGGCGCTCCGGCCACCCGGTCCTGGCGCGTGCGCCAAGCATGGGCTACCAGCTGTCGCGTTTTTTGTTTCGCAACACCTGGCAGGTTGCGGCAGCGTCAATTGCGACTGTGTCGGTCATTGCACTTGCCAGCGTCATCACCCTCAATGCGCTGGAACAGGCTCGTCAGGCCGAAGCCATTGCGATCGAGCGCGATCGAGCCGAGGCTACCGCCCAATTCTGGGCTGATCTAGTTGAACAAACGGATCCGGCCAACGCGCAGCAATCATCAGATTCGGTCGATGATCTATTGAACACAGCGCTTGAACGACTCAAAGGTGATGAAGACTTACCGCCGCTGGCGCGCATTCGATTATTGAACGTGATTTCAACCTCCTGGTGGCATCGCGCTCAGCCTGAACAGGCGCTGGAAGCGGCCAAGCTTGCCACGGTTGCTGCGGATGAATTGGACGCTCAGCCGGAAGCTCAAACCATTGCTTTCAGGCAGCTTGCCAATATCCACGGCTCCAGAGCTGAGTTGAGTGATGCCCGCACTGCCGTCGATAGTGCCCTCGCGGCACTGGCGCAGATGGACGATCCGAGTCCGGCCTTGCAAGCCCAGGTGCTTGATGCCGAGGCCTTGATTCTGGATATGGAGGGACAAACTGAGGCGGCGGCCGATCGGCTAGAGCAGGTGGTCGAACTGCAGCGCGCGCTGGCTGATGATTCCATCCGGGTTGATCACGCCACCGCATTGGGCAACCTGGCCTACATGTACTACCGGCTGGCAAGTTCGGGTCAAGGATCATCCGATAAGCTTGAGCGCGCAGCCAGCCTGGTCAATGAATCGATTGACCTGCTGCAAGACGAGTTTGGGCCGCGTCACCCCAGAGTTGCGTTCATGTTGAATGCGGCCGGCGTTATTCATCGCCAAGACGGTGATCTCGAGGCTTCAGTACAAGCCTTTGAGCAGGCCGAGGATATTGCTGATTCCTATTTGCCTGCAGGCCACGAGATGCTGACTCATCTGCGCCAGAACGTCGGCTCAGTGCGCAATCAATTGGGTCAGTATGAGTCGGCAGCGGCGGCCTATCGAAAGGCCTATGAACTGGCCGAGCTGCCCGACGGTCATCCCGATATCGTCCAACCCTTTATCAGGCTGATGCACAATCTGTTTCTTTCTGGTAGCGTTGATGAAGCAAAGCCAATTCTTGACGACATGCGTCGCCATCTGGATGCGTTGCCTGAGGATCATTCCGCTCAACTCTGGTGGCAAGTGATGAATCACCTGACCGAATACCCGACGGTTAAGCCTGGTGGATCTTTACACCAGGACTGGCAGCGGCAAGCGCAAGCGCTTGAAGACGCTGAGCTGCTCGCCGTACTGTCCGCTCTGGACAATTCATGATGTCGTGATGCGCCCAACAGAGAAAGACATCACTCGACTTCTGCACGAGCTGAAAGACCAGAACAACGGCAATATCGACCCGGTGTTGCCGCTGGTTTACGATCGAATTCGATCGCTGGCTCATCGCCAATTGCAGAAAATGCCGATCTCACCGACCCTGTCGGCCACCGTGCTGGCTAACGAAGCCTATCTAAAACTGCAAGATTCTGGCCGCCAGCACTGGAAAGATCGCGAGCATTTCTTCGCAGTAATGGCAGTGTTGCTGAGGCGCCTGGTGGTCGACCACGCACGCTCCATGAGCGCGCAGAAACGCGGTGGCCGAGGCCGACCGTCCTCACTGGCCGAGCTGGAAGGCTTAGGCATCGAGCCGATCAGCGAACCGCGATCAGAATCATTGCTCCGTCTTGACGCCGCCCTGGACCGACTGTCCAACTTAGACGAACGCGCTGGTCAAGTGGTTGAAATGAAATTCTTCGGCGGTTTCACCAGCCTGGAAATTGCCGACGTGCTGAAAGTCTCAGAAGTGACCGTCAAACGCGACTGGCAATTTGCGCGGGCGTGGTTGAAGCAGGCGAT
>JGI12109J20283_10117405_pt1 | contig 21762 bp, 18 predicted proteins | sample ElkSlonscriptome_12_FD_20283 | JGI IMG/M metagenome (IMG submission 20283)
CCGCGCGCTACCGTGCCTACCGGCGGGATGGGTATCTGGCCCGTCGTCACCAGGTCGATGCCGATATCCGAGCGGCGGTTGCGCAGTTGGATGCGCAGGGACAGTATCCGCAGTTGACGGCGGTTGCGCAGCTTGTGCGTGACCCCGGCACAGTACGTGATCCGCTGGCGCGGCAGGTCTGGCGGGCGGAGTTGGAGCGACTGGGGTGGCGACGCAGCCAGTGAGCCCTGCTTCCGTTGAAAGCATATTCTGGCAGTACGGTCTTGGACTGCGTCACACCGCTATAAATGAGTGGTTGCGGGTTTGGGGATCAACCTGGTAGCGCAAAACCTTCGAAAATTGAAAGCATAATGTGGCACTCACTGCCAGAATATGTTTAAAGTCACACTCGAGCGTATCCAGCAGGAATTGGCCCATGAACAACAGTCGAACAGAAAGTGGCGCTAAGAACAAAATTCACAAAGTCTGCTGCTGCGAAGCATCCTGTGATAAGATGCGTTATCACAGGGATAAATCCAGAACACCGCATTGCAATGGGGGATTTGCACTGGCATACTCGACGCATATGGTGTTCGTTATCACAGGAATAGTGCATCTCTCGCTGCAAGGGTTGCGTACCATGCTATTCCCAATTCCCTATCTTCCAGAGGTTTTTGATCAGCATTGCGGAATACTGTTTCTGTCAAGGATCGCATTCCAATCGGAAAAATAGGCACTCAGGATTGTGATGGGTTTCCTTAGCGCCACTTTCTGTTCTGATGTTGTCCACGGGCCATGATCGAGCTGCGCTTCTGGACCAAAGGACCTTCAGAGCGGAGGCAGAACCGCAGCGTTTTTTGGCGCTTTGCGATGCGCCAAAGCCCACTCATACATACCCCTGTAAGGCATATGACCCTCCCAGGGGGCCTGCACACCTCGGATAGCGGGTGGCGGTTCCACGCGAACACATGCGAAACGACTGGTATCACGCTATTATACGGCATCATGGCATACGAGGTGAAAACCTTCGAAAATTGAAAGCATATCGTTGCCAAAACGGCAAGGATATGCTTAAAGTCACAGCAGGCAGGGATTTTCAGGACAAGTCACATTTCTTCGAGGTCGTCACAGTTTGATTTTTCGGGATCACGACAGAAGGATATCGGAACTTGTGGAGGCCCCCGGAATAGATATGCTGTCACTTGGTGTCCAGCAGCTAACTCGTCTGTGGTGCTGGGTGGTGGTAAGCGTAATGCTTGGTAAAGACGGATCCGGTGAATGTCAAATGCGGACGTGAGCAAATCACCGTAAGTGACGGCAGCTTCTATAGAGATGTGATATAAATATACTATAACTAAGATACCTGCAATTAGTCCCCACCAAACCCATAATCCACCTACAAATGAAAGCACTTGACTGACGACAACGAACAACATACCCCAGGTTAATAACTGGACTAGAAGATTGAGATTTTTACGAGCCGCAACTAACTCATCACGCGTCTCTTTTGGCAACACTAGCCAGAGTCTTGGCCAACAAACGTATGTGTCGAGGCCATAGCGAATCTGTGGTCGAAGTTCAGCTGCCCGTAGAATGTTGCCGAAGCGTGTTGGCATGCGCTGTTCTGGTCGTGGTGGGTAAAGTAGTAATACTAAATCCGCACGAGCATAAGCTGATAGCTTAGAGGTTGCTAATTGACCAAACATCTTCTGAACAATCTCATGACGTCGCGTTTCTGTCAGGTTCGGTTGATCATGCTGGTTTTGTTCCTCGGGAGTTAGCGTACAGAACGCTTCATTATAAATACGCAGGCGTAACCTTTCGAGTTTCTGCACACGACGGTTCTGCCAGCGAATGAATATCAGACGCACAGGATCAAATAAGCTGGGCCAATGGCCTGCCAAAAGACGCAAAATCACGGGCGTCATAGTCTGAACCACCCATGAGGACGCCAAAAATAGCAAGAGACATCCGATGATTATACTAAGCTGTTCGATCTCTGAAAGGTTTGAGAGTAACTGTCTTAGATCTGACCAACCTGAAATGTTGACCCACACTAGTATGCAACCAGACCAAAAGGTAAACGCAGGTGCCAAAATTGTCACTGCCCAATGTTCGGCCAAATTGCCCGTCAGGCTTTCAGTAAACTTACTGAGCATGATCGTCCCCACATGCATCTGATGAGTCTATTGAATAAAGCGGACGAGAACAGAAGCACAAATCAGGAACAGGCTGCCCAACTTGGTTGGGAAACCAACGATGTCCATTTTCACAGAAGTATATGACAGTTGTACCTGATACGGGGCCTGGTGGGCCTATCGGTCTCTCAAATGTACGCTCTTCCTCAAGGAATTTTCTAATCCACCGTTTAGTATTTGAATGACGAGTGAGAATTGTCAGTATCTGTTCTACCGATACTGTCTTGCTTTGTTCAAGCACTTCGTTCAAGTCACGTTCCATTTGTTCTGCTTCATCTCCAATTAAGGCCGGCAGAACTCTGCGTATTGCCCGAGTTGCAAGTAATACATCATCTGTAGAATACACTCTGCCTCCTCTTGCAGTCTAATAAATAGGTATTCATGAGTAGCTAGTCAAACACCAATATACTGGAATGCTCCCCAGTAATAGGGATGAGCCATAGCATATCCATCATCCTGTAATTGAAGCTCAACGAGAAATGCTCGCATAGTCTTGATTAAATGGTCATTCTCACCAAAATTAGAGGGTAGTTGGGCTATGTGATTATCGTAATATGTCCGTTTATCAGCAGTACTGGTATCACGTAACCAGTGTTGAGCGGCACGGAGCGCCTGTGCAGGTGCCAAGCCATCTTCCCGCCAATATCGATAAAACCTCTCCATCAGCATGGCAGTACTCGTGTCAGGCACTGCCCAGAGCGATGCTATTACCCCGTCGGACCCCGCATGAACAAACGACCAGGGAAATGCAATTACTTCATCCGGAAGCTCTGGATACACAACTCCTGACTCGCAGGCTGAGAGTATTACGAGACGTGCATTTGGTAGATGAAGTTGGTAAAGATCTTCCATTGTGAACCACTGATTATGTGCTAGCACTAGTCCCACCTGGTCAGGTTGCTGCCAGTTGGCACCCCCATGACAGGCAAAGTGAATGATATCAGCCTGTGGTAACGCCGATATCACAGCTGTATGACTTGCCTCTGTGGAGGCAAGTATCGTACCCTCTGAAAAGAACTGACAGATGCTTTGCACCTCCACAGCTGTGGCTAACAAAGGTTTTTGGTTTACTGGTTGGGGATCCTGAATAGCCAACAGTCGATCGGGTAAGTCGTCGCGAGTGTTAGTGTAGAACTGTCCTAGTAAACGTGCTGATGGCATTACAGAAATTTCAAAACGATCGAGTATATACTGACGGCGATCATGCTCCTCTTTCCAAGCGAGATGAAGGGGTAATACTGTAAGTAATCCAGAGGGAATTATATATGCTGATGAGATTAGTTCTCCAGCAAGTGTGTCCATTAATGATCCGAACCCAACCTCCCATAGCCTAGGACCAACATGATCGATAGCTTTAGCGCGACGTTCGCTTCGTGATGTGATGTCTTGGTAACGATCTAGCCAACTATGAATAACTGTGCGATCTTGCTCTCCACTAACGAGATCCTGGAGACAAGTGGTTGTCAATTGGTCTAACCACCGTGGTGTCACGACAGCAGAGGTGTCATCTGTTCTGCGTGATACTATCAGCGCAAGTCCTCCTACAGGTGTTCCAAGCACATAGACGATTGGCTTGTTTGTGTGTACCGCTTGAGTAACCTCATCCCACGAAGTAGGCTGTAGAAAGTTGTGATGTCCGGGTATAGTCTGAATTTCAGCTATGATACTGCGCAGTTCAGCCATAATCGAGTGAATCTCGTCGTCTGGATCAATACCAGTGCTCTCGGCTGTACGCCTGACATCACTCATTTGCCACATACGCAACTGCTCAACTGTTGTATGATAGCGTGCCACTAGTTCAGGCTTAGTCTGAGCGAGGAAGGACATATTGGTTCGATCACGGGATAGCGCTGTGCTTAGCTCTCTTGCTCTTCCATGCTCAAGTGTCACGACTGCCTGCTGCATATCGCCACAGCGCGCAAAAGCATAGGCAGCATTGGCATGTAGTTCAGGTGCAGCAGCTAACCACTGCCGCCGATCTCCTGGTAGAAGCTGGGTTTCGTAAAGTCGTCGCTGTGCTTCTACTCCATAAGTGTATGCCTCTGCTGCCGTCTTCCAGTCAGAGCATTCTAATGCCCAAGCTCCCCATCTACAAGCGCTTCTTAGAACTTCTTGAGGAGCTTTTTCCATACCTGTCTGACACACCTGACGATAGGCTATCGTAGCTTCAGCATAATTGGCATTATTGTTAAGCAAACGCGCTTGAGATCGCAGTACCCACCCCCAGTTGTTCATCACAGCGGGAAACATGGTATCGCCAGCAGAAATCATTTGAAGACAATGCTTAGATAGCGAGACTGCTTCCCCTATGACTTGAGGCTGCCCGGATTGCCGAGCATAATCAGCGAGAGCCACGCTCAGGTTGGTGTATACCATCACCTTGAGCGAACCACTAATATTGATGTTTTGTTGTAGTTCTTGCCAGATTTTTATCGCATCTGCTAGAGCTTCGGTGCGATGCAAATATTCAGCCATATCGCGGAGTCCCGTGGATAGGTTATTGCGGCGTTCTAGCCATTTGTAGCCGCTCTGCGGCTTTGCTAATGATGCCTCGCGATAGGCTTCAACGGCCTTTGTTAAGTTTTCAAGATCTCCACCACATAAAGCTAGCTCGTGAAAACATAGCCCGAGATTATTGAGCAGAACTGGACGCACGGGGGCATTCATTTCGGTATTCTCAAGAGCTTGCTTAATCACGCTTATTGCCCGACGCATGTCGTCAAGCATTCCCATACGGATTGCCTTGATGCTAAACGCAACAGCGAAATTTGCTACATAAATAGGTCTGAACAGATCGTTTGCAGAACTCTCTACTTCTGCGAGTTGACATAGACGAAGCGCCTCAATGAGATCGTCGGCTTGACCAAAACGCTGATAGCACTCAAGATACACTGCTCCAAGATTGGTGGCGATCCGTAGTCGCATTGGGTGCTCTTTATGTTGAGTCATCGTCATTGCATGTTCTAACCGGATACGTGCTTGACTCAAATCCTCAGCGTCACCAGAACTCATGTAACGAGACATGTAGACAGTACTAAGATTTGAGTAGACTCCTGGATATATGGAGGTGCTTTCCGAGAGCATTGCAATTGCCTGATGATTCATCTGTATGGCTTTCTCTAGATGGTTCGTATCGTGATCAATGTTATACAGGTCGTGTAAGATAGCGGCCTGCGAACCGATTGCAAGAGGATACTGAGGACTGTCCCGAGCTAACAGATCACAAGCTTGCTGTGAAACCACCAAAGCTTCGAACAAAAGGTCTTCATTTCCTGTGCGCTTATAACATTTACCCAGTTCTACACTTAAATTATTCAGCGCAAGCGGATAAGACTCTGAGTCAACCTGTGACTTTTCACGGATGGTTTGATAAAGTTGAATGGTATGATATTGATCTTCTGGTTGATGGTACCTTTCAGATCGCTCTGAAAGACAAACAGCAGCGTTATAAGTTCGCCTGACCCACATCGGATTAGTTGGAGAAATAAGCTGAGCAGCCTCCACATAAGCTTTGACCATCTCGTCATAAGCCTGCTGCTGTCGTGTGTGTTCATAGTACAACTGATGACAGAGTGCCAGCTGTTCAGTGTTGTTAGATTGAATGTCGTTATCAAAACCACTTACATTATCGATAGCTGCTCTCCAAAGTTTTATTGCCTGCTGTAAATCTTGCAGGTTATGTGTGGTTCGATACTGACGAAGAGCGCTGTTCGCCCGAGCAGTAATAACGAAGTCACGAAAGGCCATGAATAGATGTGGCATATAGTGTGCTCTCCTCTTGATTAGACTACATCAGTTCCTCAGAGCATTTCCAAAGTGGCTATCCGGAATTTTTCGTTGATTTCCCATTAACCAGGGTGTCACGAAAAAATGCCTCGACGGATTGAAATGTCGCGCCGACGTTGACCAGCGGTGGCATCTCGTGTATGCTAGGTTCTGTTGAAATTTGACATTTAGCGCAACCAGATCAGGACACTGGTAACCTGCAGGAAGCCCATAGACCGACTGTCCAGTTTCTCGAAGCGCGAAAAGACCCGACGAAAATGCTTAATTTTATTGATGAAACACTCCACCAGATGCCGCTCTTTATACCAGTGGGTATCGTAGGCAACGGGCTCCGTGCGCCTCGGGTGCGCGGGGATGACCGCTTCTGCGCCCCGGTCCGCAAGCTGTTGGCGCAGATCATTCGTATCGTCGGCGCGATCCCCAATGACCCGTTCGGGGGACAATCCAGCCAACAAGCGTGCCGCCTGCGGGCTATCGCCAGCCTGTCCCGGGGTGAGGATCAGCCGCAACGGGTTGCCCACCCCATCCACACTGACGTGAATTTTGGTGCTGAAGCCCCCGCGACTGCGTCCGAGCGCCTGCGCATCCTGGCCACCGTTTTTTTTCCTGGCTCCGGCGGCACAGGGATGTGCGCGCACCACCGTGCTATCCAGGATCAGGTGCTCCCTATCCGGATCATCCGCGAAATAGGCCAGCATCTGCCCCCAAATGCCCTGGTCACACCAGCGCGCAAAGCGCTTGGAGCTGCTCTTCCAGTTGCCGTAGCGCGGGGGCAGATCTCGCCAGGATGCACCCGTGCGATTGATCCAGAGCACCGCTTCAATGAAACGACGGCTGTTTGCCTCAGTGCCGCGGGTGCCGTCGGGGCTGAACACCGCGCTCCCGACCGAAGCGGTATGACCCGGCAGCGAGACAACGGAAAAGGGGCGCTGGTCAAGGGCGCTCCGCAACGCGGTGTTCGTCATGTCGTTATCGTTGTGCTGAACTGCTTCATAGGCCAGCAGGAGCGCGGTTTCTGAGTCCTCAGCAGTGAGTTGGTTCTGGGCAGCCGCGGCCAGGCGCTGGGATTCGGACACACGCAGTTCGGCCTCCACCGCCTGCTGCCGTTCAACGGCAAACCAGGTCGCACCTAACGCCAGTAGCAGCAATACGCTCAGCACTGCCGCGAACATCTGCACCCGGCGCAGTTGCCGTTTGCGCTCGGTCTCGCGCCGGGTCACACTGCGCTTGAGCAACGCCTGCGCCTCCCCGCTCCGCAGGGCCACATCGCCGCGCGCATCGAGCGCCTCGGCCTCCGACAGCCGCACCCCGGTGAGCAGGTAGGCGTCGGTCTGGTCCTGAGCCTGCCACTCGGCCAGGGCCAGTTCAAAGCGCACGCGCTGCTGCAAGGTCGTGCGTTGTTCCGCAATCGCCGCGCGCAGGCGGGGCCAGTTGCTGATCAGGCTCTCGTGGATGATATCCACGACCTCGATGTCTTGCCCATCGCGCGGCTCTACGCCGGTACTCAACAACCGGGCGTCGGTCAACGCTCTGACCAGCCGGGCGCGCTCCGGGTCACCCTGAACCACTTCGGCTACCAAGCGCCGCCGGCGCACATCGCGGCGGGGGTCGTCGTCGAGGGAGACTTCGACCAGGTCGAGGAAGATCTGGAGCAGCGTGGTCTGCTCCTGCGTAGATCGCGGTTGCTGCTGCGCCCCAGCGTAGTCAGCGTAGGCATAGACCTCCTCGGCGCGCCGCTGGATGGCGGCGGTGAGGTCGTGGTAGGCCTCCAGCTTGAGCCGGCCGCGCGCCCAGAGATCTTCCAGCGTGACCTGGAGCAGCGGCAGGTAGGCGGCGTCGGCTGCGGCGTCCGCAGCTAGTCTCGATAATAGTGCATCTTCAAAGCGCTTGTCGCCGTCAGGGTAGCGGTGCTGCAGCGGGCGCCGGATCGCCGCCCGGAGTTCGTCCTCGGTCATCGTGCGCAGGTCGATCCCCTGTTTGCACAGATTGTACAGTGCCCGGTGGTCAAACAGTTCAGGCAGGTAGTCGGAGCGCAGCGTGACAATAATGTGGGTGCGAAGATCAGGGAACGGTGGCAGATGATCGAGCAGGGCAAAGAGGGCGTCGCGCTGGTTTGGTTCCGACTGGGTGAAGAGTTCCTCAAACTGGTCGATGATGATCAGGTTGACCTGGTTGGTTTCAGCCACAGCGAGCACCGAGAACACCGAGTTGGAGGAGGCGGCAGCATCCGGCGATGTATCGGCGATGTTCGCAGGGTTCCAGGGCAACCCCAGTTGCCGCAGCGCGTCGGCCAGGCCGGCCATCGGGTGGCGTGAGGGGCGAAAGACGGCGTGGTGCAGGGTCTGCCGGCGCTGGGCGTAGTGCTGCTCCAGGGCGGGGAGCAGACCGGCCTGGGCGAAGGAGGATTTGCCGCTGCCGCTGGCCCCGGTGATGAAGAGCAATACGCGCTGCTCGCCAGGGGTGGTCAGCTTCTGCAGGGCGGCTTCGATCACCCGGTCGCGCCCGGCGTAGCGTGCGCGGTCGGCGTAGGTGAAGGGTTGCAGGCCCAGGTAGGGGTTGGGCAGGCCGCGTACATCGTGGGTCTGGTCGGCGAACTGGTAGGTGGTCACGACAGACCCGCTACTCGATCCGACGACTGGCCCATAGACAGTGCCGCCGCTTACGGATGTTGTCTGGTCTTCTGACGTGGGATCTTCGTGTTCGCCTGGGGGCATGGTGGCTCTCCAACACGCTGGTTCTGTTCCGCGTGTATCGTAGCATGGGTGGTTACGGTGTGCAACGATTTAAAAAGGGTGAAGGGGTGAGCGGGTGAGCGGGTGAACGGGTGAAGGGGTGAGCGGGTGAAGAGGTGCGGCGAGGGCACGGGGAGGCGCGGAGGCGGGACGGTATGGTCGTGTTTGATGTTGAAGAGAGAAAACAGTTTCTGCAGGAGTCGCTATGGATTGTGACTGAAATGCGGTTCTTTGTAATACTCTGGTTATACATCGCCTGTAGTATGTTCCGTGATAGCTCTATATCTGTGTGGTCACATCCGAGACATGCGCACTGAATATATCAAAGAATGTTTGTGCAAGCAGAGCAGTATCTTTGCTTTTAAAAAAGGAAAAAGTTTATAAATATTTATAGTACTTTAGCCTTTACGTTCGGCAGATAGTTCTTTTTTACAATTACATTTTTTACTATACAACTGATGATTAATGGAAGACTGGCGGAGTATGTGTACGATGTCCATACAGTGAAAGCGTGAGCAGACACTGCGTTATTACTTCTACATCCTATACTGTGTGAAGGAGATTGATCATGTCCACTTCAAAACCGACACTGACCCGCGTTGTACATGCAGTCGTCTTAATCTTTCTTGTACTAACTCTGGTGCCATCATCAAATCCAGTCGCTCTTGCTGCTGCTGATGTTGTTGGGAACGGAACACCAGAGAGTTGTACCGAAGCGGCGCTGGATGCTGTTCTGGAAGGTGGTGGAGCTATTACCTTCAACTGTGGTCCCTCTCCAACTAGTATAACGATTACACGCCCCAAAACTATTACCTCCGATACAATAATTGATGGAGGAGACCTTATTACGCTTGCGGGCGACGGTACGCAAATAGCGGCAGCTTTTTTCGTTCAGGAAAATACTAAGTTCACGATAAATAAATTGAAGGTTGATAATATATACACTAGAGATGGTGGTACGATCCTCAATGATGGAATATTGACGGTAGTCAACAGTACTTTCTCGGCTAACATTGCGTCTCATAATGGTGGTGCGATTTCGAATTGGGGAATATTAGTGGTGAGCAATAGCACCTTCGTCGAAAATCAAGCTGTTAATAATACGGCTGGTGCCATTGGTAACTATGGCACGTTGACGGTAAGTAACAGTACGTTTGTCAGGAATCAAACCGCAATGACAGGGGGAGCGCTCTATAATGAAGATGGGGATGCAGTAATCATTAATAGCACGTTCGCCGAGAATGTCGCCCCCAAGTACAGTAGTGCCATTGCCAGCGACAGCATGAGTAAATTAGTTCTTAAAAACACAATTATTTTCGGCAGCGACGGAAGTTCCCCGTGTAATCTCGATTTACCTGTTGGCAATGGTAGTAGCAACAACCTGCAGTGGCCCGGCACATCCTGCGGAAGTGATATTCCCTCGGTTGATCCCAAACTTGGCACCCTGGCAGATAATGGTGGTCCCACCGAGACCATTGCTTTGCTGGAGGGGAGCCCGGCGATTGATGCCGGTAACGCTGCGGTCTGTGCTGCCGATCCCATCAATAACAAAGACCAGCGCGGCGTCACCCGTCCGCAGGGCGTAGCGTGTGATATTGGGGCGTTCGAGTTTGTTACGAAAACCACCTGGACGTTGATGTACTATCTGGCCGGTGATAACGATCTTGATGAAGCCCATCAAGTAATTCGTAAACGATTAGAAAACGAGATGAACAATCCTAATTTCAACATAGCATTGTTGTTTGATGGAAATAGTGATCAAGATTCGCAGTATTGTTTTATCGATATAAAGGTATCTTGTACCCCGAAGAATGAGCTTGACACTGGAAATACCCCAACATTGGTGGATTTTGTCAACTGGGCACGAAACACTTCACCTACAGAACACTACGCTCTTATTATCAGCGACCATGGTCATGGTCAGAGCGGTGTATCCCAGGATGATACGTCTAAAAGCGAGTTGACTATGCGTGATTTGAAAGAAGCTTTTACCCAGATACATCAGCATGGCGGCAAGATAGATGTACTTTTTATGAATGCCTGTTTAATGGCGACTATTGAAGCAGCCTATCAGTTCAGAGAATTTGTTGATTATTATGTTGCAAGTCAACCACTGCTATATGTACGTTGGGAGCCTTCTTATTTATCTACAATACAATCAAATACATCTCCAGAGGCTCTGGCTATAAGTATCGCAGAAGCTTATAAAAACCAGATTGGCAATGAGGAACTGCCGTATGCCATATCTGTAGCTCAACTATCAAAGCTTCCTAATCTGGTTGACAACCTTAATCAATTGTCGATTTTGTTGAAAGACCGCATGTCTCTTCTTGCAAATATTACATTAAAACCCGAAGTCGTCACGAAGGTTCAGCGTTATCTACCCTATGATTTAATAGATTTGTATGATTTCGCTAAACTTATTAAAGAGAATGTTGACGATCAGGAAATTAAGGAATCAGCTTCGGCGGTAATGACTGCTATTCGAGATGAAAATAATCAAGGTGATAGTTACATAATCAGATTGTATAAGAGTCCGGAGGAATATAAGCACTGGAAGGTTGGTGCAGTTCAGCGGAGTCATGGTGTTTCGATTTACTTCCCTGTTACTCCTCGAAGTTTCTATAATGTCCTGAATCTTGATTTCGCAGCCGGAACAAGCTGGTTTGATTCTCCCGAAAATCTTTCCTCAGAATCTATTGAATGGGGATCAATGCTGGTCGAATATATACAGCTAACTAATCCAGATGCTCCTGATGATCCAAATCCTCCAGATCTTGTAGCTCCACTGTTTTTACCACAAGCAATCTACCTGCCCCTCATCGCGCGCGGCCCCGTTATGCCAACCGGAACAGACCCGACACCGGCTGTGGCAACCGCAACAGTTGTTGCACCGACCGTGACGGTTCGCCCCACAAACACCGCCACACCAACCAGCACGCCTGTGCCGCCTACGCGCACGGCCACTGCGACGCGTACCCCAACGCCCACCAACACACCTACCGCCACTGCGACGCGTACCCTAACGCCCACCAACACACCTACCGCCACTGCAATACCGGTTCAAATTCCGGCAGCACCGGATAATCTCCAGGTATCGACTACAGCAAGTCAGGATATGCAACTCACCTGGCGCGACACCGTAATGAATGAAACTGGGTTTGAGATCTATGAAGGCAGTAACTATTGGGCAACTGTTCCCAGTCCAAATATCACGGCATTTACCATTTCTGGTTTGGAACCGAATTCCTATCACTGCTTCAAAGTACGGGCGATTAATAGTGCTGGTTCCTCTCCCTTTTCGGACTGGGCCTGTGTAACCACGCCTCCGCGCTGGTATGCTTCGTTCTGGAACAATACCACCCTCACCGGCCTTGCCGTGCATACCCGGTACGAGCCGGCGGTCTTCTTTGACTGGACCAGTGGCGCTCCCCATCCCGATGTCTATGCGGATTATTTCACCAGTCGTTGGACACGCAGTTCAGAATTTCATGGCGGTACCTATCGGTTTGAAGTGTATCATGACGATGGCGTGCGCCTCTGGATCGATGATCAACTCTACATTGATAAATGGGACCAGGCTGCCGAAACGAGTAGCATCGATGTCTCGCTCACGGCCGGACCACATACGGTTAAAGTTGAACATCTCGAACTGAACGGAGGGGCATCACTGAAGTTATCATGGCAGGCTCTCGCAGATTGATTAAGCTCTTGATTAAACGTCTGATTACCTCATCAGTTATGTTGCATGGCGTTGTCCTGGTGGATGTGAGGATACCAGGACAACACCATGCTTTTCTTTATCAATTACACGAGTTACGCGGTCTCTCCTTTGGACGTGGATATCGCCTCCATCAGGGTGGAAGATTCCCGATCTTTTTCACAAAATTGTGGCTCGGAGAGCCACAATTTTGTGAAAAAGGATAAAACAGTACCACGCTGCTGCAGGCGAAACCGGCATTCGGGTCTGGCACGAGGCCGGAACAGTCCGCATCGCGTAACTCGTGTCAATTAGAAAACAGCCTACAGCTTTGTAAAGCCATGGACTGTTTTTCTATTATAGACGTATCTACTATCCATATGTTACGTTGCGGCACCCATATCACTACTACAGTGTGACTGACATAGCACTTGCTGCATTCCGGGCGGCGTGAGAATGCGTGATATAGGGGCGGACTCGCTTCTGCGCGGCCCGCCTATTCCGGCGCTTCGGCGGCAAAGACGGGGCAGATCGTAACGTGGCGCTGGTCGTCGCGGTAGTCGAGGCGCACATCGTCGGTGGGGAGGGCGCCGACGAAGTAGGCGCGGAAGCCTTCGAGGAACTGGGGCCACTCGTGGGCGACGCTGAGGATGTAGTGGCTGGCGCAGTCGAAGGGGACGGTGAGATAGCGCACGATGATCTCGACCAGCAGACAATCGGGCTCGCCGGTCTGCCGGGCGTGGCGGGCGCGCAGCCGGGCGGTGGCGGCGGTCGTCAGGCGGGTGAGATCGGCCAGTTCGGTGGCACTCAGGGCGTCCAGGTAGTCCGGGTCGGCCAGGACGACGCTCAATAATGGAGAGTGGAGAGTGGAGAGTGGAGCATGATGGTTGTCTTTCGCCTGTGCCGGCATCGGGGGCGGCGTGTGTGGGTTGCACGCAGCATGCTGCATTTTGCATGCTGCATTCGTAGTGTCGGCCATGTTCTCGGCGCGGATGGCGTCGTTGGTCATGGGTGGGCTCCTTCCTGGTGGGTCATTACAGACAAGCCAAAGGTAGTGATCAGCGCGGCGGCGGTGGTGTCGGCGGTGGTGACGACCAGCGGCAGCCGGGTGAGCTGATGCAGGGTCGCCAGGTCGTCCAGATCCTGGCAGCGGTAGGTACCCTCCGGGCTGCCGTTGAGCCGGATCGTGACCTGGTAGTAGTCCGGGTCGCTATCGTCGGCGATGATGAGGCAGTCGGGGGGCGGGGTTGCGAGGGTTGGCATGGGTTCACCGCGCGCGCGGGCCAGGGATAGGGTGACCGCAAAGCGGAGATCAAGGCGGTCCAGAAGGTCCAGGCATGCCGCGCGCTTTGCGTCTGCCGTAAGATATGCCTCCCAGTCCTCCGGGGGAACCTGCTGCTGGTTCAGCAGGCGTGCATCTACCTTGCGGGTCGCTGCATCTGCTGCCTGAGTCAGTTCCTGGTAGTAGTGACGAAGGGTCTCCAGGTTGACCAGGCGGGTATCCGGGGCGGGGGTCATCGGTTCACCTCCACAGAGTCGGGCAGTTCGGCGACCGGCGTCAGGGCGTGCTCGCGGGTCAGCGCATGGGCGAGGGCGCTCGCGGCATCCTCAACGACCAGCGGCAGATCGCCGGTGCCAGTGCAGACTATCTGGTAGAGCGTCGCTGCGTCGGTGAGCTGAGCGACATAGCAGGTCAGGGCGATGCTGCCCCTGCGCCGCAGCACAACGCGGTAGAAATCGTCGTCGCCATTCTCAACGATGAGCAGGCAGTTGAGCAGATCGGGCCGCAACAGGTCGGTTGAGTCGAGCGGCAGAGCGGCATTGAACAGCGCGGCGGGACGCATGTCGGGATGCAGGTGCATGGGTTTCTCCTTTCTTCGGGTGAGGCGATGATCGGATGACGCGAGGATGCGATGGGCGAACACCAGGCCGGTGGGTAGTTCCAGCCTGGTGCGGTGGGCGATTACGGCTTGCGGAACAGGTTGAGACCGAGCCGGAAATCAGATTTACCGGGCACCTCGGTGTTGCCTTTGGTGGAGGCGACGATGTTGGATTTGCCGGTGCTCGATGGGCCGAAGTCCTGCGTGAGGTCGATGGTGATCGTCAGAATCGTCCGGTCGGCAGAGACGTTCAGGGCGACATTCTGGCCGACTTCGGCGGTGATCGGGGTGGCGTGGTTCGCGGTGGTGGCGGATTTTGCTGCTGACATGGTGTGGTTTCCTTTCTGGTGTGTGAGCAAACAAGTGCCGGTGCCCATCTCCGACGACAGGGCAGGATGAAGATACGATGAAGCGATGAGGCGATGAGACGATAATGCGATGCTAGAGGCCGGCCTCGAACCGGCGCAGCCAGCGGTTGGCCTCGGCTTCATCGCCGGCATAGCTGACGATGGTGCCGTCTACGATGAGCGGGATCGCGCCGGCGGCACCAGGTGGCAGCGGGCAGGCGGCAGTAGGCAGCGGGGAACGGCTGTCATTCCGGCATGGGCTACTACCTGCTGGTTGCTGCTTCCTGCTCACTGATGACGCTTCCCAGACGTGGACCAGCGGCGGTAAGGACTGGAGCAGGGGGAGCACGTCGGCGCGGCGCAGCTTGCCGTTGCCAATGCCGGGGAAGACCATATCGACGCGGCGCGGGTGATGAGTGGCGATCCAGGTGCGCAGCGCGGCGAGGGAGCGTGCGATGAGTTCCGGGTCGGCCGGGTGGGTGTAGTGGTACTTCACCTGCAATGCGCCGATGCGTACGCGCGGCCAGATCGCCGTGAGCAGGTTGTACTCGCCCCGGCTGCCGCAGGTAGACTCGATCTGGCGGCCCAGGTAGCGGTCCAGCCCACGAATGCGGTCGCGGGCCTGCTGCGCAACGCCGCGCCCCATAACCAGCGCGCCGTTGGCCTTGACGGTGCTGTTGGTGGTGATCACCAGCAGATCAGTCTGGTCGTAGACCGTCCAGATGTCGCCGGTTGCGAAGGTAGGACCAGGCGGAGATAATTGAGCATGGACACTGGATAATTGAGCATGAGCCCCCTCCTCGGCTGATGGCTCAGCGGCGGCCTGGACAAACCGCTCACGCCAGAGCCGTGCGGCAGCGGGATCGCCCTCCTGCATTGCGGCGTACAGATCCGCTTTCATCGTTCCCATTGGTTCCTCCTTTGGACTGACGAAGTGACATATATGGTTGCGTTGCCCCGCGCGGCAGCGCGGTAGGTCGGGGCGGGTGCGGGCGCCGCGCGTGATACCAATCTGACTTCCAAACGGCAAACATCCGACGAACCACGAAGACCACGAAGACCACGAAGGAACACGAATAACTGGATAGTGGGAGCGGTCGCGTGTCTACGTCCGGTTCACTGTTGCACGCTCGGTGTGGCCTGCGTGGGTTTCTTGCACGTTTGGCGGCACATTGGTGTGAGGAACGGGAGGAGCGACGACCGTGGCGGCCGCCGCTCACCGGCGATCAGATCCGATTGATAACCCGGAAGAGCCACTTGACCAGGCCGGGCGCGACCTCGTCGGGATAGCCATCGTAGCGGATGAGGTGGAGACGCCGATCAAGCCAGTAGACTGGACGCATTGAGTTTGCTCCTTTCTGGAACACGCTGTAGGTATGCGAAAATCATGGAATGTCACTTCCAGTTCCGCGCCGTATGGCGCGGTAGAAGCGGTGCGAACGGAGAGAGAAGAACCGCGAACGGAGCGCTGAACACCGCGAACCGCGAACCGGGAACTGAGGAGGTAGCTGCACCAAAAAACGCCGTGACACCCCGGAGGATGCCACGGCGTGGCAGCGTTACTGTACCTGCCCGACGCGGCTGCCGTCGGGGGCAAGCTGGCCTTTGGTGATGAGCGTCTGGCGCAACTCCTGCCAGCGCTGGTCCTCCTCGACCTGGCGGCGCTCCAGTTGTGCCTGGATCTCCAGCCGGTCCAGCTCCAGCAGCAGTTCCTGCACATGCTGCTGCATGCGGGGCCGGGCCTGCTCGCGGCGGGAGCGGCTCTGCGCAGCGGTGGCCGCAATCACCGGATCATCCCAGCCGGCGGGGTTGTCGCGCTTGCGGTTACGACAGTGGTTGAAGAGTTCCTGCACCGACTGGAAATAGCCGTGCCGCTTGCGGAACTGGGCGTTGAGTTGTTGCTCGAACCGCCGCATATCGTGCCAGGCGTCCGCGCCGCTGGTGCGCCAGGCCAGATCGTCCGCATCCGGCTCCACATCCCAGCTACTCCCCTGGCTCAGGCGGTTGGTGGGTTGGGACGAGAAGTGGTGATCATCGGCCTCCCACCAGTTCCAGGCGGGACGTGCGGCCGGGGCGTTGAGCCGGCGCGCTTCGGCGCGGATGGTGCCGGGTTGGGAACGGGGGGACACCGGGGCCGCGACGAACCAGGTGGGGTGGTGCGGATCGGGCGATGTGACCGCAACGGTCGCAATGCCGCGCACCCAGCCGGCGTGATCATAGAAGGTCAGCTCGCGGATACGCGACCGGGGCAGCACTCGGTAGTCGCGCCGGGTCAACTCGGCATGATAGCATTCGGCCTCGTAGGTGGAGCGAAAGAGCACATAGACCAGCCGGAAGCAGAACTGCTCGGCACCGGCGGTGAGGTGCTGCGTATCCCAGCCGATCCCGCGACATCCGCCGACCACGTCCGTGGCGATCCGGGCCAGTTCTTTGAGGGGAGCACGTACCGAAGACATTGAAATACCTCCTTGAGATAAAACGCAGCAGGCAGAAAGCAGAAAGCAGCAGCACCGTGCATAGTGACGGCACTGCCTCCTGCCTTCGGCCTGCTGCCTGTTGACATACGTCGAACAACAAAAACGGGACGACGGAGCACAGCGCCCCGCCGCCCCGACCGCCCCGACCGCCTAGAGCCCCGGCAACCGCCCCTGGGCCGGCACCCAGCGCCAGCCCCGCGCCCAGACGCCGGACGCCGCCGCCCGCCGCCACGAACCGCCCGGCCAGGCCGGCAGCACGCCACCGGAACAGCCGACGGGGAAGACCACCACGGGCAAGCCGAAACCGGCCGCCAGCGCCACCGAGGACCAGGAGCCCGACCCGCACGCCGACCAGGAGCGCCCGACCCGCACCGGACGCGGAGGAGGAGCAGCAACGAACGCCACGACGCCCGAGCCCGACCCGCCGGCCGCCGCCCACGCCACCAGCGCCCGCGACCGCCGCGCCAGCCGCGCCACGAGCCGATGGGAACCGCCCCACGCCGCATCAGCCGACGCCGCCCCCGCCCAGGGCACGACGAACGCCCCGGCCCGCACCGCCGCCCGCACCGCCGGCAACCCCGAAAACCGCCAGGAGCCGACGAACCGGGGAGCCGGACCGAACGCACAGAAGACCGACAACCGGGCCGCCGCCACCGCCGAGCCCCGGGCCAGCACCGCCGAGATAGCCGCCGAATCCGCACCGGACGCACAGCCGACGCCGACGTCCCGGCCCGCCGCCAGCACCGAGCCGACGACCGACACCACCAGACCACCCGGAGCCGCCCGAGACGGCAGCGAACGTGACCCGACAAAGCCAACCCGACCAGGAGCCACCGGAGCCGAAGCCGACGAAAGATACATAGCACACCTCCATACGAAAAGAGAAACGGAACCACCAGCGCCACCGCACGGCCAAAGCAAAAAGCCCGGACACGCGCGCAGCAGGTACCACCTGACCACCGCGCGAGCGCAAGGCCGCCCGGGGGGCACGAAAAATAGGTGCGGCCCTACCGCATAAAAAAAAGATAGATGGGCCGCCACCACCAGGTGCCCCAGCGGGCGCTTGCCAAAGGCCTTGCGCCGCGCGGTAGAATAAGGAGACCTGCAGCGCGCGCAACCACCAGTCCGCCGCGCTGGCCGGGCCGGGGTGGGGGCGCGCAACCACTGTCCCGGGTGAGCCCCGGACGTGCGCGCCCCCACCCCGGAACCGGCCCGAAAAAAATGTGCGGCGCGGCGGGTGCGCACGATTGAATACCGGTTCGAGTCAGCCAACCCCAAACAATAAGGTCGCGCCCGCCGCGCCGCAACCACTACGCGGCGGTAGGGGGGGGTCCGGGGGTGGGTCGCCCCCCCCGGCGCGGGAGGCCGGCGCGCGGCATCCACCAGTTAAAAAAAGATGTGCCGCGCGTCCGGCCGCCGCGAATGGCGATACCGCTATGCCCAAAACATCCTGTCGAGCAGCCGAAGCGCACCACGCTGCAAGGAACGCAGCAGGGTGGTGCGCCACCGAGGAGCGGCAAACCCTGACGGGCAGGATGCGCCGGTCGGGTTGGCCGGGTTCGTCAAAGTCTGGCAGTGACGGTCGAGTGGGATGCGTTTGGGTTGGGGTGGGTGAGCGGGTGAAGGGGGATAGGACGAAGGACGAAGGACGAAGGACGATACGGGTCTTTGCTACCGGCGCATACCGTGACTGGCAGCAGCAGCGGCGCGGGTCATTGGGCGCACGGATATGCTATGCCGCGAATGCAGTGGTGATCTGGTGGCGGGCGTGGTGGCCGGAGCGGAAGAAGACGCGGGGATGGTGAGGAGGCGATGATACGAGACGCGAGGCGGCGATGACGAGTGTCTCACCCGGATGCATATCCACGTCGGCCAGTGCCTGGCGGGCCTCGGCGAGTTCGCGGCGCATACCCATGCGTTCGGCGGGGGGCGCGATGATACGAGACGCGAGGCGGCGAGGACGAGTGCCTCACCCGGAGATCTCCGCGCCGTCATGCGCATCCAGGTCGGCCAGTGCCTGGCGGGCCTCGGCGAGTTCGCGGCGCATGCCCAGGCGCTCAAAGAGGTCGATGGCTTCCGTGAGCGCGGCGCGGGCGGCGAACGCGCAGAAGCGCGCCCTTACCCCACAAAGCCTCCATCTGAGCGGGCTATGCTACTCCCCGGTTGTATCTTCCCCATCGGTATGTGCCTCAGCCGGGCCGACGATCTGCCCGGCCGCGTCGAGCAGGGTGGTGACCTGTTCGAGGGCGCGAACCAGGGCCAGCGGTGAGGCGTTGCGTTCGCTGGGCGTGTAGCCCCGCACGCGCTGCATGTGGTCGGCGTACTGGGCGATGAGACTCTGGGCGTGGGTGATGTAGTGGCGGGCCGCCTGGATCTGCGCCTGCTCGGACGCGGGAGCCTGCCCGTCTGCCGGGAGGATACCCTGGAGATCGGGCAGATCGGGCAGGGCGTTCGCCGCTGCAGGCGCGTTCGCCGCCGGCGGATCGTCAGCTTCGTCGTGTGGTTGCTGTGCCAGCATTTCATTCACGATGTGCTCAACATGGTCGCCGGTGATCTTGCCGTCGGGCGCGCGCGCTACCGCGCGCTCCCAGGCCTGGCGCTGCTGCTCCGGGTCTTTGAGCTTGCTCAACGGGCGGACCTGGGCTTCGTTCGCCGGGAGGTGCTGTTTGGGTACAGTTGTACCCAAACTGGTGACAATTTCGCCGGCAGTGACCAGCTTGTTGACATAGTTGCGACCCATGTCCCAGCGCCGGCGGCAATAGTCTTCAAAGGTGGCATACTCCGCCCGATAGAGGCGCTCGTTCCGGATCACGGCCAGCGCGCTCCCAACCTCCATGAACGTGCGCAACCCCCGCTCAATCACGGTCTCGCAGCGATCCAGACGATCCTGTTCTGCGGGCGTCAGCTCCCCTGCGACCAGATCACCCGGTGGGGCGTGGTCATCACGCTGGGAGAGCATCCCATCGAGCCCGCGACCCCGGCGCAGTTCCGGCAGGTCACTGTTGGCTACGGCCCCGTTGATGGCATCCTGGACATTGAATTTATCGGGCATTCATTACCTCCTCGGCCAGTGCCGCATAGGCCTGTGCGCCGCTGCTGGTTGGCGCATATTCAAAGATCGTCTTGCCCATGCCCGGCGACTCGGCCAGCCGGACATTCTGGGGGATCACCGTCGTGTAGACCACATCGCCAAAGAGTTCGCGCGCCTGGGCCTCGATGCCGGTTGAGAGGGAGGTGCGCTGATCAACCATGGTACACAGCACCCCGCCAACGTGCAGCACCGGGTTGAGGTCGTGGATCAGATCAATCGTCTTCTGGAGCCGACCCATGCCCTGCAACGCAAAGATCTCGACCTGCAGGGGGATGAGCACTTCGGTGGCGGCGACCAGGGCGTTGAGCGTGAAGAGCCCCAGGCTGGGCGGTGGGTCGATGAGGATAATGTCATACTGTGTGCGCACCGAGGTCAGCGCCTTGCGCAGCAGCAACTCGCGCCCCACCGCACTCGACAACTCCATCTCAGCCGCAGCCATGTCGAGGGTGGACGGCAGCAGGTCGAGGCGGTCGCGGACGGACTGGATGGCGATAGCGGCCCCGTGCTGCGGGTTGTGCAGCACATCGTAGGCGGTGCGCGCAAGCTGGTAGGGGTTGAGCCCCAGCGCGGTGGTCAGATTGCTCTGCGGATCGAGGTCTACCAGAAGCACGCGCTGCTCCCGTTGGGCCAGCGCCGCGCCCAGGTTGAGCGTGGTGGTGGTTTTGCCGACGCCACCCTTCTGATTGGCGAGGGCGATAATCCGGGTCATGGCGCATCCTTTCCGGGCGTGCGCTCAGGTGCAGCGGGGGACTGGTCCGCGTCACGCTGCGGGCGCGCCGCATGGCGCTGGATATAGTCAGTGAGGGCCGCGCGGGTGATGCGCCACTGCGCACCGACCTTGAACGCCGCGAGCTGACCCGTGTCAATCAGGCGGTAGACCGTGCGCTCCGACACGCGCAGATGGCGCTTCGCCACCTCCTCGACGGTCAGCACTTCGGGTTGCGGGTCGCTCACAATGGTCCTCCTGCGGATGGGATGGCGGCATTGTACAGCATTGTCGTCTCTTGTGCAATGTTGGGGCAGGTTGGCGGGTTAGAACGTTAGAACGTTAGAATGTTGGCAGGTTAGAACGTTAGAGACTGTCTGAAAAGGCTTTGGTCATGGGCTACGGCCCCGGAGCGGGAATCCCGGCTTCAGCCGGTGTCTGGCCGGAACCGGCTGAAGCCGGGACTCCTGGGGCGCTGTCCGGTGTCGCAGGGCACCCCGCATGCCGTGGGACCGCCGCGAATCATCTGTTCAGACAGTCTCTTAGAACGTTGGCAGGTTGGCAGGTTGGCAGGTTGGCAGGTTGGCAGGTTGGCAGGTTGGGACGGTGGTATTCCCTGCCCGGCACTGAAGCGGGACAATGCCGGGCAGGAACGGAGGAGGAGGGAGAGCGGTGCAGTGCGCGGCGTACCGGGAGCATGTTGTGGGCAAGGAAGCGGTACGCTGCGCCGGCGACGATGGTTCGTCTGTTGGTACGATACCCTACGACGGAGTGTCGGTGCAATAGCTCATTATTCGCACCCAGACATGGGAACGCGGGTCAGGGCGGAGTGGGAGTAGGGGGGGTATAATGAAGAATTGATAATG
>JGI12109J20283_10006663_pt1 | contig 21741 bp, 20 predicted proteins | sample ElkSlonscriptome_12_FD_20283 | JGI IMG/M metagenome (IMG submission 20283)
GCTGATGGGTGCAATTGCCGCCGCGCGCGCTTCGCGCATGTATGACACGGTAATGCTGCGCGTGCTGGGCGCAAGCCGGCGTCAGGTGCTGATGATGCAACTGGCGGAATACGGCCTGATCGCCGCCGCGCTCGCCTTTGTGGCGCTCGCGCTCGGCTCAGGTCTTGGCTGGGTTGTCATCACCCAGATGTTCGATTTTGAATGGTTACCCGATTGGGGCCGCGTGCTCGGCGTGCTCGGCCTTGGCCTCGCAATGGTGATCGCCTTCGCCATTGGCGGGTCGCTGCCGCTGTTAAGAGCAAAACCGGCGCAGGCGCTCAGGGAGCTATAGCTCCCCAAACACCTGCGGCCTCCGGTTCAATCAGGAAAAGATATCGGTGTCATAGCCGACCATGCCGGGCTGACCATGGATTACTAACGTGCTGGCGACGAGGTCATGCAGGCCCTGCTTCTTCTCGGTAAAGGCGACCATGATGTAGCCGATACCCAGAATAAGGCCGGACAGGATCTTGCCAAAATACCGGCCCGCAGCGCGCGCATACGAGATGCGGCCCCCGTTCATATCGGTCACGATCAGGCCCACGGCCTTCTTGCCCGGTGTCGCCTGCATGTTGGAGCCCTCAAAGCCGACGAAATAGGCGATGCCAATCACAAAGCCAAGAAAGTCGGTTATCCCGAAGCTTGCCTGCGCCTCGACATCAAACAGCGACGCTCCTGTGAGCGCCGCGATGATAAACTGAGCCACAACCAGGATCACCAGATCAATCAGGTAAGCTCCGACACGTATCCAAAAGCCAGCATAGTTCATTTACGAATCATCCCCTGTTTCGCGGGCTCTTCAATGCCCAATGGCGCCAACATGCCGTTGCCATGCTGCATTGCAAGGCGAATTGCGGCAAGTGGCGCCAATCAAGTACAGGAATTTCAAAGGATTGGCGCCTGAATGGACGCAAAGAGAAAGACAAAAGGCCCCGCGCGATTACTCGCACGGGGCCTTTCATGTGCTTGAATTGGCCGTTTAAGCGATCAGAACCGGAAGCGAACGACGCCGCCATAGGTGCGCGGCGCGCTGGGATAGCCGGACACTGTGCCAGATTGTGCCACACCATCGAACACGGTCAGAATATACTGATCGTCCAGAAGGTTACGCGCAAACGCACCCACTTCGATCCCGTTGTTCAACGCCAGCGTGATCGAGGTGTTCACCAGATTGACTTCGCGGCGGAAGATTTCGGTGTTGCCATTGGCCGCGTTAAATGTCGGCAGGCCGTTGTTGATGTCGACATTGCTTTCGTGGTTGTAATCCACGCGGCTGATGATGCGGGTACCGCTCTCGAATTCATGCGTGTAGGTCGCCGAGGTGGCGATGGTCCATTCAGGAATACCACCCGGGGTCTGCCCCGTCAGATCGCCGAGCACGCTACCGGTGAAGTCATCGAAAAGCGGATCAAGGTAGGTCGTCGCGAAAGTGAGGACGAGGCCATCGACCGGATTGACCGTTGCATCGAATTCGAAGCCTTTGACCGACTGCGTCCCAGCATTGCGTAGTTCAAAGCCCGTTCCAGTGAAAGTGAAGCTCTGGAACCCATCAATAGTCTGGTCGAAGACGGCCAAGTTAAACCCGAAGCCTTCCCACTGGCCTTTCACACCAATTTCGTAAACTTCTGCTTCTTCGGGTCCGGCAAGACGCGTCCCAGCGCGAAGGTTAGGAATTGCGAGTCCGGCATTCACGATATTAGAATCCGGTGCTGCGAAAGTTGAGAGTCCCGGACCGGGCGTGAAGTCGCCAAAAGCCGGACGGCTGTCACGCGACAGGTTGACCGAGCTTGCCTTGAAGCCGGTGGCGTAGCTGCCGTAGATGTTGACCTCAGGAGAGACCTGATACGCGACACGGAACAGATATGTCAGTTCATCATCACGCGTGCGGCCATCTTCAACCGCGTTCGGCACGGCCAGGAATGGCGGCTGGAATTGGAAGGCCGCGAGCGGAAGCAGCTGGTTCACAGTCGGATCGGTTGCAGCCGCCAGCAATGCAGCCTGATTGGCGGCAGGCAGAGCCTGGAACTGATCGCGGGTCGTCACGCCGCCCATGGTCGCGCCGGTGATGAATGCATCGACCAGATTGACCTGACCAAGAGGATCGAAGCTCTGCTGAGCGACGGTGAAATCCTTCTTGTCGTCCGTGTAGTTGAACCCGGCGGTGAAGACGAGGCCGTCGATCGGTTCGAAATCAAACGTACCAAAGACCGACCATGCCTGGTTATCAAGCGTGAACCGCTCCGATGTCAGCAGCGGCGTATTAAAGATGCTTTCCTGCGGCAGGCCAAGGCCGGCTTCGACGCCGTTGAAGACGCTGGGCTGGCCGGTGATCACGTCAACCGGATCACCGCCTGCAAGGATTTCAAAGAAGTCGCGGATCTGCGTGCCGTTCTGCACGCCGCTATCCTGTGAGATCGACTCATCGAAGAAGAACCCGCCCAGCAGGAAGTTGAACGGGCCGTCAAAGTCCGATGCAACGCGCAGTTCCTGCGTGAAGGTCTTCACATCCTGCTCACGCGTTTCGCTGGCGATATCGAGGCTGGAATAGTCGATATCCGAACGGAAGAAATTGTTCAGTTCGCGATAGGCCGTGATCGAGGTGAAGGACAGCGGACCGGCCTCATAATCCATCTGGATCGAGCCGCCATAATTGTCGACGGTGTTTTCCGGAACCTGATTGAGGAAGGCTTCGTAAGCGAACAGGTCTGTGCTGATCTGTCCGCCCAGCGCCTGAAGCGCCGGAACAGTCGGGCCGGCAACAACCGTCGCGACCTGGCAGCACACTTCATCGATGCGCGAGTAATCTGCGATTGCGCGGATTTTGAAATCCGGTGTCGGTTCGATCAGCAACTGGCCGCGTGTGGACCAACGATTGCGGTCGTTCTGGTCAACGCCAAGATTGACGATTTCGGCAAAGCCGTCGCGGCGTTGATAGCTGCCGTCGAGCGACCATGCAATATTCTCGGTGATGGGGCCGGTGACATCGCCTTTCAGGAACACCTGATTGAAGTTGCCATAGACCGCCTCGACATTGCCGCCGAATTCAAACTGCGGCTCTCGCGTAACGACCGAAATAACACCCGCGGATGCGTTCTTGCCGAACAGGGTCGATTGCGGGCCGTTCAGAACTTCGATGCGCTGCACATTGGGCAGATCGCCCAGTGCCGCTGCAGAGCGTGAGCGGAACACGCCGTCAATAAAGACGCCGACCGAAGGCTCAACGCCGAAGTTGTTGTCGCCGTTACCAAAACCGCGAATGATGAAAGTTGATGCCGAAGAGGTCTGCAATTGCGACACACGCAACGACGGGGTCACTGTCTGAAGGTCAAGCACGTCGCGGATCTGCGCCTGCTCAAGCGTTTCACCGCTGGTCACAGAAACCGAAATCGGCGTTTCCTGAAGCGTTTGCTCACGCTTGGAAGCGGTCACGATGATCTGGTTGTTGTTATCGGGCGCTTCGAGTTCAAGCGCGAGTTCATCGGCGTCGTCAGAGTCCACCTGCTGCTGGGCAGATGCAACGCCGGGCGCAGCGAAAGCGAAAGCTGTGGCACCCGCAAGCAGGGTGAATCGATACTTTCCGGCAGAGCCGGTGAAATAAGAACGCATGGAAGCTCCTCTCCTCAATCCCTCGATGGTAAGAGAGTTGCGATCGCGGCCTATTTGATTGGCTGTTTTGCGATCCGAAGAGCACCCCAGATGCTCCACTCTCCTACTCGATTACCAAAAGCATTAGGCCAGTGTCATAACTCCGACAACGCCAAACGCCAAAACCACACACGATTATCCCCGTAGAATGGCGATAATGTTGCATGACTGACACAGTGTTCAAACCTCCGTCCAGCGCATCACCACTCACAAGCTCATTCACAGGCCTTGCCGCCCCGCCGCCGCTCAGCTAAGCGCGCGGGCGACCTGCTGGCTGTCTGTTGCAGCGCAGCAAAACCCTCTTCCCTTGCGCTTTGTTACACAGTGCATCTCGCCGGGCGTGTTCGTCCGCAATCGACCGAAAGCTTAAACCATGTCCCCCCCTGTATCCAACAAGGCCCCCTCCTCACTCCGCAATGTCGCGATCATTGCGCACGTTGACCACGGCAAGACCACGCTGGTTGACCAGCTGTTCCGCCAGTCGGGAACGTTCCGCGAAAACCAGCGCGTTGAAGAACGCGCGATGGACAGCGGGGATCTGGAAAAAGAGCGCGGCATCACCATTCTTGCCAAATGCACCAGCGTCGAATGGGAAGGCGCAGACGGCGAAACCACCCGCATCAACATCGTCGACACTCCCGGCCACGCCGATTTCGGTGCTGAGGTGGAGCGTATCCTGAGCATGGTCGACGGCGTTATCCTGCTGGTCGACAGCGCAGAAGGCGCGATGCCGCAGACCAAATTCGTCACCGGCAAGGCGTTGGCACTGGGCCTGAAACCCATTGTGGTCGTGAACAAGATCGACCGTCCCGATGGCCGCCCGCAGGAAGTGTTGGACGAAGTGTTCGACCTTTTCGCCAGCCTCGATGCGAATGACGAACAACTCGACTTCCCCTCGCTCTGGGCCTCGGGCCGGGATGGCTATGCCAGCGATGATGAAAGCGCGCGCGAGGGCACACTGGCTCCGCTGTTCGAACTCATCACGAAACATGTCCCCTCACCGGGTCTCGACATCGACGGCAAGTTCAGCTTTCTTGCCACCCTGCTTGACCGGGACAACTTCATGGGCCGCGTTCTGACCGGCCGCGTCCAGTCGGGCACGGTCAATGTCAACGATCCGATCCACGCCATCGATATGGACGGCAATGTCGTCGAAGTGGGCCGCGCGACGAAGCTGATGAGCTTTGACGGGCTGGAGCGTGTGCCGGTCGAAACCGCGCAGGCCGGTGACATCATCGCGCTGGCAGGACTTGAGAAAGCGACCGTCTCCAACACGATCTGCGACCCGTCCGTGACTGAGCCGATTGCCGCGCAGCCGATTGATCCGCCCACGCTCGCCATGCGCTTTTCCGTGAATGACAGCCCGCTGGCCGGCCGCGAAGGCAGCAAGGTGACCAGCCGCATGATCCGCGATCGCCTGCTGCGCGAGGCGGAAACCAATGTCGCCATCCGCATCACCGAAGCCGAAGACAAGGACGCTTTCGAAGTCGCCGGGCGCGGTGAACTCCAGCTGGGCGTGCTGATCGAAACCATGCGCCGCGAAGGCTTTGAGCTTGGCATCAGCCGGCCCAAGGTGCTGTTCCGCGAAGAAGACGGCAAGCGGATGGAGCCGTTTGAAACTGTCGTGATCGACGTGGATGATGAACACTCCGGCACCGTTGTCGAGAAAATGCAGAAGCGCAAAGCCGACCTCACCGAAATGCGTCCGTCCGGCCTTGGAAAGACCCGCATCACCTTCTCCGCACCCTCACGCGGGCTGATCGGGTATCATGGCGAATTCTTGTCGGACACGCGCGGCACCGGCATCATGAACCGCCTGTTTGAAAAGTATGACGCCTATCGCGGCACAATCGAAGGGCGCAGCAACGGCGTGCTGATCTCCAACGGCGACGGAGAATCCAACGCCTATGCGCTCAACATGCTGGAGGAGCGCGGCGAGATGTTCGTGGGCGCCGCGGCCAAGGTTTATGAAGGCATGATCATCGGCGAAAACTCCAAGCCGGACGATCTGGAAGTGAACCCGATGAAGGCAAAGCAGCTTTCAAACGTGCGCTCCACGGGTAAGGATGACGCCATCCGTCTCACCCCGCCGCGCCGGATGAGCCTGGAACAATCCATCGCCTATATCGACGATGATGAAATGGTCGAGGTGACACCGCAGAGCATCCGCCTGCGCAAGACCGAACTCGATCCGAATGAGAGAAAGAAGGCGCGGCGTAAAAAGAGCGGCTGAGGTTGGTCGGGGACACGGAATGTCCGCCCTGCCCCCTACTCGTCCACCCCTGCGCCCTGCCCGTCACCCCCGGCTCCCCAGCGAAGGCCGGGGCCCAGAGCAACTGAGCGCTGCCCTATGCCGCCAAAGATACCAACCTTCGCTGGCATGACGGGATATAAGGTTCAACAGCGCGACCGCGCTTAAACCCACAGGTGGGCAAGTCATCGCTGCGGCTTGCGCGATGGCCATGCGTCGGTCAGACACGGTGCATAGCCAACACTCTTTATTACGGCGATAATCTGCACGTCCTGAGCGAGCATATCGCGGACGAGAGCGTGGACCTGATCTATCCGGACCCGCCGTTCAATTCGAACGCGAACTACAATATGCTGTTCAAGTCGCCCGACGGGTCAGACAGCGACGCGCAGATCAACGCGTTTGATGATACGTGGAGTTCGCGCGCCAAATGATCAGATGAGGCTTAGTTGGGGCTCCGGATCTACACGAACCACACCATTTATCAGCCACTGATCTAAGCGATAGCGGTGGGTTCCCATCGCAAGCGCCATACCCTTCTGCGGGTACTCCTGACCGAATTTTGTCAACATCCAACCTAATGCAGCAGCTTCATTTGCTTGATCGCGCAGTCTGGCAAAGAAAGTTTGCTCGGTCTCCCAATCCTGACACGTCCCAACGTGCTCACCATCATCATCGCGATAGCGATAGTGGAAGCTATAAGGGCACGTACGCATTGGAATCAGTGCAGGTGGTAAAAACATATCTCTCTGCGAGCGCAAAGCTGAGAGTGCCTCTTCACTTTTCCTGAGGTCGTCATCCGTCCTGCGGTCCGCCCAAAAATCAAGAACCTCACATTTTAGAAGCGCGAGGCTCCGGCCCTCCTCACCTTCACGTTTGAGGCTTGTTACTGTGCTTCGATTGACAAGGGGGTTACGCTCGCTGGAACGTAGCGACTTCTGGATATCAACTGACTGGGGATCAACTCTCCGCGATTCCTCGCGCCGATCTTTCGAGGCTTTCGGGCGAGACCAGCGATATTTGATAATGTCCCAGCGCTTAAACCTCTGAGCGTCTTCAAGTTGTCGGAATGAGACAGGATAGAGGCGAACCCATCGGCCTTCCATATCAAGCCCAGCGCAGCAAACCGTTTCACCAAAGGTTAGACTTCGACGCGGCGCAGCTTTTACAAGGACAACTGCGCTATCACTTACTAATTCAAGAGTGCCTTCAGGCCGCCTTCCTGACGTCGGCACTCCTCCCTTGTCTTCCTGCATCCTTTATCACTCCAAGATGGCGAACAGAGAGCGAACATAGCTCAGAAAGTCGATCCGCAACAATAGAGCGATGACAATCTCGGGGATTACGTTCGTAACACATCAAAGCTGTCGGACTTGCCGTGACCTCTTTAGCCGCTCGATCAAGCGCACTTACAGATTCGGGTAGAGACATATGGGCCTCAAATATTTGACGGAAAAGCTTCATATCACCTGAACGAGCCGCAATACGACCGGCTTTCGGATCGCCGAGTTGCTTCACATGCGAGTACTGAATGCCAGCGTTCGCTAATGCTTCTCGAAGTGCGTTCTTCGAGAACCCTTTCCGACGAGAAGCAGGTAACTCCCGCACATCCATCAAACCTTTAATGCCACCCATCTTCAGCGTTTCGATGAAATCTTCGAGAGTCGCTTTTTCATAACCAATCGTGAAAATCATCGGTTTGCTCCTTGTGTCTGCATCGCGCAATTATGTCTGGAAAGAGTCAAAATTGAGTCATCGCGCCGAAATGATCGATTTACAAACTCGCCAGCCAAGCTCGCCGCATAATTCGCTTACCGCACTATGGCAAAAGGACGAGAAAACCCAGCTTTTGCAAATCCTCACGCTGGCCGAGATATTTCAGGGCTTGCGCCCCGACCTGCCGCATATCGACAGCCCTTATAAGAAGGCGCAGCGCAGCAGCAAGCCGGACACGCAGGGTAAACTGCTCTGACCGTCAAGCGCGATTCAATCCACTGAGCCACAGCAAGCTGGACCCCGGATCAGGTCCGGGGTGACGAGCGGAGTGACGGCAGGGGTCAGGAGATACTTCCCCCCCGCACACTCACTCCCCGCGAGCGATGGCCAGCATATTGGGCTGGCCGTTGCTCGCGCTGACGCCGCCATCGACGGGCAGGTTTACGCCAGTGATGAAGCTGGCATCCTCGCTGGCGAGGAAGGCGGCGGCGGCGGCGATGTCTTCTGGTTCGCCCACGCGCTGGATCGCGACGCGCTGCATGAAGGCTTTCAGCATAGCCTCGTTCTCGATGATGCCCTCCACCATGTCAGACCGCGTGACAGATGGGTTGATCGAGTTGACGCGGATGCCCAACATCCCGACTTGCAGTGCGAGGCCGCGCGTCAAGTTGGTCACCGCACCCTTTGACGCATTGTAGAGTGGCATGGTGGAATCCCCACCGATGCCCGAAACGCTGGAGATGTTGACGATGGAGCCCTGCGTTTTCTTCAGTACGGGGATCGCGGCGCGGCACATATACAAGACGCCCTTCACATTGATGTCGATCACGCGGTCGATGTCCTCATCGCTCTGTTTGGCGAGCAGACCGGGCGCGGCGACACCGGCATTGTTGACCAGCGTATCCAGCTGGCCGAACTTCTCGACCGTGGCGGTGACAATCTCGCCAGCGAAAGCGGATTTGCTGACATCGCCAGCCACCACCAAAGCGCGCGCCGGGTCCAGCGTATCGGCCACCGCCTTGCACTTCTCTGCGTTGCGGGCGTTGATGACGACATTGGCCCCTTCGGCGTAGAACCGGCGTGCAATCCCCTCACCAATGCCGGTCGATGATCCGGTGACGATTACGGTTTTACCGGCGAAGCGGGTGGATGTGGTCATTGTGTTTTCCTCTCAGATGTGTGGTGAGGGAACACGGGGGGCGCGGTTTTGTGCCCTTATGATGGGTATCAGTTGTGTGTGATTTTCCTACAGGATGCGCGGCTGATAGCGTGCGCGGTCCCTGCCCCCATTGGCCCATCGCTGGCCCATCGCTGGCCCGTCGCTGGCCGTCGCTGGCCGTCGCTGGCCCGTCGCATCAACCCGTTTGAGTGCGGCTGCATTTCAGCCTGAAAGGAAAAGTCACACTCTAAAACGCGAATTTGGCTGAATTGCTAAATTTTCCAATTGGTTGACGCGAATCCGAGCGTCACAAAAACCTTCATTAGTGTCAAGTCCTCCTGCTTCACTGGCCAAGCCAAATGGGGAATGATACGCGCTCCCACCATGAACACCGCAACTCTCGTAAGTCTCGCCGCCTACTTTGCCCTCATGATCGCCATCGGCCTCTATGCCTGGCGCAAATCTACCGCAGATAGCGAGGGGTATTTGCTGGCCGGGCGCAACCTTCCGCCAGCGGTCGCCGCGCTGAGTGCGGGGGCGTCAGACATGTCGGGCTGGCTGCTGCTGGGCCTGCCGGGCGCACTGTATGCCAGCGGACTGGTAGAGGCGTGGATCGGGATCGGGCTGTTTGCAGGCGCGGTTGCGAACTGGATCATCGTCGCCCCGCGCCTGCGCGAACAGACGGAGCGGTTCGGCAATGCGCTGACCATACCGCAGTTTCTCGCCAACCGTTTTCCCGAACGTGGGACCGAGTTGCGCGTGATCAGCGCGATTGTGATCGTCGCCTTTTTCACGGTTTACACCGCGGCGGGGCTGGTGGGCGGAGGCAAGCTGTTCGAGACCGCCTTTGCCGGAATGCTCCCCGGCTTTGGCATGAGTGATTACATGCTGGGCATCGCGATCACGGCCGGGATCGTGCTCGCTTACACGATGGTGGGCGGGTTTCTGGCGGTCAGCCTGACCGACTTTGTACAAGGCCTGATCATGATGGTCGCGCTAGTGATGATGCCGCTGGTGGTGCTGTTTGGAAGCGGCGGAGATAGCGGCGCGTCGCTGGCGCAGGTGCCTGTGCCCGGCTTCCTCAGCCTGACTGAGGGGCTGACTGCACTCGGCTTTATCAGCGCGGTGACATGGGGCCTGGGTTATTTCGGGCAGCCGCATATCATCGTAAGGTTCATGGCGATTGACACTGTTGCAAAGGTGGCCCGAGCGCGCACGTATGGCCTTTCATGGATGGCGGTTTCGCTTGCGGGAGCGCTCGGGATGGGCCTTGCCGGGCGCGCCTATGCGGAGCGTAACGGGATCGTCGTCGAAGACCCCGAGACGATCTTTATCGTGCTGGCCGAATTGCTGTTTCACCCCACAATCACAGGCTTTTTGTTCGCCGCGTTGCTGGCCGCGATTATGAGCACGATCTCCTCACAATTGCTGGTGAGTTCCAGCTCTTTGACCGAGGATTTCTACCGCCTGTTTCTGCGTACCGAAGCGAGCGAGCGCGAAGCGGTGAATGTCGGGCGGGTATGCGTGGCGCTGGTGGCATTTGCCGGAATCGCGATTGCAAGCGACCCTGAAGCGCAGGTGCTGGGGCTGGTCTCAAATGCATGGGCCGGGTTTGGCGCAGCGTTTGGCCCGCTTATCATTCTGGCGCTGATGTGGAGCGGGATGACTGGCGCGGGCGCAGTGGCGGGGCTGGTGACTGGCGCTGGCGTGGTGGGGGCGTGGATTGCACTGGGCTGGAACGCGAGCTTCATGGGAGGAGGCGGCCTCTACGAGATCGTGCCCGGCTTCATTGCCGCGTGGATCGCGATTGTCTTGGTCAGCAAAGCGACGCAGGGCAGCGCGGAAGCGGTCCCTGCGGAATAATAGTCTGCAGGAGTCGTAACCACCCGCACAGCCCGCACGAACCCACAGGACCGTCGGCATTTTCGTCGATCATTGCCTGTGGAGTGCCCCTTTTATGATCCGCCTTTTCGCCCTCATCGCCGCCATCGGAGCCCTTGTGGTTGGCGCGATGCAATTGTCCGCCCGCCCCGATATTTCCGGATGGCAGACATGTGACGCTGCTGAATTCATAATGGCGCAAAAGAAGGGCAAAACCATCGCCGTTGATGTCTATGCAGACTGGTGCCCCACCTGCCGCGCGCAGGCCCCGATCCTGAATGAACTGCGCGTTGAGAAGCAGAGCAGCGACGTGGTCTTCATGAAGGTCAATTTTGACGAGGAGAAAGCCTTCCTGCGCGCCCATCGCGTGCCTCGCCAGTCCACTGTTCTGGTGTTCGAGGGGATCGAAGAGACCGCCCGCTCGATCGGGCAGATAGACCGCACCGCGCTGCGCCGCGTGGTTCTGAGCGCGCTTTGATGCCGGTCTGATTGAACTATTATGCTCACCAGTCTTGCTCTTGCGTTCATCGCTGGCCTTGTGACAATCCTTAACCCGTGCGTCTTGCCACTCATACCGATCCTTGTCGGGTCCGCTCTGGGCACGGCGAAGGCGGGGCCTCTGGCTCTGGCGGCGGGGCTGGTGACGAGCTTTACGCTGTTCGGTTTTACCGTGATCGCGTTCGGTATGAGTGTAGCAGCCTCAATCCTCGCCTTTGCCTACGGATCGCGCCGTGCTTTGGGTGAGCGTGGCCGGGTGCTGCAAGCGGTGTCCCGCTATGCCAGGCCGATCTTTGGCGCGGCCTTGCTGGTGGTGGGCGTGATGGTGCTGACCGGCTTTGACAAAATCGTGGAGATCGCCTTGCTTGATGCGCTGCCAGACAGCGTGAACGCCTTCACCACGGGTTTCTGACGCCGCGCACCCTTTCCTACCGGGTCTGAAAAGCGCATTATTGCGTGCTTCAGGATGAGGGAGAGAACGATGACCATAGACAATACACCCCGCGTCACCGGATTGGGCGGCGTATTCTATGTTGTGAAAGACCCCGAAGCGACCCGCGCGTGGTATCGCAAGACCTTGGGGCTGGACGGCACCTATGGTCCGCAACTTGCCTGGGCTGATGAACCCAAAGCCAATCCCTATTCTCTGATCAGCCATTTCGCGAATGACGAATATGTGCAGCCGGGCAAAGGCGGCTTCATGATCAATCTGCGGGTCAATGATCTTGATGGCTTTGTCGCACAGCTAAGGGCCAAAGGCGTGGACGTGCTGGACACCGCAGATGAAGGGTATGGTAAATTCGCGTGGCTGCTTGATCCAGATGGCGTCAAGATAGAACTGTGGGAACAGGTCGCTGACGAATTGCCTTAGAAACAACAAGGTTCGCTGAAGATATCGCAAGATTTTCAGAACCTTCCGATGCGTTCATAAATAGGTAAGTGTAAACGAGTAGGTTACCATTAAGGATCGGGTAACCGCGATCCTTGCCGAAATAACAACCGTAACCCGGCAATAGTCCTTAACTATGAAACGCAGAACCGACCTTAAGACGCCCGCCGCAACGGGCCTGCTGGCCGCCAGCGCGCTGGTGTTGTCCGCCTGTGGTGGCATCGTTCCCGCTGGTCAGGCACCTTCGGGTTATGGTCAATCATCGCAGGATGTGCTGATCGGCAGCGGGCGCGAGTATCCGCCGGCCTATCGCGGATCGGATCAGGCGACCTCAGCGCGTCAGCCGGTGCGCATGGCGTCGGCTCCGATAAGTCGCGCCCCGCATCCGGTCGACAAGTCATGCCTTGCCGACTTGGGTGCATCGGGCGCGCGGTTCAATGCGATCCCCGATACCTATGCCGCGCCTGGCTGTAACAAGCTGGGCACTGTGCAATTGTCCGCACTGTCAGGTGACAACACGCAATTCGGTGTCAGCAATCTTGGCCCGGTCAAATGCGAAACCGCCAAGGCGTTTGGCGCATGGGCCAGATTTGGTGTTGACCGCGCCGCGCGCCAGATCCTCAAAAGCCCGCTCAAACGGATTGAAACAATGGGAAGCTATTCCTGCCGCAATGTCGCAGGTTCCGACAGACGCTCTGCCCATGCGACGGGCAATGCGATCGACGTATCGGGCTTTGTCCTAAGGGATGGCCGCCAGATCGACCTAACAGATGACTGGGACGGCGGCACGGCGGCGGAGCGCGAATTTCTTCGGGTCGTGCAAAAGAGCGCCTGCAAACGGTTTGGGACGGTGCTGGGCCCGGAGTACAACGCGGCGCATAAGGACCACTTCCATCTGGAAGGCACCGGCGCGAAATTCTGTCGCTAGTACGGTTTAGATAGATAAGTCTGCACCACCGAAGTCGGGGGCCTGCTGCATGATGCACAGCGCCCCCGAATTCTTGGCCAAATGAGATTTCGGCCCTGACACTGTTTGCCGATCAGGCGAGCAATTCAGGCTCCAGCTTGGCTTCCAGTTTCAGGCGAACGGCTTCGGCTGCGTGCCGTGCGCCCAGTTTGCTCATCATATTGGCGCGGTGAATTTCCACTGTGCGCGGGCTGATATCAAGCTCACGGGCGATTACTTTGTTGCTGCTCCCTTCAGCCAGCCAGTCGAGCACTTCGCGTTCTCGGCTGGAGAGGCTGGAGATGCGATCGCGTGCTTCAATCATGCGGCGGCGGGCCTGACCGAACAGTTCGGCCTCCTTCTCAATCCGCGAAAGGCACCGCGCAAACCGATCAGAGTCCAGCGGGAGTGAGAGATAATCCAGCGCACCGGCCTTGATCGCGTCAACGATCCGCCCGGGGCGAGGCTGCGTTTCGAACGCAATCAGGGGAAGCCAGATGCCCAGACGGCTGAGCCTTTCCAGAATGACGGAAACCCCGCCTTCCACCGCTGTGTCGCGGGCGATGATAATGCCCTCTCGCGGGGGGTGGACGGACAGTTCGGACAGATCGCCATAAACTTCGCAATGGTGACCAAGCGAGAACCCGATTCTGGCCAACTCGGCGCGATGCCGGGTGGAGGAGTCAACGAAGTGGAGAGAGGCTTTACGTGTCATGACGGACGCTCTGCGACAGCCCGTGCATTTATTCACGTCAGACCCCTTCCAATACGGATCAATGATCCGCCCGAATGGAATATAATCATTATTAAACAAAAGGTTACATACCTCCAAAATGAACCCGAAAACGGCCCGGTTAACAGGGATTATCCCTAGGGGTTTACCGAAAGTCGCTGGCCTAGGCTGAACCGGGCGGCGTTCAACCTCACTCTGGGTCGAACTGGTAATTCGGCAGAGAGTGGAACGCGGACTTCAGCGCATCGCCCCAGCCCGCCGAAATCTCTCCAAAATAAGAATCCTCGACTGCAATTCGGCGCTGGTGCGTGGCGGCGAATTCGTCCTTGCCGATCACCATCAGGTCGAGAGGCAGGCCGACAGACAGGTTCGCCTTCAACGTGGAATCAAACGACACCATCAACAGCTTTACGGCGTCTTCAAAGCTCATATCGCGATCATAAGCCCGCAGAATGATCGGGCGGCCATATTTGGTTTCTCCGATCTGGAAGAACGGTGTGTCCCAGCTGGCCTCGATAAAGTTGCCTTCAGGGTAGATCATGAACAGGCGCGGCTCCATCCCGGCGATCTGGCCTGCAAGGATGATAGAGGCGGTGAACTTGCCCCGCCCGCGATCACCATTGGCGTTCTGTCGCTCGCCGATGGTTTTACGCAGAAGTTTGCCAATTTCGGTCGCGACGCTGAACATTGTCGGCCCCTTGATCAGCGTGTTGTCACGCTCATCGGGTTCTTTTGTCCGTTCTTCCAGCTGGCTGATCACGGCCTGTGTGGTGGCGAGGTTGCCCGCTGTCATCACCGCGATCATGCGCTCGCCCGGAACCTGCCAGGAAAACATTTTCTGAAAGACAGAGATGTTGTCGACGCCCGAATTTGTGCGAGTGTCGCTCATCAGGACAAGGCCTTTGTCCAGCACCATGCCTACGCAATACGTCATATAAATCGTTCCAGCGTTCCAGCCGAAGAAGTCGACCGGAAATCGTCGGGCGCCGTTACACCTGATTCGCCGCCCTGTCTCTATAATCTAGCAGCACGTCACTGCGAAATCTGATCGGCCTGCTGCTGTTCAACCGCGACATCGACGGTCAGCATCTGTTCGGCCTGACCAAAGCTGATCCCGGTGACAGGGGCAGCATCTCGGTAATCGCGCCCTGTCGCCACGCGGACATAACGTGGGTCCGGGCTGATCCCGTTGGAGATGTCGAACCCGACCCAGCCCAGCCCGTCAATATGCGCCTCGGCCCATGCATGGGTCGCTTCCTGATCGATACGGTCGTTCATCATCAGATAGCCGCTGACATAACGCGCCGGAATGTCGGCCGCGCGCGCCGCGCCGATGAAGATGTGCGCATGGTCTTGGCACACGCCATTGGCGTTGGCGACGGCTTCTTCGGCGGTGGTGTTCACGCCGGTTGTTCCGGTCTGGTATTGGACATTATCCCGGATCGCGGATGACAGCGCGTGGAGGTAATCCAGCTTTGCGCCCTCCTCCGGCCCCGCCACTTCGCGGATCAGTGCGCGCATTTTTACGCCCGGCTTCGTCAGCTTTGTCTGGCTCAAGAAACTCCACAGCGGCAGATGGCCCGAATGCTGCCCGATCACACCTGCATTATCTTCGGTCTGGACGGTCCCCTTGCAGGTCACGATCACCTCACTCGCGCTCGGCTCCACCCCGATCAGGGTCACCGTGTTGAAATGCTGATCGTCATATTCCAGCTCGGCATGGGCATTCTGGTATTCCATAGTCCAGTCGAGGATGCGCTGGCCCTGCGTTTCCTTTGGCGTCAGCCGCAGCCGTTGCAGCGCGTGGATCACAGGCTGTGAAAAGACGTATTTCGTCGTGTGTCGGATGGAAAGGCGCATGAGCAGGTATCCTAAGCCAGGAATCGGTAGTCTTCGGCAATCGCCTCGCCGATAGCTGTATTTCTGGCCATAAAGTCGATCAGAAATTCGTGCAGGCCGCGTTCGAAAATATCTTCCACACTAAGTTCGCTGATATGCATATCAGCCGCACGCATCAGTTCATTGCACGTGCCTTCAACGCCGTGAATTCGCGCCAGACAGGCAAGGTTATCGCGCAATGCAGAACGGCAAAACGCGAGGCTGCGCGGAAAGCGATCATCCAGCACGAGGAATTCAACAATACCACGCGCGTCAATCTGGCCCGCGTTCAGCCAAGTATAGGCGCGCGCACCGGCGACCGATCGCAGCACCTGCTCCCATTGGCCGCTATCGAGGCTCGAGCCGACATAGGACAGCGACGGAAGCAGCAGGAAGTACTTCATATCAAGGATGCGCGCCGTGCTTTCGGCGCGCTCTACAAAGGTGCCCGCACGCGCAAAGTGAAAGCCTTCATTGCGAAGCATCGACCCGTCGACAGCGCCATGCACCCGCGTACCGGCCCGCCGGATTGTATTCACCACTTCACCCACGGAGCTTTGACTGACTGGGCGCGACAGCATCGGATCAAGCTTCAGATAGCTTTCATTAACGGCGGTCCATACCTCGTCGGAGATATTGGTGCGTGCAATGCGGGCATTGCTGCGCACAGCGGCAAACATCTCGCGGATATTGGCCGGGTTCGCCTTGTCCCGCAGGACAAAATTCCACGCGGAATGGCCGTCGTACCCTTCGTTATTGGCCTCATAGAGCTGTTTGAGGCCGAGCGTCGCAATGACCGAGCGCCATTCATCCTCCGCCGTCGCCAGATCACGGGTCAGTGCCATCCGCAGCCCCGCTTCCAGCAGGCGCGCGGTGTTCTCTGCCCGCTCAAGATAGCGGAACATCCAGAAGATGCCGTTGGCTGTGCGTCCTAACATCATGCCCGCATCAATCCTTTAAAACCCACGTGTCTTTGGTGCCGCCACCCTGGCTGGAATTGACGACCAGAGACCCTTTTTTGAGGGCAACCCGCGTCAGGCCGCCCGGAGTGATGTCAATCCCGTTAGGCGACACAAGCACGTATGGGCGGAGGTCGACGTGGCGCGGCTCCAGCCCCTTGCGGGTATAAATCGGGCAGGTGGACAGTGAGAGCGTCGGCTGCGCGATGTAGTTTTCGGGGTTCGCCTCCAGCTTGGCGCGGAACGCCTTGATGTCTCTCTTCGTAGCGGTCGGCCCGATCAACATGCCATAGCCGCCCGATCCGTGAACTTCCTTCACCACAAGTTCTTCAAGATTGTCGAGCACATAGGCCAGACTGTCACCATCAGCACAGCGCCATGTCTGGACATTGGGCAGCAGGGGTTTCTCGCCAGTGTAGAATTCGACGATCTCCGGCATGAAGCTGTAAATCGCCTTGTCATCGCAAATGCCGGTGCCCGGCGCGTTGGCGATGGTCACGCGGCCCGCGCGGTAGACATCCATAATGCCCGGCACACCCAGCACACTGTCCGGCTCAAAGGTCAGCGGATCAAGATAATCGTCGTCGACGCGGCGATAGATAACGTCGACCGGTTTGTACCCGCTGGTCGTGCGCATCTGGACGTATCCGTCCACCACGCGAAGATCGCTGCCCTCAACCAGTTCCGCGCCCATCTGATCGGCGAGGAAGGCGTGTTCGTAATAGGCAGAGTTGTATATGCCGGGTGTCAGAACGGCGACGGTTGGCTTGCCGGTTGTCGTCCGATTGGGCGGAACGGTAGCGGCAAGGCTGCGGGCAAGGCGGCGCGGATAATTCGATACGCTCTCAACCGCGACCCGGCTGAACAGGTCGGGGAACATGCCCATCATCGTCTCGCGGTTCTCCAGCATATAGGAGACACCCGAAGGTGTGCGCGCATTGTCCTCCAGCACGAACCATTCATCCGGCCCCGTGCGCACCAGATCAATGCCGACAATATGCGTGTAGATGCCGCCGGGCGGCGTAAAGCCGACCATGTGCTGCAACCATGCCTCATTCTGGCGGAACAGGCGTTCTGGCACGCGTCCGGCCCGAATGATCTCCTGCCGGTGATACATATCATACAGGAAACTGTTGAGCGCCTGCACGCGCTGCTCGATCCCGCGTGAAAGGCGCCGCCATTCGCCCGCCGTGATGATGCGCGGCACCATATCAAACGGGATCAGGCGCTCTTCCGCCTCATCCTCGCCATAGACGTTAAAGGTAATACCCGTGCGCCGGAATGTATCGTCCGCCTCGGTATCCTTACGACGCAGCCACGCGCCGTCCTGTTCGTCCAGCCAGCCGCAATAATCGGAATAACCGGGGCGAATCTGCCCATCGGTTTCCCTCATTTCGTCGAAATTCACGTTGCTTTGGACAGAGGCGCCTGTTTCGCCGCCGCCGTCCGATCCCTGCTGTGACTGCTGCATTACGCAGGGTCTAAAGATTTGCGCAGGAATTGAAAGGGGTGTCCGGCAATCGCCTTACGCCATGCCGCGCAAGCCTATGATTGCGATGGCCGAATTAGTTTCGGTCAAGTTCCGCCAGCACCGCGTGCATCACTTCGGGCGCGTAGGTAAAGCCTAGATGCGTGCAACGCAGCGCAATCGCACGGTCGCGCTCACCGGGCAGGCCGGCCGCACAGCGGGCGGAAATCACCCCGTCGTTGGGGCTCCACAGAGCGATCGTTTCAACCGGAGGCTTGGCCGCGATGTCGGCCTCTACCGGCGGCGCATCGACACGGTGGCCGGTGATGAACTGATAGGCGCGCCACGCATTGTTGGCCCGCGGGCTGCCGGAGAACGGCGACCCCATTGTGATCACCTTGGCCACGGCATGCGGGTGGCGATGGGCCAATTCTCGCGCATAGACCCCGCCAAGGCTCCAGCCGACCAGTGCGACCGGCTCTTGCGCCATGCCATGCAGCGCCAACAGGCGTTCTTCGAGCGCTCCGAACCTCTCGGGGGTCGGCCCCCAATTTCGGCCCGGTTGACCCCAGCGCTTGGCCGTATGGCCTGCGCGCTCGATCTGGCGAGCGAAATAGCGCATTCGCCTTGCATCAGCACCGAAGCCCGGCAGGACCATCACCGTTTGCGGACGAACCGCCTTGACCACCGCGATTCGGCGGAAAGGCCGGCGCAAAGGCTCTGCAAAGACATCAAGCTCGCCCAGCAGGCGGTGCGCCTTGGGCTTGCCATGTTCCTCCTCGGCGCGATCTTCACGCGCCAAGGCAATACGGCGCGCCACTTCACCGCGCGCGCTTGCTGGCGTTGGAAAGCGGGCCTCGGTCCAGGCTGGAAGGGAAAATCGCGATGCCACCAAACTGTAATACTTCAATCATGTGAATGAGCGATGAAGTCTACAGTTCCAAAAATCGCTCGATGATCTGGCGCCTCAATTCTTCGGATTCGAGCCCGTTCGTTCCTGCTTACTGGCTATCAGGGCCGGTCATTCACGATTGATTATTCCGGGCATTCGCCGATGCGTTCCTGAACGAAGCTCATCTTGATCGCCATTTCGCCGACACCTTCCATATCGCCTGTCATCGCCATGTTCATATCAGACTTTGTGGAGGTGACATTGCCATCCATGGTCACATCCATCTTGCCGGCACCATCCTGATCACAGCTCATCGCCATATTCACATCCGAACCGTCGATTTCGAAAGTGCTGATCGTGCACCCTTCCTGCCCCTGCGTCATCGCGTCCTCAAAGCCACCTTCGGCTTCTTCGGGGGTGAGGCAAAATTCGAAACTGCGGCTCATCATGGACCCCAGCATGTCCTTCATTTCTGCCGGAGCGCCCGGAACATCGGCGTCGATAAAGGTCATGGTGGATTTGTAGAGACCCGGCTCCGGCTTCAGATCGCTGCCGGCCGCTTCAACTGCGGCGCGCGCTTCGGCTCCGGTTACTGTGCCGTCGCCGTCCGCATCGGCATCGGTCGATCCGCCGCACCCGGCAAGGGCCATCGTTGCAAGAGCGGGGACTGCAAGTCTGGCGATCATGGCATTTCTGGTCATATTCAAATCCTCCCGTTGATTTCGCGGCGACGCTAGTCACCCGCGTAATCGGGCACAACCGGCAATTGCGGCGCACCCGATGGAAAGGCCCTTATGGGAGGACGTATAAAGGGGGCGACAAATCAGGATTGCGACACCATATCCGCCACCATGTCTGAACTGATTATCCGCCGCGGACTTGCTGAACCGGAAACCGGCGATGAATTCACGCCCCACCGCCCTGCCCGACCTGAAAAGTCGATGCCGGGCAAACGCTTCGAGATCGTCTCGGACTATGAACCCGCAGGCGATCAGCCGACCGCGATTGCGGAATTGGTCGCGGGTGTGCGCGATGATGAAAAGACGCAGACGCTGCTGGGCGTCACCGGATCGGGCAAGACCTTCACCATGGCCAAGGTGATCGAGGAATTGCAGCGCCCCGCACTGATCCTCGCCCCCAACAAAATCCTCGCAGCCCAGCTTTATGGTGAGTTCAAAAGCTTCTTCCCGAACAACGCGGTCGAGTATTTCGTCAGTTACTACGATTACTACCAGCCAGAGGCATACGTGCCGCGCTCCGACACATATATCGAAAAAGAGTCGAGCGTGAACGAGGCGATCGACCGGATGCGCCACTCGGCCACGCGCTCCCTGCTTGAGCGCGATGACGTGATCATCGTTGCCTCTGTTTCCTGCCTGTACGGCATCGGATCGGTCGAGACCTATTCGGCGATGATTTTCGACATCAAGAAGGACGAAACGATTGATCAACGCGAGTTGATCCGCAAGCTGGTCGCCCTGCAATATAAGCGCAACGACGCTGCCTTTGTGCGCGGTTGTTTTCGGGTGCGCGGGGACAATCTGGAAATCTTCCCCAGCCACTATGAAGACACTGCGTGGCGCATCAGCTTTTTCGGCGATGATATCGAAGAGATCACCGAGTTTGACCCGCTGACCGGCAAATCCGGCGCAAAGCTGGAGACGGTGCGCGTCTATGCGAACTCGCACTATGTCACCCCCGGCCCGACGATGAAGCAGGCCGCCGAAGCGATCAAATTCGAGCTGGCAGAACGGCTCAAAGAGTTGGAGGCCGAGGGCAAGCTGCTGGAGCATCAGCGGCTGGAACAGCGCACGCATTTCGACCTTGAGATGATCGCCGCTACCGGGAGCTGTAACGGGATCGAGAATTATTCCCGCTTCCTGACCGGACGCCTGCCGGGCGAACCGCCGCCCACTCTGTTCGAGTATCTACCTGAAAACGCACTGCTATTCGTGGATGAGAGCCACCAGACCGTGCCGCAAATCAGCGCGATGGCGCGCGGGGACCACCGTCGCAAGATCACTCTGGCCGAATATGGTTTCCGACTGCCCAGCTGTATCGACAATCGCCCGCTGCGCTTTAACGAATGGGACGCGATGCGCCCGCAGACCTTTTGCGTCTCGGCCACGCCCGGCCCGTGGGAGCTGGAACAGACCGGCGGCGTCTTTGCCGAACAGGTGATCCGCCCCACCGGGCTAATCGATCCACCAGTCGAAATCCGCCCGGTCGAGGATCAGGTCCAGGATTGCATTCAGGAATGCCTCGCCACCGCCAAAAAGGGTTATCGCACGCTCGTTACCACGCTGACCAAGCGGATGGCCGAAGACCTCACCGAATTCATGCACGAGGCAGGCGTGCGGGTGCGTTACATGCACTCCGATGTGGAGACGCTGGAGCGGATCGAGCTGATCCGCGACCTGCGCCTTGGGGTGTATGACGTGCTTATCGGGATCAACCTGCTGCGCGAGGGGCTGGACATTCCCGAATGCGGGCTGGTCGCGATACTGGACGCGGATAAAGAGGGTTTTCTGCGCTCCGAGACATCATTGGTGCAAACCATCGGGCGGGCCGCGCGCAACGTCGATGGGCGCGTGATCCTCTATGCTGACCGGATCACCGGCAGCATGGAACGCGCGATGGCCGAAACCGACCGCCGCCGCGAACGGCAACAGGCCTTCAACGAAGAGCACGGTATCACCCCCACCACAATCAAACGCAACATCGCCGACATCGTCGCTGACACAGCATCCAAGGATGGCGTGGTGGTGGAAACGGGCAATGAAGAGG
>JGI12109J20283_12693778_pt1 | contig 21709 bp, 16 predicted proteins | sample ElkSlonscriptome_12_FD_20283 | JGI IMG/M metagenome (IMG submission 20283)
GTGAAAATGTTGTGTGAGAAAAGGATGATTTCTTCCGCCCTGCCGGAGGCGATAGCTCCTTCTCGGGGAGTGACCGTGTATGTTGTCTTATTTGAACGGTATTGCCCCATGACCAACCCGTTTCAGACAGTCTCTAAGATATGGGGTACAGTTGCTTTCTCATCCGGGTGCCCGGTGGGGCGAAAGATCTTTCGCCCCAATCACGGTAAAATACCCCAATACCGCGCAAAAGTTGGTATAATAGCCAGGTAAGCGTTAGTTTGTACGCTGCCCATGTCGGCGGTGGTGAAAGGAGATGTAATCACCAGCCTGTTGCATTACTCGAATGGCATACAAGTCCAATGGAAGAAGACCAATGCGCCGCGCCCAGATTGTTCTCCAACTGTTTCGCCAACGCCTCAAGCTCTTCGCCGGCCAACGCAATCATCCGCCATTTGCGTTTTTGCGCCGGCTCAGCTTTGCTATTGTTGTGATAATCCTCAGTATCACGCTGCTTCTGACCCTGGTGATTCAGGGGCGTACCCGCAGTTATCTGATCCGGCAGGATGAACAGTATGCGCAGAACCTGGCGCTCCATCTTAACGATGTGCTCTACACACAGTTTGCCGGCCTGGTTATGGACCCAAATACGACCCCGGCAACCAGCGTTGATCGTTTGGATGCATCCGTGCGGCATATTTTGACTGGTCTGAATGTGCGGCGGCTGGCAATTTATGACCAGGATGGGCAGCGCGTCTATGCTACTGAGCCGGATCGGACGGTGGACCGGGATCGGACGGCGGACCGGGATCGGGCGCTGGCGAGCGCGCTCATCGGTCACTCCCAATCGATTTTTGTCCAGGTGATCTACCCCGACGGCACCATGACAAATAACATCCTTGTCACCTATGTGCCGATTGTCGCGCCGGATGACACCCGGACCCCGCCCCAGGTTATGGGCGCATTTGCGATTGAGCAGGATCTCAGCGCGTTTCTGGCACAACTTTATCGGGAGCAGCGTTTGTTGGCAGGAATCACGATCTTCTTGATGAGCATCCTGCTGCTGGCCTTGCTAGGAATTGTGCGCTGGGCCGGCCACGTTATGCGCACCCAGCACACCGAGTTGCTTGAGCGGCACACGGCGCTGATCCAGGTGCAGCAGACGCGCGATGAACTCTCCCGTCTGATTGTCCATGATCTGCGCAGCCCACTGACGGCGATTGGCGGTTATCTGGATGTGCTGGCGCTGTATGACCAGGATCCCCAGCGGCGCGAGTTGATCAGCACTACGCGCGGCGTGACCCGCACGATGCAGCAGTTGATCAATGCGATTCTCGATCTGCAACGGCTTCAGGACGGCAGTCTGCCACTGAACTACCAGTCGGTGCATGTGGGCGAACTGCTGGAGATCACTGCCAATGAGTTTTGCGGCTGGGCCCGGCGTGACGATAAGCAGATCCAGATTGCGGTTGCGCCCGCGCTGCCGCTGCTCTGCGCCGATCCGGACTTGCTGCGGCGAGTACTGGCGAATCTGTTAAGTAATGCGCTCAAACATACCTCCCCCGGCACGACGGTGGTACTCCGGGCTGAATCGACCCGGCCGGACAGCATCGCGCTGTCAGTCAGCGATAACGGTCCGGGTATTCCCCCGGAACTGCGTGAGCGGCTCTTTGCGCCATATGTCCACGATGGAGGGGCAAAAGAGGGGGGTAGCACCGGGTTGGGACTGGCTTTCTGTCGGCTGGCGGTTGAAGCGCACGGCGGTACCATTCAGGTTGAGAGTAGCTCCGGGGAAGGTACCACGTTTATCGTGCAACTGCCGCTGCAAGCCGCCGGTATGCCGGAGTCGCCGCCGGAAACCCAGCCGAGTATTGGGGTTGAGGTAGAACGCCTGCGTGGGGCATATGTTCACGAAACGTAATAGACAGGAGTTACGCGGTCAGTTCGCAACCAGGCGTCTGCCTGGACAAACGGCCCGATTCGCCTCCGGCAGGGCGGAATGGGACATTCTTTTTCACAAACATGTTGCACATCATGCAACATGTTTGTGAAAAAGATAAAAGGCGTACCATGCTGCCGCAGGCGGTGTGTGTTTCATCGGGTGAAACGCTCAGTTTGATCGTCCATCGCGTAACTCATGTAATAGATGCGTTGAAGATATACACACCTGTGTTGCTGCTTTCTGCTTGAGAGAGATGCCTTGCTGCTACTGCGTGTATGGAATTTGTTTTAGATAACTTCGGCAATTGAAGTAGTGACAAATATAACCATTATTATGCTATATATAACAAAAACTTGACATTACCTCCTTTTTCTTCATAATACCCATACCGCTTTTGTATACCATTGTATATTCATAACATTATACTTTTGAGACTCTGCGTACGTTTCCCTGTTTGCGTGCCGGGTGTTATCCTGGAGCGGCGGGGAACTTCATTATCGCTTGATGAACCAGACAAGACGTGGGTGTTCTACTGCTGCCGCAGGCCAGGATCATCCGGTTTAGTTGGCAGGCTGCGTCTGCTGCCCCGTTATGCACAGATGCAGCAGGACCATGAAAAATGTCCTGTCTACGTATGTCTTATTACTAAAGTAACACATTGCAGCCCTGGACTGCGTAGCCACGGGGAGGAAGGGTCATGCGCAAGAAGGCGCGGACAACACAAATGTTGCGGGCGGAAAATGTCCGACTACGTCAGCGAATTATACAATTGCAGGAAGCGCTTGAGGCGCACAAGGTAGAAAAGCAGAACGCTACCGCACTGGTTGGCATGAATGCGACCACCCAAAAACGGACCGAAAGCGATCTCCGAGTAAGTGAAGAGAAATTCCGTGCCTTTGTCGAGCAGTCGTGGGATGGCATTATTCTTACCGATGACCAGGGAAGCATTATCGAGTGGAACCGTAGTATTGCGCAGATTATGGGGTTGAGCCGGGAAGAAACGCTTGGGCGGCCCATCTGGGATGTTCTCTTCCAGGTTGCCCCCGAGGAGTGCCGGACGCCGGCAATGTATGAGCGACTGAAAGCGCAGACGCTGGCCTTTCTGCATACGGGAACGGCACCCTGGGGACGCACCGGGCTTGAGCGTACGGCCCGGCGACCCGATGGCGAGGAGCGGTATGTACAGTCGATGATCTTTCCGATACAGACCACACACGGCCTCCTGAGTGCCGGCATCACGCGCGATATCACCGAGCACAAGCGAACGGAAGAAGCCTACCGCACTATTGTTGAGCACTCGCTCCAGGGGTTAAGCATTTTCCAGAATGGCCGCATCGTCTTCACCAATCCGGCTACTACCCAGATTACCGGCTATTCTCTCGAAGAACTACTGGCAATGACCGGCGATGAAGTGCAGGCATTAACGCACCCGGATGACCGTTCCATGGTGATAGCCCGGGGACGTAATCGTATTACGGGCAAGGACGAACCTTCCCGGTATGAGTTTCGCATTATTCGCAAAGATGGCACTGTTCGCTGGCTAGAGGTATTCTCCGTGCGCATCGCGTATCGCAATCGGCCTGCCGTACAGACAACGTATATCGATGTCACGGAGCGCAAACAGGCCGAGGAGCAGATCCGCTTCCAGGCGCGACTGCTGAATGAAGTTGGGCAGGCGATTGTGGTTTCGCGGGTGGACGGCACCATCACGTACTGGAACCGGACGGCGGAAAAGCTGTATGGGTGGCCGGCGGCGGCGGTTATCGGGCGTAATGTTCTGGATGTTCTCTCGACCAGGGAATGGTTGCCGCAGGCCAATGCGATAATGAGCCAGGTACGTGCCGGAAAGCCGTGGTCCGGTGAGTTTGAAGTCCGGCGGCGCGATGGCACTTCGTTTTATGTGCTGACGACCGATGTACCGATGTATGATGAACAGGGTGAGCTAAGTGGCATTGTCGGCATCTCAACGGATATTAGTACGCGAAAGCAGATGGAAGAGGCGCTACGGGAGAGTGAAGAGCGCTATCGTGCCGTATCGAGCCTGACATCCGATTTTGCCTTTGCATTGCGAGTTGACCCCGATGAGACCGTGATGCCTGAGTGGGTGGCGGGCGCGGCCACGCGCATCCTGGGCCTGACAACGGACGAAATGAATGATCCGGCCAAAATGATGGGCACGGTCCATCCCGATGATCTTCCACGCATGGCTGAGCATCAGCGGCGGATATTGACCGGGCAGACAACCGGCGCACTGGAGTTTCGCATTGTACGGCATGGTGAGATACGCTGGCTTAACAACTATTTGCATCCCATATGGGATGCAACGCACAAACGAGTTGTACGAATTTATGGCGCGGTCCAGGATATTACTGAACGAAAAGAGATAGAAGCGGCATTCCGCGCCAGCGAAGAACGCTATGCTCGCGCAACCAACGCAGGTAAAGTCAATGTCTGGGATTGGGACTTGCGAACGAATGCGATCTATGTCTCGGATATGCTGAAGCAATTACTCGGCTATGGGCATGATGTGCAGTGGGATATCATTAACGCATGGGAACAACTGGTCCATCCGGATGATCTTGCGCGTCTGGTGGCGCTGCGTGAAGGCATCTGTCGCGGCGAGGTTGATGAAGATACGGCTGAGTATCGTATGCGTCACCGCAATGGTAGCTTTCGCTGGTTCCTCTCGCGCTACCGCATGATCCGGGATGCGCAGGGTACGCCGATGATGATTTCCGGAACCGATACCGATATCACTGAACATAAACAGTTGGAGACGATTTTGCAGCAGCGTGTACGCGAACTGGAGGTGTTGCGCACGCTGATGAATGAGATTACGGGCGAACTCAATCTGGAGACGCTGCTGGGGGATATTCTGAAGTGGTCGGTGATCCTGCTCGCCGCCACGTCCGGGCAGTTGGCGCTCTATGATGCGGAGCGGCGTGAGTTGCAGATCCTGGCCGGCTACAACATGGAAGATGACTTTACCGGTAGCCGGCAGCCGGTAACGCCGGGTGGTACCGAGCAGGTTTTGCTGACCCGCCGCCCACTGGTTATCGAACGTTATTCCACCTGGTCCGGGCGGTTGCCGCAGTACCGGGCCAATGCGAAAACGCTGCTGCTGGTGCCCCTGCTGGCGGGTGAGCAGGTGATTGGCATTATCATTATTGGTGATGACCGCCCGGAGCGTACGTTTACCGCAGCCGATACGGAACTGCTTACGCTGTTTGCACAGCAGGCTACCGTTGCCATCCGTAATGCCCAGATCTTTGCCGAGGCGCAGCATCTGGCAACGATTGACGCGCTGACCGGGTTGTACAATCGGCGGGCCTTTTTTGAACTGGCGCAGCGCGAGTTTGAACGCTCCCGACGGTATGGTCATCTGCTGTCGGTGCTGATGCTTGATATCGATTACTTCAAGCAGATCAACGATACCTATGGTCATGCTGTGGGCGATCAGGTTTTACAGGAGGTTGCGCACCAGTGCCGCAACCTCCTGCGAACCCTGGATATCATTGGGCGGTATGGCGGCGAAGAAATTATGATGGCGCTGCCGGAAACTGACGAGGACAACGCGCAGCAGGTGGCCGAACGGCTACGGCATCACCTGTTCCAGACCGTCATCTCGACAGATGCCCACAAGGTACATATCTCCGTCAGTCTGGGTGTGGCGACCTCGAACGATGGTGAACAGTTAACCCTGGGAGCACTCATCAACCGGGCGGATCAGGCGCTCTACGCGGCCAAGCAGTCGGGTCGCAACCGGGTTGTCGTCTGGTCAACCGCAAGCGCGAACGGGAAGTTCTGAGCAAACCCCGGTAGGGGCGCACGTCTGCGCGGCCGCATCCCCTCTATTCTCGATACAACCGCCGCCGCCCCCCGTAGGGACGCGCTTGTGCGCGTCCCCATCCTCCGTAGGGACGCGTTTGTGCGCGTCCGCATCCCGCACAGTGTGAGCTATTCCACATACAAACCCGGCAACCTCGGTCATAGTAAGAAGTGTCCCGAATAGCGCAAGATGAAACAGCCAGAGGAGGCTTCGAGATGAAAGTTGCGATTGTAATCCTGGCGGGAACGGAGACCCACGAAGGACTGGGCCGCCTGGTCAACGCGCTCGAGTCGGCCAAAGAGTTTAAGCAGGCGGGTGACGAGGTGCGCGTGGTCTTTGACGGGGCCGGGACAGAGGGCCTGGCAACCCTCTCAGACCCGGAGCACAAGGCGCACCCGCTGCTGGCCGCCGTGGAGGATACCGTCTCCGGAGCATGCCACTACTGCGCGCGCGCCTTCGGCGTGAAGTCCCGCCTGACCGAGGCGCAGGTTCCGCTGCTGAACGAGTTTGAGGATCACCCCAGCATCCGCACCCTGCTGCAGGAGGGCTACCAGGTCTTGACGTTCTGATGTTCAAAGAACATGGCGTGCGGCAACCACGCCGCCGCCTGAAACGCATGGGGGCGCAGCATCGCTCGTCCCCACCATGGAAATCCGGATCACGAACGCCGCGAAATGAACGAAAAACGCGAAACTACTGCTGCCGGCCGCCGGGTTGCACCGAGTTCGTGACCTTCGCCCACTTCTTGATTGCGGGTTTGATGGCACATTGGCATGACATGTTTCGCTACCCCCGAAGACCCCAGAGCGCACTCAGGCGGGATCGTCCGGGGTGGCATACACCTGCCGCAACTCCTCCGGCGTGCCGGCCGCCTTGATCTGATCGCGGATGGCCTGCAGCCGGGTAATTTCACTGATGTGCCGGATCTCAGGCAACAGCGCCAGCCCCTCATCGCCAAACTTGAGGTCGAGCGCCAGGGCGATTCCGGCCAGTAGTTCCTCGCGGCGACCCTGCTCCAGCCCCTGCTCCAGTCCCTGCTCCAGTCCCTGCTCCAGTCCTTGCTTCAACCCCTTTTCCAGGCCATGCTCCAGCCCTTGCTTCAGCCCCTGCTCCAACCCCCGTTCTAACCCCTGCTCCAACCCCTTCTGTATGCCAATCCGCTCCACACTGGTAATGTACGGCATCCGGCGTACCTCCTCTGCCTGAGAAGCGCTCTGATCAGCTCACCGGGGGCACGTCCCCTGCTTCCGTATACACCTGCCGCAAATCCTCCAGCATCTGCACATCCTTGATAGCAGAATGCACCGCCTCAATCACTGCGAGAGCCTGGATCTGTTGGATTTCCGGCAGCAGACGGAGCCCATCCGCACCAAATTTCAACTCCAACCCCAATGCAATTCCTGCTAGCAGACCTTGCCGCAGACCCTCAGTCTGACCTTGTTCCCAACCTTTTTTGATTCCAATCCGCTCCACACTGGTAATGTACGGCATCCGGCGTACCTCCTCCCATTGTTCCATCTCCTGCCAGAACTGCTGCTCCAACTCGTCCGGCAGGCGTAAGAGCCAGTCAATAAAGTGAAACAGGTTAATGATGTCCGTCCGGGTATAGCCCAGGTCATACAGTCGGCGGGTCAGGTGCAGTTTGGCCCGCGCGCGTTCCGACATATCCTGGCGCGTCTCCTGCGCCGTGAGGTGGGCCAGTACCACCGTGGCAAATGGATTGCGGCCGGCCTCCAGTTCCGCCCGTCGGCTGCGGTAGTCCAGCAGTTTGACTACGGGGAAGGTGAAGCGGGTTTCGCAGCCCCACAACCCTAATGTGAACTGATCAGGCCGCCAGGTAGCGCGGTCATCCCCCAGGACTGCCAGGCTGACAATCGGACGGTTATAGCGGTCAAACAGCCGGTAGTGATAGACAAACATCCGTTGCGGGAAAACGGCTTCTTCCTGGCCCTGAACTTCGATATGGATCAGCACCCAGGCTTCCGCGCCATCTCGCCGCCAGACCCGCACCAGTTTGTCGGCCAGCCGCCGTCCCAGTTCGGCATCACGCACCACCTGCTGCAATTCCTTATCCAGGAAAACCGGAGGGCGGGTCCAGTCAATTTCAGCATGGATCTGCGAAAAGAAGAAGGCAAAGAACTCGGCCAGGTAGGTTTCGAGGATGTCTTTCCACGGGCTGTCGTAATCATCGCTGGTGCTCATAGTGGGTAAATCTCCTGGATGGGTGATGACGGCAATCCGTACCGCTGCTCTGCCGGTATTATACCAGAGGCATAATCGCAGGCGACAACATACCGAGTGTGGTGCAACATCCCGGGTCTAGTCCAACATCAGGCGGCGACCAGGTTTCCTTTTCAAGATACCACTGACGCATTCCTACCGGGATAGGGATATACCTGGCGCGGGTGTGGCATAGGCCAGTCAGCAGAACCGATGGTAACGACCGGCACGGTGGCTGACCCCGAATAACGTTCTGCCGTAAATGACAAAAGTTACGCGGTCGGTTTCAAACCAGGTGTTCACCTGGATGAATGGCCCGATTCGCCTGCGGCAGCATGGTACGCTTTTAGTCTTTCTCACAAAAACGTTGCACTTTATGCAACATTTTTGTGAGAAAGACGGTCCTCTTTCACCCTGCCGGAGGCACTGTCCACTGGCAAACACAAGATCGCGTAACGCACATCAGCACGGGTCGTTTCGCGTTTTTCGCTCATTTCGCGGCGTTCGTGGTCCAAACTCTCACCGCGTACGTCCTGTAAATGAGCATCATACGCCATGTACGCTTTGTTCTCTGTTCCTTTGTTCTCTGTTCTCTATGCCCCGACCATCTTCCGGAGCGTATCCGCAATCTGCGTCGCCAGCGGCAGCACCGTCGGCAAGACCGCCGCCAAGTTTTGCGCCGCCTGCTTCAGCCCCTCGCCGCTGATCTGCACCATGGTCTTGTTTGGCTGTTCCCTGGTCGCCTGCTCAACGGCGGCCTTCGCTGTCTCAGCAACCGCCTCGGCCTCGCCCATCTGCCCAGCCGGGACGCGCTGCAACTCGGCGCTCAACTGCGCAAGCAACTGCTGCAACTGCGCCTTTGTCGCCGCATCACCCTGCGGTGCGGCATTGATAGTCTGGGTCACATTGTCCAGTTTGGATCTGATATTGGTGATTGCGCCGCGCTTGTCGATATTGCCCTCGGCATAGTCGCCGCCGCCCGTGTTCACATTGCGCACACTATTACGCCCCTTGTGCCCGATGGCAATACCACTGCCACTGCCACCGCGCACATTGATGTCGCCGCTGATCTTGTCGCCCGCCACCTTGTCCCCACCGACCTTATCCCCGCCGACATAGTCGCCCCCGACACGAGTTACATTGCCCTTTGCTCGAATGATGTCCCGCGCCGCATTGTACTGGTCGCCCTGGACCTGCTGCCCCTGCTGATTAAAGGTCGTCTCGTCCCGGTTAAATGTGACCGGGCCGTGGAAGTTGCCCTGCGCGCCCTGGTTGGACGACTGGTTGTTGATCGTCTGGTTGCTCTGCGTCATTGTGCCGGTGTTGACGCCCACATTCTGCCCGTAGTTGTCACCCTGCACCGTGGCCGTGCCGGTGATATTTTGCAATGCGCGCCGGCTGCGGCTCTCCGGTATCTCGCGCACGGCGGTTTCCCAATCCGGTTCATGATCGGCGGGGAAGTTACCCAGCGTGGTTGCGCCACGATAGAGCGCTACGGCAAATGGGCCTACACCCTTGAGGATGGTCAACTCCGGCTCTTGCCGGTTGCCGTAAATGTCACGCACATACTGCGGCACCGCATCCCGCACCAGTTCTTCCAGCGCGTAGTAGAGGTGCGTGTAGAGGTCGAAGGCGCTGATAAAACCGCTACGGCTGTAGACCTCGCCCCCGCCGCGCAGCCCCTCGGTCAGCGCCTGCGCAAACAGGGTGCAGTCGCCCCGCCCGACAAACGCCACCTGGTTTTCGCGGCAGGCGGTGATCACGACACGCCCGGAGCCGGTCGCCAGCAGTGCGTTGGCGGTCTTGTCAGGCAACGGGCTGCCGGTGGGCGGCGCTGCTTCGCCCAGAGTAGGCGAAATCTCCCCGGCGTGGCAGGCATTAAAGAGCAGCAGCACCCGCCCGGCGGGAATGGCGCGCAGCTTCTCCAGCAACTCGGCCTGGCTGACAGCCGTGCCGGGATGGACACGCCCATCCTGCCGGCGCGTATCATGGCTGGTCAGATGGTAGTCACCGGCGGAATCATAATCGCCATGGCCGCTGTAGAAGAGCAGCACAGTGTCGTCCTTCCCGGTCTGCGTCAACTGGTCAAGCGCGGCCAGGATGCTGGCGCGGGTGGCGCTCTCGCCAGTCAGCAGCGTCACCTGCTCCGCCGGGTAGCCGCAGAACTGCGCATCCTGGATGATCCGCGCAACCGCCTGCGCATCGGCGGCGGTCATCGGGACGTTATGGTTCGGCGCGTGAGCGTAGCTCCCCACGCCGATGATCAGGGCGTGTCCGTGGGTGAAATGAGTCATAGCCGGCTCCTCATTTATTGTGAAGGGCTTCGCCGTCTTGTACGTTTGTATGAACGTTATCCAGACAGCGCCTGGAGCATTAGAAAATGGTTATCTGGTGTGGATACTGGCAGTATCCCGTGTCAGGGTGACTATCGCCCAAATTATAGCATGTTCACTCTCACCCTGCCTGGCCTATTGCGCATATAATTGTGCATTGCCGATCGCAGGCTCAGTGTGTAGATAAAGATAGAACAAAGAAGTAGAGAACCAGGCACGCCTGGCGCATCACCATCAGATAACCAGTTTATCCTTTGTTCTTCTTCGGTTTGTTATTCTTGCAATTATCCGTATAAATTTACGCATTCTCAAGCTATTCACAGAACGATACTTTCATACCGCAACAATTCTTCTGTGAAGAGCAACCGGCATACAGACATGGTTGACATACTGTAGTATACTTAACAAAATATCAATATTTCACTTGCGTCAGGAGGGCTGTATGCTGCAACGTTGGCATCATCGTTTGCTTTGCCGTCTGGTTCTGCCGGCACTCCTGCTGTTCGCACTTCCTCTCATTGCGGCAGCATCGACCAACAACCTCTTTACCGACCGCCTGGCTATCCAGGTTGCATCCAATGGACGGTTTAACCTTGGTGCGTTCCCCGATCCGCTTACGGGCGACGCAGCGCCCACAAGTTGGGATCTCATGTTCAACTGGCCGAATGAGCCGAGTACGTCGTTCACCACCATCCGTATTGACAGTATGAACCCGCCGCAAGCCACGCCACTTTAGTGGCAGTGGTTAGGCGGGTTTCTCGCAGGCTTCAGCCAGATCACTCTGTTGCTCTGCCTGTCGTTGTATCTTTTCTTTGATCGCGGTGCGAACAAAATCCGTCATGGTCATAGACATCATTGCCGCAGCAATACGCAGATCTCTGTGTTCTTCTTCCAGAAGATAGAGCGGAAATCGTACCTTGCTCATGTGTTCGTCCTATGATATACTGTACCCAATGTACCCAATGTACCCAATGTGCCTAATGTGCCCTTATTATACCAGAGCATTGTATGCAACGCAAAGCCTTTGTCTATCGACTGTATCCGTCACGAACCCAGGAACGCTTGTTAGATAGTACCCTGGAAACGTGCCGTCGTTTCTATAACGACTGTCTTGCAGAACGCAAGACGGCATGGGAAGAAGAACAACGGTCAGTGGGAAAGACCGAGCAGCTTCGGCATGTCAAAGTCTATAAGACAACAAATCCGTGGGCGAAGACAATTCATAGCCATGTACTCCAGACAGTTGTTCAGGATCTCGACAAAGCGTTTGATGCCTTCTTTCGACGGGTGAAGGCAGGAGAATCGCCTGGTTATCCCCGCTTCAAGGGTCGTAATCGTTGGCGTTCGTTCGGGCTGAAAGAACTCGGCAACGGCTTCCGGCTTGATGGTCGGCGCTTGAAACTGTCGGGCATTGGTCGGATCGCGGTGCGTTGGCATCGACCACGAGCAGGCCAGATCAAGACGCTCCGCGTCAGCAAGAAAGCGGGCAAGTGGTTCGCCAGTTTTTCATGCGTGGTGGATACGCCCGCACCGCTTCCTGCGACCGGGCAGGGTGTGGGGATTGATGTAGGGCTGTCCAGCCTGATCACCACGAGTGAGGGCGAGCGGGTTGGGCACCCGCGCTTCTACCGCAAGGCCCAACGGAAGCTGCGCGTCTGCCAACGTCGGGTTGCGCGACGGAAGAAGAGCGGGGAGAACCGTCGGAAGGCCGTGCTGATGCTGCAACGGCAGCATGAGCGGATTCGCAATCAGCGCAAAGACTACCTCAACAAGCTGGCGCACGATCTGGTAATGCGCCACGACCGGATTGCGCTGGAAGACCTCGCCATCACGCGCATGGTGCATGGCAATCTGGCAAAGAGCATTCTGGACGCCGGGTGGGGCTACCTCGTACAGCGACTTCACGACAAGGCTGAAAGCGCCGGTCGAGTGGTTGTGTTGGTAGACCCGCGTGGAACATCCAAGACTTGTTCAGGCTGCGGGGCTACGTTTGAAGGGCTTACGCTGGCCGACAGGTGGGTTACATGCGGTTGCGGGGTATCGCTCGACCGCGATCACAACGCCGCCATAAACATCAAAAACCGGGGCGGGCAGCTCCGTTGGTCGTCAAGCTCGCCACGAGGCGGGTTGGGCCAAGAAGCCGCGCCACTTTAGTGGCTGCGGAGTGTCACGGAACCGACTATATCTATGGCACGGACGGTACGCAGGAGCAGGCACCGATCAATAGCGATGCGCGCACTAATACGAGCCAGTAGCGCATTGATGGGTCGATGTCACCCAGACGCTGGAACTGGTGCGCAACCCCCTCACCGGGCGGGATGATGCAGCCCGCATCGCCTACACCCTGCGCAACACTACCAGCACGCCCCGCTCGGTTGGGGTGCGGGTTATGCTCGATACCCAGATTAATGATGACGACGGCGCACCCTTTCGGCTCCCCGGTCAGGGGATCTTTACGACGGAACGAGCCTTGACCGACGATGCTATTCCGGATAGTTTTCAGGTCTTTTTCCGGGTGGACGATAGTGAACGGGTAGCCGGGGCCACCCTGCGCGGGAGTGACCAGGTGACCCCGCCGGATCGGCTGGTGCCGGCATCATGGCCGCGCATCAGGACAACTATGTATGATTTTACTCCCGATCCCACGGTTTCCTTTGGTGATACCGGCTCGGACGATAGCGCCTATGCAGTGTATTGGAACCCGGTAACGCTGGCTCCCGACACGGAAACCACCTATGCCACCCTGTATGGCCTCGCCGACCTGGATGCCGATCTGCGGCCACCGCTGGCCCTGGCGGTGAGTGGCCCGGCTACCCTGAGCATTGCGGATAACCAGTACACGCCCAATCCCTTCGCCCTCACCGCTACGGTGCTGAACAACGGCACCGTGCCGGCAACCGGCGTGCAGGTGACCTTGAACCTGACCGGAACTACCGGACTGACGCTGGTCAGTGGAGCGGAGACGCAATCCATTGGTGACCTGGCGGTTGGGGAAGAACGGCAAGTGACCTGGTATGTTGCAGCCGCCCCTGCGGGGCGGATTGAACCGATAGCCGACGCCGTGGTGGCCGACGCCGACAACGCCGACCCCAAGACCGTGGTGCGCGATATTGTGGTCCCGGCACTGGCGGGGGTACCGCCGCCCTACACACGCAGTTGGTACGTCTTCTCACCTGACACCGAACCAAACCGGCAACTGGGATGCCAGGCCCGGGAGCGCGGCGAACGCGGCGTGATGATCCTACTTTTTGGTTCACCGCGCGAACTTGGCGTCGATGCCCAGGGGGAAACAATCTATGGCACACAATTGCTGACTGGTTCGGGAGAACGTATCAGACTAGCTCAAATCGCTATGGTCGTCGAAGCCTTTGCGCAGGGTTATGCGCGAGGCTGCGATGCCGCAACACCAACAACGGTGACAGGGCTGCAGATCGCTGTAGGCACAACCAACTCGAAAATTGGTGGCGTGGATAATCCGGCGCTGACGGCGGACCATGGAGTTGCCTGGGCCGAGATGATTAACCAGCTTAACCGCACCCTGCTTAGCGACTATGGAGGTGCCGTGATTGCAGTCGGGGGCTATGATGCCGAGCAGGGGCTTGCTGAATGGAGCAACCCGCCACCAACGCGGGCCTGGGCACAGGGCTATAGTAGCGCCGCCGGCTATATCTACTATAACTTTGGCGATGCCACCGCCGCCCCACGTAACGAACCACGGGAAAATTGGACCGACGGGCCGGTTACAAGTACAAACTTTCCCCACATTCCGGCGTTGGAACTGGCATATGAACTATCCGATGGTCTACCTTTTGCGCGTTCGCTCCCGCAAATCTATAAGGCCGAGTTTGCTTATGAGTGGTATAACGTCAAGCGCTATGCTCAAGAGCAGGGTGAAAATATGTTTATCAGCGGCATCACCACCAGTTGCACCACTACCGCCTGTGATTTCACTGATACCTCTGACTGGACTACAAAGCTCGACACCGACGCATTTCTTACCCCGGACCAGGGCTGGTACGCGCTCTATGAAACCATGAATGCCCAGTTCACGCCGGAAGAAGATCAGGCCACGGGCGAGTCACTGCAACGGCCCAATCCGGTGGAGCAACGTTTACTGCCATTTGTGACAGATTTTGCCAATGGTGCTGGTTAACAAAGGAGATATATATGAAAGACCATACAAGTTGGCAGGTTCATGTGTTCAGGATTTTAGGATGCCTTGCATTGCTCTCGGTGCTTCTCGGTAGTTGTGGTCAACCCGACTCAGCAACGCCGGCGAACCAGGCGTATCCAATTGATGGTACTCCGACGCTCTCATCGCTTGACCAGACACAGCAGGCTATCGATGAACGGATGGCACAAGAACTTCAGACGGCGGCCGCCCGCCCAACGCCTGAAACGCTACCACCACTGCCAACAGACCTCCCAACAATACCGCGTCCAACAGGTATTCTCACTGATTGCGAACGCATCTACTTTCGGCGCACCCTGATTTATAAGAACTGTTGGCAAAATCAGATTGATAATGACTATTTCTATTTTGTGGCAGGGTATGACCCTGACAATCCCGATCAAGGAAAGATCGGCTTCTACACAGTTACACCTGGCGATTATGAACCGGACGAGGTCTTTGATTTCCCTACCCCAACCGAACACGGGGCCGTAACGATAATTGCGGCAAACCCACCCCGCTTCACGCTGGAAGCGGCAGATGGCACTCAGTTCGTCTTTAATGTCGAGACGCGGCAGTGGGAGGAGTCTCCCTATCCCGGTCCATAGCCATTGCATGGGACAACGCGCCGGTTCGGGGCGCGCTGTCCCGATAAGGAGGATGCGCGGTGGCGAACCATTACACTGGAGCAGGATCAACAACCCGAAGTATCGCAGCGGCAGTCCTGCTGGTCCTCACCGGGATATAGAAAAACAGATAAACAGAAGATAAGTATAAAAAATGTTGTCGGGTAGCGCTGCGCCGGGCTACCCCAGCAGCGCCGCGAACCGGGCTATCCCCAGACACCACCCAGAAAAAACCGTATTTACACCACCGAAATAACCCCTAACCCCTAACCCCTAACCCCTACCCAATCAAAATCTGTTCCTCGGGATAGGTAACGGGCTGGGTTGCACGCTGCTGCGTCTGGGCCAGCGCCAGAATCACCGTCAGCGCTCCCAGGCGGCCCCAGGCCATCACAAACATAATCACAATCTGCCCAAAGAGATTCAGATCATCGGTAAAGGCCAGGGTTAGCCCACAGGTCGCAAATGCCGAGATAACCTCAAACAGCACATCGGACAGGGCTGCATCGTGGGTCATCAGGATCAGCCAGGTGGCCGTCTGGATCACAAACACCGCAATCGTCAGCACCGCCGCCGCCTTGCGCACCATCCAGACCGCAATCGTGCGCCCGCCTACCTGCGCACTGGGCAACCCGCGTGCATACCCCCACAGCGCCAGCGTCAGCACGGCAAAGGTGCCGGTAGTAATGCCACCGCCCATCGAAGCCGGGGCACAGCCGATAAACATCAGCCCCAGCAGCAAAAACTGGCTGGCCGGCGTGAGCAGTTCAATCCCCGCCACCCCGGCAAATCCGGCCGTGCGCGCCGAGATCGACTGAAAAAAGGTAATCAGCAACCGGCGCGGCCAGGGAACCGTGGAGAGCAGCGCATGCGGCTGGCTCTCCCCCAGGAACATCCCAATCCCCCCGGCACAGACCAGCACAATGACGACGGCCACCGTAATCCGGGTATGCAGCGTGATCCGATGCAGGCGCGGCCAGGTCAGAAAATCGGCCAGGACCGGGATGCCCAGCCCGCCCAGGAAGATCAACGCCCCCATGATGATCAGGGTCGCATCATCTTTGGGGATGCCGGTCGGGTAGTCCGGCAGGCCGGTGAAGAGATCAAACCCGGCATTACAGAAGGCCGAGACCGCGTGAAAGATGGCATAGAAGACCGCGCGCCCACCGCCAAGCTGATCGCGCCAGTTCCACCAGAGCAGCAGCGCGCCACAGCCCTCAATCGCAAAGACCGTCACAACAACCTGTCGGGTCAGGCGCAGGATGGCTCCGGGCACAATCAGCCCCAGCGAGTCGGAGAGCGCCAGCCGATCCAGCAGCGAAACCCGCCGTCCCAGCAGTTTCAGCATCAGGAAGCCTTCGCCACCATTGTCCGGCAACTCGCCGCGTAGCGGTGGTTAAAAGTGCAAGGATAGTGATGCTGTTCAGGATGACAGGTTCGATCATAGGTTGTATTGCTGAGCATGCATTGATATCAAGGTGATGCAAAATCCTGCGTCCAGTAGTAACTGTACGTCGCATTGGGGTTCTGAGCGTAGCCAACTCCAATGTCTTGCAAGTCACAGTTCAAGATATTCCGACGATGTCCATCATTTGGTGGTGTTTCGTTATACCATCCATCTACCGCAGACTCCGGACTGGCGTAGCCCGCCGCTGCATTCTCTGCCACAAGTGAAAAGGAATACCCGGCATCATTAATACGATCTCCAGGCGATGAGCCATCAGATCCCGTATGACTAAGAAAATCGTGAAGTGCCATATCATTACTATGACGCTGCGCTGCAAATGTCAGATGAGCATTAAGACTCAATGCTGGACAACCGTGCAGACGACGGTAGTAGTTCGTTCGGTCAACAACACCTGTAACAAAATCATCAACAGCAGTTGGTGTTGCTGTTGGCGAGGGCGTAACTGGTGGTGGAGTTTCTACACCACTGAGTGTAAGTGGTAGGAAAATAGTCATTGATTCTTGAACTTCAGGATGTGCAGTAAAATCCTGATCTGTTAGATCTAACGGCACTGTAATGCTGCGCGATGATGGCGTAAAGGTCAATCCAACTTTTGCTGGAGTAAGCGTGTATGAACCGACGGGTAAATCTGCAATGCTGTAATCGCCATTACTATCGGTGATCGCTTTATCCCCATCTTCTGTAGCAATTGTCACTCCTGTAACCGGTTCACCATCTATGTCCACTACACGCCCAGTAACTGTGGACATCACAACTGTTGCGGTAAAATTCTGATCGACAATATCGGGAGGTACGTCAATCATACGTGATGATGGGGCGAAGGTCATACCATCTTTTGTTGGTGTCAGTGTATAAACACCTGCCGGTACCTGTATACTATAGGTTCCAGCGTTTGTGGTTGTCGCACTCTGCCCTGATCCAGTTGTGACTGTCACCCCTGCGATAGGGTCATTGTTCTGATCGGTAATACGTCCGGCAATTGAAAACAGTGGCTGACGCAGTTGGTTAAACCAGACCTGATCAGGCGTGTCACTATCGCCTGTTGCCAGAAACAGATCGAGATCACTATCACCATCCAGATCACCCAGAGCTACATGGGTCGTGCGAGCCTTACCAATTTGCTGATCAGTATCAGTAAAGACGCCACCTCCATCATTCAGCCAGATCTGATCGGGTTGATTCCAGACATTACCAATCGCTGCATCCAGATCACCATCTAGATCAATATCGCCAAGCGCAACTGTTTCACTCTGCTCATTGCCTAGACTCTGTCCGCTGTTCGTAAAACTTCCTGATCCATTGTTGAGCCAGATTTGATTGGGACTGGTTGTTCCTGGTTCCCATGTGTAGACGCTGCCAACGAAAGCATCAAGATCGCCATCATCGTCCAGATCGCCCAGCGCGACTTCATGACTTCCGAACGCCCCCAGACGCTGCTCACTATTAACAAAATCGCCCGTTCCATCATTCAACCAGATCTCATCACCGGCCTTATAGTTTGCTACAAATGCATCAAGATCATCATCGCCATCCAGGTCGCCCAGGGCAACTCCCCAGCTTTCCGTGCCAGTAAATTGCAGCACAACACGGGTAAACTGTCCCTGTCCATCATTCATCCAGACTTCGTTCGCATCAGAGCTCCAGGTTCCAATAAAGGCATCAAGATCGCCATCATTATCCAGATCGCCAAGCGCAACAGTTTTCGCATCGGACCATCCCAGGATTTGTTCATTAGACACAAAGCTTCCGGATCCATTATTAATCCAGACTTCATGTTGTTGCGCACCATAGCCATTGACCACAATGGCATCCAGGTCATCATCACCATCCAGATCACCCAGAGCAATATCTTCACTTTGGGATACACCTATTCCCAACCGCTGCTCACTGTCACTAAATATACCCAGACCATTGTTAAACCAGACACTATTACTCTGCTCCCAGTGAGCAGTAAAGGCGTCAAGATCACCATCACCATCCAGATCGCCCAGGGCTACAGCCGTGGTGTCAAACGCACCTAATTGCTGCCCGCTGTCATCGAAAATATCACCGGTGATCGGGCCATAACCATACTGTGTGAGTAATGCCAATTCACGGAGAGCATAATAAGGCAAACCGACATACGGCAGGAGTGCCAGACTGGTGGCACAGAGTAGGATAAACAGGCTAGAGCGAAGCATGCGTCGAAGTTTCATGGTGTTCCTCGTTTTGCAGTAATCTGATATCCATAAGGAATCGGCAACATGTGATAGGCACGGACAAGGCGAGTGTCCTGATAGGTAATATAAATTGGACGTTCAGCAGCAAGAGCCTCATCGACCAGGAGCGGTAAGGTCTCAGGGGCAGTGAGTAAGATGTTGATTGCAGCCACATCAGAGCGTGTTTGTAGCACAATCTGATGATATTTCATAGCCGCAGCATCGCCCCAGGGAGCCAGATACATTGCGTTTGGAGCCGCCGCTTGCAACCGTGCATGAGCTGTATTATGCAGCATCCACATGTCATTGACATTAACCAGCGGACCGTTCACCAATAGCAGGCTCAACGGTAATACCAATATACCAGGTACAAGCCGCTGTGGAAGCACCTGTGTGGTTTGATTGAGACCTATACCGATCAAAACGGCCCACACCAGAAAGACTGGTAGCAGCATCATCTCCTTGTCGGGAACACGGTAGGCAATGAAAAATGCGCCGTGTGGAACAGCCGTTCCTAGTAGACCAATAGCCCACAGACGAGTATGCCGCCAGAGCGTCCAGAGTCCCCAGAGACCCAATGGAATACCAATACCTAGAAAAGCTGCCCAGAGCCAGGTCAATACTCGTATACTTTCTTGAAGGATCTCATGTGGAGCATAGGCAAACGCCAAATGTCGAAACTGACCTCCGGTGATATACCAGATCAGGGTACGCAGATTGGTGAGATCAACAGACTGAAATGTTCCTGTCACATCATAGTGACCAATGTAGACAAACGCAGGATGGGCCGCAGAACGCCACGGAAGATAGAGAATGGGTGTCAGAGACAACACACCAATTCCCACCAGATATATACCATGACGTAGCGTAAGTTGACGCCTGTAAGAGGTAGTCAATGCCAGAAGTCCGAGTCCCGGCCACCATAAACTGGTCGCAGGATTATTTGCTGCTGCCAGTCCAGCTATACCAACAGCGAGGAACAATGCATACAGTTGACCTGCGGTACGCCAATGCCAGAGAAGCAGTAACATTCCAACCAGAAACAATCCTTGCAGGGTGTATACCTCAGTAATGACTGAAACAAACCAGGCATAGTAGCAGAAACCAAAGCTCAACCCCGCAGTTAATGCCGGCAGAGTACGACCTCCCATCTGCCGAATAAGCAGAATCAGGAGAAATACCGTTCCCGTATTGGCAACAGCAGAAAATAAATTACTACGGTAGGCAATATCTCCGATAGGAAGATACTGAAATGCATGCACAAGGATGAGATAGACCGGATAGCCAGGCGAGTGAACCAGACCCAGCGTGTAGGCAGCAGTAGTTAGCTCCGGACTATCGAGGGCGAATAGTGACGGTGCCAGCGTGCAAAGATATGCCACCAGCACCCCTCCAGCGGCAACTATAGCAGGATAGAAGACTGATAAATTGACAAGTGATCTCCATACGTTCTGTGGTTGAATATATTTCATTGCTGCTCCAGTGTCTGGGTTAATAATGCAAGTGTTAGAATGGTCAGGAGGCGTCCGGCATCGAGGGCCCAAAAATACCCGTCGAAGAGACTGATAATCCCAATGGCAAACCATGCGTGCCCGCTGGCAATTGCCCAGGGAGTCGCACGATGACGGTACTGCCAGAGCCGTGTACCGGTAGATAACCATATCCAGAGCCAGATACCACCACCCAAGACACCAATTTCCGCTGCCATTTGAAGCGGAACATTGTGGGCATGATCCGGCGGTACCCGCGTTCCCGTCAGGATAACGGCAGCGGGAAAATTACCTGCACCAACCCCAGTGATTGGTCGAGCAGCAATACTCCCAATAGCTACTTGCACAAGTTCTGTGCGTCCCACCAATGATCCACGCTCAACAGCCGACTCCAACGGCTGCATCCGAACTGTCAGCGGTTCAACCAGCACTACACCGCATATGAGTAATATGCCACCAAGGCCGAATACAGCATGAACAATGGGACGCCGCAGCACTGGATATTGCCGGATGATCCATATGGTAGCTGATGGGAAGGTAAAAAGGAGGGTCAGCCAGGTTGAGCGGGAAAAACTGAGAGCTACGCCAATCCAGAGAAACCACCAGATTAGTCGTCCAGTGGAGTATCGCAGCAGAGGCAAACTGAGCAAAATGGTGACCGCCAGAAATCCTCCCAACACATTCGGATTAAAGGTTAACCCCGACGCACGAAAGGAGACAGCCCCGCTGGATGTCGTAATGAGTGGAGCCGCCGGATGATTAGGGGATACGGCAAATTCACCAGGAAGACCAATGGGGCCTCCAAGCAGCCACTGACCAATACCAACCAGTGTATGCAGACTCATCCCGATGAGCAACACCCAGATAACCCGTTCGTAAACGATCCGATGGCGAACGAAGAGCACGTATGTTAGCACTGCCAGAGCCCAGCGTATGCTAGTATATACTGCCAACCCAGGAACAACAGCAAATGGAAGCGTTATGAGGGCCAGCACAACGAGAGATAGGAGTGCCGGCAAAAATCTATCTGATGCCGGATACGAATGTCGATGCCACACAAGCATGCTACTCAAGATAACTGTGATGACTCCCAGATCCGTAAGCAGCAATAATGGTGTTACATAGAGTGGAAAGACTCCTGCAATGAATGGTTGACCAAGAGGCCAGGCAACCGAGAATGGAAGCAAGAGAACAAAGATGTACCAGGCCCATAGATTCACGCGCGAAAACCCTGGTCTGTCAAAAATACTTTGTTGAAGAAACAAGTATTTCATCGCTACCCTTTGCTACGTATGAAAGCACCGGATCCGTGGGGCATGTGTACTCTATCACTGGAGAACGCCACAACACTCACGGTCGTTCATAATACACCTGGCCGAGTGGAATTATCAAAACACCCTGCTGCGCATCCCATGCCAGAACTGCTCGTTCCGTCACGACGCAGATATATCCC
>JGI12109J20283_11020459_pt1 | contig 21690 bp, 11 predicted proteins | sample ElkSlonscriptome_12_FD_20283 | JGI IMG/M metagenome (IMG submission 20283)
GAACTCAGCAAATATCTGACATTGTTCACGCTTTCCGGTATTGCCAGCATTCCGGTGTACCGGTTGGTCATAGCGCGCCTTGGAAAGCGGGAATCCTACCTGTTGCTGCTGGTTCTGTATGGCTTTGCCCTTGCATCGTGGTTTGTCTGGGTGCCGGGCGAGGCGGGCTGGCTGTTCTATGCGCGAGCCGCTGTGATCGGTTCCTTTTCGACCGGGACGCTGTTGTGCGCGCTCGCCATGCTGCCGGACACGATGGAATATGATCGCCTGCAATCGGGCGAGGGCCGCGAAGGCATCATCAGTGGTGTCTTTACCATGGTGGAGAGCCTCGCCGGAGCCATTGGTCCCTTTATTGTTGGCCTGTTGTTGCAGGCGAACGGGCTGATCCAGTCGCGCGATCCGGAAACAGTGCAACCGCCTGCCGTCCTTGAAGCGGTGCAGTGGGGGGTTTCGATTGTCCCGGCGCTGTTCTGCTTTGCCGCGATCCCACTGCTGCTGTTCTATCGTCTCGATGGTGCAGTGCTCGCCGATATGCGGGCCAAGGCGAAAGCTGCCTAAAAGCTTAGCCCGGCGCGCACATTGACCTGCGGCCCGGGATCGACGGTCCGCTCGCCGCTGCCGCCCAGCGGAAATCCGCCTTCCAGTTCCAGATCAAGTGGGCCCAGACGCGTGCGCAGGCCAGGCCCGGCAGAGAACAGCGATCCCTCGCTTCCGCTGGCGTCGATGTCAGAAACATATCCGCCATCAACAAAGCCATAGAGCTGCAAATAGCTCAGTGGCAATGCTTTGGAGTTTACGTTGTAACGCAGCTCGGCGAGGCCAAAGACGCCTTCGTCTCCCAGCACTTCAGCGAAATTGTAGCCGCGCACGCGGTATGCGCCGCCCAAGGCAATCTCTTCGGACCCCAACAATGGGCGGTCCGCAATCTGCCCTGCGGCGGCAAGATAGATACCGAGTCTTTTGGCGATGTTCGCGCTGAAATCGGTGTTGAAGCGGACCTTGGTAAAGACCCCGTCCCCATCAAAGCGCGAGGCGAGCGGATCGCCTAACCGCGTTGCATCCAGGATGCCAAGGCCGCGCTCAATCGTTACCCCGGTGCGCGCCGTACCGCCCGCCATGGTAAAGCGGGTGCGCAGACCGACAGAGGCGGAAACGACGGTGTCATCGCGCAGCAGCGTTCCCAGATCATCCTGACTGATGGTGATATAGCTGAAATCCGTCTCAACCCACGCGCTCGCCTTGCGGCTGCGTTTTATCGGGATAGACAGCGATGCACCCACACGCCGCGTATCGCCGGTGATATCGCCCGCGCCCTGTATCTCTCCGGGAGAGGTGCGGCCAACTGATCCGTTAACCGAAAAGACGGCGCCTCCGGTTGTGACCTGCGTTTCATACGCGGCTGAGACAAACACAAGCTCGTCTGGTTCAATCGGGTTAACCCGTACTGACCCACTGATCTGGTCGCCCGCAGCAAATGCGTCGGGCACCCGAACCGAGGCGCGGGCGCGTACGGGTCCGAAATTGTCGCTTCCGTAATTGTCGGCGCCGACGCGGAAAGCGGGGCCGCGCTCTGACAGTTCGACCATCAAAACGCCGCGCTGCTGGCCTTCAATAGTCTCGCGTTTGAGGCGTGCACCGCGCAGGCGCAGGGATGGGATATCGGAGACGAGCAGAAGCGCGCGCTCTATCTCGCTTTTTTTGGCCGGACGCCCGACCAGGGTTTGCAGAATATCACGGGCGAGTGTGTTATCGCTCCCTTCAATTCTGATCTCGTCGATCCGGCCTTCGTCTATTGAGACCTGCAGGATGCCCAGATCGGCGGCTTCGCGGTCAATCCTTGCACGGGCATAGGAGTATCCCTCGTCTTTGGCGATCTGCGCAATCTCGTCGGTCAGGCGCTCGATCACCTCATCGTTTAGCGGTTCGCCAAAGAACCGCTCGATTGCCTGTTGATAGCGTTCCTCTTCGACCGCTTCATTGCCACGAACGACCACGGCGCCGATCTGGCTTTCATCATCCCGATCAAAACTGTCCTGCTGGTCGAGGCGGGGGCGAGGCGGTTGCTCTGTGGTCAGCACATCGTTGAAAGCGATTTTGGGCAGGCGAGTCGGAGGTGCTTTGGTCCCCTGCGCCAAAGCGGCCGAATGCGGTCCGCACAGGATAGCAGCCGGGCCTAAACCAGCTAACAAAAGGTGCCTGAATTGGATTGGTCGGTGCCCCATCGTGGCGCTGAATTAGGCTCAGGGAGCTAAGAATCTGTTACACTGAGAGCCTCATTAAGGCTTTGCGAAGGATGGTAATTCACCTTTCTTTGACGCGGGCATGACAAAGCGAGATCACCGAAAAAAGTAAAAAAGAACTGACCGGGAATTCTCGCATGCGTTTGACATCAGCAAAAGCCGCCCGTTGCAGTATGGCCTTGGCGGCCCTGCTCAGCAGCACGAGTGCGCTCGCACAAACGCCGGCATGGACCGTTTCCGAAGCGCGCGGCAGCGTCCAGATCGAGCGTAAGGGCCGCGTGACTGCCGCTAGCAAGGATGCATTGCTTCAGATAGGCGATGTCATCCGCACAGGTCAAAAGGCGCGCGCGGTTCTGGTCCGCGGCAAAGAGTTTGTGGTGGTTTCGCCGAAGTCACAGATTACCATCGCCGAGCCGGAAGCAACGGGCGGTGTTATTCAATTCTTTCAATCGCTTGGCAGCGCGCTGTTCAAGATCGAAAAGAAGTCCACGTTGCACTTTGGCGTGCAGACCCCGTATCTCGCCGCTGTGGTCAAGGGCACGACTTTCAACGTATCCGTTACAAACGAGCTTTCAAGCGTTCAGGTGACCGAGGGCGCGGTTGAGGTCGCAACAGGTGATGATCTTGAAGCGGCCCTGTTGAGCCCCGGCATGGTGGGCATCGTCGAAGCAAGCCAGTTGGATGAATTGCTGGTGATCGCGGACGGTGGGACACAGGACCTTTCAGGCGCGGTTGTGCGCGGCTCACCGCAGTTCATGAGTGAACCGCCTTCACCGGAGCCGAAACGGGGCACGCAAAGGGCGCCTGCACCGGCCCTGACGCCGCAAGTGGGCGCTTCCGCTCAGTCACAAGCCTACTCAGCTCCGGCTGTCGAAGTCGTATCGGCAGTTTTCATGGATGATGAAGTTTCTGGCGGAGCGGCGAGTAGCGTTAGCGTTGGTGCCGGGGCAGATTTCAGTGGCGGAACCGATGGCGCGGAAAACGTCATCGAAGCGGATTTCAGCAATGAGGATACGACCGCTCCAAGCGAAGAAGTGGCCGAACTTGTCGCAGAACCGCTTGATGTTGTGACACCGGCGTCGGAGCCAGAACCAGAACCGCCTGCCGAGATTGACGATGGCAATGGTGGCCAGCTTGGACTTGGTTTCAATCGGGGCAATGGTGACGGGGATGCTCACGAGAACCCTGTGATGGATGAAGTGCCGGTCACGGAGCCAGTCTCAGAGCCGGTAATGGACCCTGTGGTCGAGCAGCCCATCGAAATGGAACCGGACCCCGAGCCGCCTGCTGATATTGACGATGGCAATGATGGCATCTGCCTGGTCGGTATATGCGTGACAATCACGGACGAACCCGATGTGCCGGGCGTCGAAGAGGAACAGTCTGGCGGCGGTGCAGAGCCAGCGGATCCTGCCGATCCTGCTGCGCCGGCTGAACCCGCCATGCCGGATGAACCGGCAGAGCCTGCAATGCCTGATGAGCCGATCAACATGACGGGAGATGATGATAGTGACGGGGATGATATCGATATTGATGTCGGCGCTGACCTCGGCCTGACCGAACCTGAAGATGACGACGGCGAGGACGGTGAAGACGGCGAAGACGGTGAAGACGGTGAAGACGGCAATAACGGCAACGGCAATGATCCCGATCGCGACGATGAGAGCAATCCGGGCCGCGGCAACGGTAATGGACCCGGCAACGGCAACGGCAACGGCAACGGAAATGGGCCGAACTGAGTGTCGCTCGATTGCGATCCGCGATCATTCCCACGCGTCATAAAGATCGGGAAAACCGCGAATTAAGGCTTTTGAGCTAACGCTGCTCCCCAGTGATGTTGGGGCTTTCGCCCGGCACTCACAGTAAGGAGACGCGCCTCGTGTGGTTCACCGAAGTCCCGCGCATCATGCGCAATGCACAGATTACCGCTGCTGCCTATGCCCTCGCATTGTGTGTAGCTGTCCTGTTCGGCCTCTCCGGCCTTGCGGGCGGTATCGAAAGTCAACTGCGAGACGCGCGTGATACGCTCAGGATTGCGCCCGCGACCGGCGATATCGTAATCGCTGAGATCGACGGTCGGTCACTACAGGCGCTTCCCCAATGGCCGTGGCCGCGCCGGCTCTATGCTGATGCGATCACACAGCTTGACCAGTTGGGTGCCGCCCAGATTGCTTTCGATGTCGAGTTTTCGGCTCGATCCAATCCAGCGGAAGACGCACAGTTTGCAGCCGCGCTCGCCGCGATTGGCCAGCCCACCATCCTGCCGACTTTCCGCCAGGAAAACCTCGCCGGTGAGAGCGTCACGATCAGCGAATCCCTGCCAATGGAGGATTTCCGCGAAAACGCCTTCCTCGCCTCGGTCAATGTGCGCGCAGCGCCAGATGGCCAGATCAAGCACTATTTCAACGGCGAAACCACTAATGGGGTGCCGCGTCCCTCGCTTGCCAATATGCTGGCCCGCGCCGGGGGAGAGGTTGATCAGACATTCCGTATCGATCAGGCAATCAATCCGGTCACCGTGCCGCGCATCTCCTTTATCGACCTGATCGAAGGTCGCGTTTCGCGAAGCCAGGTCGAAGGCAAACAAGTGGTTTTCGGCAACACGGCAATTGAGCTGGGAGACCGCTATCCCACGGCGCTGTTCGGGGTTCAACCCGGAGTGCTGGTGCATGTTCAGGCGGCTGAGACCCTGATCCAGTCGCGCGCCCGCATGGATGCTTATTCGCCGACGGTGCTTGGTTTGCTGGCGGCGTTGCTGGGGGCCATTTTGGTGATGCGAGCGCGGCGTGCTTGGCAGTCAAAGTGGCTGCGCCCAGTCAGTCTCGCCACTTTCGTCACGGGCATTTACGTCACGGCGGCACTGGCGCTGGATCAGGCCTCGATGGCCTATCTGCCGCTTGGAGCGCCGCTCGTCTTCCTAGGAAGTTTCATCCTGACGCATCGCGCGCTGGTCATGATCGCGAGCCTTCAGATTGAGCGCTTGACCAACACCGCGTCAGGATTGCCCAATGCGCGCTCTATGGGCGGGATGCTGCGCCGCACGGTGGGCGCGCGTGTGGCAGCTGCGCGGATTGCAGACTTCGCCGAACTCACAGCGATGCTCTCGGTTGAGCAACAGGGCAATCTGGATCGCGCTTTGGCCCGGCGACTGGGGATGATGAGCCAGGTTGGCGAGGTGTTCTGGATCGAGACCGGTGTGTTCGCGTGGATTATGCCCGAAGACTTTGCCGGGGACGATATGGAACTTCTGGAGGAGGCATTTGCGACCGCGCGCGCGCTCTTCAACACGCCGGTTGAGGTTGAATCCGAGCGCTTGCGGATCAATCTGCATTTCGGGACTGCGATAGACAGTATCGAGCGCGCGCTTGATGCCTCGGAGCTGGCGCGCAAACGGTCACTGAACTGGTCTGCCAACGCTGAGGCATTGCTTGAGGAAACGCAATATCGCCAGCGTCTGTTGGGTGAGTTGGACGAGGCGCTGACGGATGGATCGATCTTCGTCGTGTTTCAGCCAAAGCTGGCCATGGCTTCAGCAAAGATCCGCGGGGGTGAATGCCTGGTGCGATGGGATAGCGCGCGGCTCGGGCGTATTTCTCCGGCTGATTTTATTCCGATCCTTGAGGAAAAGGGCCGCGTCCACGATCTCACGCTATTCGTTGTGCAAGAGGCGATGGACCGACAGCGCGAAGCGGCGGCGCAGGGTCATGCGATCAATCTGGCGGTAAATGTGTCGGCGCAATTGCTTGGCGATGTAAAGTTTGTCGATGCGCTGGTGGCGAAGTTTGATGTCTTTGGTCGACCCGAAAAGGGCGGGATCACCTTGGAAATCACCGAAAGCGCACCGTTACAGGATTCCGAAAGCGCGCGCATTGCCCTCACCCGGATGCGCGAGACAGGGGCGCGGATTTCCATCGATGATTACGGCACGGGGCAGGCGACGCTCAACTATCTGCAGGATTTCCCCGCGCAGGAGATCAAGCTGGATCAAAGCTTCATCCGGGACCTGGTAGAGGATCGCAAGGATCAGATCATGGTTCAATCGACCATCGATCTTGCCCATGCATTGGGCTTTGAGATTGTGGCCGAGGGTGTGGAGACGCAGGCAATTCTGGACGCTCTCGCGGCGCTCGGCTGCGACTATGCGCAAGGGTGGCATATCGGTAAACCGATGGAGTGGGACGAGTTTGCCCGCGTGCTGGGCGCTGATGCGCCGCCGGTGCAGATCGGCGCGACCGCCAGAGCGGCGTGAGCCAAGCCGCCAAGGCTGCGGTCAACAAAAAGGGGCGCGAAGGTCGAACCTTTGCGCCCCTTCTGTATTTAAACGTCTTGAGTATTGGGCATCTTATAGGGTGCCAGAGACACCCAAGAAGAAAAAGCGGCCGCGCGGGCTAACCGGGCGAGCGAGACTGTTGAGGAACGGCTCGCGGTCAGTGAGGTTGTTGACGCCGCCAAAAAATTCGATGTTGTCGGTCGCCTCAAAGCTGAATGAAACATCGTGCTCCAAAGAGCTTCCAGTGTTCAGCTGTGAAGGGTCCGCCAGTCCGATATTCGGCGAGACAACAACCGCGCCATCCACAATCGCAACATCGTTTCGCGCCGCATTCGTAAACAGGCTGAGCGAGTCCACAAAGCGACCTCTCCAACCGATGTTCAGGCGATCCAGATCCCAATTGATCCCGAAGTTGATGATCCAATCCGGCTGAGAGCCGTTACCGGCCACGCCCAGAAGGTCACTTTGGAACCCTTGGTCGACAATGAGCAGTTCCTGCTGAACCGGATCGGTTTCTGCCGCAATTGTTTGCGCAATGATTGGGTCGCTTTCAGTGAACCGTTCAAGGAAATGAGATCCGGCTGCGCTAATCTGGAAAGTGCCCAAGTCGCCGTTACCAAACGGCGCATCGAAGCTGTAGCGCGCTTCGAAGTCAATGCCGCGAGCCCGCAACACAGCCAGATTGATATTGCCGGAGGTAAACCCGGAAATCGCACCACCATTGTTCGGGTCACGCTGGATCGCATCGCAGAACTGGTTGTCGGTCGAGGGAAGATCGACGCATGCCCGCGCGATGGCGGCACCTGTCAGACTTCCAACCGCGTCCTCGATTTCAATGTCATAATAATCGACGATCACGACCAGATTATCAAGCGCCCCGCCCAGAATACCGCGCGGCTCGAAGATCCCGCCGATAGTGAAGCTGTCTGAGGTTTCTTCGATCAGGTCCGGGTTGCCGCCACTGGTGCCGGTAACGAATGCTGTGAGAAAGTCAGAGGCGACAAAGCCTGGCCCGACAAACTCTGCACAATTGGTAGCCCGGTTGGCCGTACCTTGAGTGATAAGGGCCGCGTCACAGGGGTCTTGGTTCACGCCGATCGTCGCCAGTGTCTGCGGATTGAACAACTCACCGATATTCGGCGAGCGAATGGCCCGCGAGTATGTGCCGCGCAGTGTGAACCAATCCACGGGCTTGTAGATGCCGCCGAAGGAATAAGTCTCTGTGCCGCCGATGATGTTGTAATCGGAGTAACGCCCTGAGGCGGACACTTCGAGAAGTTCGACAAACGGCAATTCTGCGAGGAGCGGCAGCCGTACCTCGCCGAAGCCTTCATACACGGTAATGCCCTGACCATCGGTCGGGGAGGGGCTTATCACGACCCCATTGTTGGTGATGACGTCCGGTTCAATCTGGAAAAACGCGTTAGGCGTGAATTGCGACTTATCGCTACGATATTCAAAACCCGTTGCAAAACCGATCGGGCCACCCGGAAGCTCAAAGAAATGTCCGGTATCGCCGGAAAGCACGGCTAGGAACTGCTGCTGTTCAATAACTGTCCGGTCATTCAGGTCGGAAAAGGCAAATTCTGCGCCTGCACCCTGAATCGAATTTGGCCCCAGAATATTAATCGGAGCGCACTGACCATCGCCAATCTGGAAGGTGACAGGCCGTGTGAGGTTGCTGACGTCGTTTCCGTTGATCACGGTTCCATCCGCGAAAAGCGGCGGTCCACCCACGAATAGGGCAGCGGGTGAAGGCTGACCGGTCAATTCGGCGCGACACACAATATCGCCGATTTGAGCTGTGCCCGCATCAATCTCGATATTTTCGCCGTTGCGAATGGCGTTGAGCGTGGGGGAACCTCCGCCACCAAATGCTAATGTGTTATTAGTACCATCAAGGTCGGCCGCAGTAATTGCGACCGCATCAATCGCGGTGAAGTAACGGTCATTCACACGGATGTTGCGGTTGAGATCGTCAACCTCGGTTCGGCCCCAGGTAAAGGAGCCTTCGAGCGAAATATTGCTCTCAGGCGCTTCCCAGCGCAGCCCGCCAGATGCTCGGATTGTAGAGCGGTCGACATTTTGGCCTGAATTGGTTTCCGAACCCAGATTATCGCGCGCAACAAAGATGCTGGGCGTCGATGCCGGATCAAGCGCATCGACAACGCCAATCTGAGTGGCAAGCCCTTGCGGGATGAAGGGGTTATCTAGCGCGATCGGAATATCATCCGAAAACGGGATACCAGCGATATTCGACGTCTCGGTGTAATTAAACTTCGCATCGGCGAAGAAAGTCAGGGTGGGCGTGATTTCGTAGTCGAAACCGGCCGCCGCATTGACACGCGTCAATTCGGGAATGAGCGAGAGGCCTGGAGCGGTTGTACCGATGAAAATGCCATCGCCTCCGCTCGCATTGAATGCGTCGGTTGAGAAGCCGGGATTGAACGCCCGCAAGTTGCCGTTCGCATCAATCACCTGAAGAACCGGAATGTTGGTTCCCGCAATGGTCGGGACGGTGTCCGTATTCGGGTTGAAGTCCGTCACATAGCTATTCAACGCCCCGAACGGAAAGGCAAATGGTGTAGGGTCAAGAGCAATGGTTGATCCTGCACTTGAAACCGGAAGCGTCCGGTTCGGAACAAATGCATTTTCGGACGCTGGATCCAGTCCCAGAATGCCGTTCAGGAAAGCGCTGCTGGGGGCCTGGCTTTGAAAACCCGGGCCCGCAAAGTTAGGGCGGTCGCCGTTAACGATGCCTGCGGATTGGGAATATTCGACGGCGAAGACGACGCTGCCCCGATTGTCATTGAATGTGCCACCGCCAGCGATTGAACCGAAAAATTCCTCAGAATCACCTTTGTCGCTGATGCCGGTCTGGAACCGATATTCAAGACCGTCGAAATCGCGACCATCGCGAGTGATGTAGTTCACAACGCCAGAGACAGCGTCAGCACCATACACAGCCGATGCACCCCCCGTCAGAACCTCGACGCTCTTGACAAGCGCGGTCGGGATTGACCCGACATCGACCGTCGCAGTCCCCGCAATGCCTGGGACATGACGGCGGCCATCTTGCAAGACCAGTGTCCGGTCCGTGCCTAGCTGCCGGAGGTTAAGCGTACTTGCACCTGTGAGTGCGAGGTCCTGCGCACTTGAGAGTGTCGCAGGGTCGGAGCCTGCGAGTGCAGGTATCTCGCGCAGGGTTTGCGCGATGTCGATTTCACCTGCATTTCGCAACTGTTCGGCACCGATCACTGTCACCGGGCTTGGCAGAGCCGTCGTCGAATCGGTCGCAATACGGGAGCCCGTCACAACAATGGCGTTTTCCGGCTTGGCCTCGCTTTCCGTATTGGGACCGCTTTGCGCGTGCGCGGCTGCGGCAAAGGTGCTGGCAGCGGCCAGCAAGAGTGCATGACGAGTAAATCTGGAGTTGTGCATGAGCGTTCCCTGTTGACGTTCAGTATTACCCGGAGAGGGCAGATTGGATGCTGCGTGTTCGCATTGCGGCTACAAAGCTTGCTGCGATGCAACACGCTGTCAAGCAGGATTCATCAGATTGTAACGCGGGCTGCCTACTCGGCATAAGAATGTTGCAATTATGCCAGCATATTCGCCGCTTTCTTGGTTTAAAGCCTTTCTGGTGCGCAGGCGCAGCATTCGCAGTCGCTCATCTGCCAATGATTCTCCGGGACCTGAGTATTACCTTTTCGGACTTTTTCGAGCCTGACTGGCTGGCTAGTCGAGCCCCCAATGGCGCAGCATCGGTGAATTAAGACGCTCGCGAAGGGCTTCTGGAACCAGCGTTTTCCGCGCCGCCTTCCAACGTTCCGCAGACCCCTTGAAATCGGTGGCGATCTTGGCGCGACTGCTGGGAATGTCCTTGCCCCAATGCATTGAGTAATCGAGGCCAGCATCGTCCAGAGCACTGGTGAACGCTCTGGAGGCTTCGTCGCTATGCGATATCCATCCCGCGATACCCGACCGCGTCAGGCCGTCAATGTTGATGATGGCGCAGGTGTCAAACCGCAGAAAGCTCATCGAGGCGCTGCTCTTTCGCGCAAAGCGGACGGTGTAGACGAAATGCTTGCGGAAACGAGGAGCGATCTGCGCGCCGATCTCAAGCGTTTGCCTGAGCTGGCTGACCGGTACACAGATGGCTGCGTTGAAAGTGTCGATGCGGATGCCAAAGACGCTGCGCGGTTTCCAGTCGCCAGTCAGCGCAACAAGGCTTTTGGCGCTTGTGGAGGCGGGTTGCCTGGCAACGCTATCGCGAAAATCGTCGAAAATCATCTCGGCGATATTCAGCAAACGGATCGGACCGCCAAGACCCAGAAATCCCAGGTTGAGGAACCCCAGCGGATCGGCGTGGTCATCCTTTTCGTCCGTTTCTTCAGCTTTTTTCGTGCGTGCAGACACCATGGCCGCGGAAAAGGCGTCGAGTTGGTCGGCGAGAATATCGAGCGTGTCGCGCGCCTCGGGCTCTTCGCTCTGCGCTCCCGCATTATCCTGTGGCGCGGCATTGAGCGCTGGCAGGTCATCGCGCCAGTACACGGTTTGCATGACCTCCTCATCAAGGCCGGTATTGGGATCGAATGTCAGCTCGTAAAATGCGGGGGGGCGCCCGCCGGTCAGTTCCGCGGCGGCGCTGACGAAATCGGCGGATTGGATGGCATCCCACCAGCCATCGGGAAGACGTGAAACCTGTTTGGCCCATGATAGACCAAAACGCGGAATAGCCTCTATCAGGACGCCCGCACAATATCCCATCCCGCCCAGGTGGACGACCGCATCCCTGAAAAAATCGTGGTGGGTCGCATCGGCAAAGCGGCTCACAAACTCAGGGCTGAGGGCGGGGCAATCAGGGTCTTCAACCCAATGTGCCCTACCCGTTCCATTGCCCGTCCCGTTGACGAACAGCACTCCACGAACGTGCCGTTCCAACCCGGTTTCCTCAAGCAAAGAGCCATGCGTTCCGGTGGCGATAGCGCCTGCGATGGATTGACCTTTATGCGATCCGGCGGTGCGGAACGACAAGCCTCTTTCGTCCAGAAACTCCATGATTTCCGACAACTTTGCCCCGCCGGTTGCGAAGACGAAGAGCGTGGGATCACCCGCAAAGCCTGGGGCAAAGGCGTTGGGCGGAACTTCCCAGACCGCGCGATCAAGGCCCGTATCAATGCGGATCGCTGGCGAGGTGAACAGATCGCTTTGCGACCAGGCCGACCCGGTGATCGCAAGCGGATGTGGTTGCTGGCAAAGATCATCCATCATCGCGCCTATTGTTACTGACCGTTCAGCAAGATCGGCAGCCAGATCGCCGGTAGGCTCAGCCTTCACCTTGATGACTCGCAGGGCCGTTCGGTCGCAAGTGCGATGCTCGTCCAGCCAGTCACCGCCATCGATCTCCACGATTTGAGTCATGCTGTTTTCTACCCCCAACCTGCCAACTCTTAGCTGAAATTGCTCGATCTGTGTATCGGGATGTAGCCCCGTGTGAGCGATGGAGGTAACCGGCATCGCGCATGCCTCTGGTCAGGGGGTTGAATGCCCGTTACGCTCTGAAAGGGCGCGTAGCGTCGGGCAGGGGACCTTTGACGGTTTAGCGATGGCAGACGAAACACTTACAGCGCAGGACGCTTCGCGGTCGCACCCCAAAGTCTTCATGAGCTATACACGGGCCGAGATCGAGTCCGCCAAACGCATCATCGACTTGCTGGAAAAGGCCGGCTTTAAGGTCTGGTGGGATGGCCTGCTCGAAGGCGGAGACGCCTATCTGCCAACCACCGAAGCCGCACTGGAAGGTGCGGATTGCGTGGTGGTCCTGTGGTCGAAAACCGCGGTCGATTCCAACTGGGTGCGCGATGAAGCGCAGCGCGGGCGTGAACGCGGATGCCTGGTGCCCCTCTCATTAGACGGGACGATGGCACCGCTCGGCTTTCGGCAGATTCAGCTGCTCGATATAAGCGCGTGGAACGGCAGCGACGACGCACCCGAGGCCCGGCGTATTGTTCACGCCGTGCGCGGTCAGGCCGGGGTGCAGGCCGGAGCGCAAGCGTCTGTCGGTGCTCAGATGGCCGCGTCCTCGAGTGCGCCTGAGCCTGAGCCGGTGTATCAGCAGGCGTCTCAACCGAACAAAGAGAGCGCGCCGCCGCAACAAAGTAGCGGTGTCTCCCGCCGCGTTTTGGCCATTGGCGTACTTAGTGTTCTGGGCGGAGCTGCGGCGATTGGAACGTGGCAGTCGGGACTGTTCGCACCGGCTTCAACCGATGTGATCTCTATGGCGGTCCTACGGTTCGCCAACTTGACAGGAGACAACGAGCAGGCTTGGTTTTCCGATGGACTTTCCAGCGAAGTGCGCGTTGCCCTTGCCCGCAATCCCTTTCTCAAAGTCAGCGCTCCGACATCATCAGTCGCGCAACCTGATGAAGACGAGTTCGCGCTTGCCCGCAAGCTTGGCGTCGCCAACTTCCTGCGCGGCAGCGTACAACGCGTGGCCGAAACCATCCGTATCACCGTGGAGCTGATCGAGTCCGACAGTGGCCAAGTGCGCTGGAATGATAGTTTCGACCGCCGCTACGAAGATTTGCTCGCGCTGCAATCGGACATTGCCGAGACAGTCGCCATGAAACTTGTCAGCACAGTCGCTGGGCAGGGGGAGGTCAGCCAAAGCATCAAAGCGCAACAGGGCGTGGGCGGGACCGATAATGCGACCGCTTACGAGGCGTTTCTGCGCGGTCTGGCCTTTTCCGAACTGGGATCAGGGGAATCGAGCGACCGGGCTGCGCTTAAACAGTTTGAGGCTGCCATCTCTGCTGATCCCGGTTTTGCCGCCGCGCATGCCCTGCGCTCCAGCATGCTGGCAGCGGTTGCCAATTTGGGGTCCGATCCGGAAGCCGTTGCTGAAGGATACCGCCAATCGATTGCGGCGGCACGGCGCGCGATCGAGCTGGCTCCGGACCTTGCACGCGGGCATCTGGCGCTTGGCTATGCGCTCAATTACGGCCATTTGGATCGCGCCGCCGCCTATCCGCATTATAAGCGCGCGCAGGAGCTTTCGCCCGGCGACGCCGATGTTCAACGCTCGGTTGCGGTGTTCTATGCCTATGGCAATCAGCAAGCGCTGGCGACGCAGATGATCGACAAGGTTCTGGAACTGGATCCGATCAACGCCAGAGCCTTTCGCACAGCGGGATATATCGCCCTGTTCGCGCGCGATTATTCGGCCACGATCAGCCGCGTGATGGAAGCTCTCAAGCTGAACCCCGAATTGGTCAGCGCCCAATACGCCATCGGATCGGCACGCCTGATGCAGGGTGATGTTGCAGGCGCATTAAAAGCATTTGAGTCTGAATCTGTTCCGGTCTTCAGCCTGACCGGTGTGGCTATTTGCCAGGAGAAGCTGGGAAATCAGGTGGCAGCGCAGGCCGCATTGCAGGCTTTATTAAAGGAATACTCCGGGACCGCCCTTTATCAGCAGGCACAGATTTACGCACAAAGGCGCGAGACGCCAAAGGCGCTTTCCTTCCTGGAGCGAGCATTTGCAGAGAAGGACCCTGGTGTGCTGTTTGCAACGAACGATCCGCTGCTTGATCCCATTCGCGGTGAACCGGCACTTGATCGTTTGCTTTTGCGCTTGGCATCATGATAGCCTTGCACGCGTCTGCTTAATCCACAGGGGGACCTTTTATGAAAACGACGACTACAATTCTGTTCGCTGGCTCTGCTGCCCTTGCACTGACAGCATGCGCCGAAGCCGAAGCACCCGCACCCGAAGAAACCGTTGAAGCCAGCGCCGAAGGCGAAATGGGCGAAGACGGCGAAGACGGTGAGAGCGGCGAAGAAGGCGAGTCCGGCGAGGAAGGCGAAGACGGCCTTGATCCGACGAACAATCCGATCGGCCCGGCAGCCGACTCTGTCGAAGAGTAAGCCTCAGGAAACGATCAGAAATGCCGGCCTCACCAATATCGTGTTGGGGTCGGCATTTTCGTTTGCGTCAGCACATTTGTATGGATGCGGGGATCAGGGATTGTTCCGAATGATCCGGTCGATCCATTCGCGCGCTCTGGCGACGCGCGTGTATTGTGAATAAATGCCGCGAGAGCCGCAGCCGCGCCCTCCGCTGACCACGCCGATCACCTTTGGTCGTTGATCGGCGTCGCCATAGTAGATCAGCGGGCCTCCGCTGTCCCCACTGCATGCTTGTCCTCCATCGGGCCTTCCCGCGCATAAGGCGGAGTGAAGTTTTGACCCGCTGCGAAAACCGGTCACCTCGGTGCAGGCATCGCGGTTTTTCAATTCCAGTCTGACGCCCATCAATTTGTCTGTGCTCACGCTGTTTGTCGCTTCAGTCCAGCCCCAGCCATAGGTGTAGACCGGCATTCCGTCGTTGATCGGACGCTCGCTTAACGATTTGCGGTCAATCGCGATTTGCGCGATGGATTGCATGTTATCGCCGCGCTCGCCCTTGTTGGCGTCATACTTGATCAGGGCAATATCATAGCTGAGGTCGCTCCGCTGATAAGACGGGTGGGGGAAGACCTTGAGAATGGGATAGCCGATGCCCTCGTTGGTGCGTGGATTGTAAACCCCCAGGCGCACCCGGTAATCAGGGTCGTTGACGATTCTGCGACCGCCCTCTTTCAGGCAATGCGCCGCAGTCAGTATCCAGCCTGTGCGGATAAGCGACCCCCCGCATTTCACGCGCTGGGCCGCGGATAATCCTTGTTGACCAATTGTCTTCGGGCGAAACAGCAACGCCTGCCACGGCGCCTGTCCGGGCAGCAATGCATAACCTTTTATGATGTATTCTGAAGTCTGGCAGATTGTGTCTGTATAGGTCTCGCCCCTGAAGATTACGTTCGTTTCCTGGCATCTTTCCTTGGCTTGGCTGGCGTCGCCCACCACTCTGTAGAGGACAGGTTCTTCGCCCGGAGGTGTTGGTGGCGTGTAACTTTGGTCCGCTGTCGGGAATGGCGCATCCTCGCCATTTTCGTGCCGCCTTTTCAGCTCGATGCAGGCCTCTGCCTCGCCGCGTTCGCACAGCAACCCGACGATCTCCAGAGCGCGCTCCTCATTACTCTGGCCGCCGGGCTGTGATCGCAGCGCTCTTACCAGGGTGCGGCATGCGCCCATGTGGTCGAGTTCGCAGCCTTTCTCTGCCAAGGGGATTGTCTGGCGTGTGCGAGCGGCCGGGTCCGCCTCATTAAACGGGATGAGAGAAACGGCCGGTGAGCAAGCATCCGCCCGCCCGTCAATGCATGCCTTCGTCAGAAAAGAGAGAGCGCTCTGATCGTCTATCAGGCGGGGTATTCCCGTGGATTGAAGCAGAGCGACTTCGGTGCAGCCTGTCGCATCACCGGCTTGGCAGGCGCGATAGACCGGGGCCGCTTTGCGCAGGTTCTGCGCCGCGTAACAAAGATCAGACTGGATGGCGCAGGCGCGGTCATAGGTCGCCTGAGCAAAATCGAAGTCCTGGGCCAATTCGCCTCCTGCCATCGCTTCATCACCGAGGCTTTTGCAGGATACCCCATCCCCGGCAGCGCAGGCATCATGCAGAGTCTGCGTGCGTGCGGGACGCCGGGGATGGGCTGGGCGATCACTGTAAATGCGCAGCAATTCGATACAGGCGTTCACACTACCGCTTTTGCACCGGCGGTCCAGCAGATCGAGACCCTCGCCCCGGCTCGCTTCGCCGCGCTCCCATGGCAGCAGGAACTTGCCGAGCGCGCTGCACCCGTCGTCATATCCGCCATCGCAGCTGAAACGCAGTAAAGCCTCGACACGTTCAGGATCGTCGTCCTCGTCACGGGTCTTCAGCATCGCTGAAGCCAGCTCAGTGCAGCCCGCCAGCGATCCCATATCGCAGGCGCGGTCCTGTAGGCTTTCAGCCTCGCGTCTGACCGCTTGAGAATTTGCGATCAATTTCAGTCTGCCGAGATTTGAGCATCCATCACCAATTCCGCCTTCGCACGCCTGTTCAAACAGGATGGCGGCAATCGGGCGGCTCTGGGCGCGGCCCTCGCCCAGCTCAAATGCGCGCCCCAGATTGTTACATGCGGTAAGGTCTTCACCATTGCAGGCCTGCTCCAAAGCATCGGCTGCACGCCGTTCAGCGGCGATCTGTTCTGCTGCTTTATCCGTCGGTGCCTTTGGCGTTCCGGTACGGCCATAGCCGGACTGCTCTGTCGAAGTGGGATCATCTGCCTGAACCGGAGCCGGTTGGGCATTTGCAGCAGGAGGCATGCCTATCAGTAAGAGCGCCAACGCAATGATCAGCAACAGTCTCGCAATACGCATAGCGTTCCCCCGCGCCAAGACCCGTCCCAAGGGGTGGCGTGTGCCTCAATAAGTGTCAAGCACCGCGCCATTGTTCGTCGCTCTGGTGTGCACCGGCCCTTGTGCCATACGTGCTCTGACGATTAGGGAAGGCGTCGGGACAGCGTGGCGCAGGTTTTGGGGGAGCAAATTTTGGAGCGCGTTTGGGTAGGGGCAAGGGACAAAGCGATATGAACTCCAGCCCCACAGCCCATTGGAAGCCGCACTTTGCGCTCGGTATCACCGGTCACCGGGTGAACAATGCCGCGCTGATGGCCAATATGGCTGATGTTGAAGCGGTCCTCGCAACCCTGTTCGACACGATAGATGGGCTGCGCAGGGAGGTCGGAGAGACCAGCGCCAAAATCCGCCTGCACAGCCTGCTCGCCAACGGTGTTGACCAGATGGCGGCGCAAGCTGCCATTGAGCGCGAATGGGACCTCGTCGCCCCGCTACCGTTTGGCAAAGCGCTGAACCGCGCAATCAATGCCGAGGCAGCAACCCTCGATGATTTTCGCGCGCTGTGTGATGGCAGGCCTGCTGGCGATCCACAGGTGAATGCCAGAGCGCAGGCAATACGCGCGCTGGAAGGCGAGGCAACGACATTCGCCATTGCGGACCGCGATGAAGAGATCCGCGCGCATGCAGAGGCGATGCTGGCTAATCCTTCAGATACCCACGCTCCTGCGCATTTCGCCGCGCTATCCTCCATCAATGCAGCGCTGGCGGGACGGGTCATGCTGGAGCGTTCTGACTTGCTGATTGCCGTCTGGGATGGCGCGACCACAGATCTGGCGGGCGGGACAGGGCATACGATTTTGACCGCGCTGGAAATCGGAACGCCTGTTTTGATTATCGATCCGGCCAATGCACAGCAATGGGCGATCCTGACCCGGCCTGAGGAGCTATCGCATCGATCCGCGCCCCCCGACGAGGCCGAAAGGATCCAGCGGCTTCGGCCACTGATGGAATATGCCCTTGCGTCAGTCTCCGAAGAACGCGGCCTGATCGAACGGGAACGCTGGAGGCCAAAGGCGGCATTCGGATTTGGCCTGTATCGCTGGGTAGAGGGCGTGTTTGGCGGACGCTCCATCAAAACAGGCACGATGGCCGCTGCATACGAGGCTCCCGATGACATCGCGAGCGGCAGCGCCGCGCCGGTGCTGGAGGCTGTGCGTTCGGCCACGGGTGAGGCAGAGGACGCAGCAGCTGCAACTGGCGTTTACGCCGGGTTGCGCGACCACTTGTTTCCCACTTTCGCATGGGCCGACGGGGTCTCAAACCGTTTGGCCGATGCCTATCGCAGCGGGATGGCCCTGAATTTTTTGCTGTCAGCGCTCGCGATTATTGCGGGCGTGACGTATCTTCCGCTTGGGCTGGCCAAGTACAAATGGATATTCGCTTCGATCGAGCTGCTCCTGCTCGTTGGCATTCTGGCTATCACCTATGCAGGATATCGCTGCGCATGGCATCGCCGCTGGTTTGAGACGCGGCGGCTGGCTGAATATCTACGCTTTGCCCCGGGGTTGATCCTGATGGGTGTCGCGCGGCCTGTCGGGCGCTGGCCACGCGGGGAAACCCGTGAATGGCCAGAGCCGTTTGCAAGAGACACTTTACGCGATGCTGGTCTGCCAGATGTGACATTGGACCGGGATTATCTGCACACCGTTCTCGCTAACGTGGTCCTGCCGCATGTCTCCGGCCAGCGGCGTTATCACGAAGCGAAATCGGGCCAGCTGCACACCGCGCACCATCGACTTGATAAGTCGGCAGAGGCCTGTTTTCTCGCAGCGATTGCTTCGGTCTCTGTCTATCTCGCACTCGAAGTGGCGGTGCTGATCGGCGCTATTCCACCTGGCTGGCCCTATGCGGTTGCGAAGATATTCACCTTCCTCGGCGTTGCTTTTCCGACCATGGGTGCGAACCTTGCTGGCCTGCGATATTTTGGCGATTTTGAGCGGTTTTCCGCCATTTCTCAGGTCACCGCCACTCAGCTGAAAGAGATCGAGCAGCGCATCGAATTGCTGCTTTCAGGCGATCCGCAACGGCTGACTTATGGCGCGGCAACTGATCTGGTGCGGGCAATTGAAGACGTAATCGTCAGCGAGATCGAGAGCTGGCAAGCGGTGTTCGGCGGTAAGCATCTGAGCCTGCCGGCCTGATCCAGCCCAAGCGGGCACCGCCGGACACCGCCAGACAGGGCCGGACACAGCCGGACACAAGCGCACCTGAAGGTGCCCTAAAGGTGTCTAACGGCACATAACCGGCTGCAAAACCTGCGAAATCGCAGTCCGGCGCACCCGCGCATTGTCACGCGTGTCAGCGCTGTTGACTTGGCGCGTCATCAGCCTATCACTTGCATAACTTTACCGACTCTGAGGCGCCCTCCAATGAACCAGCTTGTCAATCGGATTGAGCCTTCGCTCAAGCCGTCCGATCACCCCTATTTGAACGGGGCGTGGACTCCGAATTTTGAGGAATATGACGCCTCTGACATGGAAGTGATCGGCGAAATCCCTGCCGACATTGACGGTATCTACATCCGCAACACCGAAAATCCGGTGCACCAGCCCATCGGGCGCTATCACCCCTTTGACGGTGACGGGATGCTGCACATGATGCGGTTTTCCGGCGGAAAGGCGCATTACAAGAATCGCTTTATCCGGACCGAAGGGTTCACCGCCGAGGCGAAAGCGGGTGAGGCCTTGTGGGCCGGTTTCATGATGCCGCCAGCCAAATCAACACGGCCCGGTTGCGGTATCGGATCGCATATGCGCGACAGTTCCTCCACCGACGTACTGGTGCGAAATGGCAAAATTCTCTCGACATTCTGGCAGTGTGGTGATGGCTATCTGATTGATCCTGAGAGCCTCGATACGCTGGGCATTGAGGACTGGACCCCGGTTGATGGACTATCCGCCCATCCAAAACTTGATCCCAAGACGGGCGATCTGATGTTCTTCAATTATGGCGATAGCGCGCCCTACATGCATTACGGCGTGGTCGGGCCGGACAACACGCTGAAGCATTACATTCCGATAGAGCTGCCCGGCATCCGCCTGCCGCATGACATGGCGATATCGGACAATTATTCGGTCCTCAACAATTTCCCGATGTTCCCCAATCCCGTTGCGCTGTCGAACGGGTTTTTCATCCCGCAATATGATCCGAGCCTCAAATCGCGCTTTGCCGTGGTGCCGCGCTTTGGCCAGCCAGAGGATGTGATGTGGTTTGAGGCAGAGCCGACCTATGTGCTGCACTGGACCAATTGCTGGGAAGACGGCGATGAGCTGGTGCTGGAGGGCTATCATCAAAAGACGCCCTATCCCGGTCCGCTCGACAATGCTGACATGCCCGACAGCTGGAAGCTGATCGGCGCCGGCCTCGACTTGCATTCGCTTCAGCCGCATCTGCATCGCTGGCGCTTTAACCTGAAAACCGGCGACACCCGCGAAGGGCGCGTGTGCGATGCCGAGCATGTCGAGTTTGGCAGCATCAATCCCGAATTTTACGGGCGTGAGCATCGCTATGTTTACAGCGCGCACGGAGAGAAAGGCTGGTTCCTGTTCAATGGGCTGGTCAAACATGATCTCAAGCAAGGCACCGCCGATACAGTGATGTTTGGCGAGGGACGCTATGGCTCGGAAGCACCCTTTATCAAGCGCAAGGACGCAGTCGATGAGGATGACGGCTATCTCGTCAGCTTTATCACCGATATGCAGGCCGACCGGTCCGAATGCGTTGTCTATGATACAAAGGATATTGCCAGCGGTCCGGTGTGCCAGATTATCCTGCCGCACCGTATTTGCAGCGGCACTCACGCTACATGGGCGCATGCCAGCGAACTGTAGACTGGAAGCAATAGAGCCCGCGTTTTGAAGTCTGCGCGGCTTCCTGTTAAACGTGCATCGTATGACAGGTCTGCTTCCTCACCCTGACACAGTTGGAGCTGATGCAGACATCAGGATGGTGCGCACCTGCTCCATCTGGAGAGCGCTGGAAGTGCTGGGTGATGTGCCGACATTGCTGATATTCGAGGCGATCTGGTTGGGGGATGTACGCTTTGAACCGATCCGCAAACGCACGTGTCTTTCAAAGCCGCTGGTCTCTGACCGGCTGAAGGCTCTAGTCGCGAATGGCGTTATCGAACGGCGCCTCTACAACGAGCATCCCCCGCGCCACGAATTCGCGATCACGAAAAAGGGGCAGGACCTGTTCCCCGTGACCATGATGCTGTTGCGCTGGGAAAAGACATGGTCGGCAAAGCGCGAACATCTCTCCATCGGACTGGTCCACCACGATTGCGGTGAAACGACGATGCCTCAGCCACTTTGCGGCCATTGCGGCGAGGTCGTGCGGGCGCAGGATCTCGAATGGCAGGAGGGTCCGGGGCTTGGCTGGATGCAGCCAGACTACACCCGCCGCCGTCAGCAACGCGGGGCCAAGGCGATTGCCGAAAACCTGACTTTGTTCACCGACGCGGCTGAGCTTCTGGGTGATCGCTGGGCGGGTCTGGTGATGCGCGCGGCCTTTACCGGGCGAAACCGCTTTGACGCGATCCTGGCGGACAGCGCGATGGCATCGAATATCCTGTCAGACCGGCTGGCATGGCTGGTGGACAAGGGGTTTTTGAAGGCCAGTCTGTACCAGTCAAAGCCGAACCGTTTCGCCTATTATCCAACGGCGAAGGCGCTCGATTATCTGCCGATCCTCCTGATGCTGCAAATGTGGGGGGACAGATACTACGCGTCGGAGGAAGGACCGCCGGTCATTTTGCGGCATAAGATTTGCGGCCACAGCCTTGATCTGTATGCGGGCTGTGGAGGGTGCAAGGGTAGGCTGGCGATCTCGAACGTCAGCCTG
>JGI12109J20283_11191306_pt1 | contig 21658 bp, 16 predicted proteins | sample ElkSlonscriptome_12_FD_20283 | JGI IMG/M metagenome (IMG submission 20283)
TATGACCGAAAATGTGCGCAAGGTGAAGCAAGCGATGGCGCGCCTCAGCCTGGAGGGAGAGCAGACGACGCCCGAGCACCTGGCTGACGCCCTGGGGTGGTCGTTGAAGCGAGTGAAGAGTGTCATGGCAGCAATGGTTGAGACAGACTCGCTTGACCGCCCTGTTACCGATGATGGCAACACGCTTGCTTCGTTCATTCCAGGCAGTCACGACACGGAAGGTGATGCTGTTGAGAGAGAGATGAACGGCGAGATACACGCGCTGGTGGGGATGCTACCCGAGCGAATGCAGTACATCATCACGCGGCGGTTTGGCTTTGACGGTGACAGGCCGCGCACCCTGCACGATGTGGGGTTGGAGTTGGGCATTACGCGGGAGCGCGTGCGCCAACTTGAAGCCGAAGCACTTGAGCATATGCGCCACCTGGTTGTTGGTTGCGATCTACAGGCATTTCTTGGGGAATAATAAAATGAGCACCTGGTTTGATGACATTGAGAGTTTGAGCCGCTACCTGAACAGTGTAGGCGATGCTCCCCTGCTCACACAGGCCGAGGAGGTTGCGCTTGCGCAGCGCATTGAAGCAGGCGACGATAGCGCTTTCCACGAGCTTATCACGCGCAACCTGCGCCTGGTGGTGAGCATTGCAAAGAGATACCAGGGGCGGGGGATGGCGCTTGATGACCTTATTCAAGAAGGGTCGTTAGGGTTGATGCGGGCGGCGGAGAAATTTGAATGGCAGCGCGGCCACAAGTTCAGCACCTATGCAACCCTCTGGATCAAGCAGGCGATAGTGCGCGGGTTGGCCGACAGGGGGCGCTCTGTTCGACTGCCTGTGCATCTTACTGAAAAGTTGGGGCAACTCTACGATGCCTTTGATAGATTGCGGCAAGAGTCGATAAACCCGACGCCCGAGCGCCTGGCAGAAATCCTGGGCTGGTCTCTGCAATCGGTCAAGCGCATGCTGCGGGTGCTGTCAGGCACGCTCTCGCTTGATGAACCCGTTCACCAGGGGAAAAATGGGGGGGTGTTGTGTCTGGGAGATATGTTGCCATCTGCCAGTGACACCGAAGGCGAGGTAACAAGCTTGCTACTGCGCGAGCAGATGCATGCGCTGGTGGGGATGCTACCCGAGCGAATGCAGTACATCATCACGCGGCGGTTTGGCCTCGACGGTGACGGGCCGCGCACCCTGCACGATGTGGGGTTGGAGTTGGGCATTACGCGGGAGCGCGTGCGCCAACTCGAAGCCGAAGCGCTGCAAATGCTGCGCGACCCTGCTCTGGTGAATGGGCTGCGGGCGTTTGCAATGGAGGAGGAGTAAACGATAGGAGGTAAGGAATGATCTTCTCTAATCGCGGCGAGGTATCGCTCTACGACCTGGTGCTGTCGGGGCGCAAAACGCAGACGCGGCGGCCTTGCAAGGAGGGCGACTATGCGTATCTGGGAGAGGAAACCTTGCAGCTTGCCAGCACGCTTTCCGATGGGAAGCAGGTGCTATCTGTCTACCGCGCTGGTCGGCTGAAATGGCGTTTTGGCAAGTGGTATGCGGTGCAGCCAGGGCGCGGAAAGCCTTCTGGCGGGCTGATCCACCTTAGCGGCATTGCCTACATTGCCCAGGCAGGCAGTATAAGCCATCCTGATGCCCTCGCGGAGGGCTTTGCATCGGTGGAAGCGTTCCAGGCGGCGTGGGTGGTGATATATGGCGAGGAGGCATTGATCCTTCCCTGCTGGCGGCTGTCGTGGCTTCCGAAGAGGTACAGACAGAAGGGGTAATGAAAAGTGTTAGCGGTAGGGGCAACGTTGCCCCTACCAATTACAATGAAGGGAGCACCTGCATTGCCTTCCCCGCCTGGTGTTGCCCTCCCCGCCTGGTGTTGCCCTCCCCGCCTGGTGTTCCCTTCCCCGCTTGCTTTGCCTTCCCTGTGAGGATCGCCAGTGCTGGCCGCGCTCGGGCTGGCGCTGTTGTTATTGCCTGCTTTGCCTTCCCCGCCTGGTGCTGATAGCTCAGAATCAGCAGTGCCAGCAAGGTTTTTTCTGCTTTTTTTGCCTGCAACGAGGGTGGGGAAGGTAATACTATAGGGCAATTTGCCCGCGCTGCAACAAGGGAAACGCCCGTCCCCCTGGAACCCAAAACGATCCCTTTGCGAACCTCAAGGCGAACCGCGCCGCGAACCCAAAAACGAACCTCAAAGCGAACCCGACCAGGGGGGGGATTTCCCGAGTCGCGCTACCCGTTGCCCAGGGTGAGGGGCGCGCCTGGTCAATGGATCGGTAGCCAGCGCCAGATTGCCCAGGGGCGCGTGCCTGTGCATTGTGCCAGCCAGCACCATACTCGACCAGCGGCAGGGTGAGCAGCGGCAGCACTGCACTCCTCATTGCCCAGGGGTGTGGTGCGCACTTCGGAAATCCCGAAGTCAACGAGCGCCAGCGCCAGCAGGGCCGAGCACGCCTGGTGCCTGGGCATTGCCAGCTATCGCCAGCGATGCCCCCCCTGCCCAGGGTCGCCAGACATGCCGTACCCATTGCCCAGGGTGAGGGGCGCGCACGTTTCCGCACCAGACCAGGCCGACGGGGGTGGGTTGCTGCCAGCTATCGGTGCCGCTGCACAGCAGGTGGTGGTGGCTATCGCCGGCGCTGCTACGCCAGACAGCGCGTTGCCACATCGTGAGGGCGATAGCCCGCTCGTGCGTGGCAGCAGGTCGGGTAGCCAGCGCCAGTTTGCCCAGGGTAAGGGACGCGCCCGCGCCCGACCAGGAGTTGCTCCCCGCTGCCGAGCCACCCGACCAGGGGCTGCCCCCTGCTGGTGAGCTACCCGAGGAATGGTCCCGAGCCGCACCCGACCATGGGCGCGCCTGCTGAAGAGGAACCCGAGGGATGGGACACGCTCGCGCTCGACCAGAGACAGCCTGGTGCTGGTGAGCTACCGACCAGGGGCGCGTCCGTGCGCGGCAGCATTGCTACTCATTGCCCAGGGTGAGGGACGCGCTCGTGCGCGGCAGCGGGTCGGTAGCCAGTGCCCGCGCCAGATTGCCCAGGGTGAGGTGGGCAACGCTGCTATCCTTTGCCCAGGGTGAATGGGGCGCGCTCGTGCGCGGCAGCGGGTCGGTAGCCAGCACCCGCGCCTGATTGCCCAGGGTGAGGTGGGCAGCACTGCTACCCATTGCCCAGGGTGAGGGACGCGCCCGCGCGCGGCAGCGTGTCGGTAGCCTGCCAGACAGCCGCGCCAGCTTGCCCAGGGTCGTCTGGCACCACTGCACCCACCAGGCCGCCAGTATCGACACAAAGAGACCATCCCCCTGGTAGGGATGGTCTGCTGCTGCCTTGTAGCCAAAGGCACCGAGCGGCAGGTGTCCACGCGGGATCTGCTTCTCTTTCTCTGGTTTCAATCGCTCCCTATCTCCTGCTCCCACGCGCTCATCCCTATTCCATACACCCACGGCACGGCAAGCTCATCAAGGCGCACCAGCACCCGCCCCTCCTGAACTTCATAGGGCGGCGCAGTCGGGGAGGTTTCAAACAGTTCCGCTACCGTTTCCACCGCGTAGGTCTCCAGCGTGCCAGGAGCAACGTCAAGATTGGTCAACTCCAGCACCTCGTCGGGCGTGAGTGCAACGTTCCAATGGCAGCAGGTGCGCGCCCTGGGCAGCGCCATCATAGTAAGCGCGCACAGATCGCCGCGGCGGTGCATGCACCCCTCACAGCGCTGGTCGGCGCGCTCAGGCCACCCCTGCTTGTTGCCATACTCGCAGAACCAGCAAGGCAGGTCATTGTTGAGCAGCCAGAACTGTACATGGCACCACTGGAGACACACTCAAAGCCCCATTAGATTGCAAAGATGTTTCCGTAGCGGCGTGGTGAGGGGGTCGTCGCCATTGTTCAACTGAAAGAAGCCACCGTAGCCCGTTGGAATGGGGTGTGTCATCGGAAACGTCACCTCCAGGTCGGAGGTTTTCACCAGGCTTGTAACAGTACACCAGACGTTGGGATTGAAGCGGTCGGTTACCACGGCCATCAACAGTCGCGCCAGCGCCAGCCGCAGCGGGATATTGACGGGCTGCGCTTCCAGCGGTGGGAAGGGAATGTCAATTATCGGGTAGTCACTTTCAACCATCATCCACAGGTTTGCTGGCTCCTGGTCGTCAATGAACTGAATGTAGCCCATCGGGGTCACATCGTCGTACATTCCCACGGGGAGGCTTACCCGCGCCTGGTGCGTCCAGGCGGAGCGGAACCACCAGTGGGTGATCTGGGGGAACGCCTGCGCAAAGGCCAGCGTTTCCCAGAACTCGCGGGCGCTCGCGGTGGCGTGCTTGCCTACAGCCATCACATCGCCGCGCCACCAGAGGGTTGCTTTGCCTGGTTCCCATGCAATCCCTGAGCCAGTGCTCTTGAGGTATGCGTGACCAGGTGCCATTATTTCCTGTTGTGCCATGATTTTCTCCTATCGAATCTTATTGAAGAGCACGCCCAGGCGCTTTCCAACCACATCAGGCAGGTCGGAGAGTTGCTCAATGTTTGTCCAGTTGCCCGGGCCGTAGATTTCATCCATCGCGTGATTGTTCACGTTGCCGTCACTGCTTAGAAACACCCCATATGTTACGATACCCTGCTTGCGGGCATATTCCATCTGTTTTACTGTCGCAGCATGATCTGAAAGTGCCCCGTCGGTAAGACTTACAAACAGGCGGTTCTTCTCTGGCCTCGCCATCAATGATGATGTTGCCAGACCAGCAGTGTCTTCCAATTTTGTTCCAGAAAGATTACCAGCAGCAAGGTTCCCCATTCGGTTAATGTCGGTTGTTGTGTCATCCATCGCCTTGTATTGAGCATTTACTGAGCCGAAGCCGCGCACTTCATAGGGGATTTCAAGCTCATCGAAGGTATCAGACAGCACCATGGCTGAGTCATACAGTGTGCCAGACGCGATGTGGTCTTGCATACTGCCTGACATGTCGAGAGCAATACTGGCAGCAAAACTAGTCTGCGGCATATCGCGGTGTTGCGTGCGGATGTCTTTTTCGCCCTTGACCGCAGCAACCATTCGGCGGCGGTCGAGTTTGCCCTCTTCCTGATGGCGCATGCGCTGTTTGACTTGCTCGCGGATGGCAGAGAGACGCTTCGCCATACGCCGCGCAAGCTCTTTGTGCTTCGGTCGGCGCGCTTCAAGCGAATTTCGTAAGCCTGGACTTATGTAGCTTGGTGTTTGTACGTCCGTCGTAGCGATTTCTTGCCCCTGGCGGTGAAAGCGCTCCTTTCGAGAGGATAACCTTGAGTTGCCGAGCGGTTTGTGCAATTTGTGTCCCAGATTGTCGGGTCGTGATTCGCGCTGGACACCGCGGTCAATGGTTGTGGCAGCTTCAGATTCCAGGTCGTCCAGAATGCGCGTCAGGTCGTCATCGGAGAGTTCTCTGTCAACGTCCTTGAGATTATCACCTGTATAATTTTGGTCTCCCTTCTGGTCTCCCTGCTGGTTGCCCTGCTGATCACCCTGCTGATCACCCTGCTGATCACCCTGCTGGTCTCCCTTCTGGTCGCCTTGTTGATCACCCTGCTGGTCTCCCTGCTGGTCTCCCTGCTGGTCGCCTTGTTGATCACCCTTCTGGTTTCCCTTCTGGTCACCCTTCTGATCACCCTGCTGGTCTCCCTGCTGGTCTCCCTGCTGGTCTCCCTGCTGGTCTCCTTGTTGATCACCCTTCTGGTCTCCCTGCTGGTCACCCTGCTGGTCTCCCTGCTGGTCTCCCTTCTGATCACCCTGCTGGTCTCCCTGCTGGTCTCCCTGCTGATCGCCTTGCTGATCATCCTGCTGTGGGTCGCCCTGCTGTGGGTCGCCCTGCTGTGGGTCGCCTTGCTGTGGGTCGCCCTGCTGATCACCCTGCTGTGGGTCGCCTTGCTGTGGGTCGCCCTGCTGATCACCCTGCTGTGGGTCGCCTTGCTGTGGGTCGCCCTGCTGCTGATCACCCTGCTGTGGGTCGCCTTGCTGTGGGTCGCCCTGCTGCTGATCACCCTGCTGTGGGTCGCTTTGCTGTGGGTCGCCCTGCTGTGGGTCACCCTGCTGGTCGCCCTGCTGTGGATCGCCCTGCTGTGGGTCGCCTTGCTGTGGGTCGCCCTGCTGTGGGTCGCCCTGCTGTGGATCGCCTTGCTGTGGATCGCCTTGCTGTGGATCGCCTTGCTGTGGGTCGCCTTGCTGTGGCTGCTGCTGCTGTGGCTGCTGCTGCTGTGGCGGCTGCTGCTGTGGCTGCTGCTGCTGTGGCGGCTGCTGCTGTGGCGGCTGCTGCTGTGGCTGCTGCTGCTGAGGTGGTGAACTTGGCTGAGTACCAGGTGGCGGTGGGGGCGGCGGCGTAGCGGCATCGGGCACCTGCAAGGCTCCCTCCTCCTGAAGGCGCTTCGAGATGTGAATACTGGCTTCTAGCGCCTCTTCAGGCGTGCCCCGCACGGCCTTGTGTACTACGGGTTCTAGCTCTTCAAACAGCGCCCGTCCCCGCTTTGTCATCTTTTCCCGCACCTCGGGACGCATCTGGAAATAAGGGAGACTGGTGTAGAGCAGCGGCCAGACCACCTCGTTTTCCAACGATACACCCTCGCCAACCTGCTCGTGCCAGCGCGGAAAAACCTTGCAACTTGCGGCGATTGTCTCGGCCACGCCCGCGTAACGATTGCTCATCTCGCGCTCCATTCGCCCATCTTCAACTACGTTGTAGATTTTTGGCAAAATTTGCGCGCCAGCATCAAGTCCCTCGACTTTCTCCTCTCCTTTTGCAATATTGATAACACGTTGAAATACCTCTGGAGGTGTACATAGCTCGTGCCCAAGCTCGTGGTACATCCCCGCCTGCGTTACCACCAGGTTGTGGCGCGTATCGGCGTTACGACCGAGTGGGTAGGGATCAACCTGGATCGTTCCCTTCATATCCGTCCAGAAGCCGCCCCCTTCCTGGAGTTGCACCTTGCGCGGTTTGCCTACTAGAGCGGAAGCGCGGCGGCTGTAAAGGTCGGCCAGGTGTTTGTTGTTGAGTACGCTCTCCTCGGGGTCAATCTGTTTCTCTGTTTCCCGCAGCGTCTTCGGTCGTGAGTTTCCATCACGGTCGAGTCCTTGCCGATTGTAGCCTCGGCGGTCATAGCCCTGACGGTCAAATCCAAAGCGGTCATAGCCCTCTTGAGTGTATCCATCCCGTGTGAAACCCTTCTGGTCGTATCCTAGCCTGTTATACCCATCCTTGTCTCGTCCTAAAGCCTCATATCCTCCATGTTTATAATAGCTATCAAAATCGGGTTTATCGGGATTGTATAGGCATTCATAAATTCCATCCGTAACAACGCCAGTTTTATGTACAAAGACATTCCATTGTGTTGATTTTTGCCCTTGAGGAGTCTGAATGAACGCTGTACATCTGTGTGCCTGGCCTCCTGTGAACTCCCCACACAATGGACATCTAAGGGGTATCCCGTCACTTGTTGCCTTTTCATCCGTATGGACGCGCTCATACGTCTGATAGCGATATTTGTAGTGTTGTCCATTATTGGCGTTTTGCCATGTGTTGCCTATGTTGCCAGAATAAGCGTGCCCTGGAAACGTTTTTAAAAACGCAGCGCTCGACATGTTTGCACGGGGATCAAAGGGTGTTTTTGGGGCTAATGCAGGTGTGCCAAGTGGTACTACACGTCGGTCAACTTTATCCCAACGCGAGACTTGTAACTGAGGCTGGCGATTTTTCGGATTGGCAGGATCAAAGCACTCCTGGGTTGTCGGGTCGTATTGCCAGCCCCAGATATTGTATTGTCGGCCATGTTTATCAGGTTGAGTTAGCCCTGTTTTGTTGTGAAAACCGAAGCGATCATAGCCCGACTGATCCCATCCTGATTTGTTGTATTTTGCAGGTATAGGATTTCCTGCGCGTGAAATAGTCTGTGTGCGCGTGTTTCCATTCTTGTCTTCGCCTTTCCAGTTATATCCTGTAAACGTGTATCCGTTGCGGTCGAATCCTTCCGAGTTGTAACCTGCTGCATTAAAGCCTTTAGAATCATAGCCCCATTTATTTCCATTGCGGTCGCATTGATCTCTATCCAGTCCCGTGTTTACATTGATGCCCTCGTGATCAAACCCATATTCGTTGATTCCATCCCGATTAAAGCCATAGCGGTTGAGTTGTGTTTTGGGGTTAAATCCATCGGCTGCGCAACCGTATGCATCCAGACCATCAGGGTAAACACCATTAGAGTCGGGAATCATGAAGGGGTGCAGGCTACCATCTCGATGAACCCCATCAAGGTTATAGCCTGCACGGTCGTAGCCCTCCTCATCAAGACCATCAAGGTCGTAGCCATCCTCATCAACCTCGCGCCCATTTATTACGTAATAGCCCCTCCAGTCTGGTTCATGTGCAGTGCCTTGCATGCGTCTGCCATCAATTGCAATTCCATTTTTGTCGACGCCACTCTGGTTGTAGCCATGGCGATTGTACCCAGATGGGTCATAGCCTGCACGGTCGTAGCCCTCATAATCCCATCCATGTATATCGAACCCCTTTTTGCCGTATCCCATTCGGTTGAAGCCCCTATTGTCGTATCCGTTGGCATCATAGCTTTGTTTAGGGGGCGGGGAAGGGGTCGCTGGTGCGGTGGAACCATGAGGAACGCCACTTGTAGCATTAAGGGTAGAAGCAGAAGCAGCAGAAGCAAGGGTAGATGCAGGAGCAGGAGCAGGCGGCGCGGCGGGCGGTGGCGCGGCTTCCCCAGGCGCGGCGGCAGGGGCAGCAGACGATGGCGCGGCTTCATTTTCCTCTTTGGGGATTGGTTTGCCAAGCTTCTTTGCCAGACCGATAGTCATCAGCCTGGCCTCCTCTTTTGTTTTCCCTTTTTCTACCAGGCGGGAAACCTGCTGATCAAACCATTCACGCGGGTCGTCGGCACCACTGCTCTGCTGTGTGCTGGCAAGGCGCTGTTGCACACTGCGCGCCAGGTCGGGGAGGGGTTTCTTCTTCTCGATGGCGTCAAGCGTCTGCTGCATCGCGGCATACCCGTATTGAGCATCGCGCTTTGGCAAGCCAGAAGGCGAATGGGTGGGCGGTTTAAGTCCCGCCTGCTTGATCTGGGCAAAGCAGCGTTGCGTAAGCGCGGCGGCCTGGGCGTCGCTGTGTCTGTCCCTTTCCTCGGGTGCGCGGGCGCGTCCCGTCTGAAACACGCGCTCCATGGCAACTTGCGCGTGCTCTTCGCCGCCAAACGCGCTCGCTACGCCAGGGTTATGCTGTGTTACGTGGGCAATGAATTTGCCGCGATTGCCTTCGCACGACATTGCTGTTGCCTCCTTCTACGCCATTTCAGGGCGCGGCTTGAGCGAGCGCCCGGTATCATCAAGTGCATCGCCAATGTGACGGTTGTAGGCGTCCTTGATGAGATCCCACTGTTCGTTATAGTCCTCATCGTTCTGGTCGCAGTAGACCTTCATTGTCTCCATTGCATCATCCCATCCAACCGTCTTGCCCAGGGCAAGAAGGCGCGCTGCCTCGCGGTCGCCTGGGAATGACGGCGACCGACTAGCCATTCCTATGCGGACTCCACCTGCGCCTCCGCGCGTCACCAACCCCTTAAGCTCCTCGGTGAAGCGTATTGTTGCGGTGACTTCATCTTTTGAAGGTCTAATATCATCAGGAGCCTTATAGTCCCGTGCCAGAATACCAGCGTGGTCATGATTCTGATCATAAGATGTCTGTTCTTTGTCTTTGCCCTTGTCGTCGCTGAATGAATCAAAGAAGCTATCCAGCCGCGCGGCGCGTTCTTCCTCGGTCGGGGCATCAAGTTTGAAGGGTGTGATACGCGAGAGCGGCGCGCTGGAGGGGCGATCCTGGTCACCCTCAAGCCCAGGGTTCCAGGTCATCACAAAGACCGTTGAAGGGTGTACGGGGATATGCACCGTACCAGCCTCGGGGCTGTCAACTTCAATGTATCCATCTTCAAGCATCGGTTGCAATTTAGTGAGCAGTTTGGGGTTGCGCACCACCTCATTGATACACACCACCGATCCTGATGCCGCAGCGGTGCCGAGTTTGCCAAGCGTGGCAACGGAGCGCGTGCCCCCTTTGCCGTCGCTCTCCAGCGTCGTAGTACCAATCAGTTCGTTGATGCTGGTCTCCTCGGTGATGTTGGCCTCAATGTAGTTCATCCCCTGCCGAACGTTGCCGTCATCGTCTACCGTCTGGACTGACGCGGCAAATTGACGGGCGAGCGTGTTCTTGCCCGTACCAGGCGGCCCGTAGATACCGAATGAGCGCAGTTGACGCGCGCGCTCGGGAGATCGCGCTCCCAGTTGCAGCATTGAGGACATGGCATTGAGTACCTTTTCGCTTCCCTTGTTGACTATGTAATTCTCGTCAACCTGAGGAATAGATTCGGGTAGCGGCGTGGTGCGGTGACCGCCCAGTTCAGGAGGAACGTTGTTCAGAAAGCGGTCTGCGGCAGGGAGGCGCACATGCTTGAGGATGTGCTCCTGGGGGGTCATCTGATCATCAGGCGGCGGTTCACGGGTCTGGGTCGTTACATCGGTAAGGGATATGGTTTCGTCCTGCTTTGCCTCAGCAGGGGCAGCCTCAGCAGGGGCAGCCTCAGCAGGGGCAGCCTCAGCAGGGGGCGCGGGCGCGGGCGCGGGCGCGGGCATTGGCTCGTGGGGCGAACGTGAATTGAGCGCTCCTGCCAGATTATCCATTGCATTGATGGCACGTTCATCAATAGGTGGGGGCGGTGGAGGCGGAGCGTGTGCAACGGGCTTCTGCTTCGCCATTTCCTCAATCGCCGTTGCCATTGACTTGACTGCATCCTTCAGGTCGGTCATCTGGCTTGTCATCGCCTTTGCCATCTCGTTTGGATCAATCTTTGCCTCGACCGTGGCATTCACCTGGGGCGCTTCCACATTCACCTGGGGCGCTTCCACATTCACCTGGGGCGCTTCCACATTCACCTGGGGGGGGTCTACATTGACGTTATGCTGTACCTGCACGTCCTTCATTCCCTCGCGGAAGGCGTCTGCAACAGGCTGCATCGCGCCAGGGTCAACGTTGACTGTGACATTCGGCGGTTGCGCGGGCGGCGGGGGCGGCGGTGGTGGCGGCGCGGCTTCAGCAGCAGGTGGCTCTGGCGCGGGCGCGGCTTCAGCAGCAGGTGGCTCTGGCGCGGGCGCGGGCTGTATCGCGGGTGTGCAATTGCACCCCGCAGCCCCCATCAACCCCCCGCATTTCGGGCATTGAGATGCCGATACCTTTGCACCTGCCATGAGGGTTTGCCCTTTGTCAAAATGGTTGTGGCGCAATACCAGGTAGGCTCCGTCGGCAGCGGCAAGCGGCGAGCCGTTGCCGTCGTTCACCTTCTGCATATCCTTTACAAAGGCGCGATCCATATCGTTCTGCGGGTTGAGCAGGTGATGGGCAAGCACGGCGGCCATCTGTGGTGAAGAGGCGTTTGGCGTGCCGTCAAAGTCGCCCACTGTGCGCGTTGATGGGTCATAGGCCGACACAAGTTCGTTTTTGTGGTCGTAGACCTCTACCACACCATCGGTGTTTGTAGCGACCTTACCACTGCTCAGGATGTCCACCGCGCCAACCAGCGTGCGCCCCACCCCGATAGTGCCAACGGCATCAGGGGGCGGCTTTTTCTTGCCGCGGGAGAAGGGTTTTGGCGGCCCTTCTAACCCCTCGTGGCGCGCGGTTGCCCAGTCGTCCTTTGAGGCGCTGCGCGTGCCGATGGTGTAGGTATGACCTTTTGCTGTGACTTTCTCTCCCCAGGCACCGTTGATCTTGCGATACTCGGTGCCGATAAAGCGCCCGGTATCGTATTCAGTGCCCGATGTGTGGTCAACCGTTACGGTTGAACTGCCTGCCTTGATCTCATGAACAGGCGCGGCAGGCGGCTCGGCGCTCGTGGTAACAGATTGTTCTGGTTGCGGCTGGTGTCCATAGGCGGAGTTTGCCATCGCCAATGCGGGTTGACCTGCCTGCTGCGCGCCGACGGGCTGCCCTGTCACAGGGTGCTCGTGTTGCTGCTTGCCCTCTTCTTTCCAGGCATCGGGGGTGTAGCCCGTCGAGAGCGCAATCGCCATCCCGTCAAGCGAGACACGCACCTTCTCCCCTGTGAGGCCGTGGGTCATCAGGGCGTCGCCGTGCTCGCGCGCCTCCTTGATGACAGCATCCAGTTTGCCACGGTCAAACTTGTCAGGTGGCACCTTGAGGCGGCGCGCCAACGACCGTTGCAACGACTGACCAGTAGCCGATGTGGGGCAGGTGTGACCTCGATTCAATGAAATGAAGCGTCCGCACTGACGGCAGCGCTGCGGTCCTGAGGCGGGCTTCTTGTTGTCATTCTTTGGGTTGCCTCTATTTACGGGCGAGGGCGTGCCCGAAATGAGGCGGCGCTGCTGCTGCAAGCGATTATGCACATTCTGCGCCAGTTGAGGGAGGGGTTGCTTCTTCTCGATGGCGTCAAGCGTCTGCTGCATTGCAGCGTAGCCATACTGCGCGTCGCGCTTTGGCATGCCAGAAGCCGAATGGGTGGGCGGTTTAAGTCCCGCCTGCTTGATCTGAGTGAAGCAGCGCTGCGTAAGCGCGGCGGCCTGGGCGTCACTGTGTTTGTCCTTTTCCTCGGGAGCGCCAGCGCGTCCTGCCTGAAACACGCGCTCCATGGCTACCTGCGCGTGCTCTTCGCCGCCAAACGTGCTCGCCACGCCAGGGTTACTCTGTGTTACGTGGGCAATGAACTTCCCGCGATTGCCTTCGCACGACATTATGAACTCCTTCCGATACTGGTTAAGCCATCCTGAATGGTATCAAGCGCGACCTCTACGTAATCACCCCACGGCTCGGGCAAGCTGGCAATATCGCCGCCTGCCGCTGCATAGAGCGTCTCCAGGGCGTTTGCCATTTGCGCCGAGAGGTCAAGCAGCGTTGTGACTGCCCCCATCATTTCCTCGTCGGGCAGGTCGGAGGGGTCGGCCTCGTCGCCTTCCTCATCATCAAAATCATCTCCCTCACCCTCGCGCTTGTCTTTTTGCTCGTCGTCTTCCTCATTGTCATCATCTGCCTGGTCGTTTTCCTCAGCACTGCCCTCATCATTGAGCACCTCGCCGCGAGCCTCCGCAATCGCCTCCTCAATGGTGTAATCCTGGTCGCGCACCGCCCGCGAGATGCGCCGTAGCCGCCGCGCCAGCGATGGGTCTGCCTCCAGAGCCGTTACCAGCACCTCTTGATCCGCAGGTTCAAGCTGCCCAATCGAGCGCAACGAGGTTTCAGTGAGGTCAAGCGCTCTCAGCCGTTCCATAATGGCAGGTTCCAACGAGAGCAGGCGGATCAGTCGCTTGCGCTGGTCGGTGCTCATTGCCAGCCCAAGACGCGAGAGCGTCTGCTCCCAGGTGACAGGCGGGTGGGTCGGCTGAAAGCCGTTCGCGGCCAGCAGGTCGTTGAGCGCCTGCACGGTAGCAAGAGGTTTGTTTTCCCTGGTGAGCAGCGCGTGGGCGTCTGCCTCGCAACCAAGCGCGCTGGCGATCTCCAGCCCACGTTCGATGTGCAGCATTGCAGCGCGGTCGAGCGGGTGTAGCTCCTGTCGGTGCAGGTTCTCATAGCTGCGCAGGCGAAACTCATGTAGTGTGGGCATCTCGGCAGGGTAGACCAGACAGGCAACCTGCAACCACCCCGCCGTCCGCGCTGCCCGTATGCGCCGTTCCCCTGACACAATGCGGTAGTTGCCGCCCGCCGCAATCACGACGGGCGGATGGACAAAGTAAGGCTCGCTCAACGCGGTCAGGTGCTGCGCAAAATGGGCAACGCCCTCGTCGTCGTCGGCCAGGTCGCTGCGCGGGTTGCGCGGCGTGGTTGTGATGCTTTCAAGCGGAATAACGGCGAGCGAGGGGTTCAAAGCCTTCTTCCTCCAGTGCCAGAACGGAACGGAATAGCTGCCCCACGTCGCCCCACCAGTACGCTTGCATCACGAGCGAGGGCGAGATCGGGCGGTGGTGCAGTGCTGAGAGCGGCGGCACGGCTCCGCCATAGGCAATACCCAAACTGTCCAACTCGGCCAGGCGCTGCCAGAAGGCCGCCGCCTCGCTCTCGTTGGTCTGGTTGAGCAGCAGGGTTGTGTGGCGAATCTCGCGCTCCGCGTCGCGCCCCTGCTGATGGATCATCTGCGCCACATTGAGAAAAAGGTCATCGAGCAGCGCAATCAGCAGCAGATGGTCAACGGGTAGATCAGCAAAGCGCCCCATATGTTCCAGCCCTGCTTCATTGTCAGTGATGAGAATATCGTAATCCTGCATCACAACGCCCAGGGCACGGCCCAGCAGGTTGTTGACAATGCACTGGCAGCCGCGCGCGGTCGAGCGCCCCATTGCCAGAAAATCAAACCCTGCAATCCGCAAGATGGCCTGCTCCTGAATCTTTGCACGCAGCCAGGTATCGCGGGCTTCTTCTAGCCCTTTTCCGCTGCGCAGCATCGCGGCGTGAGTGTTCAGCAGATCGCCCAGGGTGGTCTTCGGACACATATTGAGCACATCGGTCGCGCCATGCTGTGGGTCGGCATCTACAACGAGGATGCGTGCCCGCGGTCGGCTCTGGCGCGCGCTTGCTATCACGAGCGGCAGCAGGGTACTCTTGCCCGCGCTGCCCTTGCCAGCAATTGAAATGTGATAGGTCATATTGCTCTCCTTTTGGTTTTTTTGTCCTTGTGAACCATTAAATCTTTACGCTGCCAGGCGAGATACCACGCTGTCTGCTCGACCAGGTAGTAGTCGGGGGTGATTACCTGTGCAACAAAGTCGTGCGCCTCCAACCAGGCAGCTATTGACGGGCCAGTGGGGTCGTCGGCGCGGGCGATAATCAAGGCAGGTCGATGCCTGGCTATGTCTTGCCTGGTCTGATGCAGCAGGTGTGCAGCGGCAGGCGGCATCGGTGCCTGTGGGTCAAGGATCGTCGCTGCATCACGCGGGTGATAGGCTATCCAGAAGGGGTAGGCGCAGAGATAGCTGGCAACCTGATGCCGTCCCATCTGCTGCATCAGTGGGTAGCTCATGTAATATTCGGCGTCGAGTACCAGAATGCCATCACCTGGGGATGAGCCGCGGGCAATCGTAGTGGCGAGTGCCGCGCGTGAGGGCGTCGCGGCGGTGATGAAACCATCCCAGGTGGGGAGCAGGAAGACAAGTACCAGAATGATGTATCCCGAAACGACACGTAGGAACAGGTGGCGCAAGGGCAGCACCAGCACGAGAAAGATTGCCAGCACCAGCACCATAGTGGAGAAGGGAATGAAGTGGTAGAACCAGCCATGTGTTTGCAGCACTGCAACGGCGCATGCGAGGGCAGCGAAGAGGCCCCACCCGACGACGGCATGCCGCGCGGCACTCTGCTGCCACCAGGAAACAGCGAGCGCAAGCACAATTACTGCATTGCTGAACAGCAGGGCAGGCGATCTAAGCATCACAAGCGGCGATTTGTAGCTGTAAGCGTCGTAGCCGTGCCATACCAGCGCCAGTGTTTCCCGCAGTCCGCGGGTTACATCGGGAAACCATGCGGCATACCCCAGATGCAGCAGCGCAATGAGGATAAAGCCACCCAGTTCAGGTGCGAGGAATGCGTGCCAGCGGCGGCGCTCTTGCACAGCACAGACACCCTCCCAGAGCAGGGGAAAGACTGCAAAATGGGGCTTGCATGCCACCCCGACTGCCGCCATCAGTCCGATGCCCGTGGCCCCCCAGGGAGCAAATTTGTCGCCACGCCAGCGTCGCAACCGCAGCAGCATGTAGGGAGCAAATAGCAGGATGAAGAGGTGCTCGCGCTGCCCATACTGATTGGTGAGTGCTGTCAGGAAGCTTGCTAGAGCAAGGGCGAGCGGTAGCACCGCAGCCATGTGGGGCACGGCGGCAAAATAGCACTGCCCCTGCTGGTTGGCAGCCCAGACTGACCAGGCGAGCAGCAGCCAGACCATCCCCATCATTACGGTGAGGATATGCCAGCCAGTGAGCCGCGCCAGTGCCGCGGGAACCATGTGCAGATAATGCACAAAGGGCATATTGATCTCGTAGTAGTCCACGTAAGGGCGCTGCCCATCAAGGATGCGCCCGCCGATATCAAGCAGCATTGCTACATCCCAGTTGGCATGCAGCGGATGCGTCACTATCATTGCAAGTTGCATTGCCAGCAACGTCACAATCAGCCAGTGCATTTCTCGTATGACAGCAGCAGGCACGCTGTTGCTTTCTGGCGTGTGCCATCCACAACCAGGCTTCGCGGTATAGTTGCGGTCTGGTTGTCCATCTGGTACGGAGTTGTGGATGGCATTACACATTGGTTAGTCCTCCATCGTCATCACTGTGTGCGCCAGCGTGGTGATCGCCGTCTGGAGACACGAGGAGGCGAGCGCCTGCGCTGCTATCTCATTGAGCAGGTCGCGGTCGAGCACGACCGACTGCCAGATATCGTCCCCGTCGGGCGCGACGGTTTGCCACTGCTGCATTGCCTGGTGGTACATCATCGTGGCGACCTGGGCAGTTACCGCAGCACTGGTGCGCGGCGAGATGACAGGCGCGGCCTCAAGCGGCAGTTCCTCGCCCTCTGGCGCGCTGTCGGGCGCGGCCTCAAGCGGCAGTTCCTCGCCCTCTGGCGCGCTGTCGGGCGCGGCCTCAAGCGGCAGTTCCTCGCCCTCTGGCGCGCTGTCGGGCGCGGCCTCAAGCGGCAGTTCCTCGGCTTCGATGCTCGGGTCAATGGGCAATTCCTCACCCTCTGGCGCGCTGTCGGGCGCGGCCTCAAGAGGCAACTCCTCAGCTTCGATGCTCGGGTCAATGGCAGGGCCGCCTATGGTGTCTGCCTCGTCGGTTTCCTCCGTCGGTGGCGCGTCTGCTGGTGCTTCGGCAGCCTCTTCAGATGGCGGCTGGTCAAGGAAGGATGCTGTTCCCTCGGGTGGCTCGCCAGGTGGTTGATCAATGAAGGAAAGATCGCCCTCGGGTGGCTGCTCTTCCTCTGGTTGGGGTTGGTCTTCCGCTGCCGCTGCTTCCTCTGATACCTCCTCGGGTTCCTCACTCTTTGGCACCTCATAGACACGCTCGTCCGCCCCAATCCGTTCGGTTGTAACGGGGATCTCCCCCGCCTCCTCCAACTTCTTGCGGTGCCCCGCAATCGTTTTGCGATCCACGCCGACGTGGTCGGCAATTGCCTGGTCGCTGCGTTCGGGGCTGTGGCGCAACGCTGCCTGCACCGCCCGCTGCTTATCTTCGTTGCTGCGCCGCAGTCCATTGGTGCGGTTTGCCGCATAGGAAAGCCACTGCGCGTCAGCGAGAGTGCCCTGCCGTACACTGGCCTTGATCTCCTTCTTCTTCGCCGTTCGGTGCGCTTCCAGGCGGTGGAAGCCATCATAGACGTGATAGACGCTGCCGTCATAGACCACTTCAATGGGCGGGAAGTTTTTGTACTTCTTCTTCACCAGGCCGACATATTCTTCGAGTGTCTCATCGTCAAGGCTTGCCCGCGGCTGCGTGCCGCTGTCGGTGCGCACCATATCAATCGGAATAGTCGTAACTGTTGCCTCTTCAATCGTTTCTTCGGCTACGGTCATTCCACAACCTCCGTCGTTTCAGTTTCTTCCGTTCCTTTCGCCGCAAGCACCTGCTGAATGATGGCTACAAGCGGCGACTCCTCTTTCTGGTCGTGCCCATTGTTGAGTGCCCGCCTGAGCACCGTTGATGTTGAGAACGATGCAGTGTAGTGCGCAGCGATGTTTATTTTCTCGCCTGTATTCGGGTTTGTGCCCATCCGTTCCTTTCGTTCGCGTGCTTCAAAGGTGCCTAAGCCCGTGATAGTCACGCGCTCGCCCATCTGAAGCGCCGTGGCTATCGTCTCCAGCGTTTTTTCAAACACCAGCTGCACCTGCTGCCGCGTCATCTTGCCATCCAACGCTTCCGTTACCACCTGCACGATGTCTTTCTTATGCATTTTTGTCATCCTCTTTCTTTGTGTGTGTTTCTACTTCCGATATGCCAGTCTGCCACTGTTCCAGGCTCATGACTGGCTCCAGTACAACCTGTCCCTTTGTGTTGAGCACCAGGCTGGTGAGCAGCGGAACGACTGCCCCCCTGTCGCCTGCGCGCATGGACTTATAGGTGCCCCAGAGCACCCCGTGGCTGGCCTGGTTGAGCAGGTTGAGCGGGCTGATCACGCCCCACCCTTCCTCCCATGCGTCCTGCCACTCGCGGGCGATCTGCCCCGCGCGGGTCATCGTCGGCACGACAAAGACGGGCAGCACTGGCCCGCCAAGCGCCCGCGTGTAGACCCCCTCGGCGGTCAGGTCACGATAGGTCACCGCCTTCTCAAGGAGTGTCTTGAGTGGTTCGGTGCCGCGGTCGATCTCGATAGCCAGGCGCACCTCGATCTCATCCTGACGGCGATAGCTGCCGTCAAACCAGGGGATGGTGCCCACCTCGGCGCGTCGCCGTTTAGGAGTGATGCGCAGCACCACCATCGCGTCAATGCGCTGGCGCTCGTGACTCACATACTCCACCTGCACAAAAACGCTCTGCACAAAGGCGTTGCGCTGCGCTTCAAAGAGCATCGACGCGCACCACCAGGAGGCTTGCAGGTCGTGCTTGAGTGTCATTGACGAAACGGGCCGCCCCCGCGGGTCGCGGTAGCGCAACCCGTCGAGGCTGCGCTGGTCGTGCTCGACTTCGAGCGTCTCCAGCAGCATCCGCCCCTCGGTGGTCATTCCCCACACGTCGGGGTTGCGCGGCGGTGGGGTGGTGCCGTCTTTGTGGGGCAGCGTGCGGTGGGGCACGCGCGTGCGCCATACCAGACCTTCTTTCTCCATTGCAGTCAGGATAAGTTGCACCCATCGCCGCCCCGCGTCGGGGGTGACGAGCTTCCAGAGGTAGTCGGTGGGCAAAAACTCCAGCCGCCCGAGCAGCCGCAGCATCGCCACCTTGCGCTGATCCATCTGCGACGCCGCGACGGGTGGGTCGAAAAAATTGGGGATCATATAGGCAATTCCATTTGATTACAACCATTCCTTTGACAAACAACCTCCTCCTGCTGCACATCCTCGCGCAGCCGCCGCTGCGCCTCCACCAGGTAGGGAAAATACTTCTCTCCCCCGATGAATCGACGCCCCAGGCGCAGCGCGGCCACGCCTGTTGTACCGCTGCCCATAAAGGGATCGAGCACAATCTGGTCGGGTAAGGTACACATCTCGACCAGGCGCTCCATCACCAACAGCGGCTTCTCCGTGGGGTGATCCGTTGGTACTTTGCGTCGTTTCGCCTGGTTGGGCGGCAGAAATGACCAGACATTGGTGTAGTTCGCTACTCTGGGACTGCGACTAGAAGCTGGCTTTTTGTCAAAACGAGCGTAAGGGTCGCCCGTACGCGGTGAGTGCGTTATCTTTATGCCGCCAAGGCGCAAATCCTTAATGTATTGCAGCCTCATGCCAGGCAAACGGGACAATCTGTGTCCAGGGGTCATGATGCGTTTTACCCATACGATGCATTCAAGAAATGCCATTCCTGCCTGCATTGCAGCCTCATGCCAGGCAAATATGGTGGGCATCTGGCCGAAAACGGCATACAGTCCATCGGGTTGCACCACCCGCTTTACCTCTCGACTGAATGACTGCATGTCAATCGGTTTGTCCCAGTCAGCCAGTCCATAGCCATAGGGCGGGTCTGTGATGACTGCGTCCACGCCAGCATCGGGAATCGTTGCCATTACATACTGCCAATCACCGCAGTAGGATTTGTATTGCTCGTCTTCTTCTATTGCACCCATCTAGAAGCCCTCTGCCATATCTGCGCCGCGTTTCGCTCGCTCGCGTGCCAGTTCTTCGGATGTTTTGCCCTTGCTCATCACAGGCGCGACCGCGATCTCATCATCACTGGGGGCCATCCCAGGAATGACCGCGCTAGAAACGCTGCCGCTCTTGCCCTTGCCCTTCCCTTTGCCTTTCTTCGCCGCGGCCTCGGCAGCAGCAGCTTCGGCGGCCACTGCGGTGTCTTGCAGCAGCGCCCACTGCAAGGCTGCCGTTTCAACTCGTGGAACGCCCGTCTTGAGCGCGCTCAACACTCGAATGCGCGTCTCCTTGTCTTGAATAGCGCCTGGATGGTTGAGGATGAACTGGCGCTGTGTCAGGCGGTGCGCTTTCGTGCGGGCGCAGTAGGCGTCGTACTGGTCGGGTCGCTGGCGACACAGCGTTGCGAGTTCGTCCACCGCCTGCTGCAACGATTCGCCCCCCTGCTGCACCAGATAGTCGATCTTTCGATGAAGCTGGTCAATTGCTTTCTCCTGATCATTCGTTGCAGGTGCCCGCGCCGCGCTCCAGTGTTGCTCAACTGGGGGCAACGGTTCCTCTTCAAGCGGCTTTGGCATCGGGAGCATTCGACTGGAAAAGAGTTGCGTGCCCAGAAACTTGAGATACTGGTGTTCAAAGCGTTCCATCTGGGTGAAGTCCTGGGCAGTCACGCCTGTTGCGCTGTACTGGCTGGCATAGGTTGAAGCGTCGCCTGCTTCGCTGCCCAGGATGACCCGATACTGCGCGTTATCCCGCAGCGGAATGAGCACGGGCGGGGGAAACTGATTGATGCCCTGGTGGACAATCACCTGCCCGATACGGAACGAGCGAAGCTGGCTAAACATCACTTTTGCCAACCCCGCGTTATCGCCCAGGATGATGTGCGCCTCGTCAATGATGAGCGGCCAGTCGGGGCGCTGCTTCTGGGGTACGTTATCGCGTGAAAGTGCGGCTGCAAGCATCTGGGTGAGCAGGAGCGTGCCGCCGATGGTGGCGATCTGCCCCTCGGTCGCCTTTACGCCTGCCATCAGGATGCCTTTGTTGTCCATCATTTGCCGCATATCAATCGAGCAACCAGGGGCAATGAGCATTGCCGCCAGTTCGGGATAGGTAAGCAACTGGTCAAGGCGACGCTCGAAGCTGGCGAGTGAGCTTTTCTGGCTGTCGGGCATCTCATCAAAGCGGCGCTGCCAGAAATCTTTGACTTGCGCCATCTCGCCAGGGATGTTGGCCGTTACCTGGGCGCGATACTCCTCATCGCCAAAGAAGCGCATCAAATGGGACATGGTAGCGTTGGGTTCGCCCGCGCTCAGTGCCAGCAATCCCATATTGGCGAACTGCTTGATACCGACGGCATCATCGAAGCGCGGGTCAATCGCGGGGAAGAGGCCAAGCACCGTTGCGGCCTGTTTGGTGGCGTCCAGCCCCAGGCTGCGCCCATACTCAGGAGAGAGCAGGTTCATTGAGACGCGCAGATCCTCGCCTGTGATGGTCGTGCCGCCGAACGAGACGATTACCACGTCCTGCTCACGATTGAGCGGCACCAGGGGTAACGAATCCTTAACCAGGTCGGTGCCCTTGCAGTCCACGAGCATGCAGCCCGCGTCAGCGCGCATCAGTCCACTGAACATATGCTGGAGCCAGACCGATTTACCGCGCCCCATCGGAGCGGTGATCCACATCACGTAGCGCAGGTCGGCAAATTCAAGGCCAATCGGTGCCCATGAACTGTCGGCCTTGCGCCCCGTGCCCATCACCAGATTGCGCGGGTCGCTGGCGTCCACAAAGGCTTTCTGGGGCACGGGCAGCCAGCGCGCCATAATCGTTTCAACGCGCTGGAGCAGGCTAGACGTTGGGGGG
>JGI12109J20283_10229402_pt1 | contig 21630 bp, 22 predicted proteins | sample ElkSlonscriptome_12_FD_20283 | JGI IMG/M metagenome (IMG submission 20283)
GACTGCGCTATGCCTGGTCAAGGCGAGCCAGGTCACGGGCCATGTACAGGGCGGCGATGGAGCGGCCTTCGGTGCAGTCGTCGCGCTGGACCAGTTCGGCCAGACGATTCAGCGGCCAGTGAATGACATCGAGTTCTTCTGGCTCATCGCCCGGCAGGCGTGATGGGTATAAATCCCGGGCCAGAACCACGTGCGTTTTATGGGTCATGTAGCCTGGAGCCAGCGTCAAATGACCAATTTCTTTCAGATCGCGCGCGGCAAAACCGCATTCTTCCTGCAGCTCGCGATTCGCGCCCTCGAGAATGTCTTCATTGGTTTCCAGTCGACCTTTTGGCAGCCCAAGTTCATAACCATGCACGCCGCAGGCGTACTCGCGAATCAGCAGCACGTGGTCATCATCCGGCATCGCCGCAATAATCACCGCCCCCAGACCCCGGCTCTTCAAGCGCTCGTAAGTCCGCCGCTCACCGTTGGAAAATTCAAGATCAAGCTGCTCAACCTTGAACAACTCAGCAGGCCGTTTGTCACGCCGATCATGAATCAACGGAAGATCTTTTGATTCTAGTTCATGCATTGCGTGAGGATAACAATTGTTCATGAAGCACACGGCCAGCGGCCAGAATCGACGTCGACTCCAAGTCAATCGGCTTACCGTCCAAGTCAGTCATAACCCCACCGGCCTCGCGCACCAAAACAGTCAGTGCAGCGATATCGAGAATATTGACATCACTTTCAATAACGCCATCCTGACCGCCATCAGCCAGGCGATGATAGGAATAAAAATCGCCATAAGCACGCGAGCGAGCCGCACGGGAAAACAGCTCACCGGCCCAGGCCCAGCCCGGGCCGCGCGCCAGCGATCTGAGGTTGCCGAAACTCAAATCTGCATCATCAATAGAGCCACAGGGCTGGCACTGGACGCGCTGACCGTTGATATAGGCGCCCTGCCCGCGTACCGCCCAGGCTTGCTCCTTGAACGCCGGCGCTGATGACACGCCGAGCACGAGTTCGCCGTTGACCATCAGTGCAATCTGCACCGACCAAAACGGCAGGCCGCGAATAAAGCTTCGCGTACCGTCAATGGGATCGACCAGCCAAAGCGCTTCAACGTCAGCTTCAGCACTCGCTGCCTGGTCGGGGTTATGGCGATCATGGTTAGGGTCATCATGGTTCTGGCCATAGTGCTTGCCATATTCCTCGCCAAAGATTGCGTGATCAGGAAATGCCTCCAAAAGGGTGTCGCGAATCGCTCGCTCACAGGCACGGTCAGCTTCGGTCACCGGGCTGGCATCTGACTTGCGTTCAACCGTAAGCTCCGCATTGAAATATTGCATTGCAATCTGATCAGCCCGACGGGCCGCCGCCTGTGCTGCCTCTAGCGCACGTTTAAGATCAATCGACATTTGTTGACTTCATTGTTTGAATAAAAAATTGAACAGACTCAGCTCGCGTAGTACTTCAGCCTCAGCTCAAGCCCAGGCTACCCGTCAGCCGAATGCGGATTTGCCCATCAGGTTGGCGCTCACCCAGGGCACCGAGCTGGCCGGCCAAGTCTGGGCGATCGGGGCTGGCGCGCAGCCACAGATCAACATCGTACCTATTAACGCCCAACGCAATCGTGCCCCGGACGGTCACCGGCGCATCGCTCAGCGAGCGAAAGCGGGCGATCTGGCGTTCTGGTTGATTGTCTGAGGAGTCATTCTCACCGGGCGCGTCAAACTCAATCTCGATTCGACCCAGCGACTCCTGCACCACGCCCGCCAGGCGCGCCGCTTCCCAGATTGCCGTGCCCTGGACTTTGGGGACTTCGCCCTCAATCAATTCGACCGAGTCCAGCGTCAGGCTGACAAAGCCCTGTGGTGGACTCAACGGCAGCCACGCTTCGAGATCCAGACGCTCAATCGCCAATCGGCCACGCACATCGCTCAAATTGATGCCCTGACCAGGCCGCCACTGACCCTCTATTCGACTTTCGCTGTCAAAGGCAAGCCAGTTCCACTGGCGGCCCCACGCCCAACGCCATTCCAGCGCCATTGGCACCTGACCCGCCTGACGCCAGCGGGCCTGACCGGACCAGATGGTGCCGCCGTAATTACCAATTGCCGGTGGTGGATCGAAGCGCGGAATGACCAGGCCCGACGGCAGAGTCAGAATCACCAGCAGTGGCAGCACGATCAGCGCTGCTATCAGTAGTTTACGCATCCTCGCTCAGAGTCACTCGTACATTGACCTGGCCTTCGCCCGGCGCTCGATCAGCCGACATCTGATTGACGTCGACCGAGGCTTGGCTGGAGATTTCCTGCAGCCAGCCCATCATGCGCACGAAATCAGCTCCATCAAGCCAGACCCGAACCTGATCATTACCAGCCGGCTCAATACGAGTCAGCGAACCGGCTAAACCCGCCGCTCTGGCGGTTTGATCGGCCAGCCCCAGCAAGGATTGATCCCGGCTGCGCTGCTGGCCAGCGCGCTGTTGTTTCAATTCTTGCGCCATCGGCGTGACGGCAACCAGCCAATCGAGCAGCGCCTGCTGCTGCGCAATACGCTCACGCTCAGCCGCGCTTGCCTGTTGCATTGGCTCCCACACCCAAACGAATAACAGCAGCAGAATCACAATCACCCCGGCGGCTGAAAACAGCAGCCGCTGGCGCGCTTCAAGCTGATTGAACCAATTCTTCATGCGCCACCCGCCTGGGTCAGCAGCAAACGACCACTGGCACCATCGGCGCCCATATTCAGCGATTGGACTTCGGCGCTTAAATTGAGCGCGCGCAGTCTAACTGCTAAATCTTCCAGGGCTGCAGCGTCGGGCGCACGCAAAACAAATTCAAGGCGACCGTCGCGGAAGCTCAATGCATCCATGACCAAGGCCGGTTGCCCGGCGATCACGGGAGCGGCGCGATTCATCAAGCCGAGCAGGCCGGCCGCTTCGCCAAAGCGCAGGCTGGCGAGCTGGCGCTCTGCCTGTTCACGGTAGCGCCCGGCTGGGGTGACACCGGGAAAGGCCAGTGCAAATTGGGCGTCGAGTTCAGCGGCCAGCTCGGTCGAGCGCGACTCAAGTGTTTTCAATTCAAGAAAGGCACTTGCCAAAAAGAGGACGGTGGCCACGACGGCCGCGATACCGGCATAACGCCAGTAGGATCGCGCGACTTCATTGCTGCTGGAGGCATATTCACCGCTTAGCAAATTGACCGGCGCTGAGGTCAATCCTTGCGCCAGAACCGCCATTGGGTCGCTGCTTTTATGCTGCAAAAGCTGCTCGCTGAGTGCTTCAGGTACGTCGCCGCCGTACCAGGCCAGCGTGCCTTCAGCGGGAAGTGCGCTCAACAGTTCATCGATCAGCTCGGGTTCGAAACTGCCAAAATCCCACTCGCCCCAGCGCGCGAGAATGCGCGAATTCACGGCCGCCAAGCTGACCTGCTCGGTCTCAAAAGGGAGGCACAGGGCATCGGGAACGACTTGTTCAACCGACTGACCGTTCAAGCTTTCGAGTAGTTCGATCATCGGTGCCTGGCCGATGACGACGCAGCACAGCAGGTCCTCAGCATCGCGTGGACCGGCGACCACGTGTTCGTCCTCAGCCGAGCTGGCCAAATGCTCTTCGGCCGCCCAACGCAGGGCCTGAGCCTGGCGTGCGGCGCTCATTTTTGGCAGCTCAATCCGCAATCCTACGCATTTTGCCGCATCGACCAGCACGTGAACGGGCGCGTCACCGGTCCAGCCAATTTGGCCTGTATCTGAGCTGCCTTGCGCGCTGATCTGGGCACTGCGATCGAGTCGCTGCCAAGACCATTCCGTGGCACCGGCGTGCAGAAGAACGTAATTTTTGTTGGAGCCCGACATGATTCAGGGCACACCCTGGGAAAACCAGCGGAAATCATACCCTGTTCGTCCCAGTTGAATCAGGCCGAAATAGTCGCGTTCGATGCCATCCAGCCGGACCCGAGCCTGAGCCAGATAATTTGCGCTTCTCACGCTGAGCTGACGCTCGAAGCCCGGTAGCGCCAACGCTTCAATCTGCGGTTGCGACAAAAATCCGCGAAGATCGCGCCACGGGCCGTTACTTAACACTTGTTCGGCCTGCTCCAAGGTCATTTCAGGCAGCAGCGAGGCAAGCACCGCAGGACTCGTCGTGTTGATATTGATCCGCAGCTCAGGGTCAGGCAAGGTGGTGATCAGACTACTCAAGCGGGCATAGGTCGCCGGCGTCATGCTGCGCAACCAGCGCAGTTCACTGGGGTGGGCCAGCGCAACGCCGGCCAGGCGATAAGGCGGTCTGAAGCCGGCGTAGACGCTGTTGCCGGCACTGCCAGGCCTGGCCACGCTGGCACCGTCAATCCAATCGCCCAGCTCCAGCGCAATGGCCGAGTCCAGTCCCAACAGCTCCAGCAGACGCTCGAATGCGTCTTGGGCCTGGTTTCGAATCGCGGTGTCGGGATGAGCCAGCGAATTCAGATTGAACAGCGCCTGCTGATCCAGCAGTCGGCCCTGGACACGCCCCCCAGGCACTTGAAAAGGCGGCGTCCAGGCACCGTTCAATAGCTCCGGCGAACTGTCGTCGGCCAACGCTTCCTGAATAAGATCGCGCGCCAGCAGGTCCATGCCCAGCGCGTATTGATAGGCGCGCTCGTTGTTGAGCAGCGCCTGAGTACGGGCCAGCGTGGTCTGGCCACGCTCGATCAAGTTAAGGGCAATCACGGCTGCAAGCGCGGCCACGACCAGCGCGATCAGCAGTGCGGCGCCACGTTGAGAGGCGGGTCGCGAATTAAAATGTCCGGCAATACATTGATGGGTCATGGCTGAATCACCAGCAATCGTCGCACCACTCCAAAGCGCTCGGTATCCAGACTGACTTCGACAGCCGCGGGCAGCGACAGCTCAGTGGCAGTTCGTGGCGGCCACTGATCATGCCAGCCGCCGCCTTGATCGCGATAGGCCATGCGCAGGTCACGCATTTCAAGATCAAGCGCTTCCGGAACCGGTAGCGTGCTGCCCGCTGGATCAGTCACTGGCCAGCTCAAGCGAATCAATTCATTGCCATCAAACTGCCAGGCAAAGCGCTGAAGCTGGCTTCGCCGTAGCTCATTCGGATTGGCCCAGCCGCCACGAATACCTTCGAACTCCACACGACTGCCGCGCAGGGGCGGTTGGTCCTGACCCAGTACGTTGCGCGTGGGTCTATGGCTGAGTTGACGCAAATCAGCATCCAGCCGCGCGACGCTGAGCTGCAGCGCGGCCAGTTGCTCGGCGTGGTCTCGATGGACAATGGCGGCGCGCGAGAGTGCGTTCAGCGCGGTGTAGGCACTGGCGGCCAAAATGGAAAAAACGAGCACCGCCACCAGCACTTCGATCAGGGTGTAGCCCTGCGCTGAAGCGAAACGATGCTGCGGGCGAGCTTGAGCAGAAACCCGCATGGCTAAAGCGGCAAAAATCCGGTGTGACTCAGGACGGGCGACTCGCGACCGCCTTCGCCGTAGACCAGCACGTCAACTCGCAGCATTTGATTACCCGGCGCGGGCTGAATCAGCGCCTCCCAGAACCAGTCGCGACCGCCCATGCGGGTATTGCCCTGTCGACGATCGGCGGCCACGGCACCCTCCAGCCGAAGCTCAGCGACCGCGTTATCCGCCACCCAAAGGGCAAGCGTGCGTGCCTCGGCGTCAGCCTGAGCGTCCAGGCTCTGGGCGCCGACGCGCCCGAGCGCGGCAACTGCAATAGCGACGACCAGCAGTGCAACCAACACTTCGAGTAGCGTGAACCCATCTGCACGTTTGCCGCGGCAGTAGTTCACGTGTCTGGCAGCTCATAGCGCAAATGACCGCCGGCCTGGCCTTCCAACGTCCAGCGCTGACCCGCCTGGCTCAAACTCAACCGAAATGGCGTCAACTCGCCCAAGGGCTCACAAACGATCTGGGGCCTTCGGGCTGGATTATCGTTTGCTCGAAAGAGGCCAGCTTCTGAATTCGCAGCCTGCGACTCAGCAAACTGCAGGTCAAGCCCCAGCTCAACTGCCGACAGATCAACAGCGTAGCCCCCGAGCATCAGCTCAACCGTCAGGCCTTCTGGAATGACTTGCGCCTGATCGGGCCCTTGCTGCGGCAGAACCTGCCAACCCTCGGCGCTGCTTTGCCAAGCGTCGTAGCCAATTTCAGAACCAGTCCGAACGCCGCCTTCAGAAGCAAGCATTCCGAACCGTAATCCGCGCGGCCGGGCCTGAAACAAGGCCTGTTCGCACTGGTGGTTGACTCGGGCCGCGACGCGCTCAAGCACGCGCTGCGGGTCGTCCGGATCCTGTAAGTCTCCCAGTCGAAGCACGACCAACGCCGTGAGAGTTGCGGTGATCGCGATCACGACCAGCACTTCGATTAAAGTAAATCCACGCGGCAAAAGGCCTCGCGCTGATTGCATACGCCGGTCAACCTTCCCAGTTGCCAATCTCGGCGTTAATGCCTTCACCACCCGGCATGCCGTTGGCACCGAACGACCAGACATCGATCTCACCCTTGATTCCAGGGTTCAGGTACTGATAAGGCCGTCCCCAAGGATCTGTTGGAAGACGGTCAATATAGCCACCCTGCTTCCAATTGGGCGCTTCCGGTTGTCCAGAGGGTTCGCGAACCAAGGCGTCCAGGCCCTGCTCGCTGGAGGGATACTGATAGTTGTCGAGCTTGTACATATTCAAACCGGTCACCAGCGCCTGAACGTCTTGCGCAGCTTTGGTCACACGGGCTCGGTCCGGCTCATCCATAACGCGCGGCACGACCACGGCTGCGAGGATGCCGATGATCACCACCACCACCAAAATCTCAATTAATGAAAAGCCACCGGCCCGACCGTGATTTGCTCGCATTTTCTGCTACCTTAAGGTTTGAACGTTATCGATGCCTGATCATGATACGCCGTCGCGAATCTTTTGACATTTTAATCAAGATGACGAAACCATTCTGGCCAATGCGCAGCATGGAGGGTTCATCCCAACACAGCGCACAGATAAAAGACCACCATTGCTTGCCGATGGTTCAGAGGCTCCTTGATGCCCCGCATTCGCCTCTACAGTGACCAGGAAATGCAATCCGGCAGCCTGCTGAAGCTAACGGGCCCACCGGCCCATCACTTGCTGAAAGTCCTGCGCCGCCGGGTCGGTGATCACCTGGTGGTATTCAACGGCAACGGCGAAGATCACTTTGGCGAAATCACTAGCATCGACGGGCGCGATAACTGCAGCATTCAACTGCTGGAAACCCGTCGTCCGCCGACCGAATCTCCGCTCAAGGTCACGCTGATCCAGGCCATCGGTCGTGGTGATCGAATGGATTGGGCGCTGCAGAAATCGGTGGAGCTGGGAGTCCATCAAATTCAACCTATCATGAGCGAGCGCACCGAAGTAAGGCTGACAGGAGCACGCGCCGAAAAGCGTCAAAGCCACTGGCAAAAGGTGGTGATCTCGGCCTGCGAACAGAGTGGACGGGTGCGAATACCGCAGGTCGATTCTGTGGTTCAGCTGATCGACTTGACGCCGCCAGCGGGTATCGGGCTGTTCCTGGATCCCGACGCCGACCAGACGCTGGCTGATCTGGATATAGGCGCGGCAAAAGCCTCAGAAGCGACGGCAGAACAATCAATGGCCCTGGCCGTCGGACCAGAAGGCGGGTTCAGCGAGCTTGAAATTAAACAGCTGAGTACGCTGGGCTTTACCGGCCTTCGCTTGGGACCGCGCGTTTTGCGAACTGAAACCGCTGGGCCGGCTGCACTAGCCATTTTGCAGTCTCATTTCGGCGATTGCTGATGAGAGACTATTGAATTACTATGACATCACTACCCAAGACTTGGCACGTCGCGCGCCTGATTCTCGAACCAACCCAGATTGAGCACGCTGAAGACGCCCTGTTTGAAGCCGGCGCTCAGGCCGTAACCCTGCTGGATGCCGAAGATCATCCGGTCCATGAACCGGGGCCCGGCGAGCGTCTGCTGTGGCCACAGATCATTGTTGAGGCATTGTTCGACAGTCCGCCTCAGCCTGTAGAACTATCGCTCGCCCTGGGAAACTTCGGGGTGCTGGTTGAGCCCGCAAGTATTCAAAGCGCTACGCTGGCCGATCGCGATTGGGTGCGCGCCTGGATGGACGCCTATCAGCCGATGCAGTTTGGTCGGGACTTGTGGATTTGTCCCAGTCATATCGATCCCGATCCAAGCTGGTCAAAAGTGATACGCCTGGACCCCGGCCTGGCTTTCGGCAGCGGCACGCACCCCACAACGGCGTTGTGCCTGGAATGGCTGGACGGGCGAAATTTAGGCGGTCAAACCGTGATCGACTACGGCTGTGGTTCCGGTGTGCTGGCGATTGCGGCCGCGCTGCAGGGTGCCGCCCAGGTGATCGCCATTGATCACGACCCACAAGCTCTGCGGGCAACACGCGACAATGCGCGCAGGAACGGCGTGTCTGAAAAAGTCGAAGTTTTACTGCCTGAGGCTTTCGATGAAACCGAGGTAGACCTGGTGCTGGCGAACATCCTGGCCGGCCCGCTGGTCGAATTAGCGCCGCACTTGATTAACTGCCTCAAACCAGGCGCCTGTTTGGTTTTGTCTGGCATCCTCCAAGCCCAAACCGATCAAGTTAGGGCAGCCTATCGCAAAAAATTAGCTGATCCAGAGGCCGCTCAGCGCGAAGATTGGATGCGATTGGTGTTTAATTGCCGCCGGTAAAAGCTTCCACGCAAGGTCTGGACATAAGCATTGACTCAAGAGGAATTTCAAATGGAGCGACACCAGGTCGGCCAATAAAGAACAAGTATGATTAAATAGGTTGCCATAGCAAAGCGTGCGGACTTCCGCTTGCTATACACCTTAATGAATTAAATCATCGAATCGGCGAGTTGTTGAGTGCGCTACCTCCGTCTACTAATTCACGACTTCGTTGAAATTTACGTCATCGCTTTCTTAGGTGCCGTGCTGCCTGCGGAACTAGGTGCCAAGATTATCTGGACCGGAACGCGACTCTACCGTTTTCATCCCAACGCAAAAGCACCGCAAGCTGCCATCGTCGAATGCTGGCCTGATTCCGAAATAAACGTTCGACAGCTGCGCTGGAATTATCTTTTTGAGGCCTCGACAGCTTGGCGGATGATTCTGGGCCGCAAGCTGACGGTAAGCTTGGTGGGTAAGTGGCCTCAAGCACCCGGATTTATCGCAGCCGGAGGACACTATGGTTCAGGCATTACCGTGCTATGGAGCCTGCGTGAAGCGGGTCTGAAACCACGCTTTCTGCTGAGACCGCCCGAGCGAAACTTACTTTGGCTTCGCCCGCCGCTGTGGCTGTGGACTCATCTTCGATTTCGCTTGATCAAACGCCTCTGCCCAGACGGCGTTGTGACCACCGGTGGTTCGCTCAAAACACTGGAAAGTATTGTTGAACAAGGCCAAACGACGGCGGTAATTTTATTCGATACCCCAGCACCGCCTGACCATTCTGACTGGAAGCTCCAATTGGGCGAGCGTGCGATCAGTTTGCATACCGGCGCAGCCCGGATGGTTGACCGAAAAATGCACCAAAGGGACCTGAAAATCATTAGTTTTCTGGCCGAAACTCAACCCCGCAAGGCGGTTATAGAACTGCATATCCAGAAGTTAAACAACGGCGACTGGCAAAAAGAATTTGTCGCCAAGACAAGCCAAGCGATCGAGACGGATCCCGCGCTATGGTTGATGTGGCCATTTGTCGAGCCACATCTCGAGTCCAGGCCCAACGACTAACGGGGACGCCACACATCCATATCAAACCTGAGCGTTCATGGCTCAGATGGAATGTCACCAAATCGTCAGCTAACTATCATTGAAGCGTCGTCTAGCGGCTGCACGATAGACGCATGACTACGATCAATTCCAAGCGTCAAAATTTGCAGGCTTTAGCCGTTTTGAAGTACATGGACGACATGGAAGTGTTGATGTGCAGGCCGGTCAATAACCTGGCACGCCAGTCTGTCATTCGTGCGCTTTTCAGTGCCGTCAGCCGACTCGGCGATGGCTTGATCTGGTATCTGCTGATGGTCGCTTTTCCGATCACCTCCGGGCTGGCCGGGGCCGTGCTGAGTTTACAGATGGCCGTTGGCGGCGTGGTCGGCTTGATCACCTACAAAACGCTCAAAGCCAAACTAATCCGCCAGCGACCGTTCGCCAGCCACCCGTCCATCCTCTGTGCAACGCCGCCGCTTGATCAATACAGTTTTCCCTCAGGCCATACTTTACATGCGGTCCTGTTCGGCATGCTTATTCTTTCTGCCTTCCCTGCGCTCTGGCCGGTTGTGGTCCCGTTTGTCGGACTGATTGCGCTGTCACGCGTGATTCTCGGCCTGCATTATCCAAGCGATGTGCTGGTTGGTGCGATTCTTGGGGTCATTCTTGGATCAGGCATCGTTTGGCTAACAAAACTGTTGCTGCCTCTGGTTGCATTTGCTCCGGCGGCCTGATCTAACTACAATTACCCGGCTAATGCGTGCCCGACCAGGAAAACAGCAACTGGACACCCTGGATTTATGGCTCGCTTGAACACAATCCGCCGCCGCGGCGGCTCGTTTTTCCGGGAGATAGCATGAACCAAATGATGATTCCCCCAATTTTGGGGGTAGTTGGCCTGATCGTGGCCTTCATTTTGTACCGCGTCGTGATGAGTTATCCAGCGATGGCCGGCGAGCCCAGCAAGATTGCCAAGCTCATACAAGATGGTGCGTTGGCGTTCATGCGCCGCGAATTAATCCTGATTGGATTGTCGGTCGCCGTGATTTTCACCGCACTCGCTTTTTCTGGTCTTGGTGTCCAGACCGCCATCTCCTTCCTGGTCGGCGCAGCCTGTTCGGCATTGGCCGGTTTCTTGGGCATGATTGCCGCAACCAAGGCCAACGTGAGAACCACCTCCGCCGCGCACGATTACGGCCAATCGAAGGCGCTGACCGTCGCGTTCTTCGGCGGTTCGGTCATGGGCATGGTGTTGGCCTCGCTAGGACTGCTTGGCCTGGGCACGCTGTATCTGGTTTTTGGCACCGACCCTGAAACGGCGCACAACATCCACGGCTTCGGCATGGGTGCCGGCGTGGTTGCCCTGTTCTACCGGGTCGGCGGCGGTATTTTCACGAAGGCGGCCGACGTTGGCGCTGATCTGGTCGGCAAGGTCGAGGCTGGCATTCCCGAAGACGACCCGCGAAACCCAGGCGTCATCGCCGATAACGTCGGCGATAACGTCGGTGATGTGGCCGGCATGGGCTCAGATATCTTTGAGTCCTACTGCGGCGCGATGATCGCGACCGTTGCTCTAGCGACCGTCATGGTTCAGCAGTCGGCCACCGGCTTTGTTGAAGGCTTGGGCGAAGGCTCGGCTCTGATGAGTCTGCCGCTGCTGCTGTCTTCGCTCGGACTGGTTTGTTCGATTCTGGCAATTGCTGTCGTCAAAGGCATGTCCGGCAAAAGCCCGGAAGTCGCGCTGCGCGCGGGTACGATGTCAGCGGCAGTTGGATTCATTGTTTTGGCCTACTTCCTGATTGGTTATCTTGGCGTGGACAACGGCGTCTGGATAGCAGCCCTGGTCGGTGCCGTGGGTGGGGTCGTGATTGGCCTATCAACCGAGTACTACACCGCCGGCAAGCCGGTGCGTGACATTGCACGTTCGGGCGAAACCGGGCCTGCCACCGTCATTATTTCTGGCTTGGCAATCGGTATGCAATCGGTCGTCATTCCCATTCTGACCATCTGCCTGATGATCTTTATCGCCAACGGCAACGCTGAGCTCTATGGCGTCGGTATTGCGGCTGTGGCAATGCTCTCCACTGTCGGCATGACCATGGCGATTGATGCCTACGGCCCGGTCGCCGATAACGCGGGCGGGATTGCCGAAATGGCTGGCCTGGGCGAGGAAACACGCAAAATCACCGACTCGCTTGACGAGTTGGGCAACACCACCGCCGCGATTGGTAAAGGGTTCGCGATCGGTGCGGCCGCGCTGGCTGCTTTGACCATTATTTCGGCCTACATCGCTGAAGTCAGTCACCGCATTGATGGCTTCGCGCTGCTGATTTCAGACCCCAACGTCCTGATCGGCATGTTTATCGGCGGCGTATTCCCGTTCCTGGTCGCCTCGATCACCATGACAGCCGTCGGTGATGCGGCGTTTGAAATGATTCGAGAAATTCGCCGTCAGTTCCGTGAAATTCCCGGCCTGCTCGAAGGCAAAGCCGAACCAGATGCCGCGCGTTGCGTCGACATTGCCACCACCTCAGCGATCAAACGGATGCTGCTGCCGGCCGCGCTTGCCGTGCTGGGGCCCGTTGTCATTGGCTTCGGCATGGGCGCCGAAGCCCTTGGCGGCATGCTCGGCGGCGCACTGGTCTCAGCAGTCCTGCTGGCATTGACCATGGCCAATGCCGGTGGTGCCTGGGATAACGCCAAAAAATACGTTGAGAAAGGCAACCACGGCGGCAAAGGTTCAGACACCCATACCGCCAATGTGGTCGGTGATACCGTCGGCGACCCACTCAAAGACACCTCGGGCCCGTCGATGAACATCCTGATCAACGTAATGGCGATTGTGAGCCTGGTTATTGCCCCGCTGCTGGGTCAATAAAAATATGCCAGGAGGCATGTAGGTTCAGATGATTCGATACGTCAGATCAGGCCGTTCGAAGACAACGGCCTGATCTGACATCAGCCATCTGATTCAAAAAACACGCGGCCCGTGTGGCCGCGTTTTTTTTGGAATTCGAGGGCGCTTGCGGCATAACATGTGCTCACGCAGTGAGTTCAGTCCCGAAACAATGCCCGCTGTCGCGTAACGAACAAAAGGCCAATTCACCGACGAGACACGCATGGGCGTCTTGGAGGCTACAGCTTCTCGCTTTCAGCAAATCGCCATAGCTCTAGAACTGCGCTGAGGTCACAATTGTTCTGACCTTCATTACGGCCGGTATAATTCGAACACTACAAACTCAACCGACTTGGAGTAAACCCTTGATTCGATCTCTAATCGCCCTGTCAATTTTGGCCTGCAGCGCATGCGCTGTTAATGCGCAAGACCACGGAAAGGCCTCGCCCCTGTCCGACTATCTTGATACCAGCTACACCGTGGATAATCGAATCATCATCGGGCCGCAGCCGCCCGAGGACGCGCTTGGTGAATTCACAGAAGGTGACATTGCGACCGTTATCAATTTCCGCTCGACGCCTGAAATAAAGGGCATGGGCTTTGACCAATCCGCATTATTGGATGCCGCTGGCGTGGACTATCACCACATCGGCATTGGCGGCGACGAAAGCTACTCGCCGGAAAAGCTTGAGCAATTCAACGCCGCAATGGAAGCTGCTGGCACGGACCACATCCTGCTGCACTGCCGCTCAGGTCATCGGGCGAGCCAGATGTATGCCGCCTGGCTGGTCAAATACCGTGGCCTGAGTCCTGATCAAGCACTTGAGCGCGTCGCCCCGTCAGGCTGGTGGCCAATGCCGATGGAGCAATTATTGGGTCAGCCTCTGAGTGTGAGCGTAGAAGACTCTTAAAGAGCAATATCCCTGTAAACCAACCATGAAACCCTGGTGATGAAGTCGTTTGTAGCAATGAGTCGCTGGCTTGGCTCGATATGGCTTTTAGCTCTGATAGTCTCGCCGTCCATCGAAGCAGAGGATGTCACTGAACGGCTGGTCGATTTGGGAAACAAACCAGCCGAATCTCGCCAGCGCGGGGTCAGTCGCAACCTGTGGGATCTACAGCTTTTTGACGGCAAGATTTATCTTGGCATGGGCAGCACAGTTGACGACCGGGGACCGATCCCGGTATGGGCCTATGACCATGCCGCGCGTCGCTGGAATGATGCCCCCGAAACCATCGTTGATCTGGAAGCTATTGAGCTTTATCGAGTGATCGACGGCCAGCTCTACATTCCTGCCGCCGATCCAAAGGAAAAAGCGACCGAAGGCAGCAAATTCTATCGGCGCAGGACCGACGGTCAATGGGCGCATATGGTGAGTGTCAGGCCACTCCATACCGCGCATATTCGAGACTTGGCCGGAGCAAGTGGTTCGATTATAGGCGTCGGAAATAGCCGAGATCCGCATCGGATGGTCAACGCCAAGCCGAGTGCCATTGCGATCTCGACTCGGATGATTGACACCCAGCCGACCACGCGCAATCAAATCGGTTTATTTCGCTCTGCGATCAGTCTGGAGCCACCTGGACAATCGGGAGGCCGCGTCGATGCAGATACCTCGCAGCGAAATCGCGTCGGCAACTGGCTATTTTCCGTATTCCAGCTTCACGACGGTCTGTATGCCAGCACGCGCTGGCTGAGCTGGGCTTCCGACAATCCTGAGCCGGTCGGGCTTTATGCACCCCGTCCAGAATATCCGCCTCAGGTGCCGCCCTTCCCTACCGTTCTGCGCTGGGAACCGTCGCTACAAGAATTCGCGGCACTGCCGGCCGACGAACTGGATCGCTTGGTGCCCGAAAGTCCGGACCGAGACCCTCAAACCACGCTGCGCCCGTTTAAGCCTACTTTATTTGGTGAACTCTGGTTTGCACCGCTGAGAAGCTACTCGCTGACTCGCGCCGGCTACCAGTCGCTCTACAACATGTCGGCCGACTTTGTGGTCAAACCGGCCGACGGTCCAGGACTGCGGGTCACGCTCCCGAATCCAGACGCGCTTGGCGAAGCCGTTGTGGTCGATGACGATCAGCTTTATGTTTTGTCCAACGCGCGCCAGGCGAGCGGCGACTATCGGGTCGCAGTCTATGCGCTGACCCTAGCGGACGCACGAGCAGAGCGATTGAATGCCGACAGCGGCCTGGACAAAACGGCCTGGCGCGAAGTGCTGTATTTCACATCGACAAACCTGGCCCGGAGCTTCGCAAAAGTAAACTCCACCTGGTACTTCGGGCTGGGTATGGCCTTTGGAGAAGCGGCCGAAAGTGCGGGCACACTCCTTCGCCTGGACTGAAAAAGGCCACTTCGCTTTAAAACTTCGCACAATTTGGTCGTAAGGCGTTTTATTAAAGCAGAGATCTCCTCTTGACCTCACTACACTGATCTCAAATTATTCTGCTTAAAACCGACTCTACGCAAAACAACTATGTCTTTGGGTGCGCCCGTGAGGTTCCCCGACATTGGCAGAACACCAGGTTGAATGAATGAAATTCCAAAGACTTGGTCACAGCACCTATTTTTTAAACCTGCCAGACGATAAGAATCGTCACGTCGCAACGTCGACGTTTTTTCCAATTTATTCTTTTTTCACGACTGCCGTGGTTTTATTTGCTGTTGAAGTTAATCACCGTGTTTCACCCTTGATTACCACCGCAACTGGATTTTTTATGAGCATACGACTAGGACCTTCCGGCGAAGAAAACGACCATAAGTTAGCGGCTGTTTTTAAGAACTATGAAGCTGCGCAGCGTGCTGAGCAGCAGCTTGCCGAGACAATAACGCTTGATGCGGGCCAAATGGATATCCTTGACCCGGGCACTAAAAACATCAGCAGTCGATTGCTTCCAGAAAACCATGGAATGTGGCGAACCTGGATCCGAGCACATGCCGTATTCGGCGCTGTTGGGGCCGTGTTGGGAGTAATCGCATTTCTAGCACTAGTAGCTGCTGACGTTACGTTTATAGCCAACAACAAACTCTTTGCAGGCATTGTTTTCGTGCACGTCTTTACCCTCTCTGGCCTGCTCGCAGGCGGTTTGTTCGCGCTTAGACCCGATCAGAACGGATACATTTATGCAACCAAAAGTGCACTGAGATCCGGTCAAGCGGTGTTGCTTGTCCATGCGAGAACATCGGATCAACTTAACGCTGCACGTCGGTACCTTAATCGACCGGCATTGGAACTCATCCGTTCGGCCTGAAAATCAGTTGAAAAACTGGGCTCGTGAATTACCGGTTTAAAATCGTCAAAAATTCATTCCTCGAAGGTTCAGCGGCGTGAGGCATAGCGCCGCTGATGGTCAACCGTTCCAACGTAATGTAAATCGCCCGATAATCCCCAGTCGGCAGGATCAACTTCCTCGGCCTCGTTCTGATCGGCCTGGTCGGCGGCGACAATCAGTGCTTCATAGTCTTCAATCGACAGGCGACGACGATTAGCAAGGTGCTCCGTCGGGTCAATGGCGGCATTGAATCGATCTGCACCGTCACTGACGCGCGCCACGGAAAACGCAGCCCCGCAGCCGCTGCCGTAGGAGAACAGACTTACCGGGCGTCCGCTGTGCTCGCTGGAGGCTCGGCGCAGATAGTCGATCAGTGACAAAAACAGCGAGCCGGTATAAATGTTTCCAACCACGGCATTGAGCGATAGCCACGGCTCGACGCGCTGTTGGTAACTGGCGCTGACCCGGACGGCATCCTCGGAATCGCGCTCAATCGCGCGCCCGAGCTCGACTTCCCAGTGCCGATGGTGCGCTTTCTTGGCCATTTTTGTGAAAGGCACGTGGTAGAAACTGGCATCCAAGGCATTCAGTTCAAACGCCTCTCGGTGGCTATCGGCTTTATTGAGCGCGTCAGTCCAACATGCGCTAAGCGCATCCAGGTAGCACTCGATTGAATAGTGGCCATCAGCAAAAGCGTACTTGGAATACAGCGGTCGCCAGAAATCCATCACCTGACGCGTATAGTCGCCTTCAAGCGATGAATCGAAAGTCAGCAAGCGTGGATTGTCTGATACGACCATGGCAACGGCACCCGCGCCCTGGGTCGGCTCACCGGGCGTGTTGAGACCGTAGCGCGCAATATCAGACGCGATGATCAAAGCCTTGCGACCGCGCGCACGTCCAGCCACGATCCAGTCCGAAGCCGAAGTCAGCCCGGCCATCGCGCCATAGCAGGCGTGCTTGGTCTCGAAGGTCCGGCAGGTGGTCGGCAAGCCGAGCAGCTCGTGTACGTAGACTGCGACCGGCTTGCTGTGATCCACACCGGTTTCGGTACCCACAATCAGGGTGCCGATTTCGGAAGGATCAATATCAAAGGCCTGCAGCGCTTTTCTGCCTGCCAGCGCGGCCATGGTAACTGTATCCTCGCAAGGCGTGACCACCGCCATCTGGCGCTGACCAATACCAAGCGTAAACTTTTCAGGCGCAACGCCACGTGCGCGCGCCAAATCTTCCATATCGACGTAACATTCCGGGCCGTGAAAAGCCATGGCGTCAATACCGACTTGCATCGCAATCAAAACTTTTTCCTCGTCTTCAGATAAACCAGATCGTAAGCGTCTGGATACTATCAGCCCCTGCTCCAATAGTCTGCTGAAAAGCGTGCTTCCAGGCACATGACCAATGGCCGTCGCAGGTAACTCCTTCAGCTGATAGTTTGAAATCAATTCAAAATCTGGAAACCTGGACTCACCAATGGAAAACGCCCTACTGGTTCTATCAACGCTGGTTTTGTTCAACACCACCGCTTTTTCTCAGTCCGACTTGGATGCTGAAGAACTCGAGCAAATCATGGCTGCAGCACAAGCGTCAAACAGCGACGCGATCTATATCGTTCAAGGCGATGAGGTGTTGCTTGAGTGGTATTCGACCGGAAGCGCTGAGACGATCGAGCTGATGTCGGTATTGAAGTCGGTAGTTGCTATTGGCATCGGACGGTTGCTTGAACTTGAACACATCAAATCGCTTGATCAGCCGGTGCATAAATTTTTTCCCGAATGGAAACAAGGCCGAAAGGAAGCCATCACGATTCGACATTTGTTGAACCACACCTCCGGCCTGCAGAATAATCCAAACGCTGGCGTTGAAATCTACCCAAGCCCGGACGTGATCCAACTCGCACTGGCGGCTGAATTGTCGAGCGCTCCAGGCACTGAATTCCGCTATAACAACAAAGCGGTTAATTTGCTTGCGGGAATCTTTGAACAAGCCGCGGGTCGACGCATGGATGAGTTTCTTAACGACGAGCTCTTCAAACCCATGGGCATTGGACACGTTCAGTGGCACTACGACGACGCCGGGAACCCATATGCCATGGCAGGCCTGCGCCTTCGCGCTCCCGACCTTGCCAAATTCGGCCAGCTCATTCTCAACGACGGCCAATGGAACAACACGCCGCTGATCGACCCGGCATTCATTCAAGAAATGCTGGATCAAGCCCAAGCCTACGTCCCGTCTGGCGGACTGCTGTGGTGGCGCATGTCGAGTGAACGCAGACTCTCTATCAACGAGGCAAAGATTCGGTTGGATACCCGCATCAACCAGGACGACCTCGCGGCCTTGATCAAACTATCAGATCAGGATTTTCCATCCACTGATGACTTACGGTCAGCCTTAATCCAATCACTATCAACTGGCTGGCAACAACGCCTCAGCGATCAACAAATTGAATCTTTCATTGATGTCGAAAATGGTCCAGTCGTGGCCTTCTACGGCGACGGCTACCTGGGCCAAACAATACTGGTGATGCCTAAACATAATATCGTTGCCGTGCGGCAAATAAAAAACAGCGACGATTACAATCGCGAAACGGACAGCTTTCAGAACTTTAGGCAGCTAGTCAATGAGCTCGCGACAAACTGATCCTTGAGACAAAGGCTTGTCGGCACGATCAGGATTCTCTATAGGAGAAGTTGAGGCACCTATCCACAAAGGCGTCAGATGGTGAATGAAGTTCGTCGGTTAGTAATTGAACAGCTATTTCTTCGTACCGTCCAGTTTGATTTGATACCGTTGTAAACTCCAATACCTCGTCACGATGAAGATTCGCGATCATCACGAGGGAGGTGTCGATTGTATTGCCGCTATCCATTGCTCCCAGAATATGGATGCAAGCAAACATCGGCACGTTGGAGTGATCAGATTGTTCGATATATTGAAGCAGGTCATTTGCAAGTTGACAGATCAGTAGCGCACCTGCGCGCTCGCACAGTGCGTGCTGCTCATGAGCATCAACCATTCGGAAATAATCTGAATTGCGTACGTTTTGGTCTAGGTGAAAATTTACGGTTGCACTGCGTCCTTGGTCGAACGTATCGTGAGAAACCGTCCAACTGTGATTGCCGTTCGATGGCCGCGAAACTGATTGAAATCCATCGGGCAGTTTTTTTACTTGGCCATCGCTTAATACGATGCTGTCTCTGTCAGAGAGAATCCATTCCACGCTCGGAGCGTAATAACTACGCTCAACCTCGCGCTGCCAATGGCTGAGAAGTACAATCTGTAGCACAATGATTCCCAGACAGATAAACATGCAGGCAACAAACAATTTCCGGGCTAAAATCGACTGCATAGACCATCACCTTCAAGCAAATAGTGTCCAGCCACCAATCCAAATAACGCTGGACAGTCTGATGATCTTCCCTTAAACCAAATGGCGTCATTGTTATCAAAGACCAATGCGATGGAATACAGCGACGGCTGGCCTTGACGGGTATAACGGTGTTCGTGAACCGTCAAATAGCCCTGCGGACCGTTGACATCGCGATTGTAATACTGACAAGTGACTAAAGGACCTAGCAAAGTTTCGCCATTGCAGACGCTCTTAGCACTCTCAATATCTTTCGCAAGATGAGATCCGATTAACAACTGGCTACGCGAAAGGTCATCAGTAAATCTTAAGTCATAGACAGGCTGTCGTTGACCCTCGATCGGCCAAGCTTGCAATTTCAAATGATCTGCGAGATCGAAACCATGAGATCGAAAACTGATTGCCTCAGGCGATCGAGTTGCCGCGAATTTAGTCTGGAGATCTCGGTATTCGCTCCAGAAATACAGCGACGATAGGAGTACAAGCATCGCAATCAACAAGCCTAGCTTACGTCGATCAATCAGTTGCAGTTTGAGGCTCATATTTTCGCCATAATCGTTGCATCAAGTGTCGAACTAATCCTCGCGCGATACGGCACCCAGCATTCGTACCTCCAGCGGGCTGCTGGTATCCAGATGCACATCGCGCTGCGGGAAGGCGATGACGATGCCGGCGTCTGCGAACTTTCGATTGATCGCAACATGCAGTGCGGTCGTTGTTTGAAGACGATCGGATACCGATGGCACATAGCAGCGCAGGCCGAGGTTGAGTGAATTATCACCAAATGACTCGAAGGTCACCAATGGTGGTGGCTCAGCCAGCACGACCGGGTGTTCGGTGGCCGCTTCATTGATCAATCGAAGCGCTTTCTCAACGTCACTCCCGTAGGCAATACCGACCATAAACAGGATGCGGCACGTTTCATCAGACAGAGACCAATTAACAACGCGCGATGTGATGAATTCTTTATTTGGAACGATCAATTCCTGCTCGTCCCATTTTCGTATTGTGGTTGCACGGATCTGGATTCGAACCACGCGGCCGGTGTCTTCACCGACGGTCACAACGTCGCCAACGCGGACCGGCCGCTCGATCAGAATAATCAAGCCGCTGATGAAATTCGCCACGATTTCCTGCAACCCAAAACCAATTCCGACGCCAAGTGCCGCGACCAGCCACTGCAGCTTGGACCAGTTAATACCGATGATCGACAGCACCATGCCAAGTCCGATCAAAACAATGCTGTAGCGGGCCAACGTTGCAAACGCCAGGCGACTTCCGGTGGGTATAGAACCACGCTGGCGCAGAATGATTTCAACCAGCGCCGGTAAGCTACGTGCCGCCGCGAACGTTAATGCCGACAACAGCAAAGCGAGCAAAAGATCAGCAAGAGAGACGCGCACCATCATCTGCTCGCCAGATACATCCTTTGCATATTCCCACAACGTAATGCCGCTTAGGTTGACCAGCGCCGGAAAGACCGGCGACCAGATGGCGACCACGCCCAGCAATGCGACGATAGACAGCACGACATTGATCAATGCTCTGCTGTCTGAATCCAGCGTCGCCAAGTCTTCGCCGGCTTCGGGAATTGCCGTACCTTCTACGGTTGAGACAGGACTCTCAGCATTTTCCTGTTCTCGTGCTGCGGCACGTCGTGCAAGCAATTCTTTCAGGCGCACGCGACGTCGCACCACGAGCAGCCAGCGCGCACCCAATTCACTGATCAAGGCCAATACCAGCGCAAACAGCAGTGTTTGAATGGACCGATCAAGCAGAATTGAGGCTGAATACATATAGCCGGTGACCGCGACCACCCCCATCAGCAATGGCATAGCCAACGTAACGATCAACCAGGCCCACCCGATTTTTGGCGAGAAGGCTGTACCTGGCCGGCGTTTCAAGTGTTCGACAATTGAATTACCCGGGCGCAACAAACGATAGAGAAAACGCGCCAATCCAAATACGGGCACCAGGTAAATGAGCTGCCCGAACCCAAACGTTTGCTCCGGCGGCGCGAATCGATAGGCAATAATCAAGAATATGCCGGGGAGCAGCACGGTTAGCCCCAGCTGCAAAAGCTCCCGGCGCAGCTCTGCAAGTGCGATCGGCGACCATTGGAAATGGGCATCCGCCACGCCGCCCGGCAAACACAGATTGCGGGCTGCGAGCAGGAAAAACAAAATGGGAACGGTGCGCAGCAGCGCATCGCCAAAGGCAGCTGAGGACTGGTTGGCTAGTGGCCCATCGACTAACTCCAGACCAACGGTCAACACCAGCAATGGCCAGGGGATAGCCAATGCAACGGTATAGCCCAGGGCCAGCAGCGTTGAGCCCATTGAATCAGCAGACGGCTTACCGACCA
>JGI12109J20283_10110004_pt1 | contig 21620 bp, 22 predicted proteins | sample ElkSlonscriptome_12_FD_20283 | JGI IMG/M metagenome (IMG submission 20283)
TCGGTGGTCGGGCGGCACATATCGCCGTTCAGCGCCGTATACGGATCGTCCAAATTTGCCGTTCACGCACTCGCCGAGGGCCTGCGCCGCGAGGTCGGCCCCCAAGGCGTACGCGTCTCTCTGGTCGAGCCTGGGGTCGTGCTGAGCGGGTTCCAGGCGGGGGCCGGGTACAGCGAAGAGTTGGTTGAGGGATTCGATGAGCGCTTCGGCCCATTGCTCATCGGAGAGGACGTGGCCAATGCGATTCACTTCATCCTGAGCCAGCCGCCACACGTCCATATCAGCGACCTCGTCGTGCGACCGACGCGCCAGGATTACCCCTAATCGATGCGCGGGGTCGGGTCGGGAGTCGCGCCGCCTCGATGTCGCGGACCTCATCGCCAAGTCTCCTTGCGCTGTTGGACCAGTGCGCTGTTGGACCAGGGTCATCGCCCGGAATCAAACTTCGCCTGCGCGCCAATACGGCGTCCGCCGAAGCTGAACGCGGGCTTGCGGCAGCTGGCCAGCGCCGACCCGTCGTGGCGCATGGCCTTACGCGAGAAAGACGCGCTCGAGGGATCCGCGAGCGAGATTGCCGCGCTCGTCCTCGGCTTCAAGGAAGTAGCGCAGATCGCCGAGCCCGGGAGGCAGATCGGCGGCAGCATACCCTCGACCTGGAGCTGAACACGCCCGGCACCGACCAATCCGCCCGGCACGTTGGCCAAATAGTGGTGGGCGCCGTCGGATTTGCCTTCAAGCCGTTGGACCTGTTCGTCTTTGATCAGATGCTCCTGGCCGCACTGCCGGAGTATCAACTGCAGAAAGGGTATGGGCCCGTCGGCGCTGAACTCGACGGCGAAGGCCGGGTTTTTCCCGCGCGCGTCGCAAGTCATGGCGGAGGGAAGCGCAACGCAGAGGATCCGGGAGAAGGCAGTGTTCATGTGTGACTCGTCTTTCCGAGTGCCTTGCGCCCCGTGCGCAGGGCGATTACCGCATCTCCGTCGTCCTCGTCGTCAGCTGATTCGTGCGAAAAAGTAACGCCTGTCCGAACGCGAGGGCCAAAATCTCGCCACCGAGTGTCAGGATCAACGAAAGCAGATTCAGCATGTCGATGGCGGATACCCAACTCGCCATCGCGTCCATCCGCTGGATCGCAGCGACCCCCGCCTGTGGTGCAGAGAGGAACCGAAACAACATGGTTCCGACCTCGAACAGGAGCACCATCATCGAGAAGAGGATCGCCAAGGTCGCGCCGGAAATCCCAATCCAGACGCTTCGCTGAACGCCGGAAATGGACACGCGGGAAGGCGATTTTCGGATCCGCCTTCCGATACGCGTGTATTGATAGAACCACAGCACGATGAACACCAGCAACACGAGATCGATCGTCGAAAAGTGTTGCACCAGCGGCAGTGCGGAAGGAGGTCCATCTGGCCTCGAGCCATTGAACAACACGGTGTAAACCATAATCGCGAAGGGTATCGCGCCCATCATGACCTGCACGACTAGGCCGCCCCATCCCAACCGGGAGAAGGCGTTTCCAAGCGCATCGACCTCGTCCGAACCGAGCCTTTCAGTGAGATTACTGACCATGGTTGACTTCCTGGCTTGCGATAATCAGAGGAGCCTTTTTTGCGGGGACAACGCGGTCAACATCCCCTTTCGGGGGGCGCCGGGCATCCGGATGCGGCGGCTCGCCGAGTAAACGCCCGAAAGCAAGCCGCCACTTTCGTCCCTGGCTGAAGGGCCGCGCGCTTGATCCTCGCTGTTTAGCTGGAGGCACCGGCAGAGATCTTCCACCCGAGGACGCCGGACATTAGACAAATTGTGTTTGGCTAGGCGCTGCGACCTGCCGAGGCTGACGCTGGTTCCAACAGACTTCCCGGTTCCTGGCGCGGCGCGGGATGACGCAGGCGTGGGGCGCCCGAGGACAGCCACGGGCACAGGCCCGCCGCCCACGGCACCCTTATCGTATCCGCTTTGCCGTCATTAGCCGGCTCTATGGCGGCACAATTTTTATGAATCCTGTTGGTGGCCCGTGGCATTTACAATCAAAGCTGTAGTAAGTGGTGCTCAACAGCGACCCAATCAAGTGATCGCCAGCAACCCCATCCGCAACCTTGCTCTGATCGTCGTGTTGACCATCAGCGACGGCACGCTCAAGGCTATTCGCAGATGCCATCGCGCGCCGAATCCGGGAACGTACAGATGGCTCCTGGCATCATTCGCTGCGGCTGACTTGCCGGCAAGCAGCTGAGTCGCAGCACGCCTATCGGCAAGGTCCGAACGGCGCGGCTGGTATGCCCTGATGAGGCCGCGGAAAAGGTGTTTTCATTGTGGAGCGATCGGGTACGCGCTCCCTCGACAGGGCCAGTCGTCCCGCTACCGGGAAGGTAAGGGTCGACGTCTTTACTGAGGTAATTGGAGCTTTGATCTCATGATAACCAGTAATCCCTTCGCGGAGCTTTCAGCTCTCATCCCTCCTGCTGTCATGCAGGCCTACGTGGTGCTGATGATCCTTTTGGTCATCGGTGGCACCCTGCTGGACGTCATACACAAGCAGAGCGCGAAGTACTTCGTCCAGAGAGGACAGTCGCTCAAAAAGCTCGCCAAGCGCGAAGTCAACATCGTCGAGAAGAGTGGCATCGCCGTCAGCACCCTCGCGAACGAGGTATTGGCGTCGGGCGAGTTCGATAACCCGGATCGGCGTAAATCTCACCTACTGATGATGTATGGCTTTGTCATCTTCGTGGTGACGACTGCGCTGATGATCTTCGGCCTGCCGGCCGCGGAGGGCGATGGCTGGCTCCTGCTGCCACTGCTCTGGCACATCGGGGCACTGATGATCTGCGTCGGCGGCTACTGGTTCTGGCTCAAGATCCGTGTCGACGTCCGTTCCGAAGGTCACCAGTGGTACGAGGTGGAGCGCCGCGACCTGTTCATCGTGTCACTCTTGCTGACGGCGACCTTCGCGCTCGTTTGGTCCTTACTGCAGGCCCTTGGCGGCGGCGTGCTCGCCGGTATCGCCCTCGTGGTCTTCATCGTTGCGGCCACGACACTGTTCAGCAGCGTCTTTTGGTCAAAGTTCGCGCACATGTTTTATAAGCCGGCCGCCGCGTTTCAAAAGCGGATGGCCAAGGCAGACGGGTCGCGCGACAAATTGCCCGAGCTACCCGAACTGACGGATCCCGTCGTTCGCGAAAGGTACCCGGACATCCCGGAGTACATGGGCGACAACCCGCCTTACATGGGACTCGGCATTAAGCGCGAAACCCCGACCCATTACTGATATTGATTCGCTGAATCGAGTCCCGAAGAGGAAGAGAAGATGCCGACTTTCGTCTACATGACGCGCTGCGACGGCTGTGGCCAGTGCGTTGATATCTGCCCCTCGGACATCATGCACATTGATCCCGTGACCCGGCGCGCCTACAACATCGAGCCCAACATGTGCTGGGAGTGCCTGCCGTGTGTCAAGGCGTGTCCACAAAATGCGATCGATGTGCGCGGCTACGCGGACTTCGCCCCGCTGGGCCATTCCGTGCGCGTGCGACGCGACGAGGAGAAAGGCGTCATCGCCTGGCGGATCATCTTTCGCAACGGCGAGAAGGACATGAATCTGCTGGCGCCGATCACCACTAAGCCTTGGGGTAAGCATATCCCCAAGCTCGCAGACGTGCCGCCACCCAATCAGGAGACGCGTGACAGCCAGCTGTTGTACAACGAGCCGAAATATATCCGTCTGGATGAAGGCGGTTTGCACACGCTCGAGTCCAACGGCTTGAAGATGAAGGCGGGAGTATACTACTGATGGCCTATAAAACGATCGTTGAAGACGACATCGATGTCCTTGTCGCTGGAGCTGGACTAGGCGGCACTGGCGCCGCCTTCGAGGCGCGCTATTGGGGCCAGGACAAGAAGATCGTCATCGCGGAGAAGGCGAATATCGACCGGTCGGGTGCCGTGTCGCAAGGCCTTTACGCCATTAATTGCTACATGGGCACCCGGTTCGGCGAAAACAACCCAGAAGACCACGTCCGTTACGCGCGTATCGACCTAATGGGCATGGTTCGCGAAGACCTACTGTTCGATATGGCCCGCCACGTCGACTCGACTGTGCATCAATTCGAAGAATGGGGCCTGCCACTGATGCGCAACCCGAAGACCGGTGCCTATCAGCGTGAAGGCCGTTGGCAGATCATGATTCACGGCGAGTCCTACAAGCCGATTGTCGCCGAGGCCGCGAAGAAATCCGCCGACAAGGTCTTCAACCGCATCTGCGTAACGCATCTGCTGATGGATGAGAGCAAGCCGAACCGGGTCGCCGGCGCGGTCGGCTTCAATGTGCGGACCGGCAACTACCACGTATTCAAGTCCAAGACCGTCATCGTTGCCGCGGGCGGCGCCTCGAACATCTACAAGCCCCGCTCGGTTGGCGAAGGGGCTGGGCGTGTCTGGTACGCACCCTGGTCTTCGGGCTCGGCCTATGGCTTGCTGATCGACGCGGGCGCCAAGATGACGCAGATGGAGAACAGGATTGTTCTGGCGCGGTTCAAAGACGGTTACGGCCCCGTCGGCGCCTACTTTCTGCACCTCAAGACCTACACACAGAACGGTCTCGGCGAGGAATATGAATCGAAATGGTGGCCGCAGTTGCAGGAAATCGTGGGGAAGGAATATCTGGATCCCGACGCGTGGCATCTGACCCATCGCCCCATACCGACCTGCTTGCGCAACCATGCGTTCATTAGCGAGGTCAATGCCGGTCGCGGCCCAATCCATATGGTGACTATGGAGGCGTTCCAGGACCCGCACCTCGAAGAGATCGGCTGGCACAACTTCTTGGGTATGACCGTTGGGCAAGCCGTGCTTTGGGCGGCGACCGACGTCGACCCCAAGAACGAAAACCCTGAGCTGACGACCTCCGAGCCATACGTCATGGGTTCCCACGCCACCGGCTGCGGCGCCTGGTGCTCAGGTCCCGAGGATGTCTCCCCGCCAGAGTATTTCTGGGGCTACAACCGCATGACGACCGTCGAAGGCCTGTTCGGCGCCGGCGACGCCGCCGGCGGCACGCCGCACGCCTTCTCGTCCGGCTCCTTCACCGAAGGGCGTCTCGCCGCCAAGGCCGCCTGCCAGTACATTGACGACGGCAAGGCTGAAGGCATCCGGGTCTCCGACGAACAGATCAAGCGACGGCAACAGGAGATCTACAAGCCGCTGGAGCATTACAGGATCTATCGCAATGAGATCACGGCTGGCTCGGTCAACCCGAACTACATCAACCCGCGCCAAGGGCTCGATCGACTGCAGAAGCTGATGGATGAGTACTGTGGCGGGGTCACCGTCAGCTACATGACCAACGAAAAGTTGCTGAACATCGGCCTCAAAAAGCTGAAGCTCCTAGAAGAGGACCTTGATAAGCTTGCTGCCGAAAACATCCACGAGCTACTGCGCGCCTGGGAGCTCAAGCATCGCCATCTGACCTCCGAGTCCGTCATGCAGCACACCCTGTTCCGGAAGGAAACCCGTTGGCCGGGATACTACTATCGTGGCGACGCAATGAAGCTCGACGACGAGAACTGGCATGTACTGACCGTCTCGCGCCGCGATCCCGAGACCGGTGAATACACCATGGAAAAGGCACCCTGTTACCACCTCGTCGAGGCGGAGACGGAGACGGAGGCGGCGGCGTAAACGTCTGAGTCTATCCAGACACGGGCCCTTGGTGGATCCAAGGGCCTCGCCTTCCTGCGAATCATGGAGATGCCCGAACGATCGTCTCGGCTCTCGGCATTGACACCGGAGAATCGCTACCGGCCTTAAAGTGTCCGAGTTAGGCAGGCGATCGATACCAACATGCGATGAACATCAACGACAAAACCGACGAACAGATCCTCGAGATTGCGCATCCCATGTGGGATGAGCTCATGAAGTATTCCAACGAAGGTCAATATAGCAAATTTATCAAGAAGTTCTCTTACAATTTGCTTCTCGGCCTAAACGAGGTCGAAGTGGGCAAACAGTTCGCGCACAGCGAGTTGGCACGCAATCTGGTTGAGGAGAGAGACTTTCTGGGACTGATCCGACGTGGTCAGCATGTGACGGTTCTCTACCGGGTACGCAGTAAGGCGCGGGATGGGGAGTGGCTCGGAAGAATGGTTCTAGGTTACGAGAACGGAGAGGTGCGGATTTTTGCCGCGTCGATTTTCTAACGTTATGAAAGAAAGGATCGAAGACAACAAATTCGTCGAGCTAACCTATCGAGTTATCGATCAGAACACGGGTGAGGTTCTGACAGCCATCGAGTTTCCCCTTGGGTACGTTCAGGGTCGCAATGAGGTGCTGGCACCGCAAATCATGGCCGAACTGGAGGGGAAGACAACGGGAGACACGATGAGGGTCCAGATCGACGGCTCTGATCTATACGGCCCCAGAGACGAGTCCTTGGTCATCACCGACGCAATTGAAAACGTACCCGAGGAGTACCGGGAAATCGGTACGCGCATCGTCATGGAGAACGATAGGGGTCAGACCAAGGACTTTCTTGTCACGCGCCTGGACGACAAGACGCTGACAATCGATGGAAACCATCCGCTTTGCGGCAGGAAGGTCTTCTTCGAGCTCGTGGTACTGAGCGTGCGCGACGCGACCCATGAAGAGATCGTCGCAGGCGGCAAAGTAGAAAGGGGCCCGGATCTCGGCGGAGTCCAGGTTAGACCGATCTGATTGGGCTACTTGCACCTAAGGGTGAAACAGCTTCTTCATCGCACCATGGACTTGCTCGTAGGCATATGAATTCTCACCGCAATGGATGAGAGTCTCGTCATTGGTGCGGAAGGTCAGATACGGATGGACCTCTACCCCATTAACTTCGATCCCAGCAAGATCGTCGATCACACCGGCGATGCTCAATGCGATACTCGCCGTGAGGTCTTCAAGCTTTTCTTGGTCCACGCCCGCTTCTTGAAGCTTGATTTTGATCCGTTCAACAATTTCGCCAGTAAATATCGCCTGCTGCTGGTCGAATTCTGTCGTCGCTAACGTTAGTTTCATTCCGGGAGGAGAGGCAGTCAGATGATCAACTAGCAGGACTTCTGCAAGCGAACGTCTTTGCCAAAGACGCAAAGCTGAGCTCACTTCACCGGCGTGGACGGCGCTTTTCTGTGTCTGCGGAAAGGTGACGAGTCCAGCAGCCAGCGCGAGCGTTTCAGTTTCTCGCCGGCCGCGGGTTTTCAGGGACGCTTCGGAGTTTGATACTCGGCTTCTTTTTGAAACGCTTCCCAAATGACGTCATACCCGACATACCCTTTCTCATTGGGCTGCTTCTGACGTGTCACGCAAAACCGGCTATGGCCGTCAGGGACCTTGGGACGGGTCTTCTTCTGCTCGCTCATGACGTACCTCTGCTAAAGGCCAACTTGTCCGGTGCTCGGAGCAGCATCGAAAGCTATCCTGGCAGGGTGACGCTGTCAAGTCCTCAAGATGCCAAGGGGCTGAGATATGGCGACGGGCAACCGGCTCGCACCGCAACCGTCATTCCGCTCACGCGTCCAGTTGGCCCGGCAGCAACGGTGGCACCGGACAGTCGAGATAGGCGCCAATGGCGCGCAAAAGCTCCGCTTGGTGGATGGTGACCCGACCGTCGGCCGAGATGGCCGCAACGCAGGCCTCGACGAGCTTGCCACGGAAGCGAAAATTCACGCCCCGTAAACGTGTTAGGGCCTTCTCCACAGACGGAAGGGACAAAGCGTCGCGCTCCAGCAACCGCCAAGGCCCGTTGATGGGCGCAAGCGCCGCCGCCTGGGAAAAGGCCTGACGCGTCGATTCTCGGCTGCGCCCGTGGCCAGCGTGGGCGAGCAGCGACAGCACGAGCGTCACATCGCTGCGCAAGGCAGGCACCTCGAGCTTGACGCGGCGCCGCGGCGGTCCTTCTCCAAGGCCCTGGCGCAGTAGGGCAATAAGGCAGAACTCGAACAGGCTCAGGCGTCCATCCGCCCTGCTGAGCTTGTCCACATCCTCCAGCAATCGGGCGTGCTGAGCTGCGGACAACTCTCGCAGCGTCGGCACGACCAGCTCGACCAACGGTAGCCATAGCTCGCGGCCCGCCTGGCGCAGCCACTTCGCGTGCGCTAGCGCGCGACCGGCAGTTTGCGTCTGGTCACGGCCGAGGACAGCGGCAAGCACCTTAGCCGGCTCCTCCAGAGACGCCACGAGCAAGCCGTAGACGAGGCTGGTGGCGTGATTCTTGTCATGCAGGTCATCGGCAACCGCCTGCGGCAGGCGCTCCAAGAGTTGCCGAGCATAGCCGAGCTGACGGTTATCGACCTGACCGACACTCGCGCGCACCTGTTCCGGAGTCAAAGCCACCTCACCCCGGCCGGCGAAGCCCATCCCCGTGCTAGACAGGGTGCTGGCAGCGTTCGTCGATCTAAGGTCCGTCGCTTGGAAACTCGGGTCGAGGCGGGCAATACGCTCTTCGATCGGCGGATGGGTTGCGAAGAGGCCGGAGAGGGATTTGACGCCTTGCCCGAAAAGCATGTGGCTGGCCTCTTCGGCCTTCGGCGTCTCCAACTGGCTCGCCGAGAGGCCGCCGATCTTCATCAGCGCCCCGCTGATGCCGCCGGGATTGCGAGTGAACTGGACCGCCGAGGCGTCCGCCAGGTACTCGCGTTGGCGCGACACCGCGGCCTTGATGAGGCGGCCAAACAGGACGCCGGTATAGCCGACCGCAAGCAACGCGAACCCAATCAAGAGTCCGCCTGACTTCTTGGAGCGACCGTGGGCCGATCCGCGCAGCATGGCACGCCCGATCAGGGCGATGAGGAGGATGCCGTGGAGGATCCCCATCAGGCGCAGATTGAGTCGCATATCCCCGTTGAAGATATGCGAGAACTCGTGCGCGATCACCCCCTGCAGCTCGTCTCGACTCAACCGTTCTAGGCAACCGCGGGTCACCGCGACGACTGCCTGATTCGGACCGCTGCCGGCGGCGAAGGCGTTGACGCCAGCCTCGTCGTCGAGGACGTAGACCGCCGGCGCAGCAATGCCGGCGGCAATCGCCATTTCCTCGACGACGTTGAGCAGACGCCTCTCCAGCCGGTCTTCGCTGGCGCGATCGACGAGCCGACCGCCGAGCGCCCGCGCTACGGCCGCGCCGCCGCCGCGGCTGAGGATGACCATGCGGTAGAGGCTTCCGGCGCCGATCAATAGCACAGTGCCTGTCGCGACGAGCGCGAACAGCCTTGGCTGCCACCAGCGCATCGGCTGTGCGGCCTGCTCGGTGTTGGAGAAGCCGACCGCCAGCGCGACGGCCAGGTAGACGCCGACCACGATGACGCATACGGCGAGCAGAAAGAGCAGCACCAGCCACTTGGTATGACGACGCGATTGGTCCTGCGCGTGGAAGAAGTCCATCCTGGGACCTCGGCTCAGCTGAAGGAGACCTGCACAGCTCGACGCACCCCTTGGTCCTCGATCTCGAAGGGTTCCGCCACTCGGAAGCCCAGATTTCTGGCAATTAGGGCATCAGGAAGGGTCTCGCGCTTCGTGTTATAGCGCATCACCGCATCGTTGAAGGCTTGGCGGGCGAAGGCGATCCGATTCTCGGTGCTGGCAAGCTCCTCCTGCAGTTGCGCCATGTTCTGGTTCGCCTTGAGATCCGGGTAGGCCTCCGCGAGCGCGAAGAAGCGCCCCATCGCCGAGCCGAGCAGGGTCTCCGCGCCCGCTAGCTGACGAACCGCTGCTGCATCGCCGGGATCGCCTCCGGCGCGTCGTGCGGCGGCCTGAGCCTGGTTGCGCGCTTGGATCACGGCCTCCAGGGTTTGGCGCTCGTGCTGCAAGTAACCCTTTGCCGTCTCGACGAGATTGGGGATCAAGTCATAACGTCGCTGCAGCTGCACGTCGATCTGCGAGAAGGCATTCTTGAAGCGGTTGCGCAGCGCGACGAGCCCGTTGTAAGCAACGATGCCCCAAGCGATGATGATGACGACGACTCCCAGTACAATCCAACCGGTCATGGACATCTTGCCCGTCTCCGAGATAGGTTCTGCCAGGCCCGTATACTACTCTTAGGGCGAGCGCGTGCCGTGCGCCGTTTCTCAGACTCCAGCGACGAATCGGTCTCGTACCGAGCGGTGCGGCGATCTGCTCGCCGTAGCCTCCGCCGGTGTCGATGGCGACGCCGAGGTGAGAGATTCGTCCGACGACCGGTTAGAATGGCGGCAGTTCACTCGATGAGAGGAGGAATCAGTTATGGCAATCAATCTTGAGAAGGGCCAGCGCATCTCTTTGGAGAAGGACGGCGCGGAGCTCTCGGACGTCTACCTCGGCCTCGGCTGGGGGCGCCGTAAGAAGAAGGGCTTTTTTGGTACCTCCGAGGTCGATGTCGATCTCGATGCGTCCTGCCTTCTGTTCGACGAGAAAGGCACACTCCAGGACCAAGTGTGGTTCCGTCAGCTGAAGAGCCGCTGTGGCAGCATCCAGCATACCGGCGACGATCGTTCGGGCGGCGGCGGTGGCGAAAACGAGCGCATCGACCTGCGCCTCAACGCCGTTCCCGCCGAGATCAAAGCCTTGGTCTTCACGGTGAACTCCTTCCTGAACGACTCCTTCGCGGGCATTCCCAGCGCCTTCTGCAGGCTCGTGAACAAGGGCACGGGACAGGAGATCGCGCGTTACGATATCGGTCTCGACGGTGGCGATCATACCGGGATGGTGATCGCCGTGATCTACCGCCACGAAGGGAAGTGGAAGATGCGCGCCGTCGGCGAAAAGGGCTACGGCCGCACCTTCCAGGATATGATGCCGTTGATCTCGGCGAACCTGCCCTGACGGCGATTGCCGTCGGTGGCGTCGCTGACCAAGCGTGGAACCTTAAGGCGCTCACCCTGTCGACCGAGACGGTTGCAGACGATGCTGCGGCAATCTGATCGCTGCGTCGGTCGAGCGCCCGATCCACGAGGATTCCGTCGATTACATTAGGTGATGAGATGTTTGACAGCTTCAAACAGAAATTCAACGACATGACCAAGGGCCTGAAGGAAGAGGTCTCGCGCGTGCGCAACCGCGACTTCCTCGAGGCCTGCGTCGCCGGTTGCGCCTTGGTGGCCAACGCCGACGGCATCGTCGACCCAGAAGAAAAGCGCAAGATGATGGGCTTCATGCAGTCATCAGACGTGCTATCCCTCTACGATACGAACGACGTCATCAACCTGTTTAACAAGTACAACAGCAACTTCGAGTTCGATTTCGGCATCGGAGAGGCGACGGCCTTGAAGACGATCGGCCGGATGGCCAAGAAGCCCGATGATGCCAGACTGCTTGTGCGGGTCTGCTGCGTCATCGGCGCCGCCGACGGCAACTTCGACGAGCACGAGCGCGCCGCAGTGCGACGCATGTGCCAGGAGCTCAATGTCGATCCAAAGGATTTCGGCGTTTAGCGCGAACCCCGCTACCGCTTACGAGGAGGCAAGTTATGGGCGTTTCACTGGAAAAGGGTGGCCGTGTATCATTGGACAAAGAGGCACCCGGACTGCGTACGGTCCAAGTCGGGCTTGGTTGGGACCCGCGGGTTACCGACGGCAAGGACTTCGATCTCGATGCCTCGGCCTTCCTGCTGGGCGAGGACGGAAAGGTCTCTTCGGACCAGGACTTCATCTTCTACAACAATCTCCAGTCTGCCGATGGCTCAGTGCGCCATACCGGCGACAATCTGACCGGCGCCGGTGAGGGTGATGACGAAGTCATCATGGTCGACTTGCCAGCGGTCCCGACCGCGGTCCACAAGATTGCCTTCACGGTGACGATTCACGACGCCCAGGCCCGCGGTCAGAACTTCGGACAAGTCGCCAACTCCTTCATCCGGCTGGTGAACGCCGACGATGGCACGGAGGTGGTGCGCTTCGATCTCGGCGAGGACTATTCTACCGAGACGGCAATGGTTTTCGCCGAGCTGTATCGCCATGGCGGCGAGTGGCGCTTCAATGCCGTCGGGCAAGGTTACACCGGCGGTCTACGCGCGATGTGTGACCAGTACGGCGTTCGCGTCTAGTGGCAATCGCTAGAATGACGCCGCCCGGACGCTCCGGTCGTTAGGGCCCGACATCGAACTGTCCGCGGCGGCGGGCCCGCCGCACCTTCCGGGGGACTGCTCGCTGACGCGCAGCAGTGCAGCCTGAGCCGAGTTGATCGGCGCACACCTGTCACCGAATCCGTGATCTATCACCGCTGAACCTAAGGAGTCCAATCGTATGGCAGTCTCTCTGAGCAAAGGCGGCAACGTCTCCCTGACGAAGGAGGCCCCCGGCCTCAGCAAGCTTCACTTCGGTCTCGGCTGGGACGCCCGCAGCACTGACGGCGCGCCCTTCGATCTCGACGCCTCGGCGCTGGTCGTTGGCGACGACGACAAGGCGCTGAGCCCTCAGCACTTCGTTTTCTTCAATAACACCAAAGACCCGGAGGGAGCCGTCGTCCACCTGGGCGACAACCTGACCGGCGAGGGCGAAGGCGACGATGAGGTGATCAAGGTGGATCTGGCCAGTCTCCCGGCCAGCGCCAAGAAGGTGGTCTTCGTCGTCACTATCTATGATGCCGATTCGCGTAAGCAGAACTTTGGCCAGGTCAGCAATGCCTTCATTCGCGGCGTCAACGACGCCGACCAGAAGGAGTTGGTTCGCTACGACCTCACGGAAGATTTCTCGATGGAAACGGCGATGATTTTCGGCGAACTCTATCGCCATGGCGACGACTGGAAGTTTAAGGCCGTCGGTCAGGGCTATGCCGGTGGTCTGACCGCGGTCGCCCGTGACTTCGGCGTCCAATAGGACGGTCCCGCCGATCACCCGACGAACCCCGTCGGGTGATCCTTCCCTCACCCCAACCCTCTCCCAAGGGCGAGGGAGCGAACGTGCTTCGCGAATTGCATGGTCAAAGGTGCACCCATGTCGATCACCCTGCAACCCGGCGCCAACACCGCGCTGACGTCGGCGGGCAGCCCGACGCGCGTCACCCTGACACTAGGCTGGTCACCGGCAGAGACGTCGGGCCTCGAGATCGACGCCAGTGCCTTCTTGCTTACGGCAAGCGGCAAAGTCCGCGGCGACAGCGACATGGTGTTCTACAACAACCCACGTACACCGGACGGCGCGATCGCGATCACGCCCGCGACATCCGGCGACCGCCAGGCCTTTACCGTGGAATTCGCGAAGGTCCCGGCCGCGATCGAAAAGATCGCCCTGTGCGTCACCATCCATGAAGGCGAATCGCGTCGTCAATCCTTCGGTGCACTGCAGTCGGCCTGGGTCCGCGCCATCGACGCCGACAAGGGTCAAGAAATCGCCCGTTTCGACGTCCCCATTGCCGGGCGTCAAGAGGTCGCGATGATCTTCTGCGAGCTCTATCGGCGCAATCGGGAATGGAAGCTACGCGCGGTCGGGCAGGGTTTCAACGGTGGCCTCGCACCCTTGGCCGGCAGCTTCGGGATCGACGTGACCAGCCCGGACCGGGCGTCATCGCCTCCCTCGCAGCTAAAGAGCCCGCCCAGTCCCGCTGCATCGCCGAAGCCCGTCCGCCTCGAGAAGATCACGCTGGAGAAACGTGCACCGATCTCGCTGGAGAAGGGCGGTCAGGGATTTGGCGAGGTCGTTATCAATCTCAATTGGAACCAAGGTAGTAGCGGCGCCGGCAAGGGTTTTTTTGCTCGACTGGCGGGTTCCACCGGCATCGATCTCGATCTCGGTTGCCTCTATAAGCTACGCAACGGACAGGCGGGCGCCGTACAAGCACTTGGCAACGCCTTCGGTAGCCTGCAGCAACCGCCTTACATACAGCTCTTGGGTGACGATCGCACCGGTGCGGCCACCGAGGGCGAGTTCCTCCACATCAACGGCCATCACTGGGACGCCTTGGACAAGGTTCTCGTCTACGCCTTCATTTATCAAGGCGCGCCGAACTGGTCGGCCACAGACGCGGTCATCACCATCCGCACTCCTGATCAGCCAACGCTCGAGGTACGCCTCGACAGTCACAGGAACGATCAGAACATGTGCGCCCTCGCCTTGCTCGAAAACGATCGTGGCAACATCAAGGTGACCAAACTGATTGAATACTTCCGCGATCACGCCGTGATGGATCAAGCGCATGGATTCGGCCTGCGCTGGGTCGCGGGTCGCAAGAATTGACGCAGTACAGCGGTCAGCTTAGCTGACCGAGGGGCCGCCTGTTGGAGTACGAGGTCGCCATCGCCTGCGGGCGTCTACAGCTACGCACGATACGCGAAGACCTGCCGCTGCCGCAGTTGCTCGACTTCGCCAGCCGACAAAACCCGCGCCGGGGGTTCTTGTTCGTCTCCCGGGTATTGGGCAAGCATATCCCCTGTTCCCCGGCGACGATGCGCCGCACCTATCGACGCCTCGCCCGCCACATCGGTCCAGTGCCCGGTCCGGTGCTGGGCATCGGCCTGGCTGAGACCGCAACGGGGCTCGGGGCCGGGGTCGCCGACAGCCTAGCCCGGGACCAAGGTCGCGACGACGTCCTCTTTCAGCACACGACCCGCCATCGCCTCGATGCGTCGACCCTGCTGGAGTTCGACGAGGTGCACAGCCACGCCCCGGAACATATTCTCTACGCGCCCTGGCCGGATCTCGTGGAACGGTACCGGGATAGCGCCACCCTCTTGTTGATCGACGACGAGATCACGACCGGGCGCACGTTGAAGCGCCTCGCCGAGCAGCTCGTCGGCCATCTTCCGTGGCTACGAGAGCTGATCTTCGTGAGCCTCGTCGATTGGCTCGGCGATACCCAAAGGACCAGAATCGCACGCGATCTCCCAGTCGAAACGCGCTTTGTCAGCCTCGTCTCGGGGACCTTTTCCTTCACGCCGGCAGCTGCCTTCGCCCCGCGGCTGCCCGCAAAGCGGCACAGACCCCGCCCGGGGCTAGCCCCAGCGCGGGCCGACACTGGGCGCCGTGCCCTCGCGCTCCCATTGTCCGGCAAGGCCTTGGAGGACGCGGCTGCCGAGCTTGCCGCGTCACTCGACGGACGTCAGAACCCCGTCACGATCGTCGCCACCGGCGAGCTTGCCTTCCCTCCCTTTCTACTCGCCGAACACCTCGAGCAACGGGGTTTCGACGTGCTCTTTCAGGGCACGACCCGCTCGCCGATCTTACCCGGCAAGGCGATTACCAATTCGCTCGACTTCCCCGACGAATACGGCGAAGGGCTAGAGAATTACCTGCACAATCCCCCTCCCCCATCGCGACGGGCGGTGATCGCCTATGAATCGCCGGATCATGCCGATTCCCATACCCTGCGCGAGCATCTCCGAGCCGTCGCTTGGGTTCTCCCAGAGGGTGCACTGACTGCTGCTTCGTGGCGCCCATGACAGGCACGAATGCCTATCTATTCGTCGATCTCGACGACTCGCTGCTGCAAACGCGCGACAAATGCCGCCACTTACCACTGTTCGGCGCAGCCTTGGACCGCTCCGGCGTACCCCTCTCCTTCCATACACCGCAGCAGATAGCGCTGCTGGATCTCTTCCGCGATGCCACACTGATCCCGGTCACGGGTCGCAATCTCGACGCCCTCCGGCGGGTTGTCTCACCGCCCTTCTCAAGCTACCGCATCACTAGCCACGGCGCTCTGGTGCTCGGGCCAGACGAGCAACCGCTCGGGGCCTGGCGGGCGGCTCTCGAGGAACAGCTGCCCCTCTGGTCTGAGCGCCTGACTGCCATCGCCGGATTAGCCCACCGACAGATTCGCAGGCGCGGCCTCGGTTTGCGCGCCCGCATCATCGAGGATCTCGGATTCCCGGTTTACCTCTCGGTTAAGGGACCGCCCAAAGAGCTCGAGCGGCTGGCAGACGACCTCGCCCCGGAGTGGACCACCGGCATCGTGCACAGGAACGATCACAACCTCGCCCTGCTGCCCCCGTTCGCCAACAAGGCCACCGCCGTGCGCCACGTCATGGGCGCGATCCGAGCGGCCTGCGGCGAGACACCACTGTTCATCGGCATTGGGGACAGCTTGACGGACCTACCCTTCCTGCGGCTTTGCCACTTCGCCCTGGTCCCCCAGCACTCACAGATCCAAGAGTGCACCTGGTCCTAAGCGCAGCGCAGAAGGTCGACCCAATGCAGTCGCCACAACCGATTACCGGCAGCTACGCCGCTGAAGACTGTGAGTTTCTCCTCACGCCGCTTGCACCGCGCTTCATCGCCATTGCCGAGAAGGAACGCTTGATCCAGCGCGAGGGCCGTCATTACAGCGAGATGATTAGTCGCGAATCGGCTCCCGAGGCCGGCTATCTGGCCCTCTTTCACACCTTGACGGAGCGCTACCGCGAACGCCTGGCGTGCGAGATTATGGCGTTGGCGAATCATATTGCCGAGAGCAGACCCGAGCCCATTACGCTGGTGTCGCTGGCGCGCGCCGGCACACCATTTGGCGCTTTGCTGCAGCGGGCGCTGACCCGCTTTTTCGGGATCCAATCGCGTCACTTCTCGGTCTCGATCATTCGCGATCGCGGCCTTGACAGAAACGCGCTGCGCTATATCCTGCGAACGCTTGGGCGCAACCCGAAGGGGCTCGTCTTCGCCGATGCCTGGACGGCAAAGGGAGTGATCACCCGCGAGCTGAAGGCGGCCATCGCAGACTGGAACCGATGCGAACCGGAACGACTCGACGATCGGCTTTACGTCATCTCCGACATCGGCGGCAGCGCCGAGGTCGCAGCGACCTACGATGACTACGCCATCCCTTCGGGAATCCTTAACGCCACCGTTTCTGGGTTGGTTTCGCGTAGCATTCTCAACGACGAGATTGGTCGTGACCAATTCCACGGCTGTGTCCTCTACGAAGACTTGCACGCCTACGATCAGACTCGCTGGTTCCTGGAAGCGATCTCTACGGCGATGGAAAGCGCCGAGCAGTTCACCTTGCCACGAAGCGAACGAGCCGAGCGGGCGGCGATGACGAAGGCCTGTCTCTGCCGTTGGCAGCGTAATTATCGGATCGCCAACTTGAATCACATCAAGCCCGGGGTGGCCGAGGCGACCCGTGTCATGCTCAGGCGCGTGCCAGACAGGCTAATCCTACGGGATCCAGCCCATCCAGATGTCGCACATCTGCACCTGCTCGCAGAGCGCAAAGGCGTGCCGGTCGAGATCGAGCCGCAAATGCCCTTCAACGCCGCCGCCTTCATCCAGGTCTTCCGGTAGAGGGCATCCGTGGCGCGCGCTCGAACCGACCCTCAGCGAGAACCGAGCCCGACCTCGCAGGAAGGGCCGCCTCCCAAGTATATGGAGCTAGGGGCATCGCTATACCTACCGGCGACGCGCCTGGATTTGAGCGGGGTGCTGAACCAGGAGACCCTGCCATCGTTACGCTCGGTCATCGTTTGCACCGAGGATGCCGTACATGAGCGCGACCTGCCGGCCGCCCTCGATAACCTAGGCCGCACACTCCCGCGCTTGAGAAGGGTATCCCTGTATCGCTTCCTGCGCCCGCGCAATCCCGAGGTGCTCGCCAAGATCATGCGCCTCGATGGCCTCGCGAATATCGACGGCGTCGTACTACCGAAGGTCGACGAGGAGATGCTTTTACGCTACGCGCAGATCCTCGCCGAGACACCCAGGCTCCTCCTCATGCCGACGCTCGAGACGGATATCGTCTTTTCCCGGGCGCGGCTGGAACGTCTTGGTCGCCAGCTCCTCGAGCTTGAACACCGGATCTTGTGCCTGCGCATCGGCGGCAACGACATCCTCCATCTGCTCGGACTCAAGCGGCCCAAACAAGTCACCCTCTACGAGACGCCGCTGCGCGCAATCATCAATGAATTGATCATCAGCTTTCGCCCGCTCGGTTTCGAGCTCTCGTCCCCGGTATTCGAGCACGTCGATAGCCCGCATGTCCTGCGTGCGGAGGTATTGCTGGACCTAGAGCACGGCCTCTGGTCGAAGACTGCTATCCATCCGACCCAGTTGACGACCATCGAGGATCAATACCGTGTATCCGCAACCGATCGAGCCCTGGCGCAGGAGGTCTTGGCCACCGATGCCCCGGCCGTCTTTCTCTCTCACGGCCAGATGGTGGAGCCAGGCACGCACTCGCACTGGGCCAAGCGAATGCTCGAGCGCGCCGCCGTCTATGGCTGGGACTAGCCAACGAATTCCGCTTCGCGCGCGACAATGAAGGCCATGATCCTCGCAGCCGGGCGCGGTGAGCGAATGCGCCCGCTGACGGACTACAGACCGAAACCGCTGCTGCAGGCAGGTGATCGCCCGCTCATCGAGTACCACATCGAGCGACTCGCCGCGGGCGGCTTCTGTGATCTCATCATCAACCACGCCCACCTGGGAACTCAGATCGAGGAAGCGCTCGGCGATGGGCGCCGCTGGGGCGTCCGGATCCGTTATTCTGCAGAGCAGGAGCCGCTCGAAACGGGGGGCGGGATCTTTCAAGCCCTCCCTCTCGTGGGTCCAGAGGCCTTCCTCGTCGTCAACGGCGACATCTGGACAGATTTTGATTTTGCACGCCTGAGGGAAGCGCCAAAAGGCCTAGCCCATCTGGTCCTAGTTCCCAATCCGCCCCACCACCCCGATGGTGATTTCGTCCTCGATGAGGGGCTCGTGACCGATGCGCCAGGCCAGCGATTGACCTTTAGCGGAGTCGGACTCTATCGCCCCGAGCTCTTCTCGACCTCTCGTCCGGGACGCTTCCCTCTCGCCCCACTGCTGCGCAAAGCGATGACCGCTGGACTGGTCTCCGGCGAGCTGTATCAGGGTAGCTGGCTCGACATCGGCACGCCTGAGCGTTTACAAGCGCTCGACCGGATGCTAAAGGTTAACGGCACTGCCTAACGCTTGCGGCGATGTGAATTCATGGGTCAAGAGATCGAGGCCTCGCGGTTCACCCGGACCGACTTCGAAACCTTCGCTGCGCGATTGCGCCAAGAGACGGCGCTGCTCAATCTTTGGCTCAAGGAAGGGCGATTCTCGTCCGGTGCCGCAACCGCCGGGTTTGAAATGGAGGTCTGGCTCGTCGGACCGGATCAACGTCCGGCACCGGTGCTCGAGCCCTTCCTCGAAAAGCTCGACGACGCCTTGGTCGTCCCAGAGCTCGCTACCTTCAACGCCGAGATCAACTGTCCACCGGTCCCGTTGCAGGCGAACGCGCTGACGCGCCTCTCCGCACATCTGAGCCTGACCTGGAAACGCTGTCTTGAGGTCGCCGAAACCATTGATGCACGGCTGGCGATGATCGGAATCCTGCCAACCGTGCGCCCCGAACATCTTGTCATGGCCAACATGACCCCGCGCAAGCGTTATCGAGCACTCAACGACCAGATTTTCGGCCTGCGTCACGGACGCCCGCTACCGTTGCGCATCAGTGGCCGGGATCGCCTCGATATGGAGTGGCGCGACGTCATGTTGGAGGCGGCCGCGACGTCCTTCCAGATCCACTTTAAGGTCTCCCCCGCGCAGGCAGCGCGCCTGTATAACGTTTCTAAGATCCTGTCGGCACCGCTCGTCGCCGCCGCCGCCAATGCACCCTACCTCTTCGGTCGCGAGCTTTGGCGCGAAACACGGGTCCCCTTGTTCGAGCAGGCCGTTTCGGTCGGTGGGCCAGTGCTGAACGAACGGGTCAACTTCGGCTTCCGCTACGCCCAAGCTTCAATCGCTGAGACCTTCGAAGCCAATATCGCACGCTACCCCGTCCTGTTACCGCAATTGACTGACGCGCCGCCCGAGGCGCTCGCCCACCTGCGCTTGCACAACGGCACGATCTGGCGTTGGAATCGCCCGTTGATTGGATTCGATGATGACGGGACGCCACATCTCCGCATCGAGCAGCGTGTCATGCCGGCCGGTCCTACGATCCCAGACGCCATTGCCAACGCGGCACTCTACTATGGCGCAGCGAACTCCCTATTGAACGATTCGGACCCGACGGAGCAACGCCTACCTTTTGAAGTTGCCCGCGAGAATTTCTATGCAGCGGCTCGGTTGGGTTTGGAGGCTCGCATTCCCTGGCTCCATGGCAAAAGCGCACCGCTGCATCAAATCCTCTCCGAGGATGTCTTACCGCGCGCCCGCGCCGGCCTCCAGGCCTTTGGGATCCCCGCCGAGGAAACTGATCGCTGGCTGGGCATCATCGCGGCCAGGGTCGCCAATGGCCAGAACGGCGCTGCCTGGCAACTCGGCTGGACTGCCCGGCACGGCCGAGATACTCAGCGGCTGACTGCCGCCTATCTCGAGCGGCAAGAAAGCGGTCATCCCGTCCATACCTGGACGTTCGATTGAAGCTATTTGCCGATACAGAAGCGGCGTAAACACATAAGCCGCTGTTTCTCAAGCCATGCAATCTCGCCTTACAGCGTTCAGGGAACATTTCAGGGAACGCTTTTCAAGGTCTTGGGACCCGATTCAACCGTTCAGTAAGTCGGCAGTGATCGCCGGTCGGGCCGCTATCGACGGCGAGCCCACAGGCCTGCTCCCTGACCTGGACTCGCCAGCCGTCACGAGCGCAGACCGCGAGGAACAGATAGTCGCAGGTCAGATGACCAACCCCGATCGTTGTAGTAGGAAAGCGACGAAAATTCAGGGCGACACCTCACGCCAGCCTCTATCCTCAACGATTCTCGAAGCCTCGATCGGCACTAACTGGCAAACGCGGGAAGCCGTCAGCAACCCCTGGCACGACGGATACGCGAACCATCCCAGATCCACAACCACGTAATGCCGACCCGGGCTATCATTCCGCCACGCAAGAACTCTCGCCGCTGGAGCGTGCGGCTTGCCGGAACCAGTTCATCGCTTTTCCGTTTGTTACCGTCCAGCCCAGGCTCGCGGCTGCTCCGGCGCAACGAGAAGCATCGTGCAGAATCGTGCGCTTTTTTGCGGCATTGTGTTGCATACTACGTAATCCCTATGTATACTTAAGAAAATCGAGACAATCTTGCAGGTTCGAGAACACATGCCTTACTTTGATGATCTGAAGACAATACGTGAACGTTCCGGGATCAGGGTGTCCGCGCTCGCCAAGGCAGCAGCTGTCGATCGAAGTACCGTTACTAGAGTCGAGAAACACCATAACGCAACCCCGGAAACGCTGCATTCAATCATTAACGCACTTAATTCTCTTGGTTGCAACGGCACCATAGAATACGAAAAACTTGTTACAGAAACCAGCAGATTTGGGGCAAGTAAGAAATGAACATATTTAATTACTTAGAAAGAGTTTTTTTTGGGTTGCCTACTCACGATTCAGCAGAGCTATTAGCAGCGAAAAGGTATCGGCCGTTTTCAGGCGAGCCATCGCCTAATTTGTCTTATGATCTCCATCCTAAGGAGTTAGATCGATTCATGTTCGGAGCAATTACTCCTGCTAGTAATGCAGACGACTGCTTGAGTAGTAAAGAAATCGAAGAGAGGGCTAACGCAATATACGAGCTGTGCGACAAATAATTGACCGGCCTCGGCAATTCGCAACAGCTAGGCCGCACCCCTATCGGGCTGGCTTTTCGACGGGCAAACCCGGCCGAATCAGGGCCCGTCGGGAGCCACAGCCAACCAAGAGGGAACCCCCGCTTTCTCTAGTCGTCATCAATTCATCGGGGCAGGATAGGTAGCGCCCGGTTT
>JGI12109J20283_10053823_pt1 | contig 21613 bp, 19 predicted proteins | sample ElkSlonscriptome_12_FD_20283 | JGI IMG/M metagenome (IMG submission 20283)
TTGCGTAGGTGCAGCACGGTCAGGGTGAAGAGACTTCCCTTGAGATCGAAAGGCGCCTGATCGACATCCGTCAGCGTCTTCACGTGATAACTGTCAATCTTGCCGGTTGTGGGGGATAGTTCCTCTCCGAGGAACGCTGTGTTGAGACTGTAGACAGTCCCGGGCTTGACTGCAAGTCCGGGCGGAAGCGGGGTTCTAGCGTCCCCGGCGGAGCCACCACTGGACGATGTGGGTCTCCAGGGGGCCTGCCTCGGTCTCCGGAATCACCCGGCCGCGCACCGAGATGCCGGCCCGTACCACCGTCTCCGGGTCTCCCGAGACCAGCGGATGCCAGGCGGGCAGATCCTCGCCCTGGTGGCGCAGACGATAGGCGCAGGTGTCGGGCAGCCACGCGAGCTCGCCCACATTGTCGGGGGTGAGCACCGCGCATTCCGCCACCCGCTGGCTGCGCTCGGTGTAGTGGCGACAGCGGCAACTGGCAATATCCAGCAGCCGGCAAGCGACATTGGTGTCCTGGATCTCGCCGGTATCGGCGTCCTCCAGCTTGTGCAAACAGCACTGACCGCAGCCGTCGCAGAGCGACTCCCATTCCGCCGGGCTCATCTCGGCGAGGGTCTTGCGCCGCCAGAATGGGAGGTCGTCGTCGCTCATGATGCCGAAGGTGGGCCGTCCCCAGGACTCAGCCCAGATCCACCAGCAGGCCGTTCAGCCGCCGCACGAAGCTCGCCGGATCCTCCAGTTGGCCGCCCTCGGCCAGCAGGGCCTGATCGAACAGCAGATGGGTCCAGTCCTGGAACCGTTGCTGGTCGGTCTCGCCCTTCAGCCGGCGCATCAGCGCATGGTCGGTGTTGAGTTCCAGATGCGGCTTGCTCATGGGCACGTTCTGGCCAGCCTCGCGCATCAGCCGCTCCAGGTGACCGGACAGGGCGTATTCGTCCACCACCAGACAGGCCGGGGAGTCGGTGAGGCGCTGGGAGACCCGTACCTCGCCCACCTGCTCGCCGAGGGTTTCCTTGATCTTCGCCAGCAGATCCTTGTACTCGTCCTCGGCGGCTTGCTGCTCCTGTTTCTCCTCCTCGGTGGCCACCTTGTCCAGATCCAGTGCACCCTTGGCCACGGATTGCAATTGCTTGCCGTCGAACTCGGTGAGGTGGGCCACCAGCCACTCGTCCACCCGCTCGGACAGCAGCAGCACCTCGATGCCCTTCTTGCGGAAGATCTCCAGGTGGGGGCTGTGCTTCACCGCCGCGAAGCTGTCGCCGGTGAGGTAGTAGATTTTCTCCTGGCCCTCCTTCATGCGGCCCACGTAGTTCTCCAGGGACACGCTCTGCTCGGGGGTGTCGGCGTGGGTGGAGGCAAAGCGCAGCAGCTTGGCGATCTGCTCGCGGTTGGCGTGGTCCTCGCCGGGACCTTCCTTCAGCACCCGGCCGAATTCCTTCCAGAAGCCGGCGTATTTCTCGGGCTCGTCCCGGGCCATGGTCTCCATGGCTCCCAGCACCTTCTTCACCGAGCCGCCACGGATGCTGTCGATGACCTTGTTGTTCTGGAGGATCTCCCGGGAGATGTTCAGCGGCAGATCGTTGGAGTCCACCACGCCGCGCACAAAGCGCAGATAGCGAGGCATCAGATGATCGGCGTCATCCATGATGAACACCCGCTGCACGTAGAGCTTGATGCCGTGGCGGTTGTCCCGGTCCCAGAGGTCGAACGGCGCCCGCTGGGGCAGATACAGGAGCGTGGTGTACTCGAGTTTCCCCTCCACCCGGTTATGGGTCCAGGTCAGCGGATCCTCGAAGTCGTGGGAAATGTGCTTGTAGAGTTCCCTGTACTCCTCGTCGGAGATGCTGCTCTTGGCGCGGGTCCACAGGGCCGCCGCCTGGTTCACCTTCTCCAGGGTTCTGGTGGGCTCCTCGCCCTCGTTCTCCGCGGGCTTGGTGGTTTCCATCAGCACCGGCAGGGAGATGTGGTCGGAGTACTTGGTGATGATGGAGCGCAGTTGCCACTCGTTGAGAAACTCGTCCTCGTCCTCGCGAAGATGCAGCACCACCTCGGTGCCGCGGGTGGGCTTGTCCACGTTTTCCAGGGTATATTCACCCTCGCCGCCGGACTCCCAGCGCACCCCGTGCTCGGCGCCGAGGCCGGCGCGGCGGGTGGTGAGGGTGACCTTATCGGCGACGATGAAACTGGAGTAGAAGCCCACGCCGAACTGGCCGATGAGCTGGGCGTCCCTGGCCTGGTCGCCGGTGAGCGACTCGAAGAAGCGGCGGGTGCCGGAGCGGGCGATGGTGCCGATATTGTCCACCACCTCCTGGCGGCTCATGCCGATGCCGTTGTCCTGGATAGTAATCGTGCGGGTATCCTTGTCGAAGAACACCTGGATCTTCAGTTCCGGATCGTCCTCGAACAGGGCGCTGTCGGTGAGGGCCTCGAAGCGCAGCTTGTCGCAGGCGTCGCTGGCGTTGGAGATCAACTCCCGGAGAAAAATCTCCTTGTTGGAATACAGGGAATTGATCATCAGCTTCAAGAGCTGGGTGACCTCGGTCTGGAATCCCAGGGTTTCTTTCTGCGCGTCCACGGTCATGGGAAAACTCGCCTCCTCTGAATCTGGTGCCCGGGGAGATGGGGGCGGAGGCGGAAATTTCAACCGTTGGCCGGCAGATACCGTAGCCAATCGCGGCTCCGGTCGGCGCAGACCAGGAAATGCGGGTTCAGCAGGGTGTCCCGGGCGTTGTAGCTCAAGGGCGCGCCCTGCAGGTCGATCACCCGCCCGCCGGCCACCTCCACCACGCACTGGGCGGCGGCGGTGTCCCATTCCGAGGTGGGGCCGAGGCGCGGGTAGAGATCGGCGCCGCCCTCGGCAATCAGGCAGAATTTCAGGGAACTGCCCACCGCCACGAACTCGTGCTCGCCGAGGCTGGCGACGAACCGCTGAAGGGACTCGGTGGCATGGGAGCGACTGCCCACCACCCGGAGTTTCCCCTCGTGACGGGGTTGTACGTGGATTTCTTGGGGCGTCTCGTCGGCGTCCTGTCGGAAGGCGCCCCGATCCTGGGCCGCCAGGTAGCTCACCCCGGTGACCGGCACATGTACCACCCCCAACACCGGGCGGTGATCCTCCACCAGTGCGATGTTCACGGTGAACTCGCCGTTGCGCTTGATGAATTCCTTGGTGCCGTCCAGCGGGTCCACCAGCCAGAACCGTGACCAGCGGCGCCGCTCGGCCACGTCGAGGTCGGCGGATTCCTCGGAGAGAATGGGGATATCGGGGGTAAGCTCGGCGAGTGCCTGGCAGATGGATCGGTGCGAGGCCAGATCCGCCTGGGTCAGGGGACTGCGGTCGTCCTTTTCGGTGACCTCGAAAGCGGTGTGGTACACCGCCAGGATCTTCCCCCCGGCGATCCGGGCGATATCCCGGACCGGTTCGAGCAGTGTAGCGGGATCTGCCATGGTATACCTCGGCGGGCTTCCCTCGGCGCATTGCGAGCGCCGATGGGCAAAGCGGAGAGGTGGGACGGTGCTAGATTTTTTCCTTGATACGGGCGGCCTTGCCTTCCAAGCCCCGCAGATAGTAGAGCTTGGCGCGGCGCACATCGCCCCGACGCTTCACCTGGATGTTGGCGATGCTGGGGCTGTAGGTCTGAAACACCCGCTCGACGCCCTCGCCGTGGGAGACCTTGCGCACCGTGAAGGCGGAATTCAGGCCCCGATTGCGCTTGCCGATCACCACGCCCTCGAAGGCCTGCAAGCGTTCCCGGCTACCCTCCTTCACCTTCACCTGCACCACCACGGTATCACCAGGGGAAAAGCTGGGTATCTCCCGGGTTATCTGTTCCTGTTCCAGTTGCTTGATAATGTCGCTCATGAGTCCTCTCCTGTGGATACGCGAGGCCGGTGGTCGCCGGTATACTCGCGATATTCGCGAATGAAGTCATCCAGCAGCGCCTGCCGCTCCCCATTCAGCGGCAGTTCCGCCAGCAGTTCCGGGCGGCGCAACCAGGTGCGGCCCAGGGACTGGCGTAAACGCCAGCGAGCGATGGCCTGGTGGTCACCGCTCAGTAGAATCTCCGGCACCCGCAGCCCGTCGATCTCCTCGGGCCGGGTGTAGTGCGGGTGGTCCAATAGCCCTGCGGCGAAAGAGTCCTGCACCGCCGATTGTTGATCGCCCAGCGCGCCGGGTAGTAATCGTACCAGCGCATCGATGAGCACCATGGCTGCCAGTTCCCCACCGCTCAACACGTAATTGCCGATGGACCATTCCTCGTCCACCTCCTGCGTCAGCAGGCGTTCATCCACGCCTTCGTAGCGACCCGCCAGCAGGATCAGCCGCGACCGGCCGGAGAGCATCTCCACCGCCGCCTGATCCAGCAACCGGCCCTGGGGGCTGAGGTAAATGACCCTCGCCGGTTCCGGCGCCAGTCGGCGTACCCGGCGCAGGGTGGAGCGCAACGGCTCCACCCGCATCACCATCCCCGGACCGCCTCCGTAGGGTCGGTCGTCCACGCTACGGTGCACATCCGTGGCATCGTCCCGGGGATTCCAGGTATGCAGTGCGTAAAGGCCACGCCGACACGCCCTGCCGGTGATGCCGTGCTCGGTGATGGCCCGGAACATCTCCGGAAACAGCGTGATCACATCCATGCGCATGGCACGTCGTCACCCGAACTAGAAGTCCGGGTCCCAGTCCACCCGGATAAAACCCTCGTCCAGTCGCACCTCGGTGACCACCGGACCCTGCACGAAGGGGATCAACCGTTCCCGCTCCCCGCGCACCACCAGCACATCGTTGGCGCCGGTCTCCAGCAGCTCTGCCACCGTGCCCAGTTCCACCGCGTCCAGCGTGATCACCCGCAAGCCCTGGAGGTCGGCCCAGTAGTACTCGCCGGGTTCGGGATCGGGCAGTTGCCCCCGATGGACGGCGATCTCGCATCCCACCAGTCGGGCCGCCGTGTCGCGATCGTCGCAGCCGGCGAACTTGACGATCAGGCTCTTGCCATGGATCTGGCCGGCCTCCACGCGAAACGCCCGCCACTGGCCGTCACACTTCAGGTGCAGGGGATCGTACGCCAGCAGCGCCTCCCGGGGGACCGTGCCGGAGATGACCTTCAGCCAGCCCAGGACGCCGTGGACGCCACCGATGTGACCCATGGAAACCCAGGCCACATCCTGCTCCGGATCAGGCGCTCTCGGCTTCCGCCGCCGGCGCCGGTTGCTTGTGGAATTCCTTGATCAGGCTCGCCACCCGATCACTGGATTGCGCCCCGTTGCTTTGCCAGTAAACCAGTCGCTCGCCGTCCAGATGTAGGCGTGTCTCGCCGCCACGGGCGATGGGGTTGAAAAACCCGATCCGTTCGATGTAACGGCCATCACGACGATTGCGGCTGTCCGTAACCACAACGTGGTAGAACGGACGTTTCTTGGCCCCGCCACGGGCCAGACGTATGGTAACCATTCGCTGAAAAAACCTCTTGCTGTACTGGATGGCTTTTGCCGGGGTAAACGAGAAATTGTACGTGATTTTCAATAAAAGTGAATACCCCGTCCCGGCCAGGAACGACCCGCCCGGTGGAGGTCAGCGATTGACCACCAGACAGGGCTGGTTTTGCCGCTTCAGGGCACCACACAGGGAATTGGCCTGGGAATAGGTCAGAGGTCCCGCCTGTATGCGGTGGAAAACCCCCCGCTCCAGCTCCGCACTTTGCACGGTGAGTTCGAGATTTCCCAACAGTTCCGGGTGGCGACGCTGGAGCCGCTCACCCTCGGCGCCGGCCTTTTCCCCGGAGTTGAAGGATGCCAGTTGCACCCGGAAGCGGCCGCTGGGCGAGGGTTGTACGGGCCGCTGAATCCTGACCCTACGGGGTGCCGGCGTGGGCTCCGGCGGGCGCGCCCGGGCCACCTCGGAAACCGTCTCTCCGGTGTCCCCATTGCTGGCGGTATCCCGGGGGCCGGTATTGTCGTCATCGCTGGCGGGTACCGTGGGGGTCGGAGTCTCGGTCTGGGGAAAGGGTGAGGTGGGTAGGGAAAGCGTCGCGGTGCTGGGCTGGGGCGGGGTCTGGGGTGCCCGGGGCCGGTTCAGGCTGGACTGCACGGTGGGCGGCTCCACACTGTCCGGGGCCGGTGCGACCGGCACGGTGACGACCTCATCCGCCGGGACATCGACAGTCTCCCCGGAGGTGTCCATGGAATCCGCCGTCTGCTCGGGTACCCCACGTACCACCGTGGTGGGGATCACTATCGGCTCCGGGGTGGCCACCGAATCAGGTGTCTGGCGGGAGGGTATCGCCAGGGGCACATTGCTATCGGTCTGGGCAGTGCTGTCCTCGCCCGCTGGCATTTGGGTGGACGTCGGATCCTGCACCGGGGTGGCTTGCGGATCGGGTGTTGTGGCCATGGCCGTGATGGATTCGACGGTGGCTGGGGGTTCGGGCGTGGTGGGCGGCTCGGGGGTGGCTGCCGGTTCGGAGGGTGCGGGGGACGGCCGGGTGGAGCCTGTCCGGAACGGTTCCACGTAACGGGCTATGTAATCCCAGGATTGCTCCTGGGCGCGTTTCAGTTCCGCATCGGTCATTTTTTCTTCGGCCAGCTTGCGACTCTTCTGGCTGAGACCGAAGCGGTCGTCGCCCTGGGCCACCGCCAGGTTGAACCAGACATAGGCCTGCACCAGATCCTCCTCCACGCCCCGGCCGAGAAAATACATTCGCCCCAGATGGCCCTGGGCCCGGGCATGGCCCTGCTCGGCCGCCCGACGAAACCACTGGAAAGCCTTTTCGTAATCCTGAATCACTCCCTCGCCGTTGTCGTACATAACTCCGAGGCTGAACTGGGCCACCGGATCGCCCTGTTCGGCCAGCGGTTCGAACTGCGATAGCGCGGTGGCGTAATCACCACGCTGGTAGGCGTCCAGGCCCCGTTGCAGATCGGCAGCCCAGGCGGTGAGCAGCGAGAGGTTCAGTAGTAGCAGCACAGCAGCGAGAGACTTGGCTCGACTCGGCGACATGCTCGATTCTCCAACATTATCCGGATATATCCGGGTAAACAGGTGGGCTTGCGGTGCAGCTTCCAGCAGGCACTTCGATTTATGATATCGGACCGGGAATCCGGACACCAATCCTGGATATTCCCCCGGACCGTCCCGCCGACCCTTGATCCAGATCAAGAATCCGCTGATTGACCGGGAGGATAATAACGATATTCGAAAACAGCCAGGAGGAGTGCCACCATGGCCATCAAAGATATTCTGGTCCATATCGATGGTACCAGGGCCAGTGCCAATCGTCTGACCACCGCCTTGAACATGGCCCGCATCCACGATGCCCACCTCACCGGTCTCTATGTGATTCCCCACTACGCGATTCCGCCCTATGCGGAGGTGCAGATCGGTGCCGAGATCCTCGCTGCCCAGCGGGAGGCGGGGATGCAACAGGCCCGACGTCTGGAGAAAACCTTCCAGGAGATCCTGGAGGGTAGCGGCGTCAGCTACGAATGGCGGGCCGTGGAGGGTGATCTGGTGAACTGCCTGACCCTGCACGGGCGTTATGTGGATCTGGTGGTGGTGGGACAGGCCGACAGCGACGATCCCGAATCGGTGGATGCCGCCACCACCGATCACATGGTTCTGGAAGTGGGTCGCCCGGTGCTGTTCGTGCCCTACATCGGTGCGCCCAAGGTGGTGGGTGAGCATATCATGGTGGCCTGGAATGCCACCCGCGAGGCGGTGCGAGCGGTGGCCGACGCCATGCCGTTGCTGCAGCGGGCCAGGCGGGTGGAGGTGGTGTCGGTGAATCCGCCACGTGGCAGCGCCGGCGAGGGTGATGTGCCGGGGGCCGACATCTGTCTGCATCTGGCCCGCCACGGGGTTCGGGCCGAGGCCCATCAGATCGTGGTGAGCGATATCGACGTGGGTAATCTGTTGTTGTCCCGCGCCGCCGACGAGGAGGTGGACCTGATGGTCATGGGAGCCTACGGGCATTCCCGGTTCCGGGAACTGGTGTTCGGCGGGGCTACCCGGCATCTGCTGGATCACATGACGGTACCGGTACTGATGGCTCACTGAGCCATGCCCGGCGGGCTACCCGCCGCCGGTCCCGGTGATTGTCCGCTCCTCCAGTGACTCCCATCCCCGCTCCGGCGGGGATGGAACTTTTGCAGCCGCTGCCAATCGACGCCTGCATCCCTGATGCAGCCGGACGATTTCTGCCGCCATGACCACCTTCAGTCAACTGGAACGCTGGTTCCGGGAACTCGTCCCCGCAGTGCCTTATTGTTCGTTGCGGGCGGTGCGCCAGCGTAACGAATGGCTACAGGTGCGCCGGGATGTAGTGCAACCGGTGCGCCGGGGTGAGGATCTGGGGGTCATGGTCAGTGTGGAGGACGGGGGTCACGGCTATGCCGCCACCGCCGATCCGAGTCCCGCCGGCCTGCGTCGGGCCTTTGCCGAGGCCCGGGCCTGGGCCCGGCAAAGCGCGAACCTGCATCTGCTGGAGACCGCGTCCCGGGCGCCCCGGGCCTGTCGGGGAGAGTATCGCAGCCCGGTGCAGATACCCTGGGATAGCTGGTCGCTGCACAGCAAGCTGGAATTGTTGCGCCGGCTCTGCGCCCGCACCGCGGGAGACGGGCGGATCGTGGAGCGCCGGGTGGGGCTTGGCTTTCAGCAGCAGGAGAGCCTGTTGCTGGATAGCGACGGTGCCCGGCTCTGGCAGCAACTGGATTGCCTGCTGCCGTCGCTGTCGGTCAGTGCCCATCACCGTGGCGAGACCCAGCGGCGCAGTTTCGGAGGCGATACGTACTTTCGCCAGGGCGGCCTGGAGATCCTGGAGGCGGTGGACTTCGAGCAGGCTCCGGCCCGGGTGGTGGATGAGGCGCTGACCCTGCTCGCCGCCCCCAACTGCCCCGACGGCGAGCGCAGCGTGATCCTGGCGCCGGATCAGATGGTGTTGCAGATTCACGAATCCATTGGCCATCCCCTGGAACTTGACCGGATTCTCGGCGACGAGCGTAACTACGCCGGGCGCAGCTTCGTCACCCCGGCGATGTTCGGCCACTACCGCTACGGCTCGGCCCTGCTGAACGTCACCTTCGACCCCACCACCGGCGGCGAGGTGGCGAGCTATGGCTTCGACGACGAGGGCCTGCCGGCGCAGCGGGAGTATCTGATCCGCGACGGCATCCTGCTGCGGGGTCTTGGCGGGGGACTTTCCCAGCGCCGCAGCGGTCTGCCCGGGGTGGCCAGCAGCCGGGCCTGCCACTGGAACCGACCGCCCATCGACCGGATGGCCAATCTCAATCTGGAGCCCGGTGACAGCACCCTGGATGCGTTGATCGCCGGGGTAGAGCGGGGCATCTATCTCCAGACCAACTGCTCCTGGTCCATCGACGATTCCCGTGACAAGTTCCAGTTCGGTTGTGAATGGGGTCGGTTGATCGAGGACGGTGAACTCACCACGGTGGTGAAGAACCCCAACTACCGGGGTATCTCGGCCGGTTTCTGGCGTCAACTGGACGGGGTGGGCGACGCCGCCAGTCGCCAGGTACTGGCCGCCGCCAACTGCGGCAAGGGCGAGCCCAACCAGGCGGTGCGGGTGGGCCATGCCAGCCCGCCTTGCCGGTTTCAAGAGGTCATGGTGTTCGGTGGGGAAGGCGGCTGATGCGGGATTATTTCCAGGAACTGGCGGCGCTGTTGCCCATATTGGTGGCCGATGACGAATACCTCGGCGCCCACATCCGGGGCGAGGTGTCGGATTTCGTGCGCTTCAACCACGCCCGGATCCGCCAGGCCGGTCGGGTACGCCAGCAGACCCTCGCCGTGGATCTGGTGCAGGGGCAGCGCCATGCCACCGCCGAACTGGGCCTGACCGGCGACCCGACGCAGGACCGGGGGCGGCTCACCGCGCTGCTGGCGGAACTGCGCGAGATCCTGCCGCTGTTGCCCGAGGATCCCCATCTGCAACTGCCTCCCGACCCATCCTGCAGCGAATCCATTCAGGGCGAGGATTTGCCCGATAGTAGTGCGCTGGTGGCGGAGATCCTCGCCGCCGTGGCCTACCATGACATGGTGGGCATCCTCGCCAGCGGTCCTGTCTACCATGGTTTCTGCGATACCCGGGGACAGCGCAACTGGCACCAACAGGCCAGCTTCAACCTGGATTTCAGTCTTTATCTGCACCAGGACCGGGCGGTAAAATCCCGCTATGCCGGTACCCGCTGGGACAGCGCCGGATGGCTCGCCCGTGTTGCCGCCGCCGAGCGACAACTGGCCCTGCTCGGGCGCCCGGCCCGGACCCTGGATCCCGGTGAGTACCGGGCTTTTGTTGCCCCCGAGGCGCTGGAGGAGATCACCGATCTGCTGGGCTGGCGGGGGTTCGGGCTGCAATCCCACCGGACCCGTAGCACCCCGCTGCTGGCGATGATCGAGAACGATGCCCGGCTGGATCCGCGGGTAAGGCTCGTCGAGCATACCAAGGCCGGTCTCGCCCCGGACTTTCAGGCCAGCGGGTTTCGCCGACCGCCCCGGGTGACGCTGATCGAGCGGGGTCGTTACCGGGACTGCCTGGTGAGCCCTCGCTCCGCCGCCGAGTACGGTGTGCCCTGCAACGGCGCCGATGCCGCCGAGGCTCCCCTGTCCCTGGCCATGGACCCGGGTGGTCTGGCCACCGGGGAGGCGCTCGCGGCGCTGGACCGGGGACTCTACATCGGCAATCTCTGGTATCTGAATTACTCCGACGCCAATGCCGGGCGGATCACCGGCATGACCCGCTTCGGCACATTCTGGGTGGAGGGTGGAGAACTCCGGGAACCGGTGCAGGTGATGCGTTTCGACGATACCCTCTACCGAATGCTGGGGGAGGCGCTGGAGGAGATCACCCGTGAGCAATCCCTGTTGCTGGATCCGGGCAGCTACGGGCGGCGTTCCAGCCGCAGCAGCCTGCTACCGGGTCTGTTGCTCAGCAAATTCCGGTTGACGCTGTAGTGGATCCGCGGGCCGGATGGTCGCTGGCCCGGAATTTCCACGGTATGCTGGATCGACCGTCTCCCCAGGGAGACGTGGATCCCATGGCTATATCAAGGTGGATCGGGGTCGTGGTGTTGCGTTCAGGGAGGTGATGATCATGCGCCGTGCGGTGCTTTCGGGAATAGTTGTGGTGGGTCTTGTGGTGGCCGGAACACAGTTTTACCTCTGGTACGAGACCCGGCAGTTGATGGATCGCTGGATCGACCAGTTATCGCCCCATGTAACGATTCGCTACCGACGTACCCAGGCATCGTTGCTGGGCAGTGTGGGATTGCGGGAATTGCGGATCACCCGCGCCGGGGAGACCTACAGCATCGGCAAGCTACGGCTGGTCACCGGGGGGCCGTTGGCCCTGCTGGAGACCCTCCGGGAACTGAGACAACATCGGTTACCGACCAGGTTGTCGGTGCTGGTGGAGGATCTACGGATGCGCCTGTCCAGCGACGCCCTGCGTTTGCTGCCGCCGTTCTCGTTGGCCCACGGTTGCGGCGATGAATGGCTGGCGCCGGAGGATTTTGCCGCCCTCGGCGTGGAGAACATCGGCATGGATCTGAGCGCCATGGTGGCCCATGAGGCGCAGGGGGTGACCGTGGATCTATCTCTTGATCTGCAACAGATCGCTGAACTGCAACTGCGGGGATCGTTACTCCCGCCTGCCCGAGGTCTGGCTGATTGGCTGAGCGAGCCGCCCATGCTGACCGAACTCGATCTCCGGCTGAGTGATCGGGGTTTCAACCGGCGCAAGCTCGCCCATTGCGGCGAACGTACCGGTCGGACGCTGGCACGGGTCATTGGCGAGCACACCCGGGACCTCGGAGATGCCCTGCAACAGCGGGGCGTGGAGGTCGGCACGGGGTTGGTCAACGGTTATGCCCGATTTCTGGCAGTGGATCAGGGGCAGATCCAGTTGGCGCTGAAACCGGTCGATGCCATTTCACTGACCCTGGATCTGGCCCACTGGTTGCCGCTACTGGAAGATGACGGGACCACCCTGACAGTGAACGGTCGAGCGGTGGACGATCGACGGATCAGCCTGGATTCACAACGCTGGACCCCATTGGTGGATACCACAGCGGCGGTGGCAGCGTCACCGGCTCCTGAAGCCGGCGTCAGCGAAAATTCCACCTGGCGGGATGTGAGGGCGATCACTGTGACCGATGCCGAAACCGCTGCTTCGGTGGCCGAGGAATCGGTTTATCGAACCTTACCCCATGAGGAACTGGATCTTTATATCGGCAGGCGGGTGATCATCGATACCGTCAACGGCAACCAGCACCGCGGGGTGATCGAGGGCTTCAAGCAGGGACGTCTGACCGTGCGGATCCCGCTGCGTAACGGTTCGGTGGCTATCCCGGTCAGGTCCGGTGGTATTGCCCAGATCCAGGTGCAGGTGCAGTAGTCAGCGGGTGGTTGGCAGCCCCCGGCATTGCCGGGGGCTGGCGATGGATGACTCAGCGAAGCTGGATCCAGGACTGGCGACCTCGACTGTCGTCGCCTTGTTCGGTCAGTACCTCGATCTGACCGCTGCTGCCACTGGTGTACTTGTACTCCACCTCGCCGGCGGAAACGATACCGGGGCTTTTGATGATGCCCACCTCGGACTTCTTGCCCGATGGCGCGATAGGTTGGCCGGTGGGACTGTTGGCTGCCGAGATGGTATCCAGTTCGTTGATCTGGCCGTCATTGTTCAGGTCCAGTGGCGGATAGTCGAGACGGCTGCCGGTGACCGCCGACAGTTCCATCAACCAGCCGCTGCCACCGAAGGCGCAGGGATCCTCAGAGGGAATCAGGGTGGTGAAGATCAACCGCCCACTGCGTAGCAAAGGCGTACTCACCACCCGCTCCCCCTGCCGGCCCGCCACCGGTGAGACCAGATCCAGATACCAGCCCCGGTAATTGCTGTAGTCCACCTCGGTGTCGGTGCTGGAGCGTAACTCCTGGCCGAACTCGCTGACCTCCCCGAGCAATTGCTGGACTTGCAGGGTCTGATCCCGGTCACCGATGATGCGCGAGCCGTTGTCGTAGAGACCATAGAAGGACTGCATATCCACAAGACTCTGGTCCACCGGTACCACCTCGTCACCCGCCTCGAAGAACTTACCGGTGCCCACGTAGACCATCACGTTGCCATCCGGGTGGGTACCCACCTCGGGCCGGGCGGTGATGGGCTGCGGATTGCCGTCGGCGTCTCTGAGGGTGGCCAGGGGGCGTGGGTTATTACCCTGCTTGTGGGCAAAACCCCAGGAATTGACGTTATTGGCGGTGAAGTCGAACTTCCAGACATTACCCAGTAGATCGCCGGCATAGACCACATCGGTGATGCGATCCCGGTCCAGATCCACCGGGATGAGTGGCGACAGGCCGTTGGGTTCGGTGATGCTACCCACCCCGGTGTCGTAGGTATCGATGACTGAACCGTCCTCCAGGTCCACCAGCAGTAGTTGGGCCCGATGGTTGGCGCTGTTGTAGCCGTTACTTATCAGCGCCGCCCACTGACCGTTCTTCAGGCGGACGATGGTGGCGCTGGACAGATAGCCCACATCGGCATGTTCCAGTTCCCACAGGACAGCGTTGTCGGCGAAATTGTCCGGATCGCTGATATCCAGGGCGAATACAGCGCGCCCACCAGCGCCCTGGGTGCCCAGCAACACCGTATGCCATTGGCCGCCCAGGTAGGCGTCGCCCACCTGGGGCGGACCGTCCACGTAGTAGCGGTGGGTATAATCCGGCGAGGTGAGCCGGTTCAGCGCCGGAATCACGTTACTGGGAATGTAGGCCAATTGTTCCACGCCGGTATTGGCATCGAAGCCATGGAGCATCCCGTTGTTGGCGCCCACATAGAGCATCGCCCGGGTATTGGCCTTGGCGTCCACGAAATCGGCGTAGCTGGCGCCACTGGCATCGGGCAGCACGTGGTAACCGAAGTTCTGGGTGCCCACGTAGGTGGGGTCGGAGTTGACGATATCGCCCAGCACGCCGCTGGGTCGATCACGGAAAACCCCGCCCCGGCCCAACTCGTTGCTCCGATCCCCGCGTAGATACGCCACCCGTTGTTCACCGAGGCTGTCCACCGTGCCGGTCTGGTCCTGATCCAGGGTGCTCTGCTGGGCGGTGGACAGGAAGTCCCAGAGAAAAGGGATGCCCAGACCGGTGTCGGAGTCGGTGGTGTAAATATTGCGCAGCATCGGTGATGGAATCAGATCCGCCGCGTCCCAGATGTGGCCACTCAGGGCACCGTTCTGTTGCACCGGGAAGGCCAGCAACTGACCGCTCCAGTCCTCGCTGCTGAAGCGGGCCTGGTAGACCAGGGTGTCGGTGTCCAGTCGGGTGGAGTTGGTGCTGATGGACGACGACGAGGAGGTCACCCCGAGTATCCGGGTGAAGGCCCGGTCCAACTGGTCGCGCAGTCCCAGCGCATTGGTAACCAGATAGTAGTTGTCCGGATTACCATCCCGGTCCACGTCCCATTCATCGGCCAGATCCGGCATATCGTTGTCATTGGTGTCCTGAAATCCACCCCACTTGGCGGCATACCAGAGGGGATCGTTCAGCAACATCCCGGTATCGGTGCCGGAGGTTCTCGGGGTGAATACCCGGGTGGCTATCAGCGGCAGGGGTTGGTCGTCGTCCCAACCGGTGTTGTTGGGGGCCGGGGGTACGCCGGGAGGTGTATCGAGATAGTAATCCGGATCGTTGTTGGCGCCGGTGTCCACGTCGCGCACCTCCAGATAGATGCCGTCGGCGGTGGTGCCGGAGATCACGTAGCCCATGTGCTGGATGATGCCGCCAGCGGCGTAGGTGGAATTCAGGGTCACGCTGATGGTGCCGTCGGTGTTGAGCCGGTATTCGTACTCGACAATGGCGTCCATATCGTGGTCGGCCCCCTGCTCCACGTCCTCGTAGTTGATCCGGAACTTGCCGTAGTCGGGTTGCACGGTCTCCACATAAAAATCGACGATGGTGTTGGTGGGCTGAAAATCATCGGCGTCGGTACTCACGCCGGAACCGCCCACCGATTTTGCGAAGGGCACCAGTACCACGGCGTTTTCGTCATCCACCGGGATCTCGATGCGGGGCAGCGGCGAGGCCAACGCCACCGCGAAGGTGTTCATGGTCTGGTCGTGGTCGATGGAATGGATATCGTTGCTGAGGGCATGATAGGCCACGCTGGCAGCGTAGTACCCACCCTGTTTGGTGGGTTCCTCGGGGCTCAGGCCGCGAATACTGCCGAAACCGGTAACGGTCTTCTCGGTGGGGGCACCGTCGCTCACCGTGCTGGACTGGCCGATGAATACTCGCCGACTGCTCTGGAGTCCTGGCTCATTGGCCCAGATCTTATCGCCCAACGCGCTCACGTCCAGGCCGCTGATATCCCCACTGAAACTGCTGAAGGCGCTGCCGGGTAACTGATCGGTGTCGTAGGAGGGATTGATGTCACTGATCACCAGTTGCACCGGTTTGGCGCACCAGGCGTAATTGTCCTGGCCATAGGGATCTTCCCAGGTGGGTTTGGGTAAACCCATGCTGTTGTCGTCGGTACTGCCGGAGTAGTCGAAGGCCGCAGTGGGGGCTGCCTTGCCAGCGAAATAGCGCAGTCCCTCGTACATCATCTCGGCGATGGGGTTACCCCAGTCGTGACAGCGGTTGTCGGTATCGGCCAGGGATTCATCGGTGATCCAGCCGCAACTGCCGTAGGAGTAGCCCCCGCCGAAACGGCGAATCCGGAGTTTATCGATGGTCCGGACGACGCCCACCTCGGTGGTGAGCTGGCCGGTTTCGGGGTTCACCTCGTCGGTGAAGCTACCCACGTTCTTGCGCAGCACCCCGCCCTCCAGGTTGTTCCGGTAGGAACCGGTGATCAGACCGAACAGGATTTTCTCGTCCTCGCCGTATTCCTGAAGAATACCCACGGGCTTATAGGAGGGATTGAGTTCGCCATAGATCTGGCAGTTGTCCTCCAGTCCCACGCTGCTGTCGCAGACCTTGACCCGGGCGATGTAGTCGGTCATCTCCGAGGCTGGCATGGCAGGGGTGGCTGTCTCCCAGTAGAGATAGTAATTGTCCCCGCCGCCGTCTTCCTGATGGCGGAATTCGATGTCGTGGGTGCCGGCACTGAGGGTGATGGTACCGTCGTGACTCTGGCAATTGCAGCGACCGTGTCCGCCGTACCAGGCCGCCACCACGGTACCGTTGATGAGTAACTCCACGGCATCGTCGCCGTCCACCGCGAAGCGATACTGGCGGGTTTCCGGCACCACCAGTTCGCCCCGGAACAGGGACAGATAATCGTTGTCGTTGCCAAAGGGATTGCGATCGCCGTCGATATTGGCCACCGGCCCCGAACCGAACAGTTCCTTATCCACAGCGTATTGACTGATCAGGTCGTTGTATTCGCCATGGTCATTGGGGTGACGGTTATAGCCCCGGGTATCGTAGGTGGTCATGGTGAGGTTGCGAAACGCCTCCGGTGGAACGATCTCCCAGTCCGTTTGAGCCTCGGTCGCCGCTCGCTCGCAGTTGGGGCCGTTGCCCCCGTGCATGCAGCGGGTGCCGGCCACCGGTCTTTCGATGGACACCCATTCCCAGATGCGATAATCGCTGTGGGTGAGTACCCGCAGCAGGGGCGGATCGTCGGCGTCGTTACCCACCGTGGTGTTGGCAAACAGATGGCGGGTGCCCTCGGCGGGCAAGGGGAGGGGCGCAAAATTTCGGATATCGTAGCCGTCGTGGTCGATGGAACGGTATTCCTTGCCCCAGCTATGGGCATCCTGCGGCACATAGGTGCGCTCCAGAACCGTCTCGGTGGTGCTATCCAAGCTGCGGTAGCCGCCATAGAGCACCTTTCGTAGAGCATCGATCCGGGCGGTGGTGAGATAGTTCAGAAAATCCCCGCTCCAGTAACCATCACAGGTCTTGTCGCTGGTCTGACTGACGGGGTTAAAGCGTTTATCGCCACCATCGTAGGTGTAACACTTGAACGAATCGAAGTAGCCGAAATAGGTAATATTCGGATCATAACCCACATCGAGAATATCATCGCCATTCAGATCCGAGGCGTCATTATAAGCCTCGTAATAGAGTTTATGATCCCGGCCCATCACCAACATCAAAAGCGGTGGAATATTCTGGCCGAGAAACAGGGGAACCTGACTGATATTGAGATCCTGAGCATGAGTCATGACGGTTATCACCATGCCCAGGATCACGGGTAGGATCCGGCTCGGGTAACCGCGACTCCGAATCGATAGTCTACTAGGGGACATAATTGTTTCCTCGACGGCTCATAACTTTGAACTTGACTCGGCCAGATCAGCGCCGATAAGTGGTTTGCAGGATCACCACGGTGCTCGGTGATCCGCCCACGCCCCGGGCACTTACCCGGTAAACCTGGACATCGGGGATGGGCTTGTCGGCGGCCAGACTGCCGCCGGTATCGGGAATCGGGGCTAACTCCTCGACGATGTATCGGGGAGGTTCCGCCACATCGGTGAGAGTCTCGGAATACACCGCGGCCGCGCTGTTCCAGATGGTTTCCTGTTGCCAGAGGTTTGGCTGAGCGAGATCGCCGGGTTGATGCAATCCGTCGGCACCATCGAAGTCCGGCAGCACCGCTGCCTGCAGGCGTTGCTCGCCTTCCCGTAGCGCAGCTTCACCGGCCTGGAAAGCCAGGTTGAGATCCCTCACATTACCCGCCATCTTCTCCTCCAGGGTGGTGGTCTGCATGGCGGTGACGCCGAGCAGGGTGAGGATGATCAGAAAAATCAGGGCAGTGACCAGGGCCACTCCCATCTGTCCGCGATGCCCGTGGACCGTATGCTGAAACCGTGGCATGGTGCTCTTCCCTTACAGTTCGGTATGGAACGAGAATGACTGAAGCGGCGTGGCGTCAGCGGTATCATTCCATTCCACGGTGATGACGAAGACCGTCTTGCCGCCGATCTGGCTGCTCTGCACCGCGCCGTCACCAGCGGGCAGGCGATCCGCCAACAGGGCTTTCCATTCCTGCACATCCAGCACCGCCAGACTCGTTCCCGAGGCGTTGTCCTTGAGGTCGATGTCGTAGGCGCCGTTCAGCGCATCGCGACGATTGGCACGGATCCGATCCGCTATGTCATAGGCTAGGAAGGTGGCCTGACTACGTAGATAGGAACTGGTGTTATTGCGTAATCCTGTGGCCTGTAATCCCGCAAGACCCAACAGACCCAGGGAAAGTACGATGATGGCGATCAAGATCTCGATCAACGTGAAGCCGCGTTGTCCATCTCGACGTTGGAGGTGTTGCATGGTGACTCCGTCTGATATTGTTTCAAATTAAGCCAGTAAATCGGGTATAATCCCGTTAAGTAATGTGATGACTGCAGTATTCATACCTTGCCATCGGGAATGGGATAATTACTTGTCATTTTTCTAATCCATCGATTAAAACAGGCATGGATTTTTGAAAAATGTGAAAAAGGCCATTGTTTTACTAAGTTTGAGTGTCGGGCTGGGTCACTAATTGTCCATCACGGGAAAGCGCATTCGCGAAATGACACCGGCTTTCGTGGACGCCGAGAATTAACCTCGAAGTCAACTTCTAAAGATCCGGTCTGATGACACAAATCTTCACAAATACGGACTTTTGCAGGAGGTGAGCTGTGACCGTACATGTCCGCTATTTCGCGAGTTTACGGGAGCGACTCGGACGCTCGGATGATCGGTTGAACATGGAAGACGTTCTGACGGTGACCGAACTCTGGTCCCGGTTATGGCCGGATACCCCGTTGCCACCGAACACCCTGATCGCCATTAACCAGGAATACGCTGATCCCGGCAGCGTGCTCCGCGATGGCGACGAGGTGGCGTTCTTTCCACCGGTGACGGGGGGTTGATATGCACATTGAGCTACGGGAGACGCCTTTCGAGCCCCTGGCGGCGTTGGCTCACCACCAGGACAGCCAGCCGCACCTGCGGGGGCGATTCGGCGCCACGGCAAGCTTCGTGGGCACCATGCGCGATAGCAACGAGGGCGATGCGGTACAGGTCATGACCCTGGAGCACTATCCGGGCATGACCGAGAAACAACTGGCGGCCATCGTCGCCGAGGCGGAACAGCGCTGGACGCTGCTGGATGTCCTGGTGATTCACCGGGTGGGACGCTTGCATCCCGGCGATCCCATCGTGCTGGTGGGGGTCTGGAGCGGACACCGACACGACGCCTTCGATGCCTGTCGGTACATCATGGAAGCCCTGAAATCCCGGGCTACTTTCTGGAAAAAGGAAACCCTCGCCAGCGGCGAACGCTGGGTGGAAAAAAACACCACCGGCTATGGGGATCAGGGTTGATGCCTAACGCTGGCAGCGGGGGCAGAAATACGTGGCACGTTGTCCCAGTTGTTGCAAGTGGACCGTGCCGGCACAGCGTCCGCAGGCCAATCCGGCGCGTCCGTAGACCCGCAGGCTCTGGCTGAAATAGCCGGGCTGGCCATTGCCGTCGACGAAATCCCGGAGTGTGGTGCCGCCCGCTGCGATGGCTTCCCGGAGCACTTCGCGAATGGCCTCGGCCAGTTTCCGATAACGGGGCCGGGAGATCTTCCCGGCGGGGCGACCGGGACGGATACCAGCCAGGAACAGCGCCTCGTTGGCATAGATATTTCCCACCCCCACCACCACCCGGCTGTCCATGATCAGATGCTTAACCGCCACCGCCCGACCGCGGGCGGCCCGGTGCAGGCTATCGCCGGTGAAAACGTCGTCCAGCGGCTCCGGACCCAGATGGCGGAGCAACGGGTGATCCTCGGGCGACTCGCCCGCCCATAACAGCGAACCAAACCGACGGGGATCGTGGTAGCGCAGACACAGCGCCGAATCCAGCAGGATATCCACATGGTCGTGCTTATCGGGTGGCTGATGGGCGGGCAACAGCCGCAGGCTTCCGGACATGCCCAGGTGCCACAGGGCGCTGCCCTGCCCGGTGTCCATCAGCAGATATTTTCCCCGGCGCCGGAGATCCCGGATGACCTGTCGCTCCAGCAACTGCTCCAGATCCTCCGGAATGGGCCAGCGCAGGCGCCGCTCGCGGATCACCACCCGGTCGATGGTGCGTCCCAGCAGATGGGGGCTGAGGCCCCGGCGGGTGGTCTCGACCTCGGGCAGTTCGGGCATTCGGCTGGATTGAACGTGTGGGTGGCAGGCTGTGTCTCAGTCATCATACACCCCAAAATTGATGATAAAATCGGGGGTAGCGCCGGATTCTGTGGTTTTACAGTGTTCCGGCATCTCTGTCGCCGAACTGTGGTTCCACAGCCGTATTTTCGAGGTAGTTGCATGCTAAATGGTCTTCTTGACCTTCCTTTCTGGGGAGTGATGATCGCTGCCCTGATTCTGACTCATATCACCATCGTGTCGGTGACGGTGTTCTTGCACCGAGCTCAGGCCCACCGGGCGCTGGATCTACACCCCGCGGTCAGTCACTTCTTTCGCTTCTGGTTATGGCTCACCACCGGTATGGTCACCAAGGAGTGGGTGGCGATTCACCGGAAACACCATGCCAAGTGCGAGAGCACGAACGACCCCCACAGCCCGCAGGTGTTCGGGATTCGCAAGGTGTTGCTGGAGGGCACCGAGCTTTACCGTAAGGAAGCCAATAATCGGGAAACCCTGGATCGCTTCGGCCACGGTACGCCGGACGACTGGATGGAGCGGCATATTTATAGTGGTCACTCGGTGAGCGGTCTGGGGTTGATGCTGTTCATCGACCTGTTGCTGTTCGGGCCACTGGGGCTCACCGTGTGGGCCGTGCAACTCCTCTGGATACCCTTATGGGCTGCCGGTGTGATCAACGGCATCGGCCATTTCTGGGGTTATCGTAACTACGAGACCCGCGATGCCAGCCGCAACATCGTGCCCTGGGGCATCCTCATCGGCGGCGAGGAACTGCACAACAACCACCACGCCTTCTCCAGCTCGGCCAAGCTCGCCAACAAGTGGTGGGAACTGGATATCGGCTGGTGCTATATCCGCCTGCTGTCGGCGCTGGGTCTGGCCCGGGTGCGTAAAGTGGCGCCCCGCCCCCGGCGGGTGGCAGCCAAGCAGACGGTGGATTTGGATACCCTGCGGGCGGTGGTGATGAACCGGCTCTACGTGATGGCCGATTTCGCCCGGGATGTGGTGCTGCCGGTGGTGCGCGAGGAACTTCGGGATGCCGATGCCTCCGGACGGCGACTCCTGAAGCGCGCCCGGGCCTTGCTGGTGAAGGAGGAAACCCAGATGAACGAGCGGGATCGCGACCGCTTGCAGGATGCGCTGCAATTCAGCCAGACCCTTCGCACCGTTTACGAGTACCGGCAACAGCTCAACGACCTCTGGAGTCGCACCACCGCCAGCCACGAAAAGCTGCTGGCGGGTCTCCAGGAATGGTGCAACCAGGCCGAGGCCAGCGGTATTCAGGCTCTGCAGGAGTTTGCCCGCTCCCTGAGAAGCTACTCCTTGCAATCCACCGCCTGATTGTCACCCATGAAAAAACCCGCCCCTCGGGGCGGGTTTTTTTTGAATCCCGGAAAACCTTAGGCGAATTCGGAAAAATATTACCCCCAGTCGACCCGTCATCCCCGCGTCCGCGGGAATGAC
>JGI12109J20283_10446886_pt1 | contig 21570 bp, 18 predicted proteins | sample ElkSlonscriptome_12_FD_20283 | JGI IMG/M metagenome (IMG submission 20283)
TGCTTGAGTGATGCTTGAGTGATGCTTGAGTGATGCTTGAGTGATGCTTGAGTGATGCTTGAGTGATGCTTGAGTGATGCTTGAGTTCAAGAACTGATTCTGACAGCATAGTTTAAATTAAATAAATTTAATTATGCAATCTAAAAACAACAAAGAATTCTCTAAAATACTAGAAGTCAGAACCAAACGATTTGCAGTTGAAGTACTGAAATTTGGAAAGAAAGTGGCTCGCTCAAATGAATTCGATCCGATCAAAAATCAACTCTACAGATCAGCCACAAGTATTGGCGCAAACTATAGAGAAGCCAATCGTGCAAAAAGCAGATCTGATTTCAGAAATAAGATTCGAATCTGTGAAGCAGAAGCCTCAGAGACTTTTTATTGGATTGAGATAATTGAAGAACTAATTGGGGATAAAAACGAAACAATTTTATCTCTAAAAAAGGAGTCATCCGAGTTGTTAGCGCTCTTCACTTCAATCAGCAATAAACTAAGAGTCACCAAAACTTAAGTTTCACTTTAGAGTCACTTGGAATTCAAGTGTCACTTGGAGAACCCTTGCACTAGCTTAACTAGATTACCAACATTCTCCTCCGGAGTCTTTGGCAAGATCCCATGACCAAGATTAAAGATGAATCCCGGCTTATTTGGCATTGAATCCAATAATGCTTTGGCTCTTTTTTCGATCAGCTCCCAATCGGCAAAAAGCAAGGTAGGATCAAGATTTCCTTGTACTGCTACCTCGTAGTTCATGCTCTCCCAGGCTGCGGCCATATCCGTTTTCCAGTCGATACCGACCACATCAGACCCACACGCCTTCATGTCTTGTAAAAGGTGCTGTGAATTGGTGCCAAAATGCACCACCGGCACCTCCGTTTTGGCTTTGATGTTTGCGATCATCTTTTCCATATGTGGTCGTACATATTCACGATAGTCCTCCACGTTTAAGATCCCTACCCAGCTGTCGAAGATCTGCACCGCCATGGCTCCGCTTTCCACCTGAAAAAGCAAATAGTTCGCCATTGAATTGGCCAGCTTGTCCATCAGCATATGCCAGGCTTCGGTCTGAGTGTACATGAATGACTTCAACTGAATATAGCTCTTGGACGGACCGCCTTCCAGCATGTAAGAAGCCAGGGTAAACGGAGCCCCTACAAAACCCAAACACGGCACGTTCAATTCGCGCTTAAGAATACCCAATGACTCACCGGTATATTGCAGGTCTTTACCCAGATCAAGATCCTTTAACTTCTCCACATCGGCTTTCGACTGAATGGGGTTGTGAATGATGGGTCCGACACCGGGCTTGTATTCGAAATCAATGCCCATCGGTTCCAATGGGATCATGATGTCGGAAAACACTATAGCGGCGTCAAAACCAAACTGCTCGATCGGCAGCAAAGTCACTTCTGCACAAACCTCTGGAATTTTACAAATCTCTACCAATGAGTGCCGCTTGCGAATGGCGCGGTATTCCTCTTGATATCTTCCGGCCTGACGCATGAACCATACGGGCGGACGGTCAGTCTCTTGCCTTCTGCAGGCCTTTAAAAATCGATCGTTGAATGGGGTCATATACTCTTGATTATTCTCGGCTAAGCGGGATTTCTGTTTTCAAAAATGCTCTCGACTCCGCTCGAGCTGACATTATAGATAGCAATGGAAAATATAAAAAAATGTCATTCCGAGCGGAGTCGAGGAAGACATCTTCCTGATTACATATTATCAAAGGCCTTCTCTATCCTTCTTTCCACCTCTTCCATCTCTTCATCCGTGAGCACAATCGGCAGGAACCAAGCTTCGAACTGCGAAGGTGGGATGTACAATCCGGCTTCCGCCGCGGCCCAGAAGAATTTAGAGAACATGGCCTGATCAGAAGTTTGAGCCGTTTCAAAGTCAATCACCTCCACATCCGTAAAGAATGGGTTCACCATTAATCCAAATTGATTCACTTTTATTTTGATCCCTGATTTCTCAGCAGACGCTTCCAACTTTGCCTTCACCCTTTTTCCCAATTGATCTGCTCTATCGTAATCGTAATTTTGAAGTTCTTTCAAGGTAGCTAAACCGCATGCCATGGCAATTGGACTTCCAGAGAGGGTTCCAGCCTGGTAGACGCCCCCCAAAGGAGAGACCTGATCCATCAGCTCAGCTTTTGCCGCATAGGCGCCTACCGGCATACCTCCGCCAATCACTTTACCCATACAGGTGATATCGGCGGCAATCCCAAAATGATCCTGCGCCCCGCCAAACTTCTTGCGGAAACCGGTCATCACTTCATCGATCACCAATAAAATTCCATTTTCGTCGCAGAGCTTGCGAAGGCCTTTCATGAATTCTTGCTTCGGTTCGATCACACCCATGTTTCCGGCAACCGGCTCAATGAAAATTCCGGCAATTTCATCAGGATACATGTCGACCCACTTCCGCACGCTATCCAGGTCATTGTAATTCGAGATCAAGGTATTGTTCACCGCTTCTTCCGGCACTCCTTTCGAAGACGGAATCCCCAGAGTTGCCAGTCCTGATCCAGCAGCCACCAGCAGAGCATCAGAATGCCCATGGTAGCATCCGGCAAACTTGATGATCTTCTTTTTACCTGAAGCTGCTCTGGCCAATCGAATGGCCGAGATCACTGCCTCCGTGCCTGAATTCACAAAACGAACTTTGTCGATCTGTGGAAAAGCTTCCTGAATCATCTCTCCCATCTCGACTTCAACCTGAGTGGATGCCCCGTAGGTGAAACTTTTATCGACAGCCTGCTTGACTGCTGCCTTCACTTTGGGATGGGCATGACCTAAGATCATCGGCCCATAGGAACCCACCAGATCAATGTATTCATTTCCGTCTACATCGTAGATGTGAATCCCTTCGGCCCGATCGATGAACAGTGGATCTCCACCCACTGAATCAAAGGCCCTAACCGGTGAATTTACTCCGCCCACTAAAGACTTCTGGGCTCTTTCAAATAACTCTTTTGATCGCGTTAATTTCATTTTGCAAAAATACGAAAGAAGCAAGCTCGAAGGGTGTCTGATCGCCCTTAGAATGGACTTAAAGTCATGGGGTTGAGTTGAAGCAATAAAAAGCGGAGCACTAAGGTGTTTGCTCTTCCAGACGCTTCATTGCCTGAATCATTCCTTCTACGGTATGAGGCGCCGCCACGGAATCAATTTTCCAATTGAGTTCCGCTGCCGTGGCAGCCGTAGAGGGACCGATACACACTACCTGAGCCGGGTCGAAAGAATGTTGAGGATTTCCGAAATTGGCATCGAAAGACCTTACCGCAGAACCGGAAGTAAAGGTGAGATAATCGGGGATTTGGTCGATGGTTTTCTTCTTTTCTCCTTCACTAAGATGTATTGGGCGGTTCTCATATAACACATGCTGATGCGGAAGACCTCCTCTTTTTTCAAAAGCACGGATGTAGTCTTGCCCACTTAAGTTTGAAGCTGGAATCAGAATTTGTTTTCCTGCCACATTCGGTAAATTGGCTGCCAATACTTCGGCGGTGAATTCTATGGGCACAAAGTTGGTACGGTAACCCAATTGCTCCAACTTCATCTTGGTTTTCTCGCCAACAGTAGCAATTTTTAGATCGGGATAGAAGTACATTTTAATGCCCCGCTCTTCTATTCTTTGAAAAAAGAATTTGACAGAGGCCGGACTGTTAAAGACGAGCCATTCAAAGTCTTCCAATTTATCGAGGGCTGCATCTATTTTCGACTGATCTTTTACAGCATTCAATTCGATCAATGGCCGGCTGATCACTTTCGCCCCTTCAAAGTCCAGCTTGCGATAAAATTCCTCCATACCCTCTAGCGGGCGAGTGAGCAGGACCTTTTTACCTTTAAGTACTTTCTCCACCTGCTTCTGCACGATGAGTTTCCTTTAGCCGGAGGTCCAGTTGTCGGGCTAGCTGATCTGCCAATTGCACCCCTAAGCTCTTATGTCCTTCAATGCGATCTTTGACAACCACTTTTCCATCCGCAGAAGCGTATAGTCCGTCGATCTTGATTCCCCCACCCTTAACCTGAGCGTAAGCTGCGATCGGATAATTGCATCCCCCACCCAGAGCCAGTAGAAAGGCCCTTTCCGCTTCAGTAGCCAATGCGGTATCTTCATCATTGCCTTTGGCGACGATCTCCTGAAGATCTTTATCCTCCTTTCTGATCTCTAAAGCAAGCGCCCCCTGGCAAACTGCTGGCAACATCTCTTCTGCAGATAAGATCTCCGTAGCTCGCGAAATCATCCCTAAGCGTTTTAATCCGGCAGCAGCCAAAATGATGGCGTCATAATCTCCATTTTCCATCTTCTCGATTCTGGAGTCTAGATTACCTTGAATAAACTTCACTTCCAGATCGGGACGCAGCTGCTTGATCTGTATCTCTCGGCGCAGGGAGCCCGTGCCAATGATCGCTCCTTTGGGTAGATCCTTCAACTTTTCACCGCGCTTTGAGATCAGCACATCGCGTATATCTTCTCGTTCGGAGATCGCGCCCATCTTTAAACCATCCACATGCTCGATGGGCAGGTCTTTGTAAGAATGAACGGCGATATCCACCTTGCCATCGATCAAGGCCCTTTGAATGGCCGTGGTGAATGCGCCCATGGTATCTATGTTCCCATCGTCTCCTGAAGTGCGGATCACTTTGGTCACAAACTCGACCTCTGGATCGGCCGCTCTTAACTTCTCGATCATCCAGTGAGTTTGAGTAAGTGCAAGCTTACTACCACGGGTTCCCACCGTGACTCTTTTCTTGGGTACAAAAATGTCTACATCTTCCAAGTCGAATACTTTTTTAACCGTGTTGATAGGATTGTCTTGATGGTGCAGGTTCTGCGCAAAGTTATTCACCTCGGCCAGAGGCTTCTTGGATACTTTGCGGATCAAGCGATGAGCAAAACGTTCCAGCAAACGTTCTTGATCTTGATTCAATTGCCCCATCTTAGGCAACAGCCATTTTAATTCTTCTTCTTTGGTATCTAGCAAGCCTTTCCAATAAGCCTCGATCACCGGAGAGGCTCGGCGCTGATAGAACCAATCTGAAAATTTATCTTCTTCTTCCCGAATGATCTCCTTCACTTTAGGGATTTCATCATAGCGTTTGAGCAACCCTGCATACGTCATTTGTTTGATGTCATCAAGATCATAAAGGAAGACATTCTCAAAACTTTTAAGGGCGGGATTAAAATTCCGCGGCAGTCCGAAGTCGATCAATAGTTTCGGCCGGTTAGCATCCATGGCAAATTGTGCCCTGGTGCAGCGGCTGTTTTCGATCTCTTTCTCACTGAGCAAATTTACTTCACCCTGAGTTCCGCCTACGATGATGTCGGCGTCCGCCAGATGATGAGGCAGTTTGGAAACATGCACGGCCTCACCTCCCCAATCTTCAGCCATAGCCTTGGCTCTTTTAAGATTATGGCTGGCCACTTTAAGCGAACGTACCTGAGATCGATCTAGGACCGTATTCACCAGATTGGCCATGTTCCCGGTTCCAACCACTAAAATGGATGACTTTTCCAAGTCGATCTTATGCTTATGAATGAGTTCAAAACCTACGGTGGCTAAGGAGGCAGAGTGCTTGCCAATATTGGTTTCCATCCGAGCACGTTTACCCACGTGAATGGCCTGACGGATAAATTCATCCAGCACAGGGCCAATGGTTTTCTCACCTCTTGCGAGATCAAGCGCTTCGCGGATCTGCCCAACGATCTGATGCTCTCCGATGGCCTGTGATTCGATTCCGGCTGAAGTGGAAAAAAGATTTTGTATGGCTAGGCGGCTATCCGGAAATACAGATAGGTACTGCGAAAAATTCCCAAATGACTTGAAGAAATTCTCTAAGCCAAGGTAATTATCCCCGTAGGCATAAACCGAAAGGCGATTGCAAGTGGCAATGATAAATGCCTCCTTGTAATCGTATTCTTCTTTAAGTTGTCTGAGGGCTTTGGCCGACTGCTCTTTATTGAGAGCAATTTGCTCCCTCACGGCAATTGGGGCGTTTCGGTGACTCAGTTCAATTCCGACTATTCTATCCATTCAAAATGCTCCGAAAATGCTTGACAAATTTAATCATAACTTAAGGTAAAACAGGACAATGTAGTCAGTGTTTTGCGTATATTAAGGAAGTCTGTTTAACCTTTTATTAAGAAAGAATTAATCTGATTAAACACAAGGGTAAAGCACAAATTGTTGAAAAAATAGTTGTTTAATCGATGAACATCCTGAGGCTCTAGGGCCGCCAAAATTAAATTTGATTTGTTAATAAAAACGAATGGAAGCTATGGCAAATGAGGAAGTTGGATGGCTACCTTGGTCTCTGTTAATTTACTATTAATGTGCTCGCCTGAGCTCAACATCAATTACATGACATGAAAGAAACAGCCGAAAAAACAGCTACTGAAGCTAGCGTCGAAACCAAGACCAGTCTGGTCAATAATTTGGATAATTTGACCACCTACGAATACGATGAGGTAGTAAAAGCTGCAACCGAATATTTTAAGGGTGATGAGTTAGCAGCCAATGTATGGGTAAATAAATATGCCTTGAAGGATTCAGCAGGCAATATTTACGAACGCACTCCAGACGATATGCATCGCAGATTGGCCTCAGAAATTGCCAGAATAGAAAAGAAATACAATGATCCTATTGCAGAAGAGGAGATCTATGGTCTTCTTAAGGACTTCAAATATATTGTTCCACAAGGAGGACCAATGACCGGGATTGGTAATAATCACCAGATCGCTTCCTTGTCGAATTGTTTCGTGATCGGAAATAAGGGTACGGCTGACTCTTATGGAGGAGTAATGAAAATTGATGAAGAGCAAGTACAGTTGATGAAGAGAAGAGGCGGAGTTGGTCACGACCTTTCACACATTCGTCCAAAAGGGTCACCGGTGATGAATTCGGCATTGACCTCGACCGGGATCGTTCCCTTTATGGAGCGTTATTCCAATTCAACTAGAGAAGTGGCCCAAGATGGTAGAAGAGGAGCTTTGATGTTGAGTGTTTCTGTAAACCACCCCGACTCTGAAGGTTTTATCGATGCCAAAATGGATGGCACTAAAGTCACCGGAGCCAATGTATCGGTAAAAGTGACTGACGAATTCATGAAATCGGTGGTCAACGATACGACCTTCACCCAACAGTATCCGATCGAAAGTGAAGAGCCTACATATACCAAAGAGATCAATGCGAAAAACCTTTGGAATAAGATCATCCATAATGCGTGGAAATCGGCCGAGCCCGGTATTCTTTTTTGGGATACCGTAATTGGAGAGTCAATTCCCGATTGCTATGCCGATCTGGGTTTTAAAACGGTATCCACTAATCCATGCGGGGAGATTCCTCTTTGTCCGTATGACAGCTGCAGATTACTCGCCATTAATTTATTCAGCTACGTCGACAATCCCTTCACGGGAGAGGCTAGCTTCAATATGAAGAAATTCAAGCAGCATGCAGCTTATGCGCAGCGAATCATGGATGACATCGTTGACCTTGAATTAGAAAAGGTAGATGCGATCATCAGTAAGATCGAGAACGACCCAGAAAACATTGAAGTAAAACGCACTGAACTCAATCTTTGGAAGAAGATCAAACAAAAGTGCATGGAAGGAAGAAGAACCGGGGTAGGAATTACCGCTGAAGGCGACATGCTTGCCGGTCTGGGCTACCGCTACGGCACTGATGAGGCGTTGAACTTCTCTGTAAAGGTTCACAAAACCCTTGCGCTTGAGGCATATCGCTCTTCAGTTAGCATGGCAAAAGACCGCGGATCGTTCCCGATCTATGATGCGATGCGGGAAGAAAAAAACCCAATGATCAATCGAATCAAAGAAAATGATCCGGGCTTATACGACGATATGGTAAAATATGGTAGAAGAAACATTGCTTTATTGACCATCGCACCCACCGGTACCACCTCTTTGATGACCCAAACTACTTCTGGCATTGAGCCGGTGTTCATGGTGTCTTACAAGCGAAGAAGAAAAGTGAACCCGAACGACAAGAGTGTAAAAGTCGACTTTGTAGATGAGGTAGGAGATGCTTGGGAAGAGTACAACGTATTCCACCACAATTTCAACACCTGGTTGGAAGCCAATGGCTACGATGTGAAAGAAGTGTCTACGTATTCACAAGAAGAACTGAATAAGATCATCGAAAAATCACCCTACTATAAAGCCACTGCAAACGACGTAGACTGGGTGAATAAAGTGAAAATGCAAGGAGCGGTGCAAAAATGGGTGGACCACTCGATATCTGTTACCGTAAATGTTCCTGAGGAGATTTCCGAAGAAATGGTGGGCAAGATTTATGTCACCGGATGGGAAAGCGGATGTAAAGGAATCACCGTTTATCGCGATGGATCCCGAAGCGGAGTATTGGTGAGTAATGACGACAAAGGGAAAAAAGAAGAAGTAGCTGTCTTCGCAGAAACCCAGGCACCAAAGCGCCCGGAATCATTGGAAGCTGATATCGTTAAATTCAATAACAACCACGAAAAGTGGATTGCGGTAGTAGGTAATTACGAAGGCCGACCCTATGAGATCTTCACCGGTAGAGCAGAAGATTCATTTGCCATCTTAAGTCACGTGGACAAAGGATGGGTGATCAGAAGTAAAACCGAGGACGGAAGATCACGATACGACTTCCAGTACGAAGATAAAGACGGTTACAAAACCACCATCGAGGGCTTGTCGAGAACCTTCAATCAGGAGTATTGGAATTATGCGAAATTGATCTCAGGAGTATTGCGCCATGGCATGCCGATCGCCTTCGTGGTAGATATGGTGGCTAATCTGCACTTGAGTGATGAAAGTTTAAATACCTGGAAGAACGGAGTGAGTCGTGCGCTGAAAAAGTACATCCCGGATGGCACTAAGATCGAAGGCCAGGAATGTCCAGACTGTAGCTCTAGTGAAGGACTGATGTTCAAAGAGGGCTGTTTGACTTGCTCTGACTGCGGTTACAGTAAGTGCGGATAGAATTTTTATTTTGAGTTTGCGTTTTTACGGTGAAGTGGTATTTCTACTTCACCGTTTTTTATTCCCTTAACTTTGATCTGTGACAAGAAAAAGAACCTTTACGCATGCATTTGCCCTAGCCGCATTGATGCTAAGTTTGGCCTCATGTGGTGCTTCGCATCCAACTTATCAAAAACGCAAAAAAAAGAAGTGCGATTGTCCCAGCTGGTCACAGGTGATCGAAGTTCAGCCATCAGAATCTGGTCTTTCGGCGCTAGATTCTTGACGAAAATCCCTTAAATTCGCAATTTAGAATTATTCTAAATAATGGAAAAGACAGCAAGGCTTGATAGCTTCTTAAGCGGAGACTCTTTAATTATGGAAGAAGTGCTCGATAGCCAGCTATCCATCCAATTATACTGCATGGGCTGTCTGCCAGGCGAAAAAATTACCATTGAAAGAATTGCCCCTTTTGGTGATCCCATGATCATTTCAGTAGAAGATACTTTCATCAGCTTGCGCAAAGACGATGCACATAAAATCTGCGTTAAAAGAACCGAATCTTGATCGAAAGCACTCTCCGCAAGCACGCTACCTTAAAGGATGAAGAGAAGGTAAGACTAATTCTGGTTGGGAATCCCAATTCGGGAAAATCTTCTCTTTTCAATCATCTTACCGGACTAAATCAACGAGTAGGTAACTTCCCGGGAGTGACCGTGGAGAAAAAGACCGGAGGGGTCAAGATCACTGATTCTTTAAAGGCGGAGGTGATCGATCTGCCCGGGACGTATAGTTTAAGCCCTAGGTCAGAAGATGAGCAGGTTACCTTTGACTACCTCAGCGATAAAAACCGCAAAGATCTGCCTGAACTTATGGTGGTGATCGCTGATGCCTCTAATCTGAAACGAAACCTGTTACTCGCTTCCCAATTGATCGATCTGGAAGTGCCTACCATCATCGCACTGAACATGATGGATATCGTACAGCGTAACAATCAAGAGATCGATCTCAAGGGCCTGTCCGAAGATTTGGGAGTGCCGGTTGTACCGATGAATGCCAGGATTGGAAAGGGGGTTGAGGAATTAAAAAAAGCCATCGCTGAATTCGAATATAAACCGCCAAAAAAATTCATTGAGGATCATGCCTCTAAGGATGGCCTAAGCAACACCGTGGTGCGCTTTGACAAGATCAAACTGATCTTAAAACAGCGGTTATTTGATAAGGGCGAGTCGGTGACTGCAAAAACCACCAGAAAAATCGATAAGCTCTTAGTACATCCGATCTGGGGCTATTTCATTTTCCTGTTCGTTCTCTTTATGATGTTTCAGGCCATTTTTTCATGGTCAAACCTGCCCATGGACTGGATCGAGAATGGCTTTTTGGTATTTGGCCAACTGCTGAGTGATACGCTTCCGGATGGCGTGCTCACGGACTTATTGGTGGACGGAGTATGGGCTGGATTAGGAGGGATCATCATTTTTATTCCTCAAATCACTCTGCTTTTTACGTTCATTGCTATTCTTGAGGATACGGGTTATCTGGCAAGAGTAAGTTATCTGATGGATGCCCTACTCAAGCGTTTTGGTTTGAATGGCCGGTCCATTATTCCACTTCTAGGAGGAGCGGCTTGTGCCGTGCCGGCCATTATGAGTGCCCGAACCATTAGCAACAAAAAAGAAAGGCTGCTTACCATTTTCGTAACTCCCCTGATCTCTTGTTCTGCGAGAATTCCGGTATACACCTTATTGATTGCTTTAGTGATTCCCGCAGAGAAGCAGTTGTGGACATTTAATCTGCAAGGCGTAGTGATGATGGCCCTTTACCTGCTTGGCTTTGTGGCTGCTCTGGGCACCTCTTTAGCCATGAAATACTGGGTAAAATCAGAAGAACGTTCTCACTTTATTATGGAATTGCCCATCTACCGCCAGCCAAGGTGGAAGAACGTCTTGATGACCATTTACAATAAAGTAAAACTATTCTTGGTAGAAGCAGGAAAGATCATCATTGCCGTATCGGTAATCCTTTGGGTCTTATCTTCTTATGGCCCCGGTGAGAAAATGACGGAGATCGATCAGAAGTATGAAGCATTGGGAGCCTTTGAAGGAAAGTCTGAACAGCTTGCCAGCGAAAAGCTCGAAGAAAGTTATGCCGGTCATTTAGGAAAAGCGATCGAACCGGTGATCAGACCACTTGGGTTTGATTGGAAGATCGGCATTTCCATCATTACCTCATTTGCAGCCAGAGAGGTGTTTGTCGGCACCATGGCTACCCTTTACAGTGTGGGTGACTCAGAAAACACCCTTACCATAAAAGAGAAGATGGCCAGGGCACAAGACCCCAGAACCGGCGAAAAGGTATACACCAAGGCCACGGGGTACTCCCTATTGGTTTTTTACGCCTTTGCCTTACAGTGCATGGCTACCGTAGCCATCGTGGTCAAGGAAACCGGAGGATGGAAATGGCCCTTGATCCAGTTAGCCTACATGGGCGTTTTAGCGTATTTGGCCAGTTTCATTGTCTTTCAAATCTTTAGTTAGTTGATCGACTTTTTCGAGAACTACATTTCACCGGAAGCAGCTCCCCTGGCTGCAAAATGGATGCAAGCACTTGGCTTTGAATTGAAAGTGAGTAAAAAAAGAAGCAGTAAGCTCGGTGATTTCCGTCCGCCATTCAAAGGCCGACCCGCCCGAATTTCTGTGAATGGCGATTTAGGCCCAAATCATTTTTTGATCACCTACACCCACGAGGTCGCACACGCCTTGGTCTGGGACAAATACGGTCGAAAAGCCAAGCCTCACGGTGCTGAATGGCAACAGACCTATACCGCCCTATTAAAAGAAATGATGGCTGTAGATGCCTTTGCTGACGAATTGATCGACATCTTGAACCGGCATATTCAGCGACCAAAAGCCTCTTCATGCAGTGATCCGGAATTGTACAAAACACTTAAAAGATTTGAGCACGGCAAAAGGATCCACTTTCTTGAGGATCTTGCGCCAGGAAGTACTTTTTTAGTAGGCAAAAGCAGACGGTTCATCAAAGGAAAAAAGCGTCGAAGTCGATACGAATGCAAGGAGATCCCCTCTCAAAAATTATATTACGTGCACGGCCATGCCGAAGTACAGCTCATCAAGAATAATATGGCTGAATAAATGACGAGCGGCAACTTTATCGCTTTTTCAATCCGTATTTTTATGCCACATTTGAAATTCCCCTCCTCATGCAAGCAGAAAATAATTATTGTGTGATCATGGCTGGTGGCATTGGCAGCCGCTTTTGGCCAATGAGCCGCAGTTCCTATCCAAAACAGTTCATCGATATATTAGGGACCGGCCGATCGCTGTTGCAACAAACCTTCGACCGCCTTTCAAAACTCTGTAAGCCCGAGCAAATTTACATTGTCACAAACGAAGATTATAAGCAGCTGGTAATCGAACAATTGGGAGTAGAAGAAGCTCAGGTACTTTGCGAACCAAGTCGCAGAAATACTGCGCCCTGCATTGCATATGCCAATTATGTGATCGGCAACAAAAATCCAGATGCCAACATCATAGTTGCTCCGGCTGACCACCTGATCCTTAAAGAGGATCATTTTTTAGAGGTCATGAACCAAGCTCTAGACTATACTGCAGAGAATAATGCTCTGCTCACTTTGGGTATTAAGCCTTCCCGGCCTGATACCGGCTATGGCTACATTCAGTTCGACGATTCAACAGATTCCGAGATCAAAAAAGTGAAAACGTTTACGGAAAAGCCAGATCTCGACTTGGCTAAACGATTTGTGGAAAGCGGAGAATTTAGCTGGAATTCAGGAATGTTTATCTGGAGCCTGAAAAGCATCAGCCAAGCTTTTGAAGAATTATTACCGGAAATTGATGCCCTATTCAAAGAAAGGGCTGATGATTTTGGCGGCGAAAAAGAAGCTGAGGCCATCGAATCGGTTTATGCGGTTTGTAAAAGCATCAGCATAGATTATGGCATTATGGAAAAGGCCTCCAATGTGCACGTGATCAGCGCTGATATTGGCTGGTCTGACCTTGGAACTTGGGGGTCGATTTACGGTCACCTCAAGCAGGATGAAGAAGGCAATGCGGTGGTTGGAAAAAACGTCATGTTATACAATGCCAAGAATAACATCGTCAGCGTTCCTAAAGATAAACTAGTAGTCTTACAAGGTTTAGAAGACTACATTGTGGTGGAATCGAACGACTCGCTCCTGGTTTGTCGCAAAGAAGATGAGCAAATGATCAAACAATTCGTGACCGACATCAAACTGAACAAGGGAGAGAAGTTCGTCTAGCTTCACCCATTAAAGTCCTAGGCCCTGGCGCATTTAGTAATCGGCAATATCGAATTGCTGCTCACCAAGCACTTCAACCTTGATCTGTCGATCAGCTGCAGTGTACTGCTTAAAATTAGCGATCACTTCCACCACATCGTAATCGATTCTGACGCAGTTCCGAATGTCGATGACCAAGGAACTGCCTTCGGGTACCGCATTCAGTTCGCGCAATATGGCTCCTTTGTTCAAAAAAGACACCTCTTCTGAGAGGACGATGGAAATTTTAAATGAACCATCCAGCTCTTCTTTTTCTTCCTTGTGTAAAAAGTGGGAATTCAAGTAATTGTTGCGAATCAGTATGGTAAAGGCGACTATTAGTCCGCAAGCAATACCAAGCAGCAGATCGGTAAACAAAATCCCGATCAGAGTAACCATAAAAGGCAGGAACTGCTTTAAGCCCAAACGGTACATTTTTCTAAAAAGGCTTGGCTTGGCAAGATTATACCCCACCATGATCAAAATAGAGGCGAGTACAGAGAGTGGAATGTAATTCAATTGTGTAGGGATCACAATCACGGAAACTAGTAATAATACGCCGTGCAGAATTCCTGCAAGCTTGGTTCTTCCTCCGGATTGAATATTGGCCGAGCTTCTTACAATTACTTGAGTGACCGGCAATCCTCCGATCAGCCCAGACAAGAGGTTTCCCGTTCCTTGCGCCAGCAATTCTCGGTTGGTAGAGGTGATTCGCTTAAAAGGATCCAATTTATCAGTTGCCTCTACACTCAGCAAGGTCTCCAACGAAGCAACGATCGCAATCGTTAAGCCCACCACGTATACCCGAGGCTCGGAGAGGGCGGAAAATTCCGGCAATTTAAATTGACCGAGGAAATCGTTCATATTATTGGCCACCGGCACGTTAACCAAATGCTGCGCATTGATGGCAAATCCCGGCGCGAATTGCACGCACAGATGCTGATAAATGATCCCGATCAAAACCACGACGATCGGTCCCTGCACCAATTGGAAGAATTTCGCTTTCTCCTTAAAGACCCTTTGCCAGAGGACGAGAATGATCAATGATCCCAAAGCCAGCGCAAGTGAATTCAAACTGATGGAATCCCACATTTTAATTAGCTCTGTGAGGGTGTTTTCTCCGTCGGCCTGACTAAAATCGAGATTACCGGGATAGTCCTCATCGTGCCCAAAGGCATGAGGGATTTGTTTGAGCGCAATGATAATTCCAATACCACTTAACATGCCCTTGATCACCGAGGAGGGAAAAAAATGGGCAATGATACCGGCCTTGAAAAAACCCAACAAAAGCTGGATCAAGCCGGCGACCATTACGGAGAGCAGGAAAATCTCAAAGCTGCCAAAATTATCGATCGCCTCCAGTACGATCACTGCCAAACCTGCTGCCGGACCGCTTACTCCCAGTGAAGAATTACTTATCGACCCCACTACGATCCCACCCACGATGCCGGCTATCAAGCCTGAAAATAATGGGGCTCCACTTGCCATGGCTATGCCCAAGCACAGCGGAATTGCCACGAACAACACTACGATGCCAGCTGGAAGGTCTTGTTTTATGTGAGCAAATAGTTTCATCTTCTCAAATGGATCTTATAGAGCTTGCCATGGGGACCGGCTGCCCAAGCGAGTCCGGCGAATCTATCGAATTGTAATGTATTGAGGGGTACATTGGCAACCTTAGACCAGCTGCTATCTTTCATTGAATAAAGATCCACTCCATTGAGGCCGGCGGCCAGCCATACATCCATGCCTGCTGAATAATCGATCACGGAACGATAGCCGTGATAGCCTGAAGTATCCACTTGCCAATGCTTACCGCCGTCAAGAGAATAGATGCACGGCCATTCTTGATCAGCTTGAGTATAATCGCCTCCTGCAGTCATTAACCTATCTCCTGTCGCAGCAATCGAATAAATGCCGCTGCTGGATGAAGTATCATTAAGCGGTAGCTCCACAGCCTCATAACGATCGCCCTCTTGGACGAGTACTCTGCTTTTTCGTCCGCCAAAGGCAATTACGTAAGCTCCATTTTCAGTCGTGCTGATGCAGGAACCACTGGCCGCAAAAGCATGCTCAACTTGAAGCGGTGCCGCAATTTTGGCAGAATCAACCCTTCGCCAGTTCAATCCCCCGTCCTTGCTTTCCAAAATGAAGTGATACTTGTTCAGCACATCCCCCACGATCAACCCATGCTTTGCATCTTTAAAATGCACCGAATTCATAAAAGCAGACGAATCCATATTTTCATACACCAGCGCCCAATCTTCACCGGAATTTGAAGTATAATAGACCCTAGCAGGAAAACCGGCACTTACCACTAATGCCGATGCTTTAGAAAAGGCATGGACATCCCTAAAGTCTAATGAATCTTCATCCGGTGGAGGGATCAGTTGCCATTGGTCTCCACCATCGGTGCTTCTGATCACTGTGCCGGAAGAACCGCTCATCCAAATGCAGAGTGAGTCCACCACCCATATTCCGCGAATGCTGGCGCCAGTAGGACTCTCTAGCTCCTGAAGAGTGACATCAAGCTTTTGCCTTTCCTCTTCAACTGAGTTCACGCAAGCCAAATGGAATGCAAGAGCGGTCGTTATCAAGGCCTTGGCAGCTCTCAACCCTTTTTACTGATTGAGCCGATCATTTTGGAAGGATCTACCCATTGGTCAAATTCTTCTGCAGTCAAGAATCCCAGATTGATCGCTTCTTCTTTCAAGGTAGTGCCATTTTCATGGGCGGTTTTAGCGATCTTAGAAGCTTTATCATAACCAATGTGCGTATTCAATGCCGTAACCAGCATCAGGGAATTATTCAGATTCTGCTCAATATGCTTATGATTGGGCTCGATGCCTGCTGCACAATTATCGTTGAATGACGCACATGCATCGCCCAGAATACGAGCTGACTCCAGGAGATTACTGGCCATCATGGGCTTGAATACGTTCAATTGAAAATGGCCGTTCATCCCTCCGGAAGCAATGGCCACATCATTGCCGATCACCTGGGCGCAGACCATGGTAAGCGCCTCGGCCTGAGTTGGATTTACTTTACCCGGCATGATCGAAGAACCCGGCTCATTGGCCGGAATATTCAGCTCCCCAATTCCACAACGCGGCCCGGAAGCTAACAACCGAATGTCGTTACCGATCTTCATTAAGCTCACGGCTAACTGTTTCAAAGCGCCATGCGTTTCCACGATTGCATCATGGGCAGACAGTGCTTCAAACTTATTTTCAGCACTTCGGAAGGGCAAAGCGGTAAACTCTGCAATGTAGTCAGCCACTTTTTCTGAATATCCGTCAGGGGTATTAATTCCCGTACCCACTGCAGTTCCTCCCAGGGCAATCTCAGAGAGATGGTCAAGGGTATTTCTTAGCGCTTTCAACCCATGTTCCAATTGAGACACGTAGGCAGAAAATTCCTGTCCTACGGTCAATGGCGTAGCATCCATAAGGTGCGTTCGACCGATCTTCACTACATCCATAAAGGAATTAGCCTTCTGATGCAGGGTTTCTTTAAGTGCTTCTATTTTCGGAATGGTAGACTCCACCACCATTTTATAGCAAGCGATATGCATCCCCGTTGGGAAGGTATCATTCGATGACTGGGATTTGTTCACATCATCATTTGGATGAATGAATCGCGCTCCCTCACCCAATTTATTGCCTTGGATCACATGGGCCCGATTGGCAATCACCTCGTTGGTATTCATGTTGGACTGGGTGCCTGAACCGGTTTGCCAGATCACCAATGGGAATTGATCGTCTAATTTACCCTCGAGGATCTCATCGCACACCTTGGCGATCAGCTCCTTCTTTTCATTATCCAACACGCCTAGTTCGGCATTGGTATAAGCGGCTGCTTTCTTCAAATAGGCAAAGCCTCTGATGATCTCAATTGGCATTTGTTGTTTCTCACCTCCGATCTTAAAATTATTGCGCGAGCGTTCGGTTTGTGCACCCCAATATTTATCGGCAGGCACTTTCACTTCTCCAAGGGTGTCTCTTTCTATTCTAAATTCCATGATATCTTAATTTGGGTTCATCAAAAAAGGCATATTTTGCGTAAAATTGCAGAGAAAATTAGTTCCACATTATGTTTACAGCAGGATTTTTACTTTTCTTAGTGATTTTTGGATTGGCCTTTTGGGTCTTACTGTTCTTGTCTGCTTTTGCACTACCCTTTGCGATCACTCAATTTGTGATCGAAAAGCTAAAGGGCAATAAAGTTGAAGAGACCGAAACCATAGAGGAATAAGGCATTCAAGCCATCAGCTTGTCGATCTCTTCCTTTGGCCTCGCTACAACGGCCCGATCACCATTCACCACGATCGGTCTTTCGATCAATTTCGGATGCTCGATCATGATCTCCACCCACTGACGCTCATCGATCTCCCTTCCTTTATATTGCTCTTTATAGATCTTCTCATTCTTTCTAATCAATGCTGAAGGCTCAATGCCCAGTTTTTCGATGAGCTCATTCAGTTCTTTTTTGGTGAATGCGTCCTTGAGGTATTCTCTGACATCCACTTGCTGACCTTTTCCTTCCAAATATGCCAGTCCTTCCCTGCTTTTCCGACAGCGCGGATTATGGTAGATGATCATTATTGATTGAGGTTTTTGGTTGTACGTCTATTTTGTTGATTGGATCCAAATTCCATGAGGTAGGATTTAATGAACTCGTCCAAGCCGCCATCCATCACTGCATCTACATTGGAAGTTTCGTGATTGGTCCTTACATCCTTAACCATCTTGTAGGGATGCATCACATAATTTCTGATCTGCGATCCCCATTCGATCTTCTTTTTATCCGCCTCGATCTCTGCTCGCTTTTCTTCGCGCTTTCGCATTTCTATTTCGAACAGCTGCGACTTCAAGAGTTGCATGGCCTTCTCCTTGTTCGCTAATTGTGATCGCGATTCCGTATTGTCAATCACGATCCCGGTCGGCTTGTGGTGCAAACGCACCCCGGTTTCTACCTTATTTACGTTCTGTCCCCCTGCCCCTCCGGATCGGAAAGTATCCCAGCTGATGTCGCCGGGATTGACTTCAATTTCGATACTATCATCTACCAAGGGGTAGACATATACCGAGGCAAATGAAGTATGACGTTTCGCATTCGAATCGAAAGGTGAGATACGTACCAGCCGATGCACTCCGTTCTCTCCTTTCAAATAACCAAAGGCAAATTCACCTTCAAATTCCATCGTGACGGTCTTTACTCCGGCCACGTCACCTTCCTGCATGTCGAGCTCCTTGACCTTCATACCATTCTTCTCGCCCCACATCATATACATTCGCATGAGCATGGAAGCCCAGTCGCAGCTTTCGGTACCTCCGGCACCGGCAGTGATCTGCAAGACTGCATTGAGTGCATCTTCTTCTGCACTCAGCATATTCTTAAACTCCAAATCTTCCAGCAACTGAAGGGCCTTTTTGCTGGCCTTTTCCACCTCTGCCTCAGAAGCCGCCTCCTCTTTAAAAAAATCGTAAAGCACTTCCAGATCTTCTACGGCAGTTTTCACTGCGTGATAGCCTTCAGTCCACACTTTCTTGTTGCGGATCTGGCGCAACAGCTTCTCCGCTTCTTTTGGATTATCCCAAAACCCTTCCAATTGAGTGCGCTGCTCATCCTCTTTTATTTGGATCTCCTTTACTTCGATATCTAGGTAATCATAAAGGGCCTGCGCTCGATCTTGGAGCTGCTTTATGTGGTCTTGCGTGATCATCTAATTGTATAAGTTACAAAGGTAATCCTTCACAACAGAAAAATAGAATGAAAGGCTGTCAGTATCAAAATGCTTTTTATATCATTGTAACTTAATTTACATTAACTAATTAACATCAAGAGAAATGAAAAAAGTACTCGTACTCAGTTTAATCCTGTTCGCAAGTTGTGAACTTTTCGCCCAGTGGAAATACAAAGTGGTAACCACCATTGAATCTGTAGTTCCAGGCGGTTTGGGTAGATCAAGAATCATCCAAGAGAATTCAGACATCAATTACCAAGAATTTACCACCGAAAGAACCGACGGTAAAAAATCGGGTCAAGGAAAGGTCAAGCGTGGTGATGCCAAAGTGGATAAGTTTTATGAAACTAAGGTGTTGAACTTCTACAGTATGGTGGGGATCAATTTCCAGAACATCGCTTCCAATGATGCGCTATTTAGTTCTTTATTGAGCGATATGGATTCCAAAGGTTGGGAATTATTTACCGTAACCAGCGGCGTTGAGAGTGATGCCGGCAAGGGTGACGGCACAGGGATCTTCATTACCCGCTACATTTTCAGAAAGAAAGGATAAATAAATCCTCATTCAATTTTAAGGATAGCCGTTAAGCAATTAACGGCTATTTTTATATAGAGATGTCGGAAGTTGAAATTCATCATATCTTAAAGCAGTATTGGGGTTTCGACTCCTTTCGGGAAAAGCAGGAAGAGATCATTCGATCTAGCTTAAGTGGCAAAGACACGCTTGCCCTGCTACCAACCGGGGGTGGTAAGTCGATCTGTTTTCAAATTCCCGCGCTTGCCAAAGAGGGCATTTGCTTGGTCATCTCACCCCTGATCGCCTTGATGGAGGATCAAGTCAGAAACCTTAGAAGCAGAGGGATCAAAGCCCTTGCCATTAGCTCTGCAATGAGCAAAAGAGAGCTAGACATTGCATTAGATAATGCGGCTTACGGCGACTTCAAATTTTTATACCTTTCTCCCGAGCGTCTACACACTGAGCTCTTTCAGGCCCGACTGGCCAAAATGAAGGTAAACTTACTGGCCATTGATGAAGCGCATTGCATTTCTCAATGGGGTTACGACTTCCGACCGGCCTATCTCCAGATTTCGGAGTTGAGGAAGCAACTCCCAAAAGTTCCGGTGCTGGCGCTTACGGCCACCGCGACGCCCAGAGTAGTTGACGATATTCAAAAAAGGTTGGAATTCCCCCAACCCCACGTGATCCAGAAAAGCTTTCAACGTCCAAATCTTGCTTACGTAGTGCTCAATGAAGAAAATATGCACCAACGCATGCTTAAGGTGATCAAAAATGTTGGCGGTAGCGGGGTGGTTTATTGCAACCGGCGAATCAAGTGTAAACAGATCTCGTCTTACCTCAATGATCATCAAGTCAAGGCCGATTATTATCACGGCGGCTTAGACCATCTCCAGCGATCAAAGGTTCAAGATGCCTGGATCAGGAATCATACTCAAGTGGTGGTGGCTACCAACGCCTTCGGCATGGGGATCGATAAAGCCGACGTGCGTTTTGTGATTCATATGGATTATCCAAGCTCTTTAGAAGCCTATTATCAAGAAGCAGGAAGAGGAGGGCGTGATGGAGAGAAGGCATATGCCGTGATCATGGCGAATGAATCTCAAGCCAGCGCCTTGCAATCCGAATATGAAAAATCGTTCCCTTCATTAGAAGATGTGAAGAAGATATACCTCAGCTTATGTAACTTTCTTCAGGTCCCGATCAATGGTGGGGAAGGACAGACCTTTCCATTTTCCATTCGGAAATTTTCTCAGCGCTATAATTTGGAGGCTTCATTGATCTTCAAATCCTTTAATTTTCTTCAGAAAGCAGACTACATCAGCCTAAATGATGGCTTTTACAGACCTGCAAAACTCAAATTCGTGCTAAATAAACAAGAGCTCTACAAATTTCAGGTTGCTCACCAGCCTTATGATCCGATCATTAAAGTCATCTTGAGGAGTTATGGAGGTATGTTCGAAGACTACGTTTCGGTCGATGAACCCAAGCTTGCTAAGCAATTAAAAATCGAGCCTGGCAAATTTCAGAACGCCTTGAAAAAAATGCATCAAATGGAAGTGATCGACTACATCGAAGCCTCTGAAGAACCGCAAATATTCTTTACGAAAGCCCGGGTGGATCAACGAGACCTTTACTTCTCAAAAGAAACTTACAAGGATCGAAAAGCCATTTTCAAAGAAAAGGTCGACGCGCTATTAGACTATACCCGATCTAAAGTCAGGTGCCGAAGTCAGATCCTTCTAGCCTATTTCGGAGAGACTGACTCAAACCGATGCGGAATTTGCGACATCTGTTTAGAAAAGAATAAAATGGAAATCAGCGAATTGGAATTTGATCAAATCGTCGAAGCCTGCAAACTCAGGCTAAGCGAAGAATCTATCGGATTGAACGAATTGATCAATCGTTTGGAGTATTTTCAAGAGGAGCACCTGGTAAAGGTTTTGGAATACCTTATGCAAGAAGAAAAAATCGTGGAAACAGAAGGTAAGCTTAGATGGAAGACGTAATTAATTACGAATG
>JGI12109J20283_10228075_pt1 | contig 21528 bp, 14 predicted proteins | sample ElkSlonscriptome_12_FD_20283 | JGI IMG/M metagenome (IMG submission 20283)
CCCGGGCGCGGCGCATCGCCCTGAAGGTGGACGTGATCGCCGACCGCGTCGTGCTGGTCATTCCGCACCGCCGCCATGAAAAGGCGGCACGGCGGTTCCTGGACAGCAAGACGGACTGGGTGGCCGAGCGTCTGGACCGCCTGCCGCCGCCGTTGGCGCTGGCCGATGGGGCGACGGTGTCGGTCCTCGGCACGCCCCACACCATCCGCCATTGCCCGGACGCACGGCGTGGCGTCTGGGTCGAGGGCGGGGCGGTCTGTGTGTCCGGCCGCGCCGAGCACTTGCCGCGCCGGGTGTGCGACTGGCTGCGGGCACGGGCGCGAGAGGAGATCGCCGCGCGCGTCGCCGTCCACGCCGAGCGCCTGGGGGTGACGCCGGGGCGCATCACGCTGCGCGACACGCGCTCGCGCTGGGGCAGTTGTTCGCCGTCGGGCGGACTGGCGTTCTGTTGGCGGCTGGTGATGGCGCCGGGGTGGGTGGTCGACTACGTCACCGCGCACGAGGTGGCCCACCTGCGCGAGATGAACCATTCCCCCGCGTTCTGGCGCCATGTGGAAACGCTGGCGCCCGGCCTGCGCGGCCCGGCCCGCGCTTGGCTGCGCGAGCACGGCACGGCGCTGCACCGGGTGGGGTAAAAAAAAAGCGGCCGGGTCTGGGACCCGGCCGGCAGAGTTCGGTGTCTGTGCCCCGTCGGGCGTGTTCAATCCCAAAAAACCGCAGTTGACCGCGTGATCAGAACGCAGGGCTTTGACGTCTTGCCTTTTCCCGAGATCCCTCCGCCCCTGTCGGCGCGCCCCTGGCATTGCTTCGCGATGCCAGCTTTAACCAAAATGGGGCTGCGGAGCCGCGCGCCCCGAAGGGGCGCTGCGGCCAAAAAACAAGGACTCGGCATCACCGGCGCCCCGAAGCGACCAGCCGGACGAGTCAATCCAATCACCGGGCGGTATAATGGCCGGCCGGCAGGACCGGTCACCCTTTTCTTCGGGCGGTCTTATTGCTCCACACCTTGCAACAGGTCGTCGACGTCGGCGTCCGGCGTGTCCGGCGGCCCGGTCGTGGTGTCGGCCGGCGACGCGGCGGCGTCATCATCGCCCGGCGCCGGATCGTCGTCGTTCGCCGCGCCGGCGGCCTCGGCGGGCAGGCTGGCGGTGCGCAGGGTCACGCTGGGGGCGTCCAGGGCGCCGCTCAGGGCGATCGGAACGCGCTCCGGCAACCGGATGACGCGTCCCACGGCCTGCCGCAACGGTCCCTGCGCGAGGTCGGCCACCCCCTCCGCGTCGATGGTCCAGGCCCGCAGGTCGACGGTGCCGGCGACGTCGGCCTCGTACAGCGCGCTGGCCAGCCGCAGCGGGTCGAAGCCGACGGCCCCGTCGTTGATCACGAACCAGCCGTCGACGTCCACCAGCCGCTGCGCGCGGTCCAGACCGCCGACCAACGAGTCGGTCAGGTCGTTCAGCGCCGCCACCGGCTCCAGCAGGCCGGCCAGGGCGGTGCCACGCACCTGCGCGGTGCTGACGTCGAGCCCGTGCAGGGTCAGGCGCGCCGTGCCGGTCAGGCCATCCACGAGATCGTCGGCGCTCGCCCCTGTGCCGGCCAGATCCAGCTTCAGCGTGCCGGTGCCGGCCGCGCCGTCATCGCCGTCCTGTCCCAGCAGGCGGGCGACGCTGAACCCGGTCACGGACAGGGTCAGATCGCCGCGCGCGGGGGCGCCGGCGGCCACCGTGGCCGTGCCCTCGGCCTGGCCCCCGTACAGCAGGCCGCTCAGGCGCTCCAGGCGTATCGTGCCGTCGGCCAGGCGGGCGGTGATCTTGGCATCCTCCAGCGTGTGCGGCCCGAAGCCCAGGGCCGTCGCGCGCAGCGTGACATCGGCATCCAGGAGGGCCAGGGCGGACAGGTCGACGGCGGTTGCAGACCACGCGGCCGGGGGCGTGACCGCCGCCGGAATCATGAGACGCGGCGGGACCGGCTGCCGGCGTGCCTCGCGCACAAGGGGCAGGAAGGCGTCCAGCGGCACGGCGGTCGTTCTCACATCCGCCGTCAGGTGCGGCCGCTCTGCATCCAGCGCCAGGCGGGCCTGCCCGGTCATCTGGATATCGCCGAGACGCAGGCCGAAGCCCTCCAGAATAATCTCTCCGGCCTCGCCGCGCGCCTGGCTGGCCAGGGCGATGCCCCCCAGCGGCGAACCACGCGGCACGTAGTCCGGCACCAGCAGCCGGACCAGCCGCTCGGCGTCGGGATGGCGCAGGTCCACCGCCAGGTCGTAGGCCGGTGCCGGCCCGAGCAGGTCCGTCAGGCGCCCGGTGCTGTCCAGGCCGCCCTCCTGGAACCGTGCCGCCGTGGTCACGTCCAGCGCGTCCGGGGTGCCGCTCAGCGTCACGGTTTGGGTGACCGGCCCCAGGGCCTGCAAGGCGGCGTGGGCCGAGGCCGGCAGGTCCAGCCGCAACAGCCGCGCCGTGCGTGACAGGTCGTCGGCCTCGGCCGTGATCGTCAGGTGGTCGGCCCGGGGCCGGCCGTCGACGCGGGACAGACCGCCCCGGGCGGTGAGGCGCAGGCCGGCGACCCGGTCGACACCGGCCTGCTTCAGGGCAAGGCGGCCGCGCACCAGCGATCCCTCGGCCCGGACNNCGCGGAACGGCAGGGCGTCGGCGGTGAGCAGGCCGACGGCGACGCGGAAATTGGCGTCCACGGACTCAAGCCACGCGGGCAGGCCCCCGGCGGCCGCCGCCGTGTCCCCGCCCCCCGTATCGCCGGCGCCGGCGCCGCCGCCGCCCGGCCAATAGGCGTCCAGGTTGACCGAATCCAGACTCACGTTCAGGCCCAGGCCCAGGCGAGCCCCGGGACGCATGACCACCGCTCCGGTGGCCCGCGTGGTGTCGAGCGTCAGGTCGATGTCGCGGATGTTCAGGGTCTCCGCCGTGCCATCCAGGCGGGCCGATGCGTCAAAGGCCCGCAGCCGGTCGGCCGGCACGTCGCCGACCGGCACCCGCAGCCACGTCAGCACCTCGCGCAGATTGCCGGAGCGGGCCTGGACGCTGCCGCTGACGCGGGGCAGGCCCTCACGCGCGTCCACGGCCCCGGACACCGTCACCTGCGAGGCGCCGGGCAGGGCGGCGCTGGCGCTCTCGACCGTCAGGCGACCGTCTTCCAGGCGCGCCGCGACCGCCAGCCGCCGCACCACTTCTCCGCGCCAGGTCAGCGCCTCGGCCGACAGGTCGAGGGTGGCGGTCAGGTCCGTGGGCCACGAGAGGCCCGGCCTAAGTGGGCCGCCCCCGTCGTTTGTCGCGTCGTCTGTCGCGTCGTCTGTCGCGTCGTCCGCCCCCTGGGCCGGGGGAACAGAGGCCAGCCAGGCATCGAGGTCCAGCGCGCGCACGCGCAGCGTGGCCTGCACGTCCAGGGGGGCGTCCGCGCCGTATGTGGCCGCGACGCGCCCGCGCACCTCGGCCTCGCCCACCCCCAGCCGCAGGTCCGACACCGCGACGTCGGCGACGGTGGCCGCCACCTGCCCGGAGATCGTGGCGGGGCGGGCCAGCAGGGCGCCGCCCTCCCGCCCCAGCAGCAGGGCCAGGGTCGCGGACAGGCGGCCGGCGGTCCCCTCGACACGCCCCGAAAACGTCGGGTCCCCCAGGGGGCCGGCCACCGTGCCGGACAGGGCCAGGGTGTCGCCGGTCGCCGGCAGGAACAGGTTGGCGTCCAGGGGCGTGGAGCGGCGGGTCTCGACGGACCCGGTGGCCACATCGAGGGCCACCGCCACGTCGCCCACGCGCACGTCGCCACGCACGCGGAAGGGACCGCGCAGGCTCTCGGCCGACAGGGTGGTCTCGATGGCCTCGATGCGCAGGTCCGTGCCGCGCGCCCGGTCGCGGTAGACGACAAGGCCGGCCTCGATCCTTACATCGTCCAGCCGCACCGTCAGGCCGGCGCCGGTGTCGTCCCGGGTCGGAGGCGGTGGCGGCGGCGGGTCGGTTCCCGGCAGCGGCCCCGACACCGAGCGCCCATCGCCGACCGATCGTCGGGCCTGGAACGCCCAGTTGGCGCGGCCATCCGGCAGGCGTTCCAGCAAGACCACCGGCTCGACCACCCGCACCGACCGCACCCGCACCTCGCCCCGGAGCAGGGGCGCCAGATCGACTGCCACCTCCAGGGCGCCGATGCGGGCCATGTCGCGGGTGCTGCCGTCCGGAATGTTGGCCAGGCGCACCCCCTCGACCGACAGCGTCGGCGAGGGCAGCACGCGCAGGGACAGGTCGCCGTCGATGGCGGCCGGCCGTCCCGTGGCCGCCTCGATGCGGGCGGCGATCTCGTCGCGGTAGGGATTCCAGTCGATGAACGACGGCAGCACCAGCGCCGCGCCGACCACCACGATCAGCAGAAAGGCCAGGATCAGAAGCAGCTTTTTCACCGACACCGTCTCCCGCAAGGCCCTGACGGCGGCAATGGCGCCGGGGTGGCGTGCGTGACCTGGCGGTGATGGTACCCGGATTTGGCAAAAGCGGCAAAACCGGGTGAGGCCGTGGAGCAACAGGGCTGGCCGAGCGTTTCAATCGGGCAACACCTCGCGCGGGTCGCCCTGACCGGATCGTCCGCGCGGTCATGCCGAGGGTGTGCGGGATCGCGCGCTAACACGCGCCGCCTTGGCGCGACGGTCGGCGGGCGGACGCGGAAGCTCACCCGGAGTGTGAATCAGATCCCGAGTCCCGTGTCCAAGCCATTTCGGCCAGAAGGCTTATTCACTTGGCTCCGGTAGAGGCGCGATCTGGTACGATGAAACACCTGTCCAGCAACCCATGTTGGGGTTACCGGAGCCAAGTGAATAAGCCGGTGCCTGAATTGGGTCGTGGCCGGCCCATTGAAAGCCTCCCGTTCAGATGGTCTGCATCCATCCTGGAACCAAGGCCCGAATTGCCGCAGTGTCTTTGGCGGTCAGTCTTATTTTCTGTTCCGACGTGAGCGCTTGGCGTGACGGTTGGAGTGAGGGTGACACGCAGGAGGCAACATGGACTACGCTCTGGCGGGCAAGCGGGTTTGGGTGGCGGGGCACCGTGGCATGGTTGGCGGCGCGTTGATGCGCCGGCTGGCGGATGAGGGATGTACGCTCATTGGCGACGCTCGGGGTCGTGTCGATTTGAGGCGTCAGGCCGACGTTGAGGCGTTTTTCGCCAGTGAACGACCGGATGCTGTGTTCTTGGCAGCGGCAAGAGTCGGCGGCATTCACGCCAACAACACATACCCAGCCGATTTCCTTTACGACAACCTGATGATTGAGGCCAACATCATCCACGCCGCCGCCGCCCGGGGCGTGGAGAAGCTGTTGTTCCTTGGGTCGTCGTGCATCTACCCGCGCGACGCCGCCCAGCCCATGCGCGAGGACGCGCTGCTGACCGGCCCGCTGGACCCAACCAACGAGTGGTACGCGATCGCCAAGATCGCCGGCATCAAGCTGTGCCAAGCCTATCGCCGGCAGCATGGCCACGATTTCATTTCCGCCATGCCGACAAACCTGTACGGGCCCGGCGACAATTTCCACCCGGAAAACAGCCACGTACCCGCCGCCTTGCTGCGACGCTTCCACGACGCCAAGGACTCCGGTGCCGGTGAGGTGGTGGTATGGGGAACCGGCCGCCCAAGGCGTGAATTCCTGTACGTGGACGATCTGGCTGACGCCTGCGTGTTCCTGATGAAGCACTATTCCGCCGAGGGGCACGTCAATGTCGGCACCGGCGAGGACATCGCCATTGCGGAGTTCGCAGCGGCCGTGCGGGATGCCGTGGGGTATACCGGGGCTTTGCGTTACGATGAGACCCGGCCGGACGGCACGCCGCGCAGGGTCCTCGACGTCACCACTCTGACCGACCTGGGGTGGCAGGCGGCCACGCCGCTGGAAGCCGGGTTGTGGTTATACTACCGGTGGTTCCTCGACAATCTCGACCGCATTCGGCAATGAGCATGGCCGACTGGGCGGGACACAACAATCAAGGGGGCGCGATACCGTGACAGCGAAAACCGCCCTCATCACGGGCGTCACTGGCCAAGACGGTGCCTACCTAGCGGAACTTCTCCTGGGTAAGGGGTACACGGTTCACGGAGTCAAGAGGCGCTCGTCGTCCTTCAACACAGAGCGCGTGGATCATCTGTACCAGGATCCGCACGACAGCGATGTGCGGTTTTTTCTGCACTTCGGGGACCTGACCGACGCCACCAACCTGATCCGCCTTGTGCAGGAGGTCCAGCCCGACGAGATCTACAATCTGGCGGCCCAGAGCCACGTCCAGGTCAGCTTCGAGACGCCGGAGTACACGGCCGACGCCAACGCCATCGGAACCCTGCGGCTGCTGGAGGCATTGCGCATCCTCGGCCTGGAGACGACGACGCGGTTCTGCCAAGCTTCGACCTCGGAGTTGTACGGGAAGGCGCGGGAGACGCCCCAACGCGAGACCACGCCGTTCTATCCCCGGTCTCCGTACGCCGCCGCCAAGCTGTACGCCTACTGGATCACGGTGAACTACCGCGAGGCCTATGGAATGCACGCCTCGAACGCCATCTTGTTCAACCACGAAAGCCCGATCCGGGGTGAGACCTTCGTGACACGCAAGATTTCGCGTGCCGTCGCCGCCATTTCACACGGCCTCCAGAAGCGCCTGTACCTCGGCAATCTGGACGCCAAACGCGACTGGGGCCATGCGCGCGACTACGTCGACGGGATGTGGCGCATTCTGCAACAGGACACCCCGGACGACTATGTCCTGGCTACCGGCGAGACCCATTCGGTGCGAAACTTCGTGGAGTTGGCGTTTCAATGCGTCGAGCGCGAGATCGTCTGGAACGGCGAGGGCGTCGACGAGACGGGTGTCTGTGCCGCCACGGGCGAGGTGCTGGTCAAGATCGACCCGCGCTATTTCCGCCCGACAGAGGTCGACCTGCTGCGGGGCGATCCGTCAAAGGCCCATGACCGCCTCGGGTGGCGCCACCACACGACGTTTCCGGAATTGGTGCGCGAGATGGTGGCCGCCGACCTTGACATCGTGCGCAAGGAAACGGAATGCAGGAACTGCGCCGAGTGACCGCCCAGCCGCAGACGAGATCCGGCTGCAGTCGGCGCGTTCCACGCTATATAACTCCAAAGACCCGCGTTCCCGTCCTGCCGGAGATCCCCCGCCCATGGTCGACGCGCCCGCCTTCCGGCCGTCCCCGCCCTGCCTTGACTCCCTGATCGAGCCCCCGACAGACGGCACCCCCGTGGTGCCGCTGATCCCGGTGCGCGCCGATGGCCTCGACGACTGGTTGGCCGCCCAGGATCCGGGCCGCGCCGCCTGGGTGCGCGCCACCGGCTTTTCCGCCAAGATCGGCCAGACCTGTCCCCTGCCGGGGCCGGACGGCACGCTGGCCGGGATGCTGGCCGGGCTGGGCGACGGCCGCGACCGCTGGGCGCTGGCCGGCCTGCCACGGGCGCTCTCCCCCGGCGTGTTCGCGCTGGATGGCGCAGGAGACGGTGACGCGGTGGCGCTGGCCTGGGCGCTGGGGGCCTACCGGTTCGACCGCTACAAGGGCGAGCCGGCCGAGCCACCGGCCCGGCTGGTGTGGCCCGAGGGCTGCGACCGGGCGCGCGTCAGGCGGCGCGTGGCGGGCATGGCGCTGGTGCGCGATCTGGTCACCACGCCGGCGGCCGACCTGGGGCCGTCCGAGCTGGCCGGCGTCGCCCGCGCCCTGGCCGAGCACCACGGCGCGCGTTTTTCCGAGATCGTCGGCGATGCCTTGCTGACCGAGGACTGGCCGGCGGTGCACGCGGTCGGACGCGGCAGCGCCCGCGCGCCGCGCCTGCTCGACCTGCGCTGGGGCGACGCCGCCCAACCGCGCGTGACCCTGGTGGGCAAGGGCGTGGTGTTCGATTCCGGCGGCCTGGACCTCAAGCCGTCCTCGGCCATGCTGTTGATGAAGAAGGACATGGGTGGGGCCGCCCACGCCCTGGGGCTGGCGCACATGATCATGGACGCCGGGTTGCCGGTGTGCCTGCGCTTGCTGATCCCGGCGGTGGAGAACATGGTCTCCGGCGACAGCTTCCGGCCGCTGGACGTGATCCGCACCCGCAAAGGCCTGACGGTGGAGGTGGGCGACACCGATGCCGAGGGCCGGCTGGTGCTGGCCGACGCGCTGGCCGAGGCGGATCGAGAGACCCCGGCCCTGCTGCTCGACATGGCGACGCTGACCGGGTCGGCGCGCGCGGCACTGGGGCCGGACGTGCCGGCCGTGTTCACCCGCGACGACGCCCTGGCGGCGGACCTGATGGACGCGGCGACGGCGGTGGATGAGCCGGTCTGGCGCCTGCCGCTGCACGCGCCCTACCGGTCGATGCTGGACAGCACGGTGGCCGACATCCACAGCACCGGGACCAACCGCTTCGGCGGCGCCATCACCGCCGCGCTGTTCCTGGCCGAGTTCGTCTCGCCCGAGACGCCATGGCTGCACGTGGACATGTTCGCCTGGACCCAGAAAAGCCGGCCCGGCCGGCCCGAGGGCGGCGAGGCGCAGGCCCTGGCGGCGCTGTTCGGCCTGGTGGAGCGGCGGTTTGGCGCGGCGTAGCGGCTTATCGGTCCACTGCGCTTTCCCCTCCGGTCACGTCCTTGTAAAGTTCCGGCCGAACCCTGACGTTTGCGTGAGGCGCCGGACGCCCACCAGAGCCAAGAGAGAAGGATCCGTCGATGAAAGTGTCGTTCGCCAAGCCCGCCATCCCCGACAAGGGAGCCCTGGTCCTGGGTGTTCGGGAGGAGAACCTCCTGGGTGCCGTCGCCACCGAGCTTGACGAACTGACCGGGGGCCAGATCGGGCGCGCGCTGAAGGCCGAGCGGTTCAAGGGCGAGGGCGGCAAGTGCCTGGTGCTGAACGCGCCGCACGGCGTCACCCTGGATCGGGTGGTCCTGATCGGGCTCGGCAAGCCCGAGGCGATCACCGCCACCACCCTGGAAACCTTCGGCGGCACAGCCGTTGGCCGGCTCGGCGCGCTGGGCGACGAGACGGCGGCGCTGGTGCCCGACCTGCCCGGCGATGCGCCGCTGTCTGACGTCGAGGCCGCCGCCCATGCCGCCCTGGGGGCGACCCTGGCCGGCTTCCGTTTCGACCGCTACCGGACCAAGGAAAAGCCGGACGAGAAGCCGGCGCTGCGCAAGCTGTCGGTGCTGTGCGACGATCCCAACGCGGCCAAGAAGGCCTTCGCCCCGCTGGAGGCGGTGGCCGAGGGCGTCGACCTGACCCGCACCCTGGTCAGCGAACCGGCCAACGTGGTCTACCCCGAAAGCTTCTGCGAGCAGGTCAAGGACCTGGCCGACCTGGGCATCACGGTCGAGGTGCTGGACGAGCAGAAAATGCGCAAGCTGGGCATGGGCGCGCTGCTCGGCGTGGCGCAGGGCTCGGCCCGGCCGCCGCGCCTGCTGGTGATGGAATACAAGGGCGCGAAGGACAAGGACGCGGCGCCCATCGCCTTCGTCGGCAAGGGCGTGACCTTCGATTCCGGCGGCATCAGCATCAAGCCGTCCGCCGGCATGGAGGACATGAAGTGGGACATGGGCGGCGCCGGTGTCGTCGCCGGCCTGATGAAGGCCCTGGCCGGGCGCAAGGCCAACGCCAACGTGGTCGGCCTGTGCGGGCTGGTGGAGAACATGCCCTCCGGCACCGCGCAGCGGCCCGGCGACGTGGTGGAGACCATGTCGGGCCAGACCGTCGAGGTCATCAACACCGACGCCGAGGGCCGGCTCGTGCTGGCCGATGTGCTCTGGTACGCGCAGGACCGCTTCAAGCCCAGCCACATCATCGATCTGGCCACCCTGACCGGGGCCATCATCATCAGCCTGGGCGGCGAGCACGCCGGGCTGTTCTCCAACAACGACGACCTGGCCGAGGCCCTCTCCGAGGCCGGCGGCGGCGTGGGCGAGAAGGTGTGGCGCCTGCCCCTGGGCGAGGCCTACGACAAGATGCTGCGCTCGGACATCGCCGACATGAAGAACGTCGGCAACCGCGAGGCCGGCTCCATCACCGCCGCTCAGTTCCTGCAACGCTACATCCGCGACAAGGACACGCCCTGGGCACACCTCGACATCGCCGGCGTGACGTGGTCAAAGAAGGACAAGCCGACGGTGCCCAAGGGCGCCACGGCTTTCGGCGTGCGCCTGCTCGACCGCTTGGTCGCCGATGTCATCGAGTCCGACGGCGGCGCCGCCAAGGGCAAGGGCAAGAACGGTAAGGACGGCAAGGGCAAAGGCGGCAAGGGCAAGGACGGCAAGAAGAAGTAGGCGCCGCCCCGGGGCATCCGGCCCCGGCCCGGTTCTCTCAAGGGCGAGGACGAGTGACCCATGCGGGGCGAGGGACTTGATCGGGTATTGGATCTGTCGCCCCAGGCCGTGCTGCTGCTGGATCGGGACGGCCGGATTGTCGACGCCAACCGGGCCGCCGCGACGGCCCTGGGCGCCGATGAGGTGCGGTCCCTGATCGGTACAGACTACTTCCAGGCCCTGGCGCCGGAACTGGCCGAACGCCGCCGCGCCCGCTTCGACGCCCTGCTGGAGGCCGGCGGTGACGGCGCCGTTGACGCGGACGAGCCGCGCCGCCTCACCGAACGCATCCCGACGCCGGACGGCGGTGTCCGCGTGGTGCGCTGCTGCATGACGCGGGTGGGCGCGGATGACGGCCCGGCCGTGGCCGTGTTCGAGGATGACGCGAGCGCGGATGACGACGACCAGCCCGCCGAACGCCCGCGCGAGCGGCGCAGCGAGAACCGCTTCCGCAACGCTTTCGACCAGGCGCCGCACGGCATGGCGCTGCTTGATCCCGAGGGCCGCTGGCGCCGCGTCAATCCGGCCCTGGTCCGCATCCTGGACCGGCCGGTGGAGGCCCTGGTCGGCCAGTCCATGCTCGCGGTCACCCATCCCGAGGACTGGTCGCGCGATATCGCCTGGCTCGACGCGGCCCAGGAGGGGAACGCCGCGTCGTTCGACGCCGAAAAGCGCTATCTGCGACCCAACGGCACCATCGTCTGGGCGCGGGTGACCTGTGCCATGGCGCGCGCCGCCGACGGCACGCCGCACGAAATCGTCGCGCAGATCGCCGACATCACGCGGGAGCGCGCCGCCGAGGACGCCCTGCGGGCCAGCGAGAGCCGCTTTCGCGAGACGTTCACCGCCGCGCCGCACGGCATGGCCATCCTGTCGCTGGATGGCCACTTCCAGGACGTCAATCCGGCGCTGTGCACGATTCTCGGCCGTGATGAGGCCACCCTGGTGGCGCTCGACGTGACGGTGGTGACGCACCCGGAGGACCACAACCTGGAACTGGAGGCCGCCCGCCGCCTGCTGGCGGGCGACGTGCGCGTCTTTTCCGGCGAGAAGCGGTTCCTGCGGCCGGATGGGGCGGTCGTGAGGGCCTTTGTCAGCCTGGCGCTGGCCCGCGATGGCATGGGCCGGCCGCACCATTTCATCACCCACGTTCAGGACATCACGCGGCAGGTCGAGGCCGAGGCCCGCCTGCACGAGGCCATCGCCACCGCCGAACAGGCGCTGCTGGCCAAGACCCGCTTCCTGGCGGCGGCCAGCCACGACCTGCGCCAGCCCCTGCAAGCCCTGAACCTCTTCGTCTCGGTCCTGTCCAACCGTGAGGACGATCCGGCCAAGAAGGATATTCTGGGCAAGGTCGAGCGCTCGCTTGAGGGGCTGGCCGAGCTGATGAACACCCTGCTCGACATCTCCAAGCTGGAAGGCGGGGCGATCCTGCCCGATCAGCGGCCGTTCGGCGCCCGCTCCCTGTTGACGCGGCTGGCCGACGAGTTCGCGCCGGTGGCGGCCGAGGCGGGACTCACGCTTCGCGTGGTGGCGCCCACGGTGACGCTGTACAGCGACCCGGCGTTGCTGGAGATCATCCTGCGCAATCTCATCGGCAATGCTCTGAAGTACACCCCCAAAGGCGGTCAGGTGCTGATCGGCGCCCGGCGCGTCGATGGCGGGCATTGGCTGCGTCTGGACGTGCTCGATACCGGTCAGGGCATTCCGAAGGACCAGTGCCGGCTGATCTTCGAGGACTTCCACCGCGTTCCGGCGGCGCCGGGTGGCGGTGGGGTGCAGCGCGGCGGCCTGGGCCTCGGGCTGGGCATCGTGACCCGGGTGGCGCGCCTGCTGGGGGTGACGGTGAGCGTGGACTCGGTGGTCGGACGCGGCTCGCGGTTCTCGGTCACCGTGCCGTGCCACATCGACGCCGAGGACGAGGCGGGCTTCGACGACACGGCCGGGCCGGCGCGCCTGGAGCCGGGCGCGGACGGCGTGTCCGCGCTGATCGCCGAGGCCGGCAGCGCGGCGCGCGGGCGGCTGCACATGGTGGTGGTGGACGACGAGGCGCCGGTCCGCGAGAGCCTCACGCTCTTGCTGGACGGATGGGGGCACCGGGTCTCCGCCTTTGCCGGCCTGTCGGACCTGACCGAGGCGCTGCTGACCGACACGCTGGCGCGCCCCGACGTCATGCTGGTGGATTTCCGCCTGCCGAGCGGCCGCACCGGGGTCGAGGCGGTGGCCCTGGCGCGCGGCCACTTCCGGCACGCGATTCCAGCGCTGCTGTTGACCGGTGACACCGAAAGCCAAAAGCTGCGCGACGCCAGCCGGGGTGGCCTGCCGGTGTTGCGCAAGCCGGTGCGGCCCGACCAGTTGCGCTTGAAGCTGGCCGAACTCATCCGGGCTCACCAGGGCGGGGACGCCACCGCCTCGGCGAACGGAGGGGCGATACGATGACGACCGACGCGGACCCACCACCGCCGCCGCCGCTGGCGCCGGCGATCGCCGCCTGGCGCAACGGCGACCTGGAAACGGCCGCCACGCTGTGCCGCGAGCGCACGCGGGCCGATCCGCTGGATGCCGATGCGTGGACCCTGCTGGCCCGCGTGGCGCTGGCCTGGCGCCGCCCCCGGCAGGCGCTGGAGCTGTGCGGCCGCGCCCTGGTGGCGGAGCCCGCCCACCCGGAGGCACTGGTGGCGTTGGGGGCGGTCCTGGGCGCGCTGGCCGCGTTCGCCGAGGCGGAGACCGCCTGCCGGCGCGCGGTGCGGGTGCGTCCCGTGTCGGTGGAGGCCTGGCGCCAGTGGGCCGACGTGGCCCGTCTGGCCGGGCGCCACCGAACGGCTCTGGCGGCCGCGCGGCGGGTGGTCGCGCTGCGTCCCGAGGCGGTGGCGGCGTGGATCGGCCTTGGCACCGCCCTGGCCGCCGCCGGCGACACCCTGGCCGCCGGCCGGGCGCTGGCGCGGGCCTGTCGGCTTGATCCGGCCAGCGCGGATGCGCGGGATCGCTTGCGCCACCTGATGGCGCTGCACCGCGCGGCCCGGGCGGCGGAGGAGGCGGCGCCGGGCGGTGACGCTTCGCCATGACGGCGGGCGTGCAACCAAAACGCTGCCGGCGGGGCGGAACGCACCAAACCAAAAACCGGAACGGGCAAGGTCCATCCTGTGGCGTGTTGCGCCGGATGTCACCGGATTGACATCGTCCGCAAGGGCGACCATCGTGGTGCCTTCACCCGGGGGGTCCCGACAAGGGGCTGAGAGTCTGCTGGCGTGATCGGGCCACTTCGTGCCCTGGCATCGCGCAGCGCAGTGACCCGATGAACCTGATCCAGTTCACACTGGCGTAGGGATGGTGCGCGCGTCGCGGATCATGGTCTGGTCACGGTCAGACCGTCTCAACGGACCGGCCACGCTCTCCTTCCTCCCCGTGCGGACCTGGGTCGTCCACGCCCGTCCCGCCGAGGAGGCTGCCAAGCCATGGATGCGTCCGCCCCGTCCGTCACCACCGGCCCGCTGCCGGCGTCCCGCAAGGTCTATCACCCCGGCGCCCTGCATCCCGACATCCGGGTGCCGATGCGCGAGATCGCCGTGCATCCCAGCGCGGGCGAGCCGCCGGTCACCGTCTACGACGCCTCGGGGCCGTACACCGATCCGGACGCGGCCATCGCCATCGAGCAGGGCCTGCCGCGCCTGCGGGCCGACTGGATCATGGCGCGCGGCGACGTCGAAGCGTACGACGGTCGCGCGGTCGACCCGGCCGACAACGGCTTCGCCACCGGCGAGCGGCTGACGCCCCCCTTCCCCACACACCACCGACCGTTGCGCGCCAAGGCCGGCCGGGCGGTGACGCAGCTGGCCTACGCCCGTGCCGGCATCGTCACGCCGGAGATGGAGTTCGTCGCCATCCGCGAGACCCTGGGCCGTGCGGCGAAAAAGGAGGCGGCCGAGCGCGACGGCGAGAGCTTCGGCGCCGTCCTCCCCGACCATGTCACGCCCGAATTCGTGCGCGACGAGGTGGCGCGCGGCCGGGCCATCATCCCCGCCAACATCAATCACCCCGAATCCGAGCCTATGATCATCGGCCGGAACTTCCTGGTGAAGGTCAACGCCAACATCGGCAACTCGGCCGTCACCTCGTCCATGGCCGAGGAGGTCGACAAGATGGTGTGGTCGACCCGCTGGGGCGCCGACACCGTCATGGACCTGTCCACCGGCCGCAACATCCACAACATCCGCGACTGGATCCTGCGCAACGCGGCGGTGCCCATCGGCACGGTGCCGCTGTATCAGGCGCTGGAGAAGGTGGACGGCGTGCCCGAGAACCTCTCGTGGGAGGTCTACCGCGATACCCTGATCGAGCAGGCCGAGCAGGGGGTGGACTATTTCACCATCCACGCCGGGGTGCGGCTGGCGCATATCCCGCTCACCGTGGACCGGGTGACGGGCATCGTCAGCCGGGGCGGATCCATCATGGCCAAGTGGTGCCTGCACCATCACCGCGAGAGTTTCCTCTACGAGCACTTCGCCGAGATCTGCGACATCTGCCGCGCCTATGACGTGGCCTTCTCGCTCGGCGACGGCCTGCGCCCCGGCTCCATCGCCGACGCCAACGACCGCGCCCAGTTCGCCGAACTGGAAACGCTGGGCGAACTGGCCCGCATCGCCTGGGACAAGGACTGCCAGGTGATGATCGAGGGGCCGGGCCACGTGCCCCTGCACAAGATCAAGGAGAACATGGACAAGCAGTTGGAGGTCTGCGCCGAAGCCCCGTTCTACACCCTGGGGCCGATCACCACCGACATCGCGCCGGGCTACGACCACATCACCTCGGCCATCGGCGCCACCCTGATCGGTTGGTTCGGCACCGCCATGCTGTGCTACGTCACGCCAAAGGAGCATCTGGGCCTGCCCGACCGCGACGACGTCAAGACGGGCGTGGTGACCTACAAGATCGCCGCGCACGCGGCCGACTTGGCCAAGGGCCACCCGGCGGCGCGGGCGCATGACGACGCCATGAGCCGGGCGCGGTTCGAGTTCCGCTGGCAGGACCAGTTCAACCTGGCCCTGGATCCGGACACGGCGCACCGCTTCCACGACGAGACGCTGCCGGCGGCGGCGCACAAGGTGGCGCACTTCTGCTCCATGTGCGGGCCGAAGTTCTGCTCCATGAAGATCAGCCACGACATCCGCGACGACGCGCGGAAAGAGGGCATGGCGCAGATGGCCGCGCGCTACCAGGACGGCGGCGCCCTGTACGTGCCGGTGGAGGAGAAGGGGTAGGGGCGCGGATGTCCAAGCGCGCGGCTCGGTCCCACAGAGGCCATCCGTTCGGATATGGACTCTTGTGGGTCGCCTACCTATTCACTTGGTTCCCGCAGACCCGCTGTTATTACGCCTCCGTGGTCTCGACACGCTCAAATCCGAATGGGCGCTTGTCTCCCCCGGCTACACCTACAAGCGGCGGACCCCCTATGGTGGCGCGGGCTTGACGCGGCGGTGCATCGGACCCGCAGTGGACACTGGGGGCGTTCGCCCCCATGTCTGGGGCCGTGTGGAAGAGTCGCCGCGTCAGTCCGACCGACCGCCGGACCGGAAACACCGCGCTGAACGCTCAGGCCTGCGCACGCGCCGGCAAACGCCCCCGCCCAAAGCGGCCGGCCGCGCGGCCCATCACCAGCGGTCCGTCGGCCGATGAGTCGTGAAAGCCGTTTTCACGGCGCCGCGCTTTGCAGTACGCTCCGCCCACGTTTCCAGAACCCGTACGAGGACCCCATGGATATCTCCGCCGAGCCACCTCTGACGACACCCGAGACCACCGTTTCGGTGCGCGAGGTCTTCGGCATCGATTCGGACAAGCAGGTGCCCGCCTTCTCGACGAAGACCGAGCACGTGCCCGACCTCGACCCCAACTACCGCTTCGACCGCGATACGACGCTGGCGATCCTGGCCGGCTTTGCCCACAACCGCCGCGTCATGATCCAGGGCTACCACGGCACCGGCAAGTCCACCCACATCGAACAGGTGGCCGCCCGCCTCAACTGGCCCTGCATCCGGGTGAACCTGGACAGCCACGTCAGCCGCATCGATCTGGTGGGCAAGGACGCCATCGTGCTGCGCGACGGCCTGCAGGTGACCGAGTTCCGTGAGGGCATTCTGCCGTGGGCGTTGCAGCACGCCTGCGCCCTGGTGTTCGACGAGTACGACGCCGGCCGCCCGGACGTGATGTTCGTGATCCAGCGCGTGCTGGAGGTCGAAGGGCGCCTGACCCTGCTGGACCAGAACAAGGTGATCCGGCCGCACCCCTCGTTCCGCCTGTTCTCGACCGCCAACACGGTCGGTCTGGGCGATACGACCGGCCTCTATCACGGCACGCAGCAGATCAACCAGGGGCAGATGGACCGCTGGAACATCGTCGCCACCCTGAACTATCTGGAGCACGACGCCGAGGTCGAGATCTCGGTCGCCAAGCGCCCCGAGTACGACACGCCCGAGGGCCGCAAGCTGATCAGCCAGATGGTGGCGGTCGCCGACCTGACCCGCAACGGCTTCATCAACGGCGACATCTCCACCGTCATGAGCCCGCGCACCGTGCTGACCTGGGCCGAGAACGCCACCATCTTCGGCGATGTGGCGTTCGCCTTCCGGGTGACGTTCCTCAACAAGTGCGACGAGACCGAACGGCCGCTGATCGCCGAGTACTACCAGCGCTGCTTCGGCGCCGAGTTGAAGGAAAGCGCGGTCAACCTGACGGTGGCGTAAAGCATAGATAGCGTTGGATGTGGTCGTAGATTTGAGGGCCCGCGATGGATATGGCGCCTAACCCTGAGTTGGTAGCGGTTGCCACGTCTGAACAATGGCCGCCTCTGTGGGCCCTCCTTATTTCTCCCATTATTCTATTTATATCTGCTTCGGCGGCGATCCTCTTGGTTGTCCTGAATTATAACTCTTCTGAGCGGAACAGAAGAATTAACACGATGCTTCGTATATTCGAGATTGAGCAAGGAGAGCATTACAGCGGCATTCACAGAACGTTTAGCTTCGTAAAACAAGAAGGGCTATTTGATAGACTACATTCTCCCAGTTCCACTGAGTTCAGAAGGATGAGGAGTGATGTGCAGCAGTATTTGAACCATTATGAGTTGATCGCGATCGGCATCCAAGAAGGTGTGTTTAGCGATGCGCTTTATAAACGCTGGATGCGTGGGCCATTTGTACGGGATTGGAATACTGCCGCTGATTTCATCCAGCGGGAGCGTTGGAGGTGGGACGCACGCACCGGCAGGTGGATTTACCACGCAGCATTGTTCGAAAATTACCAAGCTGTAGCAAAGCAGTGGAGCGACGAAGCAGTCAGCCTCAATGAAAGCTATTCCCCGCCGCCGGCAGCGCCCGGCGGACCGGGGGACGAAGCCTACCCGGCGTCGGACGGCGGCACCGCGTAGCAACGCTCGCCAATGGGAGCCTCGCCCATGCAGCTATCCGGATCCTGCCATTGCGGCGCGGTCACGTTCAGCGTCGAGTCCGCGCACCCTGTGCCGTTCAACCTCTGCTACTGTTCGATCTGCCGCAAGACGGCCGGCAGCGGCGGCTTCGCCATCAATCTGGGGGCCGAGGCGGCGTCGTTGGCCGTGACGGGCCGGGAACACGTCACGGTTTATCACGCCCGGCTGGAGGACGGCGGCGAAAGCCCTGGCGAGCGCCATTTCTGCAAGCACTGCGGCACGGCGCTGTGGGTGTGGGATCCGCGCTGGCCCGACCTCATCCATCCCCACGCGGGCGCCATCGAAACGCCGTTGCCGGTGCCGCCGGAGCGGCTCCACCTGATGCTGGCCGGCAAGCCCGACTGGGTGGCCGGCCCCGACGGCCCGGCCGACCGGCACTTCGACGGCTACCCCGACTAGTCCCTGGCCGACTGGCACGAGCGGCTAGGGCTGGTGTCCGGCGAGCATGATGCCTGATCCACGAACACCCCGCCCCGGCCCGGCGGCCATGCTCTACCGCTCCGGTGAGGGCGCGGCGGAAACACACCTGCGCGCCTTTGCCGCCGCGTTGCGGGCGCGCGGCGTGCGGGTCGGCGGGCTGGCCCAGGTCACCGAGCGCGACGCCGCCGGCCGCAAGGTGCGCATGGACGTGATCGATGTGGCGTCCGGCGCGCCGCACGACATCATGCAGAAGCTCGGCCCGGACTCGAAGGCCTGCTCCATCGACACCCAGGGCCTCGCCGGGGCCAGCACCGTGTTGCGCGCGGCCCTGGCGCGGGGCGTCGATCTGTTGATCGTCTCCAAGTTCTCGCACCTGGAGGCCGAGGGCCAGGGGCTGGCGCACGAGATGTTCGCCGCCCTGGCCGAGCGCGTGCCGGTGCTGACCCTGGTGCCGGAGTCGCACGCGCTGGACTGGCTGCACGCCACCGCGCCGGTGGGGCGGCTGCTGGCGCCAACGCTGGAGGCCTGCTGGCGCTGGTGGGGGCCGCATGGCCTGTACGACGAGCTGCTGAGCGCGGTCCCGGCCGACGCGACGGCGCGCCGCGTCGTCGTCGGCCTCAACTGGACGCTGGTGGAGGGGCCGGACGGCGTCGGCCTGGCGCAGACGCCGACGCGGGACGGGCATGGCTGCCGGCCGCCGCCGGGCGCGGGCGATCTGACCGGGCGGCCCCTGGCCGAACTCGCCGTCGGCGCACGCGGGCACGGCCCGATGGCCCAGGCGATCGGCGCCGCCGCGCTGAATGCCGCCCTCAACGCCGACCTCAACCGGGGCGATCTGGCGGGCAAGACGGCCAACGGCCTCGACCTGTTCGCCGAGGCCGCCGCCACGGCCGAGACGCCGGTGATGGTCGGCGCCTTCCCGGGCGTGCGCGAGCGTGCCCCGCACGTGCGCGTGATCGAGCGCACGCCCGGTCCCGACCGCCACCCGGAGCACGCCGCCGCCGCGCTGATCCCGGATGCCGACGCGGTGCTGCTGACCGCCTCGACCTTCGCCAACGGCACGCTGCCCGGGCTGCTGGCGCTGACGCGGCCGGATGCCGAGGTGACGGTGGTCGGTCCCGGCACACCGCTGTCGCCGATGCTATTCGACCACGGTGTGACCACGCTGGCGGGCTTGGTGGTGACCGACGCCGAAGGCCTGGCCCGCGCGGTGGCCGAGGGCTGCGGCGCCCGCGCCCTCCGGCGGTTCGGCCGGGATGTCGTGCTGGGCGCGCCAGCGGGCCTATAGCTCAAGATGGGCCTATGCGTCTCCCTCAGCAGCCCATGTGCCGCCGTTGACCGTGCCCGGAAAAGGCTTATTCACGTGGCTCCGGGAGAGGCGCGGTCTGGTACCCTGGGACAGCTCTCTGGTACAACATGTTGAGTTCGCCTGAGCCACGTGAATAAGCCGGTAGATATTAATAACCGCTTTGCAATCACAGCCTTCGGGAGATCGTTTATGTCTAAAGATAACGAGAAGTGGAGGCTTCGGTTTGAGATTCAAAAAGGTTCTAGCGGTCCATTGAATCGAATCGTCGCAATATTGATGCTGCCAGTATTGACGCTCAGCGCTTACCTTGTTGCGGGGTCGAATGAGTACTGGTCTGGCATCGGCCTGATTATGGGTTTGACTTTGCTTGGGCTTGGGCTGACGCTGTGCTTCTTGACGCTAGCCAAGATGGCCGATAAAACAAAGCGTGGTTCCGATATTTTTAGTACTGTTTTCGCGCTTCTCGTCCCGCCCTTGATGTCGCTTTGTGCCTATACGATTGCCGCGGGAGATGCGTACTGGTCCGCTGTCGGTTTGATTGTTGGTGCCGGCATCATCGGTCTTGAGTTGGCATTGTGCCTGTTGATCGCGTCCCGGATCAGCAAAAAACAGGCATAGTCGCCGCTGCGTCTCCCAAAGGCCTGTAATTTGGACGGCCAGAAACGGCCCCATGAATGGGGCCTTTGCTCGCGGTTGCACGCCCGCCGGCGCACCAACGGGTCGCTGTCGGTGTCACGCGCGGCGCCCCTGGTCGGTGCGGCCCCGGATCGCTATGTTGGGGTCACAACACCGAAACAAAAACAAACACATCGACACAGGGAACCGTCCGGGATGATCGACCCCTTCGGCCGCCATATCACCTATCTGCGCGTCTCGGTCACCGACCGTTGCGACCTGCGGTGCCAGTACTGCATGGCGGAAGAGATGACCTTCCTGCCCAAGCGCGACCTGCTGACGCTGGAGGAACTGGACCGTGTCTGCCGCGCCTTCGTGGCCAAGGGTGTCCGCAAGCTGCGCATCACCGGCGGCGAGCCGCTGGTGCGCAAGGACATCATGGTGCTGTTCCGCCGCCTGGGGCGGATGCTCGACGGCGGCGGCCTGGACGAACTGACCCTGACCACCAACGCCACCCAACTGGCCCGCTTCGCGCCGGAACTGGCCGCCTGTGGCGTGCGGCGCCTCAACGTCTCGCTCGATACGCTGGATCCCGAGCGGTTCCGGGCCATCACCCGACGTGGCGACTTCGACCGCGTGATGGAAGGCATCGCCGCCGCCCGCGCGGCCGGCCTGCACGTCAAGATCAACACCGTTGCCCTGCGCGGGATCAACGACGACGAATACGACCGTCTGATCGCCTGGTGCGGCGAGCGCGGCCTGGATCTCTGCTTCATCGAGACCATGCCGATGGGCGACATCGGTGCCGGCCGCGTGGACCACTATCTGCCGCTGTCGGTGGTGCGGGAGCGTCTGGCCGAAACCTGGACCCTGCGCGACAGCACCCACCGCACCGGCGGCCCGGCGCGCTATGTCGAGGTGGCCGAGACCGGCCGGCGCATCGGCTTCATCACGCCCTTGACGCATAACTTCTGCGAGGGCTGTAACCGCGTACGGCTGACCTGCACGGGGACGCTGTATATGTGCCTGGGCCAGGAGGACGCCGCCGACCTGCGCGCGCCGCTGCGGGCCTTCCCAAACGACGACGGCCCGCTGTCGGAGGCCATCGACGCCGCCATCGCCCGCAAGCCCAAGGGCCACGACTTCGCCATCGACCGCGACAACCGCCCGGCCATCGCCCGGCACATGAGTGTCACGGGGGGGTAGGGGGCGGCCGGATAGATGGGAAAACCCCCGTTTTCTGCTGCGGCCAGAAGGCGGGCGATGTCGGCCACATTTGGAGGGCGATGATAACTGGAAATTAGCATGTCGCTCAAAGGCAGACATCTGTTAAGCGTCAGCGCCTTAAGCAAAAATGAAATAAGGGTCTTGTTTGATAAGACAGAGGA
>JGI12109J20283_10774764_pt1 | contig 21528 bp, 23 predicted proteins | sample ElkSlonscriptome_12_FD_20283 | JGI IMG/M metagenome (IMG submission 20283)
GGTGAGGGAAGGATCAGGGGCGAGACGACATTTCATCGTCCGGGGTGGCTCGGCTCGCCCCATGATCGTTAGCGAAAAAGCCGACAACGCATATCCGGCTGGACGCTTACACTTCTCCCTGTCAGGCTAGGTGCTCGAGAACCAGCGGAGCGTTGAAGATGGCCGAGATGTACTGCGATCAGTGTGAGCAGACCAAGGGTGGTGTCGCCTGTATCGAGCGAGGGGTTTGCGGCAAGGACGCCGATGTGGAATCGCTGCAGAAGGTCCTGCTCTATGGCCTCAAGGGGATGGCGGCGTACAAGCACCACGCTCGGCGGCTCGGTAAGACGGCCCCTGAGGTCGAGGCCTTCATCGAGGAGGCCCTGTTCGCGACCATGACGAACGTCAACTTCGACGGCAATGCCCTGCTCGAACTGGTCCTCGAGTGCGGCCGCATGAACCTCAAGACCATGCAACTCCTCAATGATGGGCACGTCGAGGCCTTCGGTGCGCCGGCGCCGACCGAGGTCACCGAGGGCGTCCAGGAGGGGCTGGGGATCTTGATCACCGGTCACGACCTGCTCGATCTGCGCGACCTCCTCGAGCAGACCAAGGATACGGGGGTCAAGGTCTATACCCACGGCGAGATGCTGCCTGGCCATATGTACCCGACCTTGCGCGCCTATCCGCACCTCGCCGGCCACTACGGCGGGGCCTGGCAGAAGCAACGTCAGGAGTTCGAGGCCTTCGGCGGCCCGATCGTCGCGACGACCAATTGCGTGCTGATCCCGGGTGCCAGCAACAGCTACGGCGAGCGCCTCTACACCATGCGGGCGACCGCGGTGCCGGGTGCCAAGCCGGTCGAAGCCGGCGACTTCTCGGCCGTGATAGAGCAGGCCAAGGCCATCGGCCCGCTGACGCCGACGGCGAGCAAAAAGTCCCTGGTCGGCTTCCACTACACGAGCATTCTGGGCGTGGCCGATCGGGTCGTTGATGCGATCAAGAGCGATCGCATCCGCCACTGCTTCGTCATCGGCGGCTGCGACGGCGCCGAGCCCGGCAGGAACTACTACGCCGACTTCGCCCAAGCCGCACCGCCCGAATCCCTGATCTTGACGCTCGGCTGCGGCAAGTACCGCATCCGCGACCACGACTATGGGGAGATTGGGGGCTTGCCGCGCTTGTTGGATATGGGGCAGTGCAATGACGCCTACGGGGCCATCCAAGTCGCCGTTGCCCTGGCCGAGGCGCTCGACTGCGAGGTCAATGAGCTGCCGCTGACCCTGGTGTTGAGCTGGTTCGAGCAGAAGGCCGTCGCAGTGCTCCTGACGCTCCTGGCGCTCGGCGTGCGCGATGTGCGAATCGGCCCGCGTCTGCCCGCCTTCGTCTCGCCCAATGTCTGGCGGGTCTTGAGCGAGCGTTTCGGCCTGCGTGCGATCGGCTCCGATGCTCGGGCCGACTTGGCCGAGATTCTGAGCGCGGCCTGAGCGCCGCCGAGACGGTCGGGTGCGGCCCAACATTCGCCGGGTGGCCGTCGCGGCGGACCGGGCGGCAAGCTCGATCACGCTGCTGGAGATCGTCGAGGCCTGTCAGGGTCGCATCCTCGGCGACTACTGCGAGCCCCAGGATGACCGCGAGGCGGTTTGTGCCTTTCACCGGGCGATGCAAGAGGTCCAGGGGGGTCTGTCTGCTTGAGGCGCTCGGGCGTTGGACGCTGGCGGATCTGCTCGCCAAGCCGCAGCCGAGCCCTGCCTTGCGAGACAGGGTCAGCTGCCGCATGGCGGTTCGGGTGCCCGAGTCGCTGAGCGATGCCGAGGCGGCTCAGTAGCCGCCTTTGCGCCTGACTTGGGGTAGGCCAGCGATCTTCGTGCCCTGTTTGGTCGGTGCCAATGGGAACAGCTGATAGAGGTCCTTGCTCGTCGGCTTCGAGCTCCAGCGCTTGCCCATGTCCTTGAGCACGGCGCGCTCCATCGGCTGGTTCTGCGCGTTGTTGAAGTACTCGTCGCGCAGGTAGTTGATGACATCCCAGTGCTTGTCAGTGAGTTCGATTCCCTCGATCTCCGCCAGCGCACGAGCGATGTCTTCGTCCCACTCCTGTTGATTGACGAGATAGCCGAATTCGGTGAGCTCGATCGTCTTGCCGTTGACTTCAATGGACATCTTTCCGGTTCCTCTCAACTCGCTTACTGCTCCGGGGCGCCGAGTCTCCCGAGGGCGCCCCATTGTTGTGGTTCACGTCGGCGGGCTCGCCAGCGAGCCGCACGCGTCAACGTCCCGCTGCATCCGGGACGCCAGCGGGGAAATAGGGCCAAAGGCGGGGCGCACAAGGGGACGGACATCGGCCGCCAAACGGGGAGAGGCTGCCACTGGCAGGCGCAGCAACAGGCGCGAGGGGTCGGGAGGAACAAAAAGCGCCCGAGGCAGGCCGCCGGCTGGAGGCTCGCGATCGCCTCAGCGCCCCTCGGGTTGAACGGCGTCGATCCCCTTGTGCGCGATGAATATGCCGCAACCCATCTGGCGGCCCGTGCCGATCCCGCGTCGTTGCAGGGCGAGAGAGTCGGAGACGCTGAGTTCGGCCAGCAGCAGGCTGCGTGTCAAGAGCGCACCATCCGGGGTCGCGAGCCGCGTGGTCTTGCCACAGAGCGCTTTGCGTACGGCGATGTCCAGCGCGCGGAGTTCGCCGACTGCCCACTCAAGAAAGCGTTCTTCGTCGTTCGCCTGGAAGGGGTCGACCACATGGCGGGCGAAAAGGGTCGTCTCTCCGCTCAACAGGCGTTCTTTGGCCGCGCCGATGTTGAGCTGACAGCCTCCCACTGAGAGGGTCTGGCCGGTGAGGGCCTGCTTGAGCGCCGCGGCTTGTTGTTTGGGTGCGCGGATCGTCAGTTTGGTGCGCCGCGACAGCATCAAGTGGTGGTGGCCGTCGTGAGCGGGTCGCTCCCAGCCGTTTTGGGAGCCGGCGACATGGACCGAGTGGACGCCGAGTTCGGCCGCGGCAACCTCCGGCGGCAGGGAGCCCACGATCGCCGCTGCGAGGGCGTGGGCGTGGTCGACCGGGATACGCTTGCCGCTGAGTGCGAACTGGACATCGATGATGTCGTCGGGGATGGCGACCTCGCGCTCAGGACGGTCCTCTTGCCAGAACATCTCGGCCTCTAGACGATGATCGAGTTTTGGCCAGCGCCGCTTGGGTTAGCCATCGGCCTGGTGGGGGCTCGGCGCGGTACGGGGCTCGTCCGGCAGGCGGGCGAGGAGGGCGTCGCGGTCGAACCACCACTCGTCCTGGACCAATACGTCGACGACATTGCGCAGACGCACCAGGAACTTGTCGGGTTCGCGCAGCTCGAGTCGATCCATCCACTGGTCGAACTCGTCCTGCGTCACGACGCCGCTGTGGCGCTGTGCGACGCGCCCGAGCAGCTGGCTCGCGAAGAACACCAAGTTCTCGCGGCTCTTGCCGGTGGCTCGCAACTCGGCTAGGAAGACGGCTGTGGTCGCCGCGACCGCGGCGCCGTCGGCCGTATCCGGGGTTTCTTCGACGACGTGGCTGAGCAGTTCGACGGTGAGCTCTGGATCGATCGGGTAGGTGACGGCGAGCCAGATGCCTTGCCCCAAGGCGGCCAGGGATGTCGGCTGGCCGGATTGAAAGAGCACGTCGCAAGCATCGGCAGCGGATTCGAAGTCGCTGCTCTCGAGGAAGACGTCGAGCGCGTCACGCGCCAGTGGCCAGGCCTCTTCACCCCGGTCCAGATTGACCATGGTACGAGCCTTCTGTAGGTCGATGTCGGCCAGCGCCTTGGCCGGTGCCGCCTGGTGCGATAATTCGGCGAATCGCTCCGTCAGGGCGCTCAGGTGGCACTCGAGCGCCCCGGCCTCGACTCGATTGCGCAGCACGGAGTCAGCGGCGGTATCGGGCAGGTAGGAGCCGGTGATGTCGTAGAACTTCATCGCTTTGTCGTTGGTCATACCCGTCATACGTCTTTCCAGCGAAGCTCGGTTGGTGCTGATGACTGCGACTCATGCCCCGAACGCGGGAGGCGTCGTCCTCGCGGGCGACTGCGGCTGCTGCGCGAGCCGGGCGGAAGCCAGGTCCGCCTGCTCCGCGGGTCGGTTAGCGGACCAGGCCGCTGAAGGCCGCCTCGAGTCGGTCTTCCCAATCCTCGGGCGTATCGGGGTAGGGCGGCTTGACATCGATGCGAAAGAAGCGCTCGCCGTCGCGTGCGACCGACTGAATGAGGGGCGTGAGCTCCTCGAAGGATTCGAGCTCCTTGTGCTCTACCAGAATGTCACTGAGCTTGAGCAAGTTCTTCCCTCCCGAGCTGTCCATCGTGCCGCCTGAAGCCCGCGTTCTCCGCAGCCGGAGCTGGGTGGCCCACCAAGGGTGATCAGCCTGCGACGCGATCGAGGTAGCGAATCCGCAACAACTCTCGACTCGAGCTGGCCTCGGCATCGAAGTGGTTGCGATTGTGCAGCACGTTATTGGTTACATAGCCTTCGCCAGGCATCAACTTGTGGCGGAACATGAAGCTCGCCTCGCTCGAAAACAAGCGCGTCAGGGCCTCGCGCGCGGCGGCTGCGGCGCGTGTGCGGGCCCAGATGGCGTGGCGCGCGCGGGCCGTGTAGCGCATATGCAGCCGCTCGCCGGGGCAAGAGAAGACCGGCCCGACACTGGCGGGGCGCAGGGTCACGCTGCCCTCGATGTTGGCGGGGATCTCGAGCACGCGGGGATCCTCCAGTGCCCGGATCAGGTCGGGGTCATGGTCGCGCAGGCGCAGGTAGGCGATCTCGTGATCGAGCAAGGTGTTCTCGCCGCCGCTCGCCGCGGCCTGGACGCAGAACAGCAGCCAAGCGCGAATCGGGCGCTCGGGGGGGTTGTAGTAGCCATCGGTGTGCCAGTTCAGCGAGCGGTTGGTGTAGGGAATGAGCTCGCCCGCGCGCCCCGCGGTCGTCACCCGGATGCGGCTGACCGCATCGCGATCGGAGCAGCGATGGGTGTCGGTGCGCCGCAGGCCGAGCCGTGCGCCGAGACGCAGTAGCGCGTCAGCGCTGACTTGCGTCGGATCACCGCAGTCGACCAGCGCCATATTGCACTTGGCGACTCGCTCGCAGATCGCGGCAACCTCGGCCGGGGAGGGCTCTGCGAGGTGCGCGACCCGCACGCGCAGGGCCTCCGGGTCGCCCGGATAGTCCGCGAGCTTGCGCGCGCGCCAGTGCCGATAGGCCTGGGTGTCGTCGAGTCGGGTCGGAAAGGGCATCTCTCAAGCCACCTCTTGCTTCAGCTAATACTAATATTAGGGTTTGTTGACGTTCTGCCATCGGCCCGCATACCATGGCTGACGATTTTGATTGGGCACTTGGCGCACGGAGGACGATTCCGGGTCCAGCCGCCTATCCCAAAGGGGATAGAGAGGGGGGGTTTACCCCCCGAAGGTGGAATGGAATCCGATATTGTCCGAGGACTATAGTCTGTCGACGACCAACCGGTAGTTGCGGCCCGGCCGCAAGCCGGCTACGCCCCGCCCAAGAGATTCCACGCGCCCTGAGCCGCGACGAGGAAACTCGATTGGCCGGGCCGGCAGACTCCAAGTGTCAAATTGTCCGACGGGAGAGACAGCGCAATGGCATTCGAAAAGCATTCCACCCCGATGCTCGATCAGCTCGAAGACGGGCCCTGGCCGAGCTTCATCTCCGGGATCAAGCGCTTGCGCGATCAGCACGGCGATGTGCGCATCAACGAGATGAGCAATGACCTGCTCGGACAGCTCGAGCATTCCTACGAGACCCGCAAGGGCTACTGGAAGGGCGGCACCGTCTCCGTCTATGGCTACGGTGGCGGCATCATTCCGCGCTTCTCCGAGGTGGGTAAGGTCTTCCCCAAGTCCAAGGAATTCCACACGCTGCGCGTTCAGCCGCCGGCCGGCAATCATTATTCGACCAACATGCTGCGCCAGCTGGCCGACAGCTGGGAGAAGCACGGCTCCGGCCTGGTGACCTTCCACGGGCAGACTGGCAACATCATGTTCATCGGCGCCGATACCCAGGCCACGCAGCACTTCTTCGATGAGATCAACGATTACGGCTGGGACCTCGGCGGGGCCGGGCCCTGCGTGCGCACCGCGATGTCCTGCGTCGGCGCAGCGCGCTGCGAGATGTCGTGCACCAATGAGCTCAAGGCCCACCGCGCGCTGGTCAACAACTTCACCGACGACGTCCATCGCCCGGCCTTGCCCTACAAGTTCAAGTTCAAGGTTTCGGGCTGCGCGAACGATTGCCAAAACGCCATCGAGCGCTCCGACTTCGCGGTGATCGGCACCTGGCGCGACGACATGAAGGTCGATCAGGAGGAGGTGAAGGCCTATGTCGCCGAAAAGGGGCGCCAGTACATCATCGACAACGTGGTCACGCGCTGTCCGACCAACGCCCTGTCGCTGAACGATGACGACACCCTCGCGGTCAACAACCGCGACTGCGTGCGCTGCATGCACTGCTTGAACGTGATGCCGAAGGCGCTGCACCCGGGCGACGACAAGGGCGTATCGATTCTGATCGGCGGCAAGCGCACGCTCAAGATTGGGGACCTGATGGGCACCGTGATCGTGCCCTTCAAGAAGCTCGAGACCGAAGAAGACTACGAGTCGATGGTCGAGCTGGCCGAGACGATCATCGACTTCTGGGCCGAGAACGGGCTCGAGCACGAGCGCTGCGGCGAGATGATCGAACGCATTGGCCTGGCGAATTTCCTCGAGGGGGTCGGTGTCGAGCCCGATCCGAACATGCTGAGCCATCCTCGACAGAGTTCTTACGTGCGTATGGACGACTGGGACGAGGCCGCGGCAGAGTGGTTCGAGCGGCAGGCCGCCGGCGCCGAACAATAGCCCCGGCCGATGCCGGCCGGTGCCAGCGGCACCGCCGGCCGATTCCCAACCGAGTGCGATTTTCCCAGCTGTTGGAGGCAAGGTAATGGCTAACATGCGTGAGCCGATCGAGTCCGGCTGTCCCGATCCCTGGCAGTATATGCACCCCGTGATGCGCAAGAACTTCGGCCAGTGGAAGTATCACGAGCACCCGCGCCCGGGCGTCCTGCGCCACGTGGCCTACAGCGGGGATGAGATCTGGACCGTCAAGGCCGGTACCCAGCGTATCCTCGACGTCTTCACCCTGCGCAAGCTTTGCGACATCGGCGACCAGTACGCCGACGGCTATGTCCATTTCACGCTGCGCTCGAACATCGAGTTCCTCGTCAACGACCAGGCCAAGGTCGAGCCGCTGATCCAGGCGATCGAGGACGCCGGCTTTATCGTCGGCGGGACCCAGAACTCGGTGACGATGATCTCGCACACCCAGGGCTGGCTGCACTGCGACATCCCAGGCACCGATGCCTCGGGCGTCGTCAAGGCGATGATGGACGAGTTGATCGACGAGTTCCGCAACACCGACATGCCGAACCGCGTCCACATCACCACCTCCTGCTGCCAGATCAACTGCGGCGGCCAGGGTGATATCGCGATCAACGTGCAGCACACCAAGCCCCCGAAGATCAACCACGACCTGGTTGCCAACGTCTGCGAGCGCCCCTCGGTCGTGGCGCGCTGCCCCGTCGCCGCGATCCGTCCGGCAATGGTCAATGGCAAGCCGTCGCTCGAGGTCGACGAGCGCAAGTGCATTTGCTGCGGGGCCTGCTATCCGCCGTGCCCGCCGATGCAGATCAACGATGCCGAGCACACCAAGCTCGCCATCTGGGTCGGCGGTAACCACTCCAATGCGCGCGGCAAGCCGACCTTCCAAAAGCTGGTCGCGGCCGGTATCCCGAACAACCCGCCGCGTTGGCCCGAGGCGACCGCGATCGTCAAGCGCATCCTCAAGGCCTACAAGGAGGGCGCGCGCGATTGGGAGCGGATCAACGAGTGGGTCGAGCGCATCGGCTGGCCGCGCTTCTTCGAGGAGGTCGAGCTGCCCTTCACCAAGTATCATATCGATACCTGGCGCGGTGCGCGCAGCAGCTTCAACGCCTCGACCTACATCCGCTTCTAGCGCGAATCGATGCGAGGCGCAGGAGACGAGGACGCTATGAAGTTTGCGATTCAGATCAACGAAGGACCCTATCAGCATCAGGCATCGGACAGCGCCTATCACTTCACCAAGGCCGTGCTCGAGAAGGGCCACGAGGTGATGCGCGTGTTCTTCTATCACGACGGCGTCTACAACGCGTCACGACTGACGACACCGCCGCAGGACGATCGCCATATCGTCAATCGATGGGCCGAGCTGGCCGAGCAGCACGATCTGGATATGGTCGTTTGTGTGGCGGCGGCCCAGCGCCGCGGCGTCGTCGATGAGGGCGAGGCCAAGCGCAACGGCAAGGACGCCACGAATATCCACCCCCGCTTCCGGATCTCGGGGCTGGGGCAGCTGGTCGAGGCGGCGATCCAGTCCGATCGACTGGTGGTCTTCGGCGATTGAGGGGGGTGTCATGTCCGAAGTCGTGAAGAAGTTCTGTTATCTCAACCGCAAGGCCCCGTATGGGACGATCTACGCCTGGGAGTCGCTCGAGGTCGTGCTGATCGGCGCCGCCTTCGACCAGGACGTCACGCTGGTGTTCGTCGACGACGGCGTCTATCAGCTCACCAAGGCGCAGGATACGACCGCTGTGGGCATGAAGAACTTTTCGCCCACCTACCGCACGCTCGGTGACTACGAGGTCAAGCACATCTTCGTCGACCGCGAGTCGCTGCAGGCCCGCGGGCTGAATGCCGACGACCTGGTCCAGGTTGCCTGGGAGGACTGGGAGACCGGCGAAGAGCGCGAGAACATTGTCGAGGTCGTGGACGCCGGGCGCGTCACCGAGATCATCGAAGCGTCCGACGTGGTCTTCAGCTTCTGAAGGTGGGCAAATGGCAGTCTTGCATACAGTCAACAAATCGCCGTTCGAACGCAATGCGCTGGAGTCTTGTCTAAAATTCGCCGCCGGTGGCGCGGCCGTCCTGCTGATCGAGGACGGCGTCTACGGCGTGCTTCGTGACACGAGCGCGGCGGACAAGGTCCAGATGGCGCTCGACAGCTTGCAGCTCTATGTCCTCGGCCCCGACCTCAGCGCCCGGGGCTTCGACGAGGAGCGTATCATCCCAGGGGTCAAGGTCGTGGACTATGCCGGCTTCGTGGATCTCGCCACTGAGCACGACAAGGTTCAGGCTTGGCTCTAGACGGTTTTTTTAACGATCAAGAGGAGCGCAAATATGCCGATCGAAGTGAATGGCAAGTCGCTGGAGACCGACGAGGAAGGCTATCTCGCCAACATCAACGAGTGGGAGCCGGCCGTCGCCGACGTGATGTCCAAGGAAGACGACCTCGAGCTGACCGACGAGCACTGGGACATCATCAACTTTCTCCGTGAGTACTACGAGGAGTATCAGATCGCGCCGGCCGTGCGCGTGCTGACCAAGGCCGTCGGCAAGCGCATGGGCAAGGAAAAGGGCAACAGCAAGTACCTTTACGGCCTGTTTCCCTACGGTCCGGCCAAGCAGGCATGCCGCTATGCGGGTCTGCCGAAGCCGACCGGTTGCGTCTGAAGCAGACCAGCGTCACAGATGCCGGGCGGCTCGCTTGGCCGGGGGCGTGGCGCGGCGACGCTCCGCTTGGCACTCGACACCTCGATCGACTCGAGGTGAGCCATCAGGGGGCGGGTTGGTGATGCGCCACCCGGTGTCGTCGAGGGGCGAGCCGGCTCGGCCCGATCCCCAGCAACTCCTCTGCCGGGGGCGAGTATCGCCCTCGGTTCTCCGGATTTGAGGTAGCGGGAACATGTCGTTTGTGTCCGGCTTCTACGCCTTCCTGTTTTACTTCGCCCTTGTCATCCTGATCGCGGGCCTGGTGAACAAGCTCATCCAGTACGCCCGCGCGCCGGCGCCGCTGAAGATTCCGACGACGCCGGCCCCGACGACCTCAGGCGGCGTAGTGCTACGCATGGTTCGGGAAGTGGTCTTTTTCGAGAGCCTCTTTCGGGGCAACAAGTGGATCTGGATTTTCGGCTGGATCTTCCACTTTGGTCTGTTGCTGGTGACCTTGCGCCACCTGCGCTATCTGATCGATCCGGTCTGGCTTCCGATCGAGTTCATCCAGCCCTTCGGTATCTATGGAGGCATGGCGATGGTGGTCGGCTTGGTCGGCCTCTGGGCGCGTCGCGTGCTCGTCGACCGCGTGCGCTATATCACCTCGCCATCCGATCACCTGATATTGCTCCTACTGATCCTGATCGGACTGAGCGGGCTGTCCATGACGTACGTCGTTCACACCGACATCATTGCCGTGAAGAACTTCTTCATCGGTCTATACAGCTTTCAGGTCAACCCCCTCCCAGAGGATCCCCTGCTCTTGGTTCACCTGTCGCTCGTCGCGGCGCTGACCATCATCTTTCCCTACAGCAAACTGTTGCATGCCCCGGGTCTGTTCTTCAGCCCGTCGCGCAATCAGGTCGACAACCCTCGCGAGAAGCGTCACGTCGCGCCCTGGGCAGAGCGCTTGGAGCAGGAATAGCCGCGCGGCCGCTCCGAGCATTGACGAGACGCGCTGAAGAGGTCTAGCCATGGCGAAAGCCGACTTCGAAGTACCGGTCCTGCAGCCGTACGCCGAGATCCCGCCGGTGCGGACGGGCACCATGTCCCACAGCAAGCCCTACGTGGCCAAGGAGGACTTCCAGAAGCCCCTGGGCTTCCCCGGCGAGCTGGTCGATGACTGGCAGGACAAGGCCATCGACAAGATGGGCGACCTGTTGACGCGCTACCGCTCGCTGCGCGTCTATCTCGACTCCTGCGTCAAGTGCGGCTCCTGCACCGACAAGTGTCATTACTATCTCGGCACCAAGGATCCGAACAACATGCCGGTCGGGCGGCAGGACCTCATGCGCAAGGTCTATCGCCGGTACTTCACACTGGCTGGCCGCTTCTTCCCGAAGCTGGTCGGCGCCAGCGACTTCACGCGCGAAGTCCTGGACGAGTGGTACAGCTACTTTCACCAGTGCTCGCAGTGTCGTCGCTGCTCGGTCTTCTGTCCCTACGGCATCGACACGGCCGAGATCTCGATGGCGGCCCGCGAGATCATGGATAGCATCGGCGTCGGGCAGAAGTATTGCAACGAGATCATCGGCAAGGTCTACAAGATTGGCAACAACCTGGGGCTGCCGGGTCCGGCCCTCGAGGACACCTTGGAGGGGCTCGAGGAGGACGTCTTTGACGAGACGGGTGTCAAGGTCCGCTATCCGATCGACGAGGAAGGGGCCGAGATCCTCTTGGTGACCCCGTCGGCCGATTTCTTCGCCGAGCCGCACGTCGACGGCCTGATCGGCTACGGCAAGGTCTTACACGAGGCCGGTGTCAGCTGGACGCTCAGCACCCATGCCTCCGAGGCGGCCAACTTCGGCATGTTCATCGGCTCTTACGACAACATGCGCCGCCTCGCAAGACGGATCCGCGAGGCTGCGATCCAGCTCGGGGTCAAGCGCATCGTCTTCGGCGAGTGCGGCCACGCCTGGCGCGTCGCCTATAGCTTTCTCAACACCCTTGCCGGGCCCTGGGATTTTCTCGACCCGCGCTATCCGGTCCCTCAGCACATCTGCGAATTCACCCACGACTTGATCGAGCGAGGCAAGCTGCAGTTCGATAAATCGGAAAACGACGAGATGGTGCTGACCTATCACGATTCGTGCAACGTGGCCCGTGCTTCGCGAATGGGCGACCGGCCCGGCGGGCAGTTCGACATACCGCGCGCGATCATCCGGGCGACCTGCAACAACTTCTATGAGATGGAGGAGGAGACGATTCGTGACCGCACCTTCTGCTGCGGCGGCGGCGGTGGTCTCCTGACCGACGACCTCATGGAGCTGCGCGTCAAGGGCGCCATGCCGCGTGTGCAGGCCCTGAACAACGTGATGAAGGAGAAGGGCGTGACGCACATGGCGATGATCTGTGCGATCTGCAAGAGCCAGTTTACGAAGGTCATCCCGTATTACGGGATGGAGATGGAGCAGGTCGTCAGCCTGCATCAACTGGTCTCGAATGCGATCGTGCTGACGCCGCAAGAACAAGACGAGGAGGATGGGGAGTTATCCCACGAGGCCGCCTGATGCCGGCCGGACCAATGGCCGACCCGTCGCGGGCGAGGCGCGCGGCGATTGGGTCGCGCCACCTATCAAAACAATCAGGTTCAACTCTGGAGAGGAGATTGATTCATGGCGACCTCCAGCGATGAGATGAAAAGCAAGCCGTCCTGGCGTCGGTACCGGGATGGCGAGCACGAATGGGACGCCCTGACGGAGAAGATCTTCGTCCAGGACACCTCGCACAAGTGTCCAACCTATGTGCACAAGACGCCGCCGTGCCAGGGCAGCTGCCCATCCGGGGAAGACATCCGCGGCTGGCTCGCGATCGTTCGCCAACAGGAGAAGCCGCCGGCAGAGATGGATTGGCGCGAGTACGCCTTCCGCCGCGCGACCGACGCCAACCCCTTCCCGTCGATGATGGGGCGCGTCTGCCCGGCGCCCTGCCAGGACGGATGCAATCGCAATGAGCTCGAGGACTATGTCGGGATCAATGCCGTCGAGCAGTTCATCGGCGATACCGGCATCGACAATGGCTACCGCTTCGAGGCCGGCCCGGACACGGGCAAGAGGGTGGCGGTCATCGGCGGCGGCCCTGCCGGCCTCGCTGCGGCCTATCAGCTGCGCCGCCTCGGGCACGGCTGTACCATCTTCGAGGCCAACGAGGGTCTGGGCGGCATGTTCCGATACGGGATCCCCGGCTACCGCGTGCCGCGCGACAAGCTCGATGCCGAGATCGGCCGAATCCTGGACATGGGCCAGGTCGAGTGCCGCTTCAACACCAAGGTGGGTGTCGATGTCAGTGTGGATCAGCTCGAGCGGGATTTCGATGCGGTGCTCTGGGCGATTGGCTGTCAGACCGGGCGTGGCCTGCCGGTCGATGGCTGGAAGGACACCCCGAACTGCGTCTCCGGCGTGTCCTTCCTCAAGGCCTTCAACGAGGGTCGCATGAAGGTCACCGCCGGGAAGGTGGTCTGCGTCGGCGGCGGTGATACGTCGATCGACGTCGTCTCCGTTGCGCGTCGCCTCGGCCACATCAGCAAGACCGGCCAGCCCGACCTTCCGGAGACCGTGATCCACGACGGCTATGTCGCCCACGATGCGGCGATGACCGCCGCAGCCGAGGGGGCCCAGGTGACCCTGACCTCGCTCTTTACGCGCGACAAGATGACGGCCGCCGAGCACGAGGTCTCCGACGCCCTGCAGGAGGGTGTGACCATTCTCGACGGCGTGATGCCGGTCGGCCTCGTCAAGGATGAGTTGGGGCGTGCCACCGGCCTCAAGGTCGCCGACTGCAAAATGGTCGATGGCCGGCCGGAGCCGGTCGAGGGTACCGAGCGCCTCCTTGAGGCCGACCTGATCGTTGCCGCGATCGGCCAGGGTGGCGATCTGACCGGCCTCGAGGATTTCGACAACGGGCGAGGCCTGATGAATGCCGATAAGTTCTATCAGGTGCCGGATCGGCCCGGGCACTTCGTCGCTGGCGATATCATCCGCCCGCACCTGTTGACGACGGCCATTGGCCAGGCTTGGATCGCCGTCGAGTCGATCGACGAATACCTCAAGCAGGAGTCGCACAAACGCCGCCCGAAGGTCGATGTACACCACTTCGACCTGCTCGAGAAGATGGAAGAGGCCCAACTCGCGCCGGAATCATTCAAAATGGCGGAGCTTGGCGATCTGCGCGGCACCGCATCGGGCAACTGGGCGATCCACAACTACGAGGATCGCTCCGCTGCCGAGGTCATCCCCCACGACGAACTCTTCCTGGGGCACTTCGGTTACCACGCGCGCAATCTGCGCAAGGAAGAGGTGCCGAGCTCGGACGAGGTGCTCGGCCACTTCAAGGAGCGTGTCATCGGCCTGACCGAGGCCGAGGCGATCGACGAGGGCAAGCGTTGCATGAGCTGTGGTATGTGCTTCGAGTGCGACAACTGCGTCATCTTCTGCCCGCAGACCGCGGTGTTCAGGGTCGCGAAGGACAAGCGCACGACGGGTCGGTATGTCGATACGGACTACTCCAAGTGTATCGGCTGCCACATCTGCGCCGATGTCTGTCCGACGGGCTACATCAAGATGGGGCTGGGTGAGTAATCACCCTTGGAGGCGCCGATGGCTCATGCTGTACTGAGAAGCCCTATTCTGGCCCTAACACTTCTGGCGGTCCTGTCGGTCGTGGCGGGCCAGGGGCAGGCGCGCAGCTACGTCGTGGCCGGCTCCCCGGCCGACGGCCTCGAGCGCTGCGTCGAGCCGACCGAGTTCATGCGTCGCAATCACATGGAGCTGATCCAGCACCAACGCGACAAGACGGTCCATCTCGGTATCCGCGGGGCACCGCACAGCCTGGCCGGCTGCGTCGACTGCCACGTCAGCTATAACGCGCAACGCGAGCCCGTGCCGGTCGTCGCCGACGGGCAATTCTGTCGAACCTGTCATGCCCACGCCGCCGTCAAGCTGAACTGCTTCCAGTGCCACGCGACGGTTCCGGTCGAAGACGAGCGCGTCGTCGCCGGGCAAGCGGAGGTTTTCTTTCGGAGCCAGCCCGATGGGCCTCCGAGCCAGCCGCAGAATGACCGCCAGCCATGAATGACGTAGAAGAGACGATCGATCAAGAGCGCCGCCGCTTTGTCGGGGCGGCGGCTGGGGCAACGACGGCGCTGGTCGCGCCCGGCGTCTTCCTGCACACCGTCGCAACCGCGACGCCGCGTTCGGAGGCGGTCACCAGCGCCGTTCGTTGGGGCATGCTCGTCGACACGACAAAGTGTGCCGATGGTTGCACCGCCTGCGTTACCGCCTGCGAGGTCGAGAACGGGCTCACCCTGCAGAGCAAGCCTGAGGGCCAGAGCGAGGCGATGTGGGAGCAGCAGCGCTCGGTGTGGATCCGCAAGGTGAAGCTGCAGGACGACGTCACCGGGCGCATCACCAACCTGCCGCTTTTCTGCCAGCATTGCGAGTATCCGCCGTGCGTCGATGTCTGTCCGACCGGTGCCTCGTTCAAGCGCGCCGACGGCATCGTGCTCGTGGATCGGCACACCTGCATCGGCTGCCGCTATTGCATGATGGCCTGCCCTTACAAGGCGCGCTCGTTCATCCACGAGATGGTGGAGGAGAAGCTTACTCGAACGCCGCGCGGCAAGGGCTGTGTCGAGAGCTGTACCTTCTGTGTCCACCGCCTCGACTACGGGGATATCTCGACGGCTTGTGCCGATGCCTGCGCGGTCGACGGCCACGGCGCCATCGTCTTCGGCGACCTCAAAGACCCGGACAGCGAGCTCAATCAGGCGCTGCGGGCACGGCGGAGCCGGCAGATCCGGGCCGACCTGGAGCTCAACACCGGTGTCCGCTACGCGGGCATCTAGTCCCTGGCAGCGGAGCTGTATCGAATGAAACGCATCATCTATCGGGAGTGGCGGATCGATCCGGCCCGTTATTGGGGCCTGCTCGCGATCCTGGTCGCCATCATCGGAGTGGGTGCGGCTGCCGCGCTCTATATGGAGCACACCGGCCACTGGGTGACCGGGATGACCAATTCCGTCGTTTGGGGCACGCCGCACATCTTTGCGGTCTTCCTCGTCATCACGGCGTCAGGTGTGCTCAACGTCGCGACGATTGGGACCGTCTTCGGCAAGGGCGCCTACAAGCCCCTGGGGCGGCTCTCCGGCCTCCTGGCCGTCGCACTATTGATGGGCGGCCTCCTGGTGCTGGTCCTCGACCTCGGCCGCCCGGAACGGCTGCTCGTCGCGATGACCCATTACAACTTCCGCTCGATCTTCGCCTGGAACATCTTCCTCTATACCGGCTTCATGGCCATCGCCATCGGCTACCTTTGGACGATGGCCGAGCGCAAGGGCAACCGGTTCATGAAGCCTGTCGGGACTCTGGCCATGATCTGGCGCCTGGCATTGACGACCGGCACCGGGTCCATCTTCGGCTTCCTCGTGGCACGGGAGGCCTATGACGCGGCGATCCTCGCGCCGATGTTCGTCCTCATGTCCTTCGCCTATGGCCTCGCCGCCTTCCTGTTGGTGCTGATGTTCACCTTCGCGCAGGAGGAGCGGCCTCTTGGCGAGAAGATGCTGGTCAAGCTCGCGCGCTTGCTCGGTGTATTCGTCGCCGGCATCCTCTACTTCACGGTGATCTATCACCTGACCAAGGTCTACGGGGCCAAGCACTACGACTTCGTCTCCTGGGTCCTGCGCGACGGCGGCGCCTATACCGCGCTCTTCTGGTTCGGCTGGGTCCTGGTCGGCGGCCTGCTGCCGCTCGGGATCTTGTACCACCCGGTGCTCGGCAAGACGCGCGGCTGGGTGGCCACCGCCTGTGCGATGGTCATCGTGGGAGGGCTGGCGGCGATGGGCGTCGTCATCATCGGCAGCCAGGCCTACCCGATGCCGATGTTTCCCGGCCACACGATCCTGGAATCGGGTTACTTCGACGGTGTCCAAGGTCAGGCGGCGCCGTACAGCCCGAGTCTGCCCGAGGTGTTGCTCGGTGTCGGCGGGGTGGCCGTCGGGCTGCTGATCACCGCGGTTGGTGTGCGGGTCCTGCAGTTCCTGCCCGAGTCCCTGGCCGACGAGATCGTCGACCCGCATACCCAGGTCAGGGCGCAGCCGGCCTAAGGCGATTGTTTGTCCCCCTCATGGCGGCGGCGTGCTGGGTCCCTCGGCCCGCTAGCCCCGCCCTGGGCTGAGCCATGGCGCACTTCTACATCGCCGCGACCCAGAAGTCCTCGGGCAAGACGACCCTGACGATCGGTCTCGGCCGCGAGCTGCGCAACCGCGGGCTCGCGGTGCAGCCCTTCAAGAAGGGTCCCGACTACATCGATCCCCTATGGCTCGGGCAGGCCACCGGGCGCACCTGCTTTAACCTCGACTTCCATACCATGCCCCGCGAGGAGATCCTGAGGCTCTTTGCGCAAAATCTCGACGGGGCTGCCATCGGCTTGGTCGAGGGCAATGTCGGCCTCTTCGACGACATCGACGTCGCCGGCAGCCGCAGCAATGCGGAGCTTGCGAAGCTGTTGCGCGCGCCGGTCGTATTGGTGATCGACTGCCAGGGGATGGGGCGTGGGATCGCACCGCTGCTGCTCGGCTATCGGGCCTTCGACCCGGCGCTGCAGATCGCCGGTCTCGTTTTAAACAAGGTCGGGGGCGAGCGGCATGCCGCCAACCTGCGCCGCGCCATCGAGCACTACACGGACCTTCCCGTGCTCGGCGACATTCACCGTGCCAGCGAGGTCGAGATCGTCGAGCGACACCTCGGTCTCCGGCCGGTCAACGAGGCCGAGGAGGCCGACGCCCGAATCGAGGCGATCCGGGCGCAGATCGCCGCGCAGGTGGACGTCGACCGTGTTCTGGCGCTGGCCGCCGCGGCGACGCCGCCCGAGGGCCGGATCCTCCCCTGGTCGCGGGCGCCGGAGCTGGCCGGACAGCCTTACGCCGGGCTGCGGGTCGGCATTGCTCGCGACGAGGCCTTTGGTTTCTACTACCCGGACGATCTGCGGGCGCTCGAGCGGGCCGGCGCCGAGCTGGTCGACTTCAGCCCGATCCACGATGCGGAGTTGCCGCGCGTCGACGCCCTTTTCATCGGCGGCGGCTTCCCCGAGTGCCGCATGGCCGAGCTCGAGGCAAATGCGAGCATGCGCGGGGCCGTCGCCGACTTCATCGCTGGCGGCGGCCCGGCCTACGCCGAGTGCGGCGGCCTGATGTACCTCTGTCGCAGCTTGGCATGGGGCACAGCGCGGCGGGCCATGTGCGGCGTCCTCGACGCCCATGTCGTCATGCACGCCCGTTCCCAGGGGCGCGGCTATGTGCGCCTGCGCGAGACCGACGCCTTTCCATGGCCGCGCCTCGGAGAGGACGCGCCGCGGGAGGTCCGCGCGCACGAATTCCACCATTCGGCGATCGCCACGCCCGACCCGGATTGGCGTTACGCCTATGAAGTCCTGCGCGGCGCTGGTATCGACGGCCGTCACGACGGTGTCGTGCAGGGGCGACTGCTGGCCTGCTACAGCCACCTGCGCGATGTCGGGGGCACCAACTGGACGCGCCGCTTCCTGGCACAGGTTGCCGCAGGATACTGATCCGGTTGGGGCCGGTCCCGCTTCTCGTATGTGATTGCATGGAGAGTCGTCGACTTCGGGCGGGTTGCGGTTTGCGGCGGCCCGAAACATTTGGCATCCTGCGAGACGATCGATAGATTTGGGCGATCACAGCGAAAGAGCAACGAGCAATGTTCAAGGTCACAGCAGCTGCCGCCGAGCAAGTCCTGAAGGCCGCGAAGCAGGGTGGCACCGAAGGCCTGTCGCTCCGCATGGCGGCCTCCAAGGGTGAAGACGGCTCATTCGATTACCGTATGGGTTTCGACGAGGCAACCGAGGAGGATATCCGCTTCAACAGCGCAGGGATCGACGTGATCATGTCCCCCGAGTATGCGCCCCTGCTCGATCAGGCCACGCTTGACTACGTCGAGATGGAGCCCGGTCAATATCACTTTATTTTCCTCAATCCCCTGGATCCCCACTATGTGCCTCCCGATGCCGGCTGATTCCCGTTGAGCCGGGTCCTCGGTCCGAGGTTCCCCTGCCGCGCGGATGCGGCGCGCTCGGGGTTGTCTTGAGCGGACTCGGCAGGTGGTTCTTTGCGCGACGCTGACGCGATCGTCGTCGGGAGCGGCGTCGGCGGTTTGGTCGCTGCAGGCCTGCTGGCGCGCTACGGCTGGCGCGTACTCGTCTGCGAAAGCCACCGCGTCCCGGGCGGGGCGACGCACTCGTTCTCCAAGCGGGGCTTTCACTTCGATGTCGGTCCGTCCTTCTTCTGGGGGCTCGGTGATCCGCATTCGTTGAATCCGGTGAGCCAGGTGCTGAAAGTGCTTGGCGAGTCCTTGGAAGCGGTCCCTTACGACCCCGCCTATCTCTACCATCTGCCAGACGGGACGTTCCCGGCCCACGGTCGCTGGAGTGCCTATCGTGCCGCCGTCGCGCAGTACAGCCCTAAGGGCGCGCGCGAGCTCGCCGAGTTCGAACGGCGCCTCATGGACCTCTATTGGACGCTCAGGCCGATCCCAATCCTCGGTCTGCGTTCGGGCTGGCGCCTGCTGCCCTACCTGATGCGCCGCCACCCGGGCAGCCTGACCCGTATGGCACCTCAGCTGGGTCTCATCTACGGCTCGGTTGGACGGCTGAGAGACCGTTGCATCACCGACCCCTGGGTGCGGCGGCTGATCGATCTGGAGTGTTTTCTGATTACGACGCTCGCGGCCGACGAAACGCCGATCCCGGAGATGGCGGTCATTTTTGGCGAGCGCGATCAGTCGGTCGTCGATTTTCCGAAGGGCGGTGCGCAGGCGATTTCCGCGGCGCTCGTGCGTGCCTTGCGTCGCTGGGGCGGGGAGCTACGCACCCGTGCCCACGTCGAGCGGATCCTCGTCGAGAAGGGTCGGGCGCGCGGTGTGCGCCTGCGCAGCGGCGAGGTCCTGAGGGCGCCGGTGGTCATCTCCAACGCCTCGATTTGGGACACGGTCGGGTCATTGCTGGCGTCGGCGGATCTTCCGATGGCCTATCGCAAAACGGCCTTGCAGACGCCGCCGACCTATAGCTTCCTGCACGTGCACCTGGGTATCCGTGCCGAGGGGTTAGAAGGTTTGGCGACGCAGCACGTGGTCGTCGGCGACGGCGAGCGGGACATCACGGCCCCAGGGGCAGCCTGCGTGGTCTCGATCCCCAGCGTCCTGGATCCGGGCCTGGCCCCGCCGGGGCACCATGCGATCCATGCCTTCATGCTCGAGACTTGGCAGGGATGGCACCGCGATCAGGGCTATGCGCAGCGCAAGCGCGAACGTGCCCAGGCCATTTGCCGGGCAGTCGAGCAGATCATCCCCGATATGCGTGAGCGGGTCGTCGTCGAGATGATCGGCACACCCTTGACCCATGCCCGCTATCTGCGTCGCCATCAGGGGACCTATGGCCCGGCCATCACTGCGGCCGATGGGCTCTTTCCCAGCTGCCACACGCCGATTCGTGGCCTCTACCGGGTGGGTGACAGCACCCGCCCCGGAATGGGGGTGCCGGCCGTCGCCGCTTCCGGGATTCTGTGCGCCAATACCCTGGTCGCGCCGGCCCAGGTCGACGCGCTTGTCCGTGAGCTGGCGAGGTGATGCTTGCCGTTGCGCCTGGTTGGGAAGCGCTGCGGTCCCAGCGCAGCCCCGTCGAAAATCGTCCTCGGCGACGCCGAGGCGCTGAGCGCGTCGCCCGGGCAGGCTACTGTCGGGCCTGGGCCTTAGGCATTCAGCGGCAGTTCAGCCTCGGATGAACGCCATGAACTCTGCCCGCGTGCGCTGGTCGTCTTGGAAGGATCCACGCATGGCGCTCGAGATCGTGGTGCTGCGTTGTTTCTGCACGCCGCGCATCATCATGCAGGTGTGACTGGCCTCGATGACGACGGCGACCCCATGGGCATCGAGGTGGGTCATCATCGCGTCTGCGACCTGATTGGTGAGCCGCTCCTGCACCTGAAGCCGGCGCGCGAAGACGTCGACGACCCGTGCGACCTTGCTGAGCCCGACGACCTTGCCATTGGGCAGGTAGCCGACGTGGGCATGACCAAAAAAGGGCAGCATGTGGTGTTCGCAGAGCGAGTAGAACTCGATATCGCGTACGACCACCATCTCCTTGCAGTCTTCCTCGAACAAGGCCCCCTTGATGACCTCTTCGGCGGAGCTGTGATAGCCGCTGGTGAGGAAGTCGAGCGCCTTGGCGACCCGCAGCGGCGTACGCCTCAGGCCCTCGCGTTCGGGATTTTCGCCAAGTGTGGCGAGCAGCGAGCGCACCAGGGACTCCTTCTCGGCATCGTGCACTTCCTCGTCGGATTCGGCGTCCAGGCTGGTGGCGTAGTGGCTGTGGATCAGGACGCGGGATGCCTGCTCTTTCTCATACATGATCTCGTCGCAGCTCCTAATTCGTTACGATAGACACTCAGGGGCGGCAAGAGCGATTCAGAAACAGATCAGTTCGCATCGACCGCTCGCGTCGAATTGCCGGTGCTCAAAGGGTGTTGCGGTTGTTTCTGAACTGCCACTAAGCGGCTCATTCGCTGAACAATCTTCGGCATCGACAGTGGGGACTGGGCCTGAAAAGGAAAGTACGCGGTTCGCCTGCCGGGCCGCTCCGTGCTGGCCCTTTGCGGCGAAATCCTTTATACTTCATAGCGTTTTGATTTTCTTACCCCCGCCAGTTGTGGATGAGAGGCCAGTCGAGGCCGCCGGGCGCCCCTGCGGTTCCTGGTCGGTGTCCCAATTACCCTGTCTGAGAGGCGTGGACGCCAGCGTCCGCTCGACCCTGGCAACGGCGATCTGCGAGCGAGCGATTCCCGGGTAACGCCTCCACGGCCATTATTGAGGGTTGCAAAAGTCATCGGAGACGGCTCGCTGCGACACGCTGCAAGGACGTCCGTGTCAGCTCGACGGCG